>Ga0326728_10010064_pt1 | contig 22331 bp, 18 predicted proteins | sample MB3enrmetagenome_FD_207602 | JGI IMG/M metagenome (GOLD analysis project Ga0326728, IMG submission 207602) | Lab enriched peat soil microbial communities from McLean, Ithaca, NY, United States - MB31MN | ecosystem: Environmental > Terrestrial > Soil > Wetlands > Peat | place: USA: New York... | reverse complement strand
CGGGCCTGCCGGGTTGAGGGCATCGGAGACGACCCAGATTGCTGCAACCATGGCCAGCGAGATTGCATTGCCGGCCCAGTTGAAATGCGAATGCGGGTCAGCGATGAATTTTGGCGCCCACACCAGAATTTCAAAGCCCATGATTTCCGCTGTGAGCAGTCGCGCGGCAAGACCAGCCTGAATACCGGAAAGGATCGCAGCGGCAGCCAGGAGAAAACAGACAGCCGTCGTAACGGCCCAGAACATCTGCCCCGGCGGAAGCCACTTCGGCACCCAGGTAGCGACACCCGCGAGATTGATAAGGTGCACGATGGCAAAGGAGATTGGGCAAATTCCATAGAGCCGCGCGATAAGACCGGCTTTTCCGGCCCACGCGGAACCAGCCGGTGCCAGCGATGCGTAGGCCACCGCCCCGCCAATCACGAGGGAGAGTTCCTCGAAAACGTTGCCCCATCCGTCATACACCAGGGGAACCGCGCAGACCTGGATGACCCAGAGCAGGGTGAAAATCGAATAGAGAATCGTCAACAGCAGCGCGCCGGCCCGCGCCGTTCTTCGACTCAGCATTGCGACGCCGGCAATCGTCTCAAAGGCAGCGGTGAAATAGGCGAGTGCTTCTCGATAGGGAACGTTGGGTCCGACACGCTGCCAGTTCGTTGCAAAATCGCCCCACGCGAAACCGGCCGCGCCCAGCACAATTGCGGCCACGCCAAACGCGCGCACGCCGATTTGCCGCGAAGGTCTGCGCGCGGCGATCGCATCCGCATCACGAAAATCGTTCATCTCTGTTGACACTTGATCCTCATCGCGGCTCGGTTTCGATAGCCATTCTTGGCAGATTTCGCATCGCCGCTTTCTCTGCTCGATAACGCACTAAGCGTAAGTCACCTGCCCAAGAATCGCAGGCCGCTTGGCTCCGGTGGCCCTGGGCACATTGCCCGGCAAGTGATGCCATGTCTGCCACGCCAGGAGCGCAAATGCCGCAGCCTCCTTGGCCTCAACCGGCACGCCAAAATCCCCGCTGGTCGCGAGCTTGCAGCCCAGAGGCTCAAGCTTCCCTGTGAGCAGGTCCATCAGCGTCCTGTTGTGCGCTCCGCCGCCGGAGACGATGAAATCCACTCCGGCACCTTTCATTCCATGTTGAACAAAATCCTTATAGCTTCGCGCGATCGTCTCGGCCGTCAGCGCCGTCGCCGTTGCCAGCGCATCTTCAGGCTGTTTGCTCTTTCGCTTGCAGTCAGCCAGAAATCTTGCGGCGTACTCGCGCCCGAATTGCTCGCGTCCCGCCGTCCGAGGCGGATTCAGCTTGAAGTAAGGATTGCGAAGCGCCTTTGCCAGGACCGGCTCAATCACCTTGCCCCGCGCGGCGAATTCACCATTCCGATCGAAGCGCTTCCCGAATAGCTTTTGCGCCAGCGCGTCAATGACCATGTTCCCGGGGCCAGTGTCGAAGGCAATCACTTCATCCGCATTCGCGCCCGCCGGAATCGCGGTCAGGTTCGCGATGCCGCCGATGTTCTGCAGCACCCTTCCGCGCTTCCTGTCGGCAAAAAGCACATAATCCAGCAGTGGAACCAGCGGCGCTCCCTGGCCTCCGGCCATCATATCCGCGGGGCGAAAATTCGAAACCACGGAAACTCCAGTCTCTGCGGCAATCACCGCCGCCTCACCCAGTTGCCAGGTGCAGGCAAATCGCCGCCCCGCATAAATTTCCGCGCGCGCCTGGTGATAGAGAGTCTGCCCGTGACAGCCAACCACGTCGAGCTTCATCGGATGCCGTTCCAGCGTCGCCTTCACCGCTTCGGCGTACGCCAGTCCCAGCCGCCAGTTCAGGCGCGCCAGCTCCGCCGTCGAAGTCGCCGCCGCATTCATTGCCTGGAGCACCACGCGCCGCAGGGCAGCGGGGAATGCGAAGCTCTCATGAGCCAGCAGCGTCAGCTTCGCTCGCTGCTTCCCCGGCACAATCCTCACCAAGGCCACGTCGACCCCATCGGCCGATGTGCCGCTCATGATTCCCGCAACCGTCATGGTCTTCGCAGGCATTCCCTCAAGTCTCCACTCGCAGCTTCGATTCGCTTGAATTGTACCGGTCGAGAGTGATGTCGCAATACCGGTGCCCGCTTAGACTCGAAGATCCGATCGATTTCGCGCCGCGCTCGATCTGACCGCGCGCTCGAGGGCGACGTTCGCCGGCGTCATCGCTTGTAACCACAAGGCCCCTCGCCGCGTCTCAAGAATGCGTGCCGAAATCCTGGAGGTCTGATGCTTCGTTCCCCTTCCTTCTACATCGCTTTCGCCTGCGTTGCCCTGTGTCTCTTGCTGGGGGCATTGAGCGTGAGACGCGGAGCCCAGGCCCAGACTCGGGGCGGCATTCCGGCGCCCCATGACGATGTGCCACTTGCGCAGCACCCCGGCCAGGAAACGGCCGTCTTTGCCGGCGGATGCTTTTGGGGAACGCAGGCGGTGTTTGAGCGGGTGAAAGGCGTGGTGGCGACGACCGCAGGGTACTCCGGCGGTTCCGCGGAAACGGCCACGTACGACCAGGTGACCACGGAAACAACCGGCCACGCTGAATCGGTAAAGGTCGTCTACGACCCTTCGAGAATCACGTACGGCAAGCTCCTCCAGATCTTCTTCTCGGTCCACGATCCAACGCAACTCAACCAGCAGGGCAACGACGTAGGAACCTCATACCGCTCCGCAATCTTCTACTCAAACGAGGCCCAGAGGAAGATCGCCATCGAGTACATCGCGCAGCTCGACGCATCCGGCGTATTCCATAAACCGATCGTCACCCAGGTGGTGCCTTTGAAGGGCTTCTACGACGCAGAGTCCTACCACCAGGACTACGCTCTGCATCATCCCGACAATCCGTACATTCTGGTCTGCGACCGGCCCAAGATCGAGACACTCCGCAAGGAGTTTCCTGACCTGTTCCAGGAATATACGGGCAAGTGAGCGCATCCGGTTCTACCCGAATGACCGCCACTCGGAAGCTGCACCATTTTGGCAGGGAAGAGTTGACGACAACACAGGGTTAAACTCATCTCAAGCGAAGCCAAATGGAAGATGCGATCATCACACGACTTGCTTTCCGGCTCCGTTGGCTGTGGGTCATCGTTGGCGTCGGAATTGAGCTTTTGCTCATCCCGAATGAGCTACACCCGAGGCACGCTCTATTCGCCAGCGGCGAGTTCTATTACGCACTCTTGTCACCCGTTGTTATCTGGTGGTTCTTTCGTCGCCTCGTTCCGTCGAAAGACGGAGAACTGAAAGAACTTGGACCGAAAGGAATTCGCCTATTGAGTTTGTTTTTCGGTTTCTACGTAGCGTCCGCGCTTCGGGCCATTTTCGCTGCCTTCTTTTTGATCCACCTTGGCGTTTGGAGCGTAAACATCCGCTAGTCACGACCAATCGGACGGTTGACCGCTAACTCGAAACCCACCCCGAACCCCAATCCCCCTCCGATGCATCTGATTGAAAGAAAGAAAAATGCACAGCGCCTTGGGAGATACGCAATGAAAGCTGTGGTGCTCAACGAATACGGCGGTCCTGAGAATCTGAAATTTGAAGACAACGTTCCCGACCCATTAACCGGCGGAAATACCGTGCTCATCGCGACCACCGCCGCCAGCGTCAATCCCATCGACTGGAAATTGCGTTCGGGAATGCTGCAGAAGAATGTTCCCTTGTCGTTTCCGGCCATTCTGGGCCGCGATGTCAGCGGCATCGTGCGCCAGGTGGGAGCAAATGTGAAGCACTTTAAGCCCGGCGATCGCGTTCTTGCGCTCACCAACAAAACCTATGCCGAGCTGGTTGCGGTCGACGATTCAGACGTGACCCACTTGCCCGATGGCGTGGACCTGGCGGACGCGGCCGCGATCCCGCTGATCTCGCTCACCGGCGACCAGCTGGTGCGCCTCGCCACCAACGTGCAAAAAGGGCAGGTGGTTCTGGTAACGGGAGCGCTCGGCAGTGTCGGCCGCGCGGCCATCCACACTGCAAAGAAAATCGGTGCGCAGGTGATTGCCGGTGTTCGCGGCAAAGAGCTCGGCGATGCACGCGCCCTCCAGGTCTCCGGCGTGCTCGCCATTGACGACGATCAGGCGATTGCGAACTTCACCTTGGTCGACGCGATTGCCGACACCGTTGGCGGTGTCGTTGCAGCCAAACTCATCGCGAAAGTTAAGCCGGGCGGATCTTTTGGCTATGCTTCCGGGCTGCCGGAAAGTGCTGCGGCCAAGAATCCCACAGTGAAGATTACTCGCGTGGGTGCCAAGCCCGATCCATCCAAGGTGCGCGAGTTTGCCGACGACGTGCGCGATGGCAAGTTCATTCTGCCCATTGGCCGCCGCCTGCCCTTGCGCGACGCGGCTGAAGCACATCGCCTCGGGGAAAAAGGCGGCATTGGCAAGATTCTCCTCCTCGCGTAAGGCGCCGCCAACTAGCCCGCTTGAGCGGGCAAAAGAAGATAGCCCCAGGCGCGAGCCTGGGGAGTTTAGCCTCTTCGAGATCCCAGCCCCTGAAAGGGGCGAAAGATCCCCGGCTGCTCCGCCCCGCTGTCAAGTGCCGCACTCGCCCCAAAGCACCCTAACCCGCTGCAACCATTCAGCAAATAAACTTCCCCAAGTTTGCCGATGAATTCCCTCAATAGGTGCATTCTTAAACCATGAGCGCCACTCCAAAACAAACCGAAACACAGGCGCAGCTCGGCAATTCACTTAGCTTGGATCCATGCGCCGCTTGCATTCTTCTACTCCGCCAGCACTCACCGAAAACCGCTGCCCGGTAAGGCCCAAAAAATAACTTAAGAAAAAATATTGGATATTTCGCCTGTTTTTCGCCTTCTAACTCCTTTGGAATCAACAAACCGTCTTCGGAATTACTGATAATGTGCATCGAACAACGTCGAATTGATGACCAACAACTCGTTTAGAATCAGCAAAAATAACGTGAAAAATGACGAGGGTTTTTGTTGCCCGCAAGCGACTCTCTCAAAAGGAGTTACATTCAACAACCGCAACGACCGGACACTGTCTGCCGTCTCCTGTTTTACTGTCTGCCGCGTGCTGTCCACCGTTCACCGTCCACCGTCCACGTTTGAATCTGGCGGCGAGACTTATCGCTCCTTCCAGACGTCTCTTGCAAATAGGCTTCTGGCTTTTAGCTCTGCATCAAAACAAGCACGCCGTTTGGAGACTCTCACATGATCAAGAAACTCGGAATCACTCTTCTATTCCTCGCGCTCGGTTCGGTCAGCGCGTTGGCCGCCGACTTCAACGGCAAATGGACTGGCGATGTGCAGGGGCGTAATGGCAACACGCAGACCCTCACCTTCGACTTTCACGTTGACGGCACAACGCTCACCGGCAAGATCACCACGCCCCGCGGCGATATGGACATCTCCAACGGCAAAGTCGATGGCGATAACATTTCCTTCGATCAGGTGCTGAACTTCAACGGCAATTCCTTCACCATCAGCTACAAGGGCACAGCCCAGGCCGACGGCACCATCAAGTTCACGCGCACTTTCGGTGCCGATGGCGACCGGCCTCCGCAGGACTTCGTGGCCAAGCGCGCTTCTGCCGATGCCGCGCCCGCAGCTCCAGCAGCGCCCGCGCAGCCTGCGCCTCCGGCTACTCCGCCTCCGCCGCCAACCGGCACAACCGCAGCCCCGCAACAGTAATCGATCCGCAGTCGGTCGCAATGCAATGCATCGCGCCGCTTTCAGTGAGTCAGTCAATTGCCGCTACGCGTCCGTCACTCGGATGCGTGCGGCAAAGTTGATGCTCGCCCACTCCATCGGCGTCAGTGGCCGCCTGCCCCCGCGTCCCGGCCACGGGTCGCGCACAATCACCTGCTGAATCTCGTACTGCGAGGTGGCCGTATCCACTTCGGAGATGATTGCCGTCAGCACGGTAGCGTGGCCCATCGCGCCGATGATCAGCGGGTGATCGTCAATCAGGTCCTGGATCGCTGTGTTCACATTCACTGAGAACACGTCGCCTTGGCACTGGAAGGCCTTCCCCGCATCGTCCGTCCATTTCTTGTTGAGATCACGAAAGATGTCGCGCGGCATTCCGGGCATATCCGCCACGGTTCCCCACGTCTCTTTCACGATCCGTTGCTGATCCACGGCGTGATGATAGTACTCAAACACCATGCTGATGCACGCCGCCCAGCACCATTCGTTCTGCTGCTGGAACGCCTGCTTGAACGTGATGGAAGAGATGCCGGCCGTGCAGACTTCAATCGGCTGAGGTCCCATCGGCGTCATCGTTGAAACCGGCGTCCCGCATTGCTTCGCCCCAAAGATAGTCCGCGACGCAGCGATAAACCCCGCGCCGGCCATAGCCGCGCGCAGAAAGGCCCGTCGTTCCATATTCAACCTCCAGGTTTTCTCGGGGGGAAAGCGTTTCGGGGGGACACAACGGATACGTACGATGAAACGGAATGGTTCCACGCCTGTCAAGCGCGAAGCGGTAGGAATCGCAGCGGTCTTTCAGCCTATGCCGTCGCCGTCTTAGCCACGTCCTCAAGTCCGCGCGCCTCAATCTCGAACTCGCGCATCTTGTACTTCTGGATCTTGCCTGACAGTGTCGCCGGAAACTCCTCAACGAATCGAACGTGCTCCGGCACCTTGTAATATGCGATCTGGCCTTGGCAAAACGCTCGGATCTCTTCTTCCGTCGCTTCCACTCCGGGCCGCAACCGGACCCATGCCACCACGATCTCGCCTAGGCGCGCGTTGGGAATACCAATCACCTGCACTTCGCCAACCTTGGGGCAGGTGTAAAGGAACTCCTCCACTTCGCGCGGATAGATGTTCTCGCCGCCACGAATGATCACGTCGCGCGAGCGGCCCGTGATGTGGATGCATCCATCCCCGCGCATCACTCCCAAGTCTCCGGTGCGCAGCCAGCCGTCGGGCCCGATCACCTGCGCCGTGCCTTCCACATCGCCGTCGTAGCCCTTCATCAGCGCGTACCCGCGCACGCACACCTCGCCCTGCTGCCCATGAGGCAGGGTCTCGCCGCTCTCAAGGGCTGCAATTCTGATCTCGGTCTGCGGCATTGCGCGGCCTACCGTGTTCACGCGGATCTCCAGTGAATCCGCTGCGTCGCTCATTGTCACCACCGGCGAGGTCTCCGTCTGCCCGTAGGCAATTACCAGCTCGCGGATGTGCATTTCCTCAAGCACGCGCTTCATCAGCTCCACTGGGCACGGTGCGCCGCTCATCATGCCTGTACGCAGGCTCGCAGTGTCGTAGGTCGCAAAGTCCGGCAGCCCGAACTCCGCCACGTACATGGCCGGAACTCCGTAGACGCTCGTCGCTCGTTCCTCATGTACGGCTTTCAGCGTGGCGCGCGCGTCGAAGGTCCAGTTGGGCAAGATAATCGCCGCGCCCGAGTTGACCGCGCTCATCGTCCCGATCACGCACCCATAGCAGTGGAAGAGCGGCACCGGCACCACAATCTTGTCCTGCTCGGTATAGTGAAACCCCTGCGCCAAAAACTGGCCGTTGTTCACCACGTTGTGGTGGCTCAGCATCACGCCCTTGGGCAGTCCAGTGGTCCCGCTCGTGTACTGAATGTTGGCCACGTCGTCGACCGCCACGTGGTCCGGCAGCCGCCCTTCAGCCTCCAGCAGCGCCGGCCACTCCGTCGCGTCAAAGTAGACCGTGTGTTCCAGCGCCAGGTCGAGCCCATGCCGCGCCCGCCCCAGAATCTCCTCGTAGTCCGCGCGCTTGTCCTTGTGCCACAGGAACAGCGCCTTCATCTTCGACCGTGTCAGCGTGAACTGCAGTTCGTGCGAACGGTAGGCGGGATTCACATTCACTAGCGCCGCCCCGGCCCGCGCGCAACCCATGTGCATCATCACCCACTCAATGCAGTTGGTGGACCACAGGCCGACCCGGTCGCCCCGGCGAATCCCCAGCGCCCAAAGTCCGCGCGCCACGCGGTCGGCCTCGGCGCTCAACTCGGCCCACGTCAGCCGCTTCTCCTGGTGCCGTGAAGCCACCGCCAGCCGATCCGGAAACCGATCCGCCGTCCGCTGCAGCAGGTCGCCAATCGTCAATTCCAGCAGCGGCCTTGCCGGGCCGCGCGCATAGCTCTGGGTGCGAATCTGCTCGTCGGTATTCAGGGGGATTGCGGCCACGGTTCTGCCTTTGTTTCAGCAATGAAGAGGCAGTGTACGCCCCCGGCACGGCCCCCCATGTGATCCAGACCACACCCATCGCCGCCGGACTCCCGGTGAGGGTAGTAGTGCAGTTTGGCCAAGTTTTGAAAGACCACGACCTCACAGCTTTGCGAAAATCTCATTGCAGGCCGCCGTTTTGAAAGGGCACGACTTCAGTCGTGCCGCTAGTTGCTCGGGCCAGCTTTGAAAGGGCACGACTTCAGTCGTGCCGTAAATCGCCCTGGATAACGCGGAGCTTTAGCCCCTGAGGGACGAGTCCTTCCAAACTGCGCCACAACCCCGATCAAGCCAACTCATCCGAACTTCGGTATCATCAATGCATGGCCGTCGAGACCGTGAAACCCCAGAGTCAATCAGCCGGTCCGGCCCATGCCTTTCGGACCCACGACCCGCGTCTGGAGCCAATCGCCGCCAAGGTGCTAGCCCAGCAGCGCCTTAGCTCCGAAGACGGCCTCGCGCTCTACGCCTCTTCTGACGTCCTGGCAGTCGGTTGGCTGGCCAATCACGTCCGCGAGCGCCTGCATGGCGATCTCACCTACTTCAACGTCAATCGCCACATCAACCCGACCAACGTCTGCGTAGCCGCCTGCAAACTCTGCGCTTTCGGCCGCAAAAAGGGTGACCCAGCCGGCTACACCATGGCACTCGACGAAGCCTGGGAAACTGCCGCCTCGGGCTACTCGGAGGCGGTAACGGAGTTCCACATTGTCGGCGGTCTGCACCCCGATCTACCACTAGAGTTCTTCCTGGATCTCATCCAAGGGTTAAAAAAACGGTTTCCCAAGGTGCATATCAAGGCCTTCACAATGGTCGAGATTGCATTTCTCGCCCGGCGCGCCAAATTAACCGTCGACGAAACGCTGATCAAGCTTCGCGAGGCCGGCGTCGACTCCATGCCGGGCGGTGGCGCGGAGATCTTTGCCGCACGCGTGCGCTCCATCATTTGCGATCACAAGATCGATGGTGAGGAATGGCTCGAAACCGCACGCACGGCCCACAAGCTCGGTTTCAAGTCCAATGCGACAATGCTGTACGGCCACATTGAGAACGATGCCGACCGCGTCGATCATCTGCTCAAGCTGCGTGCCCTGCAGGACGAAACCGGGGGCTTCCAGACCTTCATTCCTCTGGCATTTCATCCCGAAAACACGCCGCTCGACCACCTGCCTGTCACCACGGGGCTCACCGATATTCGCCAGATCGCCGTCAGCCGCCTGCTCCTCGACAACTTCCCCCACATCAAGGCCTACTGGCAGATGATGACGCCCAAGATCGCGCAGATCGCGCTGCGCTTCGGCGCCGACGATCTTGACGGTACCGTGATCGAAGAGAAGATCTACCACGACGCCGGCGCCACCACCCCGCAGGGCCTCACGCGCAAGGAGCTTTGCCGCCTCATCACCGAGGCTGGCCGCGTGCCCTTCGAGCGCGACACGCTCTACCGCGCCGTGACCCGCAACGAAGAGAGCTTCACCGTCGCAGTGTAGCTACTGCCGCACCACCACGCCATCCTTCATCACAAAGCTCACGTGCTCCACCACGCTGATGTCGTCGAGCGGATTGCCAGGCACCGCGACGATGTCTGCATAGTATCCCGGCTTCAACTCGCCGATCTGCCCAGCCCAGCGCAGCAGTTTCGCGCCATTGATCATGTCGGCCTGCAGCACGGCCAGCGGCGTCATACCAAACTTCACCATCAGAGTCAGCTCGCGTGCTTGCGTGCCATGCGGAAACGGCCCCACATCGGATCCGACAGCGAAGGGAACACCGGCTGCAATTTGCTTCTTGAATTCCGCAATCTTGTAATCGAGCATCGCAGCCTCACGTGCAGCCTGGTCTTGCGAAGCGCCGTGCATCGCGAAGTACTCGAAGATCGTGAAGGTAGGCACGGCGAAGATGCTCTTCTCCTTCATGATCCGCATGGTTTCGTCGCTCAGTTGCGTGCCGTGGTCAATGGACGCCACACCTGCCTCGGCCGCATAAAGCGTTCCCGGCTCTCCCATGGCGTGTACGCCCACGTTTGTTCCAAGCCTGCGCGCCTCTTCAACCGCCGCTGCGAGTTGCGCCTCGGTGTACTGGTAAGGCGTGTGCAGCACGCCATCTATCATCTGGTCCGGCCCGGTCTCGTAAATCTTCACAAAGTCTGAGCCTTCTTTGTGCTGCTCCCGAATCACCTCGACAAGTTGTTCGGCATCGTTGGCGTAGTCGGCATTCGAGAGCACGTGTTGCGCAGGATTGAAGTGGTTCGCGTCTTCGTGCCCGCCCAGAATGTCGATTGCATTTGCGCACACGCGCATGCGCGGCCCGGGAATGATTCCCCGGTCGATAGCGTCGCGCACCGCCGTGCTGGCCGATCCAGCGCCTTCGGTGCCCATATCGCGCTCGGCAGTGAATCCCGCCATCAGGTCGGCCTTCGCCGCCTGCTCGGCCAGGATCGTGCGCCACGGCACGGATTCCTCGACTGTTTGCAAATCTTCCGCGCCCGGATGGAGAAACAGATGCACGTGCGCATCGATAAGGCCCGGCAGGAGGGTTGCATCGCCGAGGTCGATCACCTTCGCACCCGTCGGATGGTCAACTGAAGTGCCAACAGCCTTGATCCGCTCACCCTCGATAAGGATTTCGCCCGGCTGAAGAACGATTCCCGTGTCGACCTGGAGCAGCCGCGCCGCGTGCAGCACGATGGGCGTGTTCGCTGATTGCTGCGCGTGGGCGCCCGCCGCGGCTCCGGCAAAAGCAACCGCTGCGAAAGTGAGAGCCAAAGTGAACAGTGTATTGATTCTCTGCATGGATACGACTATGGCGCTGTCAGCCCCGGCTTGTCGATGAAGAACTTCAGCCGGCGCTCCTCGCCTCAATACGCCCCAATCCCGGTCAGGTTTTGCCCCAGGATCAGCGTGTGAATATCGTGCGTGCCTTCGTATGTCTTCACCGATTCCAGGTTCATGCTGTGCCGCATGATCGGGTAGTCCTCGGTGACGCCGTTCGCGCCCAGAATGTCGCGGGCCAGCCGCGCGCATTCGAGCGCCATCCATACGTTGTTTCTCTTCGCCATGGAGATGTGCTGATGGCCTGCCTTACCTTGGTCCTTCAACCGCCCCACATGGAGCGAAAGCAATTGCGCCTTTGAGATCTCGCTCGCCATCCATACCAGCTTCTCCTGCACCAATTGATGACTTGCGATCGGCTGATCGTGAAATTGCTTTCTGGTTTTGGAGTAGTTGAGCGCCGTCGAATAGCAATCCATCGCCGCCCCAATCGCACCCCAGCTGATTCCGTAGCGCGCCTGGTTCAGGCACATCAGTGCGGCCTTCAGACTGTCCGCGCCCGGCAGAAGGTTGGCAGCGGGCACACGCACGTCTTCAAGTGAAAGGCTGCTGGTCACCGAGGCGCGCAGCGACCATTTGCCGTGAATGTCGCTGGACTCGAACCCCGGACGATCGGTCTCCACGAGGAATCCTCGAACGCTGCCAACCCCGCCATCGCCTGCGCCCTCGAGCTTGGCCCACACAATCGCCACATCGGCAATCGATCCCGACGTAATCCACATCTTCTCGCCGTTCAGGATGTACTCATCGCCCGACTTCCGTGCGCGTGTAGTCATGCCCGCCGGATTCGATCCGAAGCCCGGTTCGGTAAGCCCAAAGCAGCCGAGCTTTTCGCCCGTGGCCAGTGCGGGCAGCCAGGTATTCTTTTGTTCCTCTGAACCAAACGTAAAGATGGGATACATCACCAGCGCCGACTGCACGCTGACAAAGCTGCGCAGTCCCGAGTCGCCGCGCTCCAGCTCCTGCAATACCAGCCCGTACTCGACGTTGGACATTCCTGCACAGCCGTAGCCTTCCAGGTTGGCGCCGTAGAAGCCCAGCTCGCCCATTAATGGCACAAGCTCACGCGGAAACCGCCCCTCGCGAAAGCACTCTTCGATGATCGGTGTCACGTTCGAATCAACAAAGTCGCGTGCCGTCTTGCGGACGAGCAGTTCCTCTTCGGTCAAGCTTCGATCGAGCTCAAGAAAATCGAATCCCTGGAATCTGAAGGCCATAATCGTCCCTGCCGTCCCGGCGCTTCACCGGGACAGATGAGAGTACCAGCCCATGACCTTCTTTTCAACGCGCGTCGAGATCGGACTTCAGTTTGGCCGCTGCATCGGCTTTTCGTGAATCACCATCCAATTCACGCCGAACTTGTCGCGGAACTGGCCAAAGCGGTGCGCGAAAAACTGCTCGCCCATCGGAATAAAAATCTCACCGCCGTCAGTTAGGGCCTTGTAGATGCGTTCCGCTTCCTCATTGCTGTCGACGCTCAGGGACAGGTAAGCGCTGCGCATCGGTTCTACTTTCGGGCCATCGCTTGCCATCACCGTCGTGTCGCCAAGCGTGAATCGAGCGTGGATGATGCCGTTCGGGTTCAGGCCCGGCGGCAGATTCTGCGGAGCGCCGGATGCGCTCATCTCAGCGAACGTCGACTTCATCAGGATCTTCGCCCCCAGATGCTTTTCGTAGAATTCAAGGGCTTCTTTGCAATTGCCGGGGAAATTCAAGTAGGTGTTCACCTTCATCGCTTCAATCTTCCTTTCGGGGAATTGGATTTTGATTTCAAACTTGATGCAAACGGGGGAATGAGCGGCGTAGGGTCTCGCTGCTCCCAGCGGCGATAGGCCTCAGCGATAACCGCTGCACGGTTCTGCTCCATACCTTCAATTGCCGCGCAAGGAGCATCCGTCTCCTCATGGTGCGCGCCCCAGATTAAGATTTCGAGAAGAACCGGTGCGAGCGCGATGCCCTTTGGCGTGAGCCGGTAATAGCTACTGCGCCCGTCCTCCTTCGCTGTTTCGCGGACCACGATGCCTCCGGCCTCAAGCCGTGCCAGGCGGTCGGTCAAGATGTTGGTGGCAATGCCTTCGCCCGCGCGCTGGAACTCGCGAAAAGTGCGGTAGCCGCGAACCATCATGTCGCGAACCAAAAGCAGCGACCAACGATCGCCAAAAAGGTCCAGCGAGACGCTCACCGGGCAACCGGAGCGGCGCGTTGCCTTCGAGACATTTGCCACAACGGCATCCTACGAAATTCACTTGCATTTTGCAATCTATAAATGATGCAATGGAAAGCGGCCGCTGGTCCGCCCAAGGCAGCCAATTCATAGTCCAGGTGAATCAATGAGCACCTTCGCAGACCCTCCCCGTATCACGCCCTTTCTCTGGTTCGACTCGAACGCCGAAGAGGCCGCCGACTTTTATATGAGCATCTTTCCCAACTCCCGCCGCGTTGGCGAACTTCGCAACCCGGGCGACGCGCCCGGCCCCAAGGGTGGCGCGTTGACCGTCTCCTTCGAGCTTGACGGCTTAAGGTTCATCGCCCTCAATGGCGGACCGGCCTATAAGTTCAATCAAGCGGTTTCGTTCGTAGTGAACTGCGATACGCAGGAGGAGATCGACCACTACTGGTCAAGGCTCACTGCCGATGGCGGCAGCGAAATTCAGTGCGGATGGCTGACGGACAAATTCGGCCTTTGCTGGCAGGTGGTGCCACGCCGCATTGGCGAGCTCGTCAAGAACTCCAAAGCCATGCAGGCGATGATGAAAATGAAAAAGCTCGACATCGCCGAACTGGAACGCGCCGCGCAAAGCTGAATGAGCACCTTTTAGAGGCTAGGAATCTGAACGAGATCGCACGCAATTGTAAGGCGTGCACTAAGGGGTTGTTTCGCATGAAGAGCCTGTTTCAGACAGCGTCCGTCGAAGAGGTTAAGCAGCGGCTGTCAGCATTGAGCTCTGGCAGCCAGCGGCAGTGGGGTAAGATGAACCCCGCGCAAATGCTGGCGCATTGCTCTTTGGGGCTGCAGATGGCGGCGGGAGAAATCCGTCCACCGCGCGCGCTGATAGGACGCGTTCTTGGACCAGTCATCAAGCCGATGGCGCTCCGCGACGACGAACCGATGCGCCGGAATTCACCGACGTCAAAGGAACTCCTTGTCGTCGGCGATGAAAAAGACTTTGAAGCGGAGCGAAAACGTCTGGGCGGGCTGGTCGATCGTTTCGCCGCGGCGGGAGCTGCGGGTTGCACGTCGCATCCGCACGCATTTTTCGGATCTCTTACCCCCGACGAATGGGCAATTCTCATGTACAAGCACCTGGATCATCATCTCCGGCAGTTCGGCGCGTAAATCAGCAAACGGCAGTCGAGACTCACCATGATCCGCGTCGCGCACCCGCGTTCTGCAGGGCGAGCTTTCCGCCACAGGTCTCTCGTGATGAAATGGCAGAGTCACTGGAGGCCGTCGAATGAGCAGCCGTCGGGAATTCGTTAAAGGATCGGCACTTGCGGCAACAAGTTGTTTTTTACCGGCGGGCGCTGAGAAAACTCTGCTCACGACCGCAACCGCCGCCGAAGCGCCGCAGCCCCAAAATAATGCAGTCGGCTGGTACGATCGGCCGATGCGCTGGGCGCAGCTTGCGTTTGTCGAGGACGATCCTGGCAACTACGACCAACAGTTCTGGCTCGACTATTTTCGTAATGTTCATGCCGACGCGGCCTGCCTGAGCGCGGGCGGCGTCGTCGCGTTCTACCCCACTCAGATTCCGTTGCAGCAGCGCAGCGCATGGCTCGGCAATCACGATAGCTTCGGCGACCTTCTCGCCGGCTGCCGCGCTATGAGCATGAATGTGATTGCGCGGACCGATGCGCACGCTTGCTGGCAGAAGGTCTACGACGCGCACCCAGACTGGATCCGAGTGGATGCCAACGGCAAGCCAGTGCGCCATCCTTCCGATCCGCGCTACTGGGAAACCTGCGCTCTCGGCCCCTACAACTTCGACTTCATGACCACCGTTCATGAAGAAATCATGCGCATGTACAAGCCCGACGGCATCTTTACCAACCGCTGGGCCGGCAGTGGTATGTGCTACTGCCAGCACTGCCGCGAGAGTTTCCGTGCTGCTTCAGGCTTGGACCTGCCGCGCACCAGCAATTTCCAGGATCCGGCGCGAAAACAATACATCGTCTGGCGCCAAAATCGCCTCTTTGACCTCTGGCGCCTTTGGAACGAAAAGATCAGGGCGATCAATCCCGGCGCCAGCTATCTTGCGAACGCCGGCGGAGGAGCGCTCAGCGATCTCGATATGAAGACCATCAACGAGCTCGCGCCCACAATGATCGCTGACCGCCAAAGCAGGCGAGGCCTCATGGCTCCGTGGGCCAACGGCAAGAATGGCAAGGAATATCGCGCGACGATGGGAAACAAAGCCATCGCGGGCATATTCAGCGTGGGTATCGACGACGAGCATCGATGGAAGGACTCTGTACAGAATGGCGATGAAATTCGCCTGTGGGTCGCCGACGGCATGGCTCAGGGTCTTCGTCCGTGGTTCGTTAAGTTCAACGCCAAGCCGATCGACAAACGATGGATGCCGGTCGTGAAAGAAATCTTCGAATGGCACCACGCCAACGAAAAATACCTGCGCAATCTTCGGCCACTGGCGCGCGTAGGTCTGGTTTATTCGCAGCAAAGTGCGTGGTTTTACGGCGGTGAGGAAGCTCGCGAAAAGATCGACGAGCCAGCTCTCGGTTTCTACGAGGCACTCGTCGAAGCGCGCGTTCCCTTCGAAATGGTTCACGATCGCTGCCTCGACGCCGACCATCTCGCGCCGTTCCGCACGCTGATACTCCCTAACATTGCAGCGTTGTCTGACGAGCAATGCGCCAGCCTGCGCACATTCGTCGAGCGGGGAGGCGGTCTCGTCGCCACGTACGAGACCTCGCTCTACGACGAGTGGGGTGTGCGGCGCAAGGATTTCGGTCTGGCCTCGCTTTTCGGCGCGTCCTACGCGGGCAAGCTTGAAGAGAACATGCTGAACTCGTATTTGAGTCTCGAAAAAGATCCGTCAACCAACGCAAATCATCCGCTTCTTCGCGGATTCGAAGACGCAGGCCGCATCATCAACGCCGTGAACCAGGTCGATGTGACTCCCAGTGATCCAAGTCAATTTGCGCCGCTCCGCATCGTTCCGACCTACCCCGACCTGCCCATGGAGTCGGTTTTCACGCGGCCCGGCGTTGTGCATCCGGCCGGCGTCTTCGTGCAGCAGGTTGGCAAGGGGCGCGTGATCTACTTCCCCGGCGATATCGACCGCACCTTCTGGCAGGTTCTTTGTACGGATCATGGAAAGCTGCTCCGTAACGCGGTTGATTGGGCCACGAACGAATCTCCAATTGTGACCGTCGAAGGCAAGGGCATTCTGGATGTGGCTGTTTGGGAACAAAAGAACTCGATGACCTTGCACCTCGTCAACCTCACCAATCCCATGATGTTGAAGGGGCCGGTGCGAGAGATCGTTCCGATTTCCGGGCAAAGGATCTCTCTGCGGATCCCGGCGAGCAGACGCGTCAGTCGTGTCCATCTGCTTGTCGCCGCCAGAGACATTCCGTACCGCGCCGAGCGCGACACGATCTTTCTCGAGACCCCACCGATAGGACTCCACGAGGTAGTCGCAATCGATTTCTCAGCATAGCCCCCGCAAAGCGGCCGCGCCTCCCGCGCAAGTTTCACCTCTGTTATCCTGATGGGTTTGGTTTAGCCAAGACCGGTCCTCACGGACTGATCTTCGTCGAAGAGAATTGGGGAGGGAGCCATGCCGGAGCACCGAGCAAGGAAGCATCATCAGGACCGTGTGACGGAGGCGCTGAAAGATGAGATCGGCGCCATGATTGAAGGAGAGCTCTCAGACCCGCGAATTGACTTCTGTCACGTGAGTGAAGTGGCGCTGAATCCGGGCGGAAAGTCAGCGCGCGTATACGTTGCCCTCGATAGTAACTCCAAGGATATCGCCAAGGCCGAGGAGGAGACCATCGAGGGTCTTGAAGCGGCTAAAGGCTATATTCGGCGTGAGTTGAAGGAGCGGATGGGAGTGCGGCACGTACCTGAGCTGACTTTCCTGGCCGACCGCTCGGGGCGCTTCCAGGCGCGCATCGAACAGTTGATGAGCCGGGGCCGCAAATCCGCTGCTGCGGGCAAGTCCGCCGGGCCGCAACCCAATCCGCTCGAATCGGGTTCCTCAGAGACGGGTCCATCGCAGGAAAAGGAAGTACCGACTCACTGAAAGCATCAATCGTAATTCCCGAACGTCCCAGGTTGACGCTGCGTCCTGAGCGCGCTTGAGATTCCACCTGAATCTGTTAGCCTTGACCACTGAAAGATCTCCGCGCTCTGGCGCGGAAGGCGAGCAGGCCTGGCCTGAATTCCCCTCCGCCTTGTAGGTAACCACGACCTTTGTCCTGCTCAAAGCAGGCTGCTGTGCTTTGGAGTATTGCCGGAGATGGAGAACCCCGTGGAACCGTCGGTTCCGGATAAAGTTGAACGTCGGCCATGGCGGATGCCGCGTCGGGCCACCATAATCGAAGCGGCCGTTTTTCTCCTTTTCAGCGTCTTTTTCATCGTCTATGGCGTTACGCCCCTCCTCGGCGGCGATGGCCTGGGCCTCGTCGGCGCTGACGAACCGCGTTATGCGCAAATCGCGCACGAGATGCTGGTGCGCTTTGACGCTGCACCCACACTCAAAGGCCGGTTGAGCGCATGTGTTACGCCCTATCTCTATGGACACCCATGGCTCGAGAAGCCTGCCCTTTACTACTGGCGCGCGATGTTCATCTTCCAGGACTTTGGAGTCCACGATTGGGCCGCTCGGCTGCCCTCCGCGACCTTCGCCTTCATCATGGCGGCGCTTATCTACCTCCACATGAGGCGCTTTCGGCCCGGCGGGCATCTCGATGCGGCGCTCATCACGGTTTCTTGCGCGGGCATCATGGCCTTCTCGCGCGGCGCTTCCACTGACATGCAGATGGCCGCTCCGCTAGCCATCGGGTTGCTCGGTTGGTATGCCTGGTATGAAACCAACTCCAAGTTCTGGCTCTATGACATCTACTTCTTTACCGGCCTGGCCACGCTTGCCAAGGGACCGGTGGCGCCGCTTCTTGCTTTCCTCATCATTGCCGCATTTGCTTTCCTGCGCCGCGAGTGGCGCATCATTTTGCGCTCATTCTGGTGGCCGGGCGTAGCGCTCTACTTTGCCATGGTGCTGCCCTGGTTCATTGCCGTGCAGCATCAAAACCCTACTTTCTTCAGGGAATTCTTTCTCGAACACAACTTGCAGCGTTTTGCTACCGACCGCTACCAGCACAATCAGCCATTTTGGTACTACTTTGTGATCGTGCTCCTTGGCCTCATGCCTTGGACCGTGATTGCGGTTCGTGCTCTGATCGACGGCATTTTGACCTCCGTCGCAGAATGGAAGCTCCGCCGTTCCCGCGCGGGAAAGCCATTGCCTAAGCGTCCCGGTGATGCGTTCCCGGAGTTTCTGGTGCTGTGGTCGCTCATTCCCGTAGTTTTCTTTTCCTTCTCGCAATCCAAGCTGCCCGGCTACATTCTTCCCGCTCTTCCGCCTATCACCATTCTCACCGGAGACTACCTCTATCGGCGCAGGCAACCAGGACTTAACCGATGGATTCTCCTCGGACATGCCCTGGTTTGTGGTGCCATGACCTTGGTGGCACTACTCTTGCCCTGGTTTGTGGTTCATGGTGCGGCGATGCCGCTCGCTGATGGCGCAGCCACCCCGCCCGTTCACGCGCTTGTCGCCGTCGCTCTGGCCGCAACCGGTGCAGCACTCCTGATTCTCGTTGTCACCAAGGGCTATGGTGTGGCCCGGCTGCGACCGGCCACCTGTTGGATTCTCGTCGTGCTTGTTCTCTTTGTCTATGGCGTGGGCCCGTTCTTTGGTATTCCTGGAGTCGAATCCACTAAGCGCGTCATTCACCTCCTCGACCGCACTTACTCGGCGCGACCACTGGCCGAGCGAATTGCAGATTTGGTTCCCGCAAATGAAACGATTGCTGTATTCCGCGTTCGCCGTGACGCCGAGTACGGGCTCTCGTTTTATCGCAACCATGAGGTAGTGAACTACGACGAGAACGGCGTGCCCGACGAGCAGCACATCCTTGTAGCCCGCATTCAGGGTCGCGGCGTGGATCCCGATACGCAACTCGTGCTGAGTGAGCTTCTTGAAGGCCGCGAGTACGAGCCGCTCTTCGCCTGGCCGGAGCAAGGGCTGGAGGTTTATCTCGTAGGCGGCAAATAGATACTCGTCAACTTGCGGCAGAGCGCGAGCTCGTGTCAAAGTTGCCGAAAGGGCTTTTCCGCGCGCGCCGTCCTTTGAAAGTGGTTTCACCCAGCTTTTTTGATTTGAATCGTCGAATGCCGGCGCCCACCACTTAATTCGGACATGGTTCCGCAAATCGAAGACCACAGACACACTCATCGGTCCTGAGCGAACGCAACCGGGCACTCCATCGAGGGCGAATGCAGACTTCGGGCGACTCGATCGAAATACGCGACCTTCGGCACTTCGCAGCCCCGGCCCTTCGGCCAGTGCTCGAGGCGGAGGGTGAGTTATGGGAGGAGCGGCTCCACTGGGATTATCAAGCGTCGGCGCGTCTCCTCATGCAATATCTTGACAACCATATGCTGCCCGGCTATGCGGCGCTTGCTTCGGGTCGCGTGATGGGCTACGTATTCTGCGTCTACGAGGAAACCAAGGCCGTAATCGGCGACGTATTCGCGCTGCAAATTGACACCGACGGGGAAGCATCAACGACCGAAGAGACTTTACTCCGCCATCTATTTGAATTGCTGCTCAATTCACCACATGTCGAGCGCATCGAAGCGCAATTGCTTCTGCACCCCTCCGGCACGTTCGGCGCAATCTTCGGCAATGCTGGATTTGAGATCTTTCGCAGGCTGTTTTTGGTGCGGCCCTTGCCGGGGCTCTTGAAGCCGCCGGAGTTGGAATTGGCCGCCAACTTGGAGCTTCGCTCGTGGCGCGAGGCAGATCTGGCGCCCGCCGCACGTTTAATCTGCGAGGCTTACCGCGACCATCCTGACAGCCTGATCAACGACCAATACCGCTCTGTTCACGGCTCCATGCGATTCTTGAACAACATCGTGCATTACGCCGGCTGTGGCAGTTTTTCTCAGCAGGCGTCCTATGTCGTGGTGGAGCGGACCAGCCGCGAACTGGCCGCCCTTGTCCTCGGTTCACGCGTCAGCGGGCAAAGCGGACACCTGACCCAGGTCTGCGTTCACCCAGCCTTCCGCCGCCGCGGGCTGGCACGTATGTTGCTCTCCCAGGCCGCGCACAGCTTCCTGCGTCTTGGCGCCGTGGAGATTTCCCTCACCGTGACGGAGGCTAACGCCGAGGCGATCGAACTTTATAAGGACGAAGGCTACACCTGCGCGCATAGCTTCGATGCGGCCGTTTGGCAGAGGCACTCGCACGCTTGAAGTCTTCGCGAAAGCTCCGAGGGGCTCCCTTTGTTGTCGAGTAGACGGTGAGCAGAGCCGCCAGACCAATGGCCGGCTCTCCGCAAATGTTTATGCCTTGGCGCTCGTCAGCGCGCCCAGGTCGGCTGCCAGCTTCTCAGTGCTGAACGCCTCAATAAGGTCGCCTTCCTTCACGTCCGTAAAGTTTGCGATGCCGATGCCGCACTCCATGCCGTTGGTCACTTCGCGTGCATCGTCCTTGAAGCGTTTCAGTGATGCGATCTTCCCCTTGAAGACCTGTGTTCCATCGCGCATCACCCTCACTTCCGCGTCGCGGCGGATCACGCCATCCTGTACGCGGCAGCCGGCGATGGTGCCCACCTTGGGAATGCGGAAAACGTTGATGACTTCGGCGCGGCCAACGTAGTTCTCCTTGAACGCCGGTTCGAGCAGGCCCAGCATGGCCAGGCGAATCTCGTCCTGCAACTCGTAAATGATGGAGTGCAGACGAATCTGGACGTTTTCCTGCTGCGCCAGCTCGGCCGCCTTGCGCTCCGGCCGCACGTTGAAGCCGATAATGATGGCATTCGATGCCGTCGCCAGCAGTACGTCGCTCTCGGTGATCGACCCGACGCCGGAGTGCAGCACTTTGACCCGCACTTTCTCCGTCGACATTCTCACCAGCGAGTCGGCCAGCACTTCCACAGAGCCAGTTACGTCGCCCTTGATAATCAGGGGCAGATCCTTAATCCCCGATTGGCGAACCTGTTCCGCCAATCCTTCCAGAGACACACGCGAGCTCTTGGCGAGCTGCGCGTCGCGCTCCTTCATCTTGCGGTACTGGGCAATTCCCTTGGCCTTGTCGCGATCGGCCACCACAAGGAATGTGTCGCCCGCGTCAGGCATGCTTTCAAGCCCAAGCACTTCAACCGGAGTCGAGGGGCCGGCTTCTTCGAGCGCGCGGCCAAGATCGTCGAACATGGCGCGAACCTTTCCGAACGTGTTGCCGACGATGTAGCTGTCGTTCAGGTGCAGCGTTCCATCCTGGACGAGCACAGTGGCGACGGCGCCGCGGCCACGATCGAGCTTGGCTTCGAGAACGCTGCCGAGGGCCTTGCGTCCGGGCGTGGCCTTGGGCGCCTTGATATCGCTCACCAGGCAGATCATTTCGAGCAGCAAATCCAGGTTGATGCGTTTCTTTGCGGAGACTTCGACAAATACTGTGCCTTGCTGGCCTGCGCCTGCCCATTCTTCCGGAATCAGGCCGCGATCCGCCAACTGCTTTTTCACGCGGTCTGGATTGGCCTCCGGCTTGTCAATCTTGTTTACGGCTACGATGATCGGAACTTCGGCAGCCTTGGCGTGATCGATGGCCTCGAGAGTCTGCGGCATCACTCCGTCGTCGGCCGCGACTACGATTACCACGATGTCCGTCACCTTGGCTCCGCGTGCGCGCATGCGAGTAAAGGCTTCGTGGCCCGGCGTATCGAGGAAAACGATCTCGCGTCCCGAAGCAGGCGAGCCTTCCTTGGAAAACTTCACCTTGTATGCGCCGATGTGCTGCGTAATTCCGCCCGCTTCGCCCGCCGCAACGTGCGTCTCGCGGATCGCGTCGAGGAGTGAAGTCTTACCGTGATCGACGTGCCCCATCACCGTGACCACGGGCGAGCGCGGCACTTCGAGCTCGTCGGAATTGTCGGCCTCGAGCACCTCTTCGATGGCCTGGTTTGCAATCTCCTCTTCGTAACTGATGACGGTGGCCGCCGCGCCGAATTTGGCGGCCACGTCTTTCACCATCTCGGCATCGAGAGATTGAT
>Ga0326728_10010062_pt1 | contig 22333 bp, 15 predicted proteins | sample MB3enrmetagenome_FD_207602 | JGI IMG/M metagenome (GOLD analysis project Ga0326728, IMG submission 207602) | Lab enriched peat soil microbial communities from McLean, Ithaca, NY, United States - MB31MN | ecosystem: Environmental > Terrestrial > Soil > Wetlands > Peat | place: USA: New York... | reverse complement strand
TTTGAGGGCCTGATCGATCCACGATAACCGTTCCTGCGTGAGCTCCGTACTGAAAAAGAGAACCTGTGTGGTCATCGGTCACATACCCTGCGGCAGTATTTCTGTGAGGGATCTTAATCTCTGCGGCTAATAAATCCGCCTCCTTTCCCTTTCCGGGTAGCCGGGTAGTGGAAAACCGCCGTGGCCGCGGTCATCACGGCCGGTGCAGCAGACCTATATCATGCAGGACGGTGATGCCAGGCCCCCGGCCGTTTATCTTAGTATCGTAACCTCGCGAGCCATTATCTTCGATGAGCGCCTAAAAGATACCACATGATTCTCGTGGACTGGCAGCTCCGGGACCGCATTGCCCGGGGCCACATCAGGATCGATCCGTTCGATCCTGCTCTCGTGCAGCCCAATTCGATCGATATCCGGCTGGGGAACCATTTTGTCTGGTACACACCGGGCGAACAGGTTATTGACCCGTATGACAAAACAACCGTGACCTTGGGCGTTGAAGGGAAACATGCAGATTTCTTTGATCTTATGCCCGGGCAGTTTGTGCTTGCCGAGACGCTGGAATGTATCGGCCTTCCTGACAATATTGTTGCAACCATAGAAGGGAAATCAAGCATTGCAAGGCTCGGGGTTACCCTCCACCAGACAGGCGGCTGGATCGATGCCGGTTTCCGGGGATCGATCACGCTCGAGATGGCCAATGTGAACGCACGGCCGGTCCGGGTGTACGCGGGAATGCCGATCGGCCAGCTTGTGTTCTATACCACTGAGCGGGCTGAGAACCCGTACGACAAAAAAGCGGATGCCAAGTACCTTGACCAGCGCCAGGCCACGCTGTCCCGGTATCCTGAGAACAGGAAATAAAACCGAGTGAATGAAGATTGGCCCGGCCAGATGGCCGGGGGCAATGAGGGTATATATCTTAAGAACTCATTTTATACGGATAACCGTTCCGGAAAAGAGGAGATGAAGCAATGCGACTTCTTCTGATACATTCAGATTACATCGAATACGAAGCCAAAAAGAAGACAAAGATGGCAGAGGAGGGTGCAGTCCTCTCGGATCGTGAGGAAGACGCGCTCACGGTCTTTGCCGCAGTTGAGTCTGTCGATGAAGAGGACTTGGAGGGTGTCATCCTCCAGGCCGTCGAAGAGGTAAAAAAGACCGCCGGTCAGGTGCACACAGACAAAATCGTTATTTACCCGTATGCCCACCTATCCAGCGACCTTGCCCGGCCTGAAGTGGCGGTCCCGGCCCTCAATGCCCTCAAGGATGGCCTTAGCGCGGAAGGCTTTGCGGTCAAGCGTGCGCCGTTTGGCTGGTACAAATCCTTCAAGATCTCCTGCAAGGGCCACCCGCTTTCCGAGCTTTCCAAGACGATTGTACCCGGTGAGGACGGGGAAGTGGTCTCAAAGAAGCTGGGAAAGAAAGAGGCCACCCATGACTGGTTTGTCATGACGCCGGACGGGAAGACCCACGATTACCACAAGTACCTGGACAACACCCCGTTCGGCTGCCTGGTCAAAAAGGAGCTGGGCGTTGCAGAGCCGACCGGCGGCGAGCCGGCCCACGTTGACCTAATGCGCTCAAAAGAGCTTGTCGATTACGAGCCGGCCAGCGATGTCGGCTGCCTGCGCTGGATGCCCAAAGGCAAGCTTATCCGTGATCTCCTGGCTGATTACGTCCTTGCCATCCTGCTCCCCTATGGTGCGACCCCGGTCGAGACCCCGGTTATGTACGACCTTGGCGATAAGGCGATCTACGAGCACGCGGATAAGTTCGGCGAGCGACAGTACCGGTTCAAGAGCAACAACCGGAATATGATGCTCCGGTTTGCCGCATGTTTTGGCATGTTCTCGATCATGCGGGACATGCACATCTCCAAAAACACCCTTCCCTTAAAGATGTACGAGCTCTCCACCTATTCCTTCCGGCACGAGCAGAAGGGTGAAGTGATCGGCTTAAAACGCCTGCGTGCTTTCACGATGCCCGACATGCACTCCCTCTGTACCGATATGCCCGAGGCTATGAAGTGCTTCGAGGAGCAGCTGGCCATCGGCTGGCAGACCGGGCGGGACTTTGAGACCCAGCTGGTTGCGGCATTCCGGTGCACCAAGAAGTTCTACGATGAGAACGAAGCATGGGTAAAGAAGATCGTAAAGGAATCAGACTGCCCGATGCTCATCGAGATTCTCTCCGAGCGCGTCCACTACTGGGAGGCCAAGATCGATCTCGCGGCCATCGACGGCCAGAACCGCCCTATCGAGAACCCGACCGTCCAGATCGATGTCGAGAGCTCGACCCGGTTCAATATCAGGTACTTCAAGGATGACGGTACCCCGGTGTACCCCCCCATCCTCCACTGTTCACCGACCGGCAGCGTTGAACGCGTGATCTGCGCGATCCTTGAGAACATCTCCACGCAGAATGTCCCGGCACTGCCCACCTGGCTCTCGCCGGTCCAGGCCCGGGTCGTGCCGGTTGCTGAGCGCCACACGGCCTATGGTCAGGAGATCTGCGACGCCCTCAATGCGCAGAATATCCGGTGCGATCTCGATGAACGGGACGAGAGCGTGGGCAAAAAAGTCAGGGAAGCAGGCATGGACTGGGTGCCATACGTCATTGTCATCGGAGACGAAGAGATGACAAACAAGAAACTCACGGTCACCATCCGCAGGAAATCCGAGCCAAACAAGCCCCACAAGGAGCAGATGACTGCCGAGGCTCTTGCTGGCGTGATAAAGAACGAGACCGCAGGCAAGCCTTTCCGCCCGCTCTATACTCCGCGCAAGCTCTCCTTAAAGGCACGGTATATCTGATTCTCTTCTCTTTTTTATCAGGCTATCATGTTGGATTGAACGGGGGCGGATCCCATTTCCCGGAAACGTCCGGCATTATTCAGACAATACCCTCCAAAAACAGAACTACAGTTATTCTGCGGGTCTGTTCCTCCACTTCCCCGGGGGAACTGACATCTCGAACCGCGAACCGGACCCCGGGACACCGGTCTCCTTTATGGTAATACCGGTGATTGCCAGGATGTCCCGGACCAGGAACAGCCCGAGTCCCGATGACTTACCGGGCCCCGACGAAGTGGTAAACCCGCGTTCGAAGATAATCTCCTTTTTATCCGGCGAGATCCCAACGCCATCGTCTTCGTACGTGAGTGTACATCCCCCATCGCCGCAGGGTGTTGCATCCAACCGGATGCGCCGGACATGGACCCCGTGACGCAGGGAATTGTCAACGAGGTTATAGATGACCTTGGCAAACATGGGGTCTGCAAAAACGGAAAAGCCCGCTGCCGGCTCCTCAAACGCGATCGTTCCCAGATCAAAGTGCGACCTGATATCCGCGAGGATAGGAGTTATCTCCTGCCAGACCGGGGCAATTCCGCCCAGGGACTCGTAATCCCGGGTAAATTCGATATGGTGCCGTATTGCATCCGCCGAGGCCTCCGCCTTTTCCAAAAATCCGACCAGCTGGGGATCGCGCAGCGATCCCCTGAGGAGATCCAGGTACCCCATCACCCCGGTCAGTTTGTTCTGGATATCGTGGCGGGTGATACTGGTGAGAATGCCCAGCTTGTGGTTGGCGTAAGCCAGGGCCTCTGCCGCCTGGACCCGGTCGGTGACATCATAGGCATAGATCCGGACGAGGTCCTGCCCCGGGGAGAGGCAGAGCGTCTCGTGGAACGACCGTTCCTTGAGCTGCACCACGCATTCGGTCTTTTTCCGCGGCTCCTGTTTCAATGTACTGACAATACGGTCGAAATCTGCCGGCAGGAAGATCTCCGGGTTCACCGGGAGTCCGATGCCCGAGAGAACCGCGGTGGTTGCCGGGTTTGCGTAGGCAATGGTTCGATCGGCCCCGGCTTCGATAACCGGGTGGGGATTCATCTCTGCAAATGCAGAGAGGTGCCGGATTTCGCGGGATGCCCGGATGAGCTCCGTTTTATCAGTAATAACGGCAAGGATCTGCCGACCGCCTGCCCCTTCCACAGGAGTCAGGGTCACCTGGGCCTCGCGGGCCGGACCCGTGCTTCCGGTATAGGTCCAGGGAAATGCCTGCGAGGTACCCGATCGGGCTGCCGCAAGATACTGCTGCGCTGCAGCAGCTGACGGCCTTCCGTCGGGCTGGTTAAGTGGCGCGTATGCGAAGAGATCCTGTCCGGCCAGTTCCGCCCGGTCGCAGCCAAGCAGCCTTGCTGCCGCGGTGTTTCCTCCGAGAATACGGTCACGGTCCCCGATGAGAAGCGCGGCATCGGTCATTGTCTCGAGAACTGCCTGGTACAGCATCCGCTCGTACCTGGATGCCTCCTCCGCCAACCGGAAAGCGTGGATATCGGAGCAGACGCAGATGCACCGGCCTCCGTGGGTAGCGGGAACGCAGATCTCTTGTATCCACCGGTATTCGCCGGAACGATGCATGAGCCGGTATTCTGATAGGATCGGCCCAGCCCGGTCAGCCGGCATTTTTGAGGTGTGCTGGTACAGGGCGCGATCCTCAGGGTGGATGCCCTCTGTCCAGCCCCTGTCCTGCTCTTGTGCAGGGGTCCGGCCGGTGAACGCATACCATGCCCTGTTGAAATACGTGCCCGTATCGCCATCGCCGGTCACGCGTACCGGGACAGGGAGGCGGTCAATGAGAGAAAGGGCTGCCATCAGCTCCTGTGCCTGCGCATCCCCGACCACTCTGGTACCCGTGATATCCCGGAGGACTAGGCCGAGTGCCGGCCGCCCGTCCTGATCGGGGAATCTTCTTGCCTCGACATACACGTCCCGCGTTGTAGCATCGGCCCTGATCAGGCGCATTTCCCCGGTGGCGTTCCCGGATTCCCCGCAGGCCCGCACGAGTTCGATAAACCGGGGGTCCCCGTCGCCGGCAAGTCCTCCTCTCCCGGTTAAGGAAAGTTCCTTTTCCGTGCGGCCGAGCAGCCGGCAGGCAGCCGGGTTTGCAGATAGTATTCTGCCTTCCAGTGTGGCAATTACCATGGCTGCAGGGGTTTCTTCAAGGATCGTGCGGTATTTCAGCAGGTCTTTTTCCAGCGCATCCGCGTGTTGGGTCTTCTCTGAAATATCAGCAAGGAAGATCCCGACGCAGGGCTGGCCGCTGGTCTCATCGGGAATGGCCTGAAGGAATACTTCCACGGGCACAAGCGTACCGTCCTTTCTCCGGGCCGCGCTTTCGTATTGTTCGGGGCGCTGCGTGGCAAGCACCCGCCGGAACCGGTTCCCGTCAATTTCCGGAGAACCAAGAATGGACGTGAACGGCTGTGCAAGCAAGTCCTCTTCCGTAGAGCCAAGGAGGGAACAGAGTGCCGTGTTCACCGCCCCGGTGCTCCCGTCCGTATGCACGGCCGCAAATGGGAGGGCAGCGAATTCGATCCCGCCGGCAAGGAACCGGGTACGCTCCCAGCTCCCGCGGCCGCCCTTTCCTGCCCGGCGCTGGAGCGTTTTTTTATCGAGAAGATCGAGTGCTGAAGAGAGCGTAGCTCCAAGGTAGACCAGTACATCGGTGTTTTCGGGAGAGAATGCAAGAGGTTCCCGGGAACATAGCGTCATCACGCCCACAATCTCTCCTTTGAGCCGGAACGGAATGGCGGTTTGTGACCGGTATCCGTTTAAGAGGGCATCGTCCCGCCATGGCTGCGCAACCGGATCGGTAGTGACGTCAGGGCAGACAAGCGGGACACCGGTTCTGATTGCCTCTCCGGCAAGGCATCCTGCTGAAGCCTCCCCGGTAACTGCGTATCCTTCCTTTGGCAGTTCCTTTCCGGCGCCTGTCTGTGCTACCCGCCGGAGGATGCCTGCTGCTTGGTCGAAAAGCCCGATCCATGCCATGCACACGGTATCGCCATCAACGGCCATTTTGCAGGTTTCAGAGAGCAGCGTTTCCAGCTCGCGGAGGACCGCTGCGGAGGAAGTAACCTGTGCGCCGATTGCATAGAGCCGCCGTTCTGCCTTTATTTTCAGGAAGGTTTTCGTGCGTGCGGTGATCTCCTGCACAACCCCTACGACACCGGTGATCTCCCCGGAGGGTTCGCGAAGGGGGGAAAAAAGTATGCGCAACCATCCCTGTTTACCGGTGGCGGGGTATTCGTATCGGATATCGGGCGTTGCAACGATCTCTCCGGCAAGGGCACGTACCGGTGCATCCGCCTCTGTCCCCTGGAGAAACGGCAGCTTGCCGGCCAACGGCTGCCCGAGAGCATCAGGCGCGGCAATGCCGGTGATATCCTCAAGTGCCGGGTTCCAGCCGGTTATATGCAGGTCCGGTGCGCAGACCACGATTCCTTCGCGGGCCCCGTTGATAATTGCCCCGGCAGTGGCGGCAAGCGCCCGGAGCGCGGCCTCCTTTGTCTCCTGCCCGGTGATATCGGTGAGCGTGGCAAGGATCCGGCAGATCTCTCCGTCGCTCCCCCGGATAACCGTGCTGTCAAGGGAAACAATCGCCTGGCCTCCCTCACGAGGCCGGAGAAAAAACCTCCCCTCGCAGGCACTGCCCGAGCTGCCAGTTCCTGCAATGCAGGCAAGGAGCCGCATCCCTTCGTCCTGCCCGAAAAATTCGGCGAGGTTTTTTCCGGCGATCTCCCCCGCGGGAGCACCGAGCAGTCTAGCCCCGGCCCTGTTGACACCGGTCACGCGGCCGTCGGGAGAGAGGGTCAGCTGGGCTGACGAGGCTTGATCGAAGAGATCTTCCCACACCCTACCCTCGTGCTTTTCTGCACCGTTCTCCGCACCGGTATCATCCGTAATCTCTCCCCCGGCCCCGGCAAACTTCCCGTAATCGGTCCGCGGCCGGAACGTGACACGCACACGGTGCACCCTCCCGTCCCCGCCGGTGATCCGGAAGCCAAAGGATCGGGTCGCACCCTGTTTCACCTCGCCAAATCCATGGGCAACTGTCGGTATGTCCTCCGCACAGACAAGCATCGCAAAGTCCCGGCCCGTCATGTCTTTTGGTTCATGGCCGAACCTGCGGATACCGGAACTCACGTAGGTGATGATACCCTCCTCGTTTACGGTAAAGACGGCATCTTCAATCTGTTCAACCAGCACCCGGAACCTCTCTTCGGAGGTGCGGAGGGTCAGTTCGCTTTGCCGCCGTGCAACGGCCGACCGGATCCGCGCCTCAAGCTCCGCCACTTGGCTGCGGGGCGACCCTTTCTTCTGCACGTAAAAATCGGCTCCCGAGTTGAGTGCCTCGATTGCCACGTCCTCCCCGCCGTTCCCGGTAAAAAGGATAAACGGCATGCCGTTGCAACGCGGGCGGAGGTACCTGAGGAGTGCAAGACCATCCATCTCCGGCATCAGGTAATCCGCGACCAGCGCATCGTACCGTCCGGCCTTGAGTTTCTCAATGGCCTCCCGTGCCGATATGGCAGTGTCGACCGTAAACTCGCCGCCCCTCTCCATCAGATTTTTCGTTCCTTCGAGAAGTGCGGACTCGTCGTCAACATACAGGACTGAGATCATGGCTGCCTCCGGCGTGGCCGCATCCGTTATTCACACGTATTGCCATTGCCTTTCAACCTCATTAAGGTGCACCCTGCCCGACCCTGCGGTCGTGTGCCGGAAGCCCTCTTGTGGGAAAAAGGAAAGATATGCAACGATCGTGACGGCATTGCCCGGTGTTATGTTCCTGCCAGGGGAGTTTATCCGAGGAACTGCGAAATTGCTGCCCTGAGCTCATCGAAGGTGACGGGCTTCTGGAGAATACCCACCCGGGGATCGTTGAGTTTTTTCATCTTCTCAGGAACCGTCGGGGATGCAGTAAAGAGGATCACCGGGACTTCACGCAGGTTGCATTCCATTCGCAGCCGTTCCAGGAACTCCCACCCGGAGAGCGGCGACATCATAATGTCGAGCAGGATCAGGGCAGGCGGATCCGCCCGCACTGCGGTCAGCGCATCGAGCCCGTTCGGAATGAGAACCGGTTCGTAATCCAGTTTTTTCAACAGGATATCCATAAGGTCAAGGATCGGCTGGTCGTCCTCGACTACCACAATCTTACGTTTCATGGTGATCAGTCTTGTCAGGTCGTTTTTTCGGTATATGGATGGTAAAGGTACTACCGATGTTCACCATACTGTCCACACTGATATACCCCCCGTGCAGCTGGACGTACTTCTTGGCGATGGCAAGCGACAGGCCGGTCTCCCCTATGCTGTCCCGGGCCTGCCCGGTCCCTCCGTCTGATTTAAATATCTCGTCAAGCTGGGATTCGGTAATACCTACGCCATTGTCCTGGATAGCGAGGCGGTGGAATGGATGCGAAGGGGTATCCCGGTAGGTGATCCAGATCTTTTTTGGCGGCTTGGAATACGCCACCCCGTTTGCCACCAGTACGTCGATGACATAAGATAGTTTCTGACGGTCTGCCTCAAAGAGCAGGTCAGAGGGAACATCGACTGCGATCTCCGCCTTGAGCGTGTACCCTCCACCTGCAATAACGGCGTTGATCATACCGGACACGGAAAAGACGGAGTAATCAAGGCAGGTCTCCTCTCCTTCAAGCACGGAGAGTTCGAGCATCTGGTTGATGATCTGGCGCTCCCGGTCCACGCTCTTTGCACACCTCTCAAGAATTTGCCGGGTCTCCTCAGTTATCCCGAATGAGTGGGGGTCCTGGAGAAGGAGGTTTAAGTACCCGAGTACCGGCTGGAGCGGGGTCCGCAGCTCGTGGGCAACGGCGCGCATCATCTCGCGCCTCCGCTCCTTTGTCTGCTCAACCCGCTCACGATATTCTTCCCATTCCGTATTATCGACAATGTTGACCAGGCCGGCAGGCTGGTTGTTCCGGGTAATCGGGGTAAAGTAGAGGACTGCCCGGCGGATCTCCCCGTTTTTGGTGAGGAACCGGAACTCGGCGCGGTCGGGTTGCGGCATATGCAGATTCCAGCGGTTGGCAAACACCTCAAACCGGCTCTTGTCCTCATCTATGATGCTATCGGCAAGGTTCATCCCGATACACTCTTCCCGGTCATAGCCGGAAAATGTGGCAAAAGTCGGGTTTGCAAAAAGGATGGTAGTATGTTCCGTGATCACTATCCCTGTGGGTGAGTTTTCGGTTACCTGTCGGTACTGGGTCGAACTGTCCGCCGCAAGCTCCCGTGCGGTTTTTTCCGCATTGGTATCGGTGATCGAGCAGCTCACAATGGTGTCGTCGATCCGGCTCCAGGAGAGGTTGACCCAGTGGGGCTTTCCCTTCTTTGTGGCAAAACAGGTCTCGAACATCGTTATATCTTCACCGGATCCGAGGAGCTCAAAGAACCTTCGCCTGTAGTCCTGCGAGAGGAAGAGATCGGAGAACGCGATCCTTCCCATCTCCTCTACCGTATATCCCAGCATGGTTGCCACCTGCTGGTTTGCCAAGCGTATAGTAAACCGGTTCTTGTCAAAGAGGATGATTCCAAGAAGGGAATTTTCAAAAATGCTCCGGTACCGGGCCTCGGAGACCCGGATCAGGTTGGTGAAATACGCTACTGCGAGGGCAACGCATATAAAGAGAATAGCTTGGCCGGTTGCCGACCAGAGGGCCAGCGTATCCGGGAAGAGCGAGAAATATACCAGACATTCATAGACAACCCCGCAAAGACCCGCAAGGATGATCCCGCGCTTGGGATAGAAGTAGGTTGCATACAATATAGAAAAGTAGAAGAGCTGCGGATAGATAGCCCCTGCATTCCTGGCAAGGGAAAGGGCCGTGATAAGGATTGATGAAAGGGTCAGCGAGACAATAACGATGAAACGGACGAGATCTGTATGTGTCAGGGAATATCTCCCGATGGTGATCTGCCGCTCCATGCTTACCTTGCATTAGCCCTAGTACCCTATAAACCTGTCATACCGCCCGTTTCGTGGGTCCGTAACGCAGAGACACCGACTGAAAAGCCGTGTTTCTCTTAGTCATTCTACCGGTGTCCATGAAACGAACTTCTTCGGATTCCGCGTTTACCGGACGAGCGGTTTTAGTATCCCTATGACCCGGTTGACCTGGGCCACGGAGGTGCCGATATAGGCATCCGGTGCGAGGAGTGCCCCAAGGTCGTGGCGCGAACAGTACCGAAGCACGTCTTGGTCTTCGCCCAGCACATCCGCAAGCGGCCGGTTTTCCGCAAGCGCCTGCATGCTTGCTAGGCGTATCTTTTCGTGGGCATCCTGGCGGTTCATCCCGCGCCGGGTGAGTTCGATCATCACCGACTCGGCCATGTTGATCCCGTTGAGGAAGGCAAGGTTGCGCCGGATGGCTGCACGGTTTATCTCCAGCTTGTCAAGGACCGTGGTCATGAGCCGGAGACAGTGGTCCGCAAGGATGGATGCCTCGGGAAAGAGGACCCGTTCGCAGGAAGAGTTGGTGAGGTCCCGCTCGTCCCAGAGCGTGTTGTTAAGGAGCGCCGGTTCTACTGAGGCCCTCACGATCCGGGCGAGGCCGCAGACCTGCTCGGATTTGATGGGATTGCGCTTGTGCGGCATGGTTGAGGATCCCACCTGTTTGGCGCCGAATGCCTCCTCCACTTCCCCGATCTCGGTACGCTGGAGCGAACGGATCTCGACACCAATCTTGTCCAGGGTCGTTACAACGTTTGCAAGGAACATGAAATATTCCGCATACCGGTCCCGGGAGATCACCTGGTTGGAAACGTCCACCGAAGAAAGATGAAGGATCTCCATGGTCGCTGCCTGCACCTCCATGCCCTTTGGCCCGAGTGCTGCCTGCGTCCCCACCGCGCCGGTCATCTGCCCCACCGCTACCCGGGGGCGGAGCTGTTCGAGACGTTCGATGTGCCGTCCTGTTTCGCTTGCCCAGATGGCAAACCGGAGACCGTACGTGGTCGGGACGCCCTGTTGCCCGTGTGTCCTGCCCACCGCCACGAGGCTTGTCGTCTCTTGTGCCCTCCGCAGCAGCACCCCGAGGAGTGTGCGCAGTTTTGCATCGATGAGGTCCAGCGCCTGTGCCAGTTGGAGTCCGGTTGCCGTATCGAGAATATCATTGGAGGTGGCCCCATAGTGCACCCATCGCCCGGACTCCCCGCAGACTTCCGAGATCGCTTTTACTATGGCCATCATGTCGTGGTTGATCTCTTCCTCGATCTCCTTTGCCCGGGCAAGGGAAGCGCGGGGGGCGTTCTTTGCGATCTCCGCTGCCGCCTCCACAGGGATCATGCCCTCGGCTGCCTCTACCTGGGCGAGCGCTGCCTCGACTGCGACGACGCAGGAGAACCTGTTCTCTTCGCTCCAGACCTGGCGCATCTCCGCTGTGCCGTAGCGGTACTCGATGGGGTGGACTGCCATGCAGAAGAGTTGGGATGCGCGGGGATATAGCGGTTGAGGATCGAAAAAGGAGAGCATGATGCCGGGACTGGTGCGTTCTGAACCGGATCGATAATTTTGTTGTGCAGGGATTCCTCACCCCCCGGGCTTTCGGATTAAAAGTCCGAAAACCGGTTGTCACATTGCAATGTGATTATCACTTTTTAATATTATTATCACATGTAAAAGTGACAAAAATCCGGCAGCCCACGCTGGACAAGTCGGGTCAGGGAGGTGGGGTGCCCCTCCCGCAAAAAAGAGCGGGCAGGCATTTTTTTGGAATGATTCAATGCGACCCCCCTTGAGGTCACCTAACCGCGAAACGGTGAGGGCCAGAGTGCTGCCAAAAAAACAGGGTACATTTTCGTCGCCCCATCCCACACCCATAAGACACCCGGCTGCCAATGGTACCCTGGCAATGGACAGTTTCGATCCGTTCTTCCCCTACAGCGAGTACCGCCCCCACCAGCGCGAGATGCTTGCGTTTGCCGCACAGCTCGCCCGGGACGGCGGCATCGGGATGATCGACGCCCCGACCGGCAGCGGGAAATCGAGCGTAGTCTCCGCACTTCTTGCCGAGCGCAGGGGCCGGAAGATCGTGATCGCCGTCCGCACGGTCAGCCAGCTCTCCACCTTTGTGCGGGAGTTGGCCCTTATCAAGAAGAAACGGCCGGAGCTCAAGACTGTCTACTTGGTCGGGAAAAAGAGCATCTGTCCCCTGGGGGGGGAAGGGGATATTTACCGGCGCTGCGAAGGTGTCAAGACATTCTCTACGGCCCTCATGCGCGAACGGGCTGAGCGCGGGGCACTTGTCCCCATCAAGGATCCCTTCATCATCCAGCAGATACGAAAGATGGATCGGGAGCACCCGCTTCTCTGTCCTTATTTTATTGCGAGCCGCCAGTTTGTTCCCGGGGAGAGCGGGGGGGTCAAGATGATCCCGTCTGCCCAGGTCCGCTCGAAAGCCGACCGGATGCTCGACAACCCGGTACGGCCGCAGGAACTCGGGGGATTTTCCGGCGATATCTGCCCATATGAGCTCGTGCTTTCGGCAGCGAAAAATGCCGATGTGGTGATCCTGAATTACCATCATCTCTTTGACCGCGGGATCCGGGAGCAACTCTACGCAAACCTCAATGTGGATGATCAGGACGTGATGCTCCTGATCGACGAGGCCCATAACTGCGGGGACGTGATCCAGTCGGTGGAAAGCATCGCGCTTGCCCAGAAAGACATCGAGCAGGCCACCCGCGAGCTCGCGGGTATGCGCAGGCTCCATAAAGGGGCTGAAGCAGTACAACACGTCCTTCCCCGGCTCTCGGAGTTCATGGCCGGACTTGCAAACTCTGCCGAGTCCGAAGACTGGTTCGACCCCGGGATCTTCGACCGGGCGATTGTCAAAGGATCGCTCTGGAAGGACATGGGAGATATCGTGGACGAGCTTATGGGGCTTGCCGAGACCGTGCGGGAGAAAAACCAGAAGGCAGGGGAGTTCCGCGAAACGGCAATCGAGCGCCTGACCCTGTTTATGTACCGCCTGTCCCAGTCCGCCAATAACCCGGCCTACCTGACCATCTACAAACGGACCGACGAAGGAATTATCCTTGAAGTCAGGAATATCGACCCGTCTGCCCCGTTAACAGAGATCTGTTCCACGCATGCCTGCTGTATCCTGATATCAGGTACACTCTCGCCGGTCGACAGTTTCCGGCGGCTCTACTTCAACAATGCGCCGGTTGCCACCCTAGCCCTCCCCAACTCGTTTCCCAAAGAGAACCGCATCATCTGCTGCGCAACTGATATCACGACCGCATATTCCCTCCGCCAGAGCAGGGAGAACACCGGGAAGATCGTTCAGTATATTACCGCGTTTGCCGCGCTCAAAAAGAACCGGGCCATCTACTTCCCCAGTTACCAGATCCTTGAATCCTACGCAGCGCTTGCCTCCCCCCATATCAGCAGGAGGAAGATCTACATCGAACCCCGGGACACCGCAGGGGCCGGTGCCGCGCTCAACGAATTCCTCTCCCTTCCCGCACAGGGGGATTCCGGGATCATGTTTGCGGTCTGCGGCGGGAAATGGAGCGAAGGCCTCGATTACCGGGGGGAGATGCTCTCCGGGGCAATGGTCGTGGGCTTGCCGCTTGCGCCGTTTACGCGGGTGAGAAAGATGGTCATCGAGTACTTCCAGCACAAATACGGCGAGGAAGGCGAATTCCTCTGTTACACGCTTCCTGCCATCAACCGGGCCCTCCAGGCACTCGGTCGCGTGCTGCGCACCCCCGAGGATCGCGGTGTGCTCGTCTTTGCCGAACGCCGTTTCCTTGAAAAACGGGTCCATTCCGCGCTGCCGTCATGGATCCGGGATGAGATGACGGAATGCGATGCCCGGAAATTCCGCGAGGTGATCGGGCAATGGAAGTGATCGGAGGTTCATGTCGGCTCGGGCTCTGGCATGTCCATGTCTGGTGGAGCGATGATACAATCCACCGTGTTCGGTTCGCAACGACCGGTATTCCCGGCCCGGTCCCGGTCCTCATACAGAAATATTGCGCCGGTCATCCCGTGGACCTGTCGGGACTGCGGACCGTTGCCTGCGACGGCGATTCGGTCTCCTCCCGTATTTACTGTGCTGTTCGGGAGATCCCGTATGGCAGTACCGCGACGTACGGGGAGATTGCCCGGGTGGTTGGAACATCGCCCCGGGCCGTGGGGCGCGCCATGTCCCATAACCCGACACCGCTCGTGGTGCCCTGCCACCGGGTCGTGGCGGCCGGGGGGATCGGTGGATTTACTCCGGCCATCGAGATTAAGGAACACCTCATTGCACTCGAAAAAAAAGCACGGAAACAGGCAGGGAGGTAAACGGGCTTTTTGACCATCCTGCCTGCCGGGATTATTCGGAATCTCTAATGCCATCCGGGGAAATATACTCAATAGGTCAAAGAGGGGCAGCGTGAAGGTACTGGTACTGGGAGCAGGAGCGGTGGGGTTGTCAGTGGCGGCAAAGCTCTCCACAGTCTGTGAGGTCCACGCAGTTTCCCGGAAAAAGAACGCCGACGCCGTTACCGCCAATGGTTTTTCCCTCTCCGGGATCTGGGGCAGCGGGACCTTCCGGTTCAACATCTCCGACAATGTCCCGAAGGGTGCCCGGTACGACTACATCGTTATCACATCCAAGTCCCAGGACACCGATTCCATCTGTCGCGAATACGCTGCCACCATCCGGGGAACCGAGACAGTCAGTCTCCAGAATGGGATAGGAAACGAGGAGATTATCAGCCGGTATACCGACCGGGTAATCGGCGGGATGATCATCACTGGGTTTGAATGGCGGGCAGACAACCTGGTCCACGTTTCGGTCGAGGCCGGGCCGGCCAGACTCGGGCGGTTCCCGGCAGGGCTCGACGAACCGGTGCAGCGGCTCGTGGCACTCATGGCACGGGCAGGGATCCCTGTCGAAGGGGCCGCCGGGATCCGTTCCGAACTCTGGGCAAAGACCCTCTATAACTGTGCCTTAAACCCCCTGGGAGCGGTCATGGGGGTGCCGTACGGGGAACTTGCCCGGCCTGCGGCGTGGCGGATCATCACCCGGATCGTGAGCGAAGGATTTGCCGTTGTCCACGCAGAAGGCGTCCGCCTCCCATGGGAAACGGCGGGCGAATACCTGGCGTACCTCCATGACGTTCAGCTCCCGGCAACGGCCCTGCACCACTCATCCATGGTCCAGGATATCTCCCGGGGCCGTCGCACGGAGATTGATTTTCTGAACGGCGCCATCGTGGCAAAAGGAACCGCACATGGCATACCAACACCGGTAAATGCCTGCATTGCAGATCTGGTAAAACTCCGCGAGTCCCTTCCCCCCAATGGAGAGGCACTATGAGATCCGCGGTGGTACTTGCCGGGGGCGAGGCAAAGCGGGCCAACGGGCAGGAAAAATATTTTTTCACCTATGAGGGGAAGACCTTTATCGAGCGCCTGCTGGATTCGCTCTCGGGAGTTGTTGACGAGATCATCGTTGTTGCCCGCAGTCCCGGGCAGTGCGCCCGGTTCCGGGCGATACAGAATATTACCTGTATCAGCGACATCCGTCAGGGGCTTGGCCCCATCGGCGGGCTTCACGCGGCCTCGCTTACCGCATATGGGGATCTCATTTTTGTATCGGCCTGCGATATGCCCTGCATCGATCCCCGCGTGGTCGAGTATCTCTTTGAGGCAATCGGGTCGTATGATGCAGCCATTCCCCGCTGGGATGAGCAGATGATTGAGCCCCTGCATGCCGTTTACCGGAAGTCCGCCCTGCTTTCGTATCTCGAAAGCCACACCTCCCTTTCGCTGCGGGCCATGAGTCAGACGCTCAATGCCCGGTACGTCCCGATCGATGAGCTTCGGGCATTCGATCCCTCCCTTAAGACGTTTACCAACATCAACAAGCTCGAAGAGCTCGAACGAATCAATCTTGTCTCCCGAAAAGAGCCGGAAGATCCGGTTGCCTGAACTCTGGTGCAACCCGTTTCCGAAATACCTGTCATATGACATTCCCTTGATGTTTTTTGCCCTCTAACATTATATGCATTAAAATCAACTGTAGAATAAGGAATATATCGTGGCAAGGCTGGACCCGTCCTCCGGGAGAATGCACTAGACATGGGATTACTGTCACTTGACCGGGAGGCTGCACTCCGTTTCATTATCGTAGCCGTTGCCTCGGTCACTGCAGTTCTTGGCACCATCTTTTCCCTTGTCCACGGTATTTCTGCGGTTTTTCCCTTCCTGTATATTCTCCCCATCATATGTGTGGTCTATTTCTACCCGAAGCGGGCGGTTCTCTTTGCGCTTGGGATTAGTGTTGTCTACATAGGTCTTGTGTATTTAATGGGTGCCTTCAACCCCTTCCTTATTGCCGTATCCACCGCGTGGTTTGCGATTTTTATTACGCTTGCCGTGGTCGCTTCCTCGTATGCAAACGGACTGCTCGAAGAAAAATCCCGGATCCGCCATATCGTGGATAACTCTTTAGAGGGGATCTTCTGCTTTGACCCAGGTACATGGCGAATCCGGGAGGTTAACCAGAAATGTGCACTGTGGCTTTTGTATGCTCGCAGCGACCTGATAGGTGCACCTGTCGGCACGATTTGGACGGATACCGCTGCGAACCAGCGCTTCATGGATGAGGTAACTGCGGGAAAAAAAGGCATGGCGTTTGATGCGCTCTTCCGGGAGAAGAATGGGAGTGTCATACGGGTGATCCTCTCTCCGCTCTATGTTACCAAAGGGATGGTACTCTGCTCCGTGGTGAACGTGACCGATATACGGGTGGCTGACGAAGAGATTCGCCAGACCCTTGAAGATCTCGAGCACCAGGTCCGGGAACGTACCGCCCATCTCGAACGAATTAATGAAGAACTAAAACAGGAGATCATTGAACGCCGCAGGTTTGAACAGACGCTCCTGTCCGGGGATCATAAGGACGAGTCCGCCAAGGATGAGGAGAGAGTGCCATGACCCTCCATCTTTCCGTGGAAAAGAGGCAGCAGATATACTGGACGATCACCCTTATCATCACTATCCTTATTACCCTGGTATCGACGATTTACTCTCTCTCCCTCGGTATTTACGAGGTATTCCCCTTCATCTATTTCCTCCCCATCATACTGTTTGTCTATCGCTATCCAAGCAAAGGAGTGTATTTCTCCCTGGTCTTAAGCACCATCTATATCCTGCTGGTCTACCTGTACAGTGACTTTGACCCACAGGACGTGGCGATATCCACTGCCTGGTTTGTCGTTTTTGTCACCATTGGTGTTGTTACTTCGTCGTTTGCAGAAGGCCTGCGTGAAGAGGAGCGGAAATACCGGGGAATCTTTGAAAACTCCCAGGCGGGAATCTTTACCTTCGATCTTGGTACCCTGCGGATTGCCGAGCTGAACGCGAAATGTGCTCAGATGTTGCGGTATGACCGAATGGAACTGGCCGGCGCTGACCTCTCGCACATCATGACCGAGGAGGGAAACCGCGATCGTTTCCTCCGGCAGGTACGGTCCTCGTGGGAGACCGGGGACCTCGAACTGCTCTTTACTGCGCGCGACGGGACGGTCCGCCAGATGCTTGTCTCTGCCTCGGTTACTCCGGGCAACATCGTGATCTGCTCCGCGATCGATATTACTGCCCGGAAACTGGCCGAACGGGTGATCGAACGGGCACGGGATGATCTGGAACGGCGGGTGAACGAACGTACCGAGGAGCTCCTCCGTGTCAATAAGGAACTCTCCACCGAGATCGAGGAACGCAAAAGATTCGAAGCGGCAATCCGTCTTGCCAACCATAAGATCAATACCCTCTCCGGTGTCACACGCCATGATATCCTCAACCAGATCACCGCGATCGTGATGTACCTCTCTCTCATACGGGAAAATGAAACGGACCCGGTGGTCGCGGGATACCTCGATAAGATCGGGGAAGTGACGGATATGATCCAGAAGCAGATCCGGTTTACCCGTGACTACCAGGAGATCGGGGCCGGAGAGCCCCGGTGGCATACTATCGATGCGGAGATCCGGGAGGCCGCAGCCGGGGTGGAGCAAAAAGAGGTACTTATTGACCCGCAAGTGGGCGATCTGGAGATCTTTGCTGATGCAGGTTTTCCCCGGGTGTTTGTGAACTTAATAGATAATGCCCTGATCCATGGCGGGCACGTAACCCTTATCAGGTTCTCGTATTACGAGACGGATGACTACCTGGTGCTCTGCTGCGAAGACAACGGGATCGGTATCCCTGATGATGCAAAAGAGAGGATCTTCCGGCGCGAATATTTCCGGAACACCGGTTACGGGTTGTTTTTAATCGTCGAGATCCTCGGTATCACCGGGCTTTCCATAAAAGAGACCGGGACACCCGGGAGTGGTGCCCGGTTTGAGATTTATGTTCCAAAAGGCAGTTACCGGTTTTCTGCACCGACCCGCAGGAGCGATCGCTGGCAATAATGGTGCCCGAATAGCCCCGGAAAAAAGTGCCGGACTGCTGAAAAAAAACGAGGTGCTGCAGTGTCGGGAGACCGGCGATCAGATATTTTTTTTCCTGCCGCTTGCGTCCCGGGAGTAATGCCCGAATTCGCTTTTTTTGAGCTGTTCCCCGTTAAAGACCGGCCCGTCCCGGCAGACCCGCAGGCCATCAGGGTCGATACAGCAGGAGCCGCATATTCCCACCCCGCATTTCATGTACCGGTGAAGCGAGAATTCTGTTTTTGCGGCAGATCCGGCATTATCTAACGCCCCAAGTACCGCCCGCATCATCGGCTCCGGTCCGCAGACTGCGATCCTGTCATAGGTGGTAAGATTGATGTCTTTGAGAAGATCGGTGACAAACCCGCGCTGCCCCAGCGTCCCGTCGTCCGTTGCAATGACGACATCAGTGCTCTCGTCGAGCTGGTCGACAAAGAGCAGCTCTTTCTCGGTTCGTGCGCCAAGGAGCATGGTCATCACGCAGTCTGACCGGGCGAGCGGCAGGAGTGGGGCGGCTCCGACTCCCCCGGCGATAGCAAGCATCTTCTCGCCCCGGGCAAAGCCGTTCCCAAAGGGACCGCGAATCCCCAGGGATGCGCCCTCCTTAAGGTCGAACATGGCCCCGGTTGCATCCCCGGCTTTCTGGACCGTGATGCTGTTTTGCGAAGAGAGTGCCATGGGGATCTCATCTACTCCCGGCACCCAGGCCATGACAAACTGGCCCGGCTCGAACGTAAACGTGCGATCGAAAAAGAACGTCTTTACCGACGGGGTCTCTTTTTTTATCTCGGTGAGGGTCACCTGCACCGGTAGCTGGTCATCCATGGGCACACCCTATAATCTCTTCGGGATCGATCCCTTTCTTTGCGTACAGGTCATTTTTTATCGTCTCGAAAATGGCAATATCTCGCTGAACCGCGCTGCCGATCTCAACGGCACGGGCTCCTGCCATCATCATTTCGATCACGTTGTCGGCCGAAGATACCCCGCCGCAGCCGATGATGGGAATGGTGCAGCTTTCGTAAAGCTCATAGATGCACCGGACCGCTACCGGGAAGATGCCCTCTCCCGAGAGCCCGCCGTACCGGTTGCCGAGCACCGGGCGCCTGAGACCGGTCGATATCCGCATGGCTTTAACCGTGTTAATGGCTACAATCGCGGACGCCCCGCCGCGCTCCGCCGCCTTCCCGATCGCCGCTATATCCGTCACGTTTGGCGTCAGTTTCACCCACGTGGGCATGCCGAGGGCACGTACTGCCCGCGTGCATTCTTCCACAAGGGACGGGTCCACGCCGATTGCCGCCCCGTAGCCTTCCGCATGGGGGCAGGAGAGGTTGAGTTCAAGGCCGGCGGCTATCCCCTTGAACCACCCGGCCACCTCGGCAAATTCCTCCGGGTTCCCGCCAAAGATGCTCACGATCACCGGTTTATTCCCCAGCGCCGAAAGTTCCCCGGCAAATTCCCGCGAGGGGTTGGGAAGCCCCATGGCATTGAGGATGCCGGAATCAAGCAGGGCTATGCAGGGGCCGGCGTGCCCGTCCTTTGGCTGCGGGCCGATCGATTTTGTTACCACGCCTCCGGCGCCGCCAGCCAGCACCCGTGAAAGGGAGGCACCGGTAGTCCCGAGAATCCCGGCAGCGAGAAGGAGGTGGTTATCGAGGGTCACGCCGCCGACGGTCACCGGGCCTGTCCTGAGTACGACCATTCATCAGAAGATGGACGTGATGCGTTATAAAGGACATCTTTGGCTGTGACCTGATATGTTCTGCTGTCGACAGTCACTTAAGTCGGAGAGCTCCATAGTTAGTACGCGGGAAGAACCATGGCAAGACTTGCGGTAATCGGTGTCGGGAAGATTGGCGGGGAGGTTGCCGCTCTTGCCGCCATCCTCGGACTTGTCGACGAACTGGTCCTGTACGACGAGAACTCCCCGTTTCTCCTGGCACAGGAACTCGATATCATTCATACCGGGCTCCCGGTCACTCTCTCCACCGATACCCGCGATATCCGGGACGCCGATATCTGTGTCTTTGCCGCCGGTCTTTCCCGGACTCCCGATGTAAAGACACGGGCAGACCTTCTTGCTGCAAACCTTCCAGTTGTGCGGACATGTGCCGGGCTGCTGGAGAATTTCTCGGGCATTCTTGTCACTGTGACCAATCCCATGGACGTGAATAACTACCTCCTGCACCGCCTCACTGGCCTTCCCCGCGAACGGTGTATCGGTTTTGGCGGCCAGCTGGACAGCGCTCGGTTTTCCCTGGTCCTGCGCCGGAGAAACCTTGAGGGGACGGGGATGGTCCTTGGGGAGCACGGCGAGCACCAAGTGCCGGTTTTTTCCCGGCTTGTGCAGCCAGTGGAAACGGACACGCGTCTTTTGATTCTCAAAGAATTACAGGGTGCGAGCATGGACGTGATCAAGGGTAAGGGTGGAACTGTCTTTGGCCCGGCATACCATATCGCGTCCCTTCTCCGGATATTGCTTTCAGGTAAAGAGGAAACGGTTCCCTGTTCTGCAGTGCTTGAAGGGGAATACCAGCTCTCGGAATGTTCGCTTGGTATTCCCGCACGGATAGGAAGGGAGGGAATCAGGGAGATCGTGATCTGGGATCTCGACTGCTGGGAGCAGGAAAAGATGGCGGAGGCCGGTGCCTTTATCCAGGGACTCTGCCATACGGTGGTGCCCTAGGCCATGCCCGCACAGGTCATGCGATCCGCAGAAACACTTGTCATGACCCGGACCGGTGAGGAGACTGCTCCTTTTACCATCGCGATCAATCAGGTGGAGTACAGCAACACCCCGGACGGCCCGGTGCTCCATATTTTCGGACGGGACTCCGAAGGAATCGCCCACAGGATCGATGTCACCGGTTTCCTGCCGTACTTCTATGTGCCGGAGGAACAGGTGGGCCAGAGCCATCCCGCCCAGGTGACCGTTGAGCCCGATACCATCTACCGCTCAATCCGGGGCGAGAAACTTAAACGCTTGTATACTATCAGGCCCGGTGATGTCAGGGACCTGCGGGAACGGTACCGCCATTTCGAGGCCGACATCCCATTTGCGACACGTTTTATGATCGATTGTGGCCTGACCGGAGGAGTCACTGCACCGTCTGCATCAGTGGAGTACCAGGCACTTGTTCCCGCGGAATCCGACGCACCGGCCCGTGTCTGCATGATCGATATCGAATGCGAGGACGAGCGCGGTTTCCCGGATACCCAAAGGGACGCGATCATCTGTATCACCTGTCATGACTCTTTTGACAACGATTATACCACGTTCCTGCTCGGAGGCGCGGTGCCATCGGCCGAAATTTCTGCAAAAGAGGATGAGGGAGGGCTTAAAAACGGCTGTTTTAAAAAGGGATTCCATACCATCTGTTCCTATGAGGACGAGATCTCCCTGCTCCGGGCATTTGGCGTATACATTGCAGAGCGCGATCCCGATATCCTCTCGGGCTGGAACTTTGTCGATTTCGATATGCCATACATCACGGGCAGGATGGAGAAACTGGGGCTCTCCCCGGTCATGCTCGCCCGTCTCCCCGGCATGACCGAACGAAACGCAGTCCGCGGCAGGGCGCTTTTCGATCTCTTGACCGGTTACAAGAAGATGCATTCGACTCTCAAGGAATCCTACCGCCTTGATGCCGTTGCCCAGGAAGAGATCGGCGAATCCAAGGTAAGATACACCGGTACGGTCTCGGATCTCTGGAAAAAGCAGCCTGCTCTCCTGGTCGAGTACAACTTCAAGGATGTCGAGCTCTGCGTTGCGATCGACCGGAAAGACACCATCGTGGGTTTTTACCGGGAGATTGCCCGCTATGTCGGGAGCCCCCTTGACAAGACCCTGAATTCATCGAGCGTGATCGATGTCTACATCCTGAGAAAAGCGCACGGGAAGTACATCCTTCCTTCGAAAGGTTTTGCAAGCGCCGAGGAGTTCGAAGGCGCAACGGTCTTTGAGCCAAGCAAAGGGGTGCGGGAGAACGTTGTCGTGCTCGATCTCAAATC
>Ga0326728_10010061_pt1 | contig 22334 bp, 18 predicted proteins | sample MB3enrmetagenome_FD_207602 | JGI IMG/M metagenome (GOLD analysis project Ga0326728, IMG submission 207602) | Lab enriched peat soil microbial communities from McLean, Ithaca, NY, United States - MB31MN | ecosystem: Environmental > Terrestrial > Soil > Wetlands > Peat | place: USA: New York... | reverse complement strand
ATCGAACTGACGCCGGAGGAACTGGCCATCCGCACCTCGGGGCTGAACATCGTCCGGTTGCAGAACGTCATCGCCGAGGCGGTCAAGAACGGACAGAACGTGACGCAAGACCATGTCAGCCGCTGCAAGAAAATACTGATCGAAGAATTCTGCCAGGGATTGGTCAAGTTCAAAGATCCCCGGCCCGACCTGTCGCTCGATGTCGTGGCCACGCACAAGGCGGCCAAGCAGAAACTGCGCGATGTGGCCTGGCTCTTCAAGAACAGCAAGCTGGATGTGATCGAAAAGGGCATCCTCCTTCCCGGCCGGGTGGGGGTGGGAAAGTCTTTCCTGGTGGATTGCTTCGCCAGCGAATGCGGGCTGCCCGTCATGGAAATGGGGGACTTCCGCTCCAAATGGGTGGGAGACACCGAAAGACAGCAGACCCGCATTTTGATGACCATCAAGGCCCTGGGGCCGGTCATCGTGGTGGTGGACGAGGCGGACGCGGTGTTTGGCTCCCGGGCCAGTGGGGGAGATGACAGCGGGGTATCCAGCCGCGTTTTCGCCGCCTTCGCCGCCCACATAGGCGACTCCAGCACGCGGGGGCGGGAACTCTGGATTGCCATGACCTCCCGGCCCGACCTGCTGACCATTGATCTCAAGCGCCAGGGACGATTGGGTTTGTGCATTCCGCTCTTCCCGGCGCAGGGCAGCCAGGATGTCCTGGAGTTGTTTCAAACGGTCACCCAAAGCAAAAAAATGAACTTGACTGCGGAAATCAGCCGGTTCATCGAACAAAGCATGGGCGGCAAACCCCTGACGGGCAGCGATGTGGATTCCGTCATCACCAGGGCCAGGGAAATCGCCGTCCTTAACCAGCGGGACCTGGACATTCAAGTCAAGGATATGGAAGAGGCCATCGGAAGTTTTATTGACGCTTTGGACCCCGCCCTCATCCAGTTGCAGGAACTGGCGGCGGTCCTGGCCTGCTCGGACGCCCGTTACCTGCCGGAAAAATACAAAACCGCCGACCGGACGGCCATGACTTTGGAATTCAACCGGCTGCGGAGCCAGCTCAAGGACTAGGCGGCGATGAAACGCTTCACACCCATCCTCACCCTCGTGGCCGTGTGCTGGGTCGTGTTCGCGGTCAACAATTTGATCCTGGGCGGAACGCTCACGCCGCACGGCATCATCCCCCGGCGCATCAGCAGTCTGCCGGGCATTATTTGGTCTCCGTTCCTGCATGCCTCTTTTGGCCACCTGGCGGCCAACACCCTGCCCCTCCTGATTTTGGGAGGCATCCTTTGCGCCCGCAGCCGGGCGGAATTCATCGGCGTGACGGCCGGGGGCATCTTCATCGGGGGCGGCCTGGTCTGGCTGTTGGCGAGAAATGCCGATCATGTCGGCGCCAGCGGGTTGATCTTTTGCTATTTTGGATTCCTGACCTCGCGGGCGTGGTTCGACCGCACGATTTTCACTTTTTGTTTGGCGCTGATCTGCATGGTCGGTTATGGAGGCATCCTCATCGGGCTGCTCCCGGTGTTCCCCGGCGTTTCCTGGGAAGGCCACTTGGCCGGCTTGGTGGCCGGCGTCGCCAGCGCCCGGATGATCGCAAGCAAAAGCCGCCACGAGGAAGCCGCCGGCCTTCCGAATTTGAACAAGGCTGGTTGAGTTGATTCGTTTGAGGAGCGCGCCCCCTCCCCGCCATGAGCCAAGGCCCAACAACAAATCCGGCGCCCGCCCTGGCCCGCTTTGCGCCGGGCCTTTTGCTTTTGCGCGATTACCGGCGGGAATGGCTCTGGGCGGACCTGGTGGCGGGTATCAGCGTGTGCGTGGTCATGATCCCCTCGGTCATTGCCTACGCCGGTCTGCTGGGGCTGCCCCCGCAATATGGTTGCTATGCGGCCTTGGTTTCCCTGGTCGTCTATTGGTTCTTTGGCAGCTCGCGGCAAGTCATTGTCGGGCCGGACATCGCCATCAGTTTGCTTATCGCGGGCGCGGTGGGGCCGCTGGCCGGCGGCGACCCCGCCCGGGCCGCGGCCCTGGCCGGCGCGCTGGCGGTGTTGAGCGGGCTGCTGCTGGTTTTTGGCGCCTGGGCCAAAATCGGCGCGGTGGCCGATTTCTTTTCCAAACCGGTCCTGATCGGTTATATGACCGGCGCGGCCCTGATCCTGATGGCGTCGCAACTGGATAAACTGTTGGGCCTCACGCTCACGCACACCGACTTCTTCCCGCGCCTGGCGGAAATCTTCGGGAAGCTGGGGGAGACGCGCCCGTCCACGGCGGTGTTCGGGTTCAGCCTGCTGGCGTTGTTGCTGGGCCTGCGCCGGTTCGCGCCTAAAATTCCCCCCGCCCTGGTGGTGTGCGTTGTGGCCATCATCGCCTCGCTCGCGTTGGGTCTGGAAAACCGCGGCGTCACCGTGGTCGGCCAGCTCCCCCGCGGATTGCCTGCCTTCGACTTTCCTCAAATCGTTTGGAAGGATGCGCATACGCTGCTGCCGGCGGCCATCGGCATCGCTTTGCTGACCTACACGGAGGGAATCCTCCTGGCGCGGTCGTTCGCCGCGAAAAACGGCTACGAAGTCAACGGCAACCAGGAACTGGCCGCGTTGGGACTGGCTGACATCTTTAACGGATTTTTCCAGGGATTTGCCATCACGGGCAGTCAGGCGCGGACTGCCGTCAATGACGCGGCGGGAGCCAAGACCCAGGTGGCGGGCCTGGTCGCAGCCGTGACGCTGGCGCTCTTTCTCCTGTTCCTCACCCCGTTGATCGCGCGCCTGCCCATCGTCGCCCTGGCCGCGATTCTCGTTTACGGCGGCTCCAACTTGATCGAAATCGCGGACATGAAGCGTCTGTGCCGCTATTACCCCCGCTCCGCCGGGGTGGCGGCGGTGACGACCCTGGGCGTGCTGGCGGCCGGCGTGCTGCCGGGCATTCTGGTCGGGGTGAGCCTTTCCCTCATCGGGCTGATCGGCCGCATTTCCCATCCGCCGGACGCGGTCTTGCGCGAATTGCCGGGCCACGGCTTCCATGACGTTGGAGACGCCGCCACCGGGCAGACCATTCCCGGCCTCGTGGTGTATCGGTTTTATGCGCCGCTGCTGTTCTCCAATGCCGGCCACTTTGTCGAGCGCGTGCGAAAACTCATTGCCGACAGCCCTGCTCCGGTGGTCTGGTTTCTGCTGGACGCCCAGGCCATCACCGACATTGACGTGACGGCGGCGGAAGCGATCCATGCCTTGCACCAGGAACTCCAGGCCAGGGGAATCGCCTTAAAAATCGCGCATGCCAACCTCCCTTTGCTCTCCATTCTCCAACGGATCGGCCTGGCCAGCGAACTCCAGGAGGACAGTTTCTTCTCCTCGGTCCACGAATGCGTGACCGCCTTCCAGTCCCGCTCAGGCACTCCGCCGCCATGAGAGTGCATGGAGGAGAGCAGAAACCTGAAGAAACCTTGTCACCTCTCCGGCCTTTTCAACCACGGTAATGGCGATATGATGCCAAGCCGAATGACACCGCCGGCCGCCAGCGCGGACGAGGATCTGGTCAACGCCAGCCTTTCAGGAAACCGCGAGGCTTTCGGACAAATCGTCACGCGCCACCAGGCGCTGGTCTGCTCGCTGGCTTACAGCGCCACCGGCAGTTTGACGCAGAGCGAGGACCTGGCGCAGGAGACCTTTCTCGCGGCGTGGAAGCATCTGGCCGAATTGCGCGAACCGGCCAAGCTGCGTTCCTGGCTTTGCGGCATCGCGCGAAATCTCATCCACAATTCCCTGCGAGCGCAGGGGCGGGAGCCGGGCCATCGCGCCGCGGCGCTGGAGGAGATTGCCGAGCCGCCTTCGCCGGAGCCGTCGCCCGGGGAGCGGGCCATCAGCCGGGAGGAGGCGGAAATCCTGTGGCGGGCGCTGGAGCGGATTCCACAAACGTACCGCGAACCGCTGGTGCTGTTCTATCGGGAATACCAATCGGTCGAGGCCGTCGCGCAAGAATTGGAGCTGACGGAAGAGGCGGTCCGGCAACGGCTGGCGCGCGGACGGAAACTTCTGCACGAGGAAGTCCTCGGGTTTGTCGAAGGCGCGCTGGAAAAGACGTCGCCGGACCGGCAATTCACGCTGGGTGTGCTGGCGGCGTTGCCGGTGCAGGCGGCCTCGGCCAAAGCCGCCGCCGCAGGCGCGAGCCTTGCCAAAGGCGTCACCGTGGCCAAAAGCGCCGCGACGCTCAGTTCGCTGGGCGGATTGCTGGCGATGGTGGGCGGCGCTGTCGTCAGTTGGCGGGCGCAAGCCGACGAGACCAAATCACCGCGCGAGCGGCGGTTCTTTCTCCAAATGGTTGGGGTTCGCCTGGTGACGATGCTTCTGCTCGTCCTGGCGTATTATTTTGTTTTCGACAAAACTGCTTTATCCCATGCCCCATTTGCCCGCGACGTATTGACTTCCGCGTTCCTCTTCTCCTGCTGCGTTCTCGGAGTGGTTCTTTTCATTTTCAACAGTCATGGCAGGCAACAAATTCAGATCGAGGAAGGAACCTTTGATGAAACCGAATGGAATTTGCCCAGGAGAGAAACCGATTCCGCGGCGAAATCGCCCGGCGCCAAATCAAACCGTGACTTGACAGCGTTGAAATTCATGGCCTTCGCCCTGGTCGTGACGGCGATCATGATAATCCAGTCACCGTGGAAACAGAATTTGGGTCAGGCCATGATTTGGTCGGCCGTGGCGGCGGTGGCATTGTTCCTGAGCTTCCGCTGCTGGCAAAATCGTCCCCGTTACTTGTCGCTGCGGTCTGGGTGGGTCGTGGCAGGTCCGATCGCGTTCGGCTTGATGACGCTTTTATCTTTCAATCTTCGCCAATACCGGGCGCAGGCGAGTTCGGCCATTGTCAGCGCCGCCTCGCCGGCCGAAGTGATTGCCTTCAACGTGGTTGTGGCCCTGGCCTACGCCCTGTTCGCCGGGATCCTGGTCTGGAAGCGCCAGGGTGAATTGCGCGCAAGCCGCTGAATCCATTGCCCCGGCGAAACGACCACCCTATCGCCGGCATTCTGCAACCTGGACGCGCAGGCGAGCTTGCCGGCGGGGGTGGAAATGGAAACCGATCCAACCCGCGCCGCGCGAACTTGCCCGGCGCATCCGGCAGCCCGCCCAATGCCGCGCCCAGGGCTGCTCTAAGGTTGCCTCTGAACCACCCGGGGCATGGAAATTCAGCGGCTTTCTGCCGAAAGCCGCTACGGTGAGCAGGTGTAGCGGCGGATGGAAATCCGCCGCCGACTTTTTATGCCGCCGGTGCGCTACGGTGGCGGCACAACTTTCCAGACTTTAAAGCGGCCCTGCCACGCGAACCGAGGAGACTTCAAGTCGTGCGCGCTCTTCCCGGACGATCATTGTTGGGCGGCGCGGAAGAACTCCATCGGGTTGGTCAGCGGGCCTGGGTTGATGACTTGGACGGCATTGGTCAAGGTGAGGTTGGTGAATGGCGTCCAATGGATCGGGGGCAAAAGGTTGGTGGCCAACAGGATGGCATAGCTGGAGCCGGGATTGCCGGAGAGCGTCAGGACAAGGCTGGCGCCGTTGGTGAGGGAGGCCACGAGCACCGGAGGCGCGGGGGGCGTGACGTTTGTCTCCACGGCAAAGAATTTCATCGAGTTGGTCAGAGGGCCTGGGTTGATGACTTGGGCAGCGCTGGCCAAGGTGATGTTGGTGAACGCCGTCCAAGTGATCGGGGACAAAAGGCTGGTGGCGGACACGACCGTATAGTTGGAGCCGGGGTTGCCGTAAAGAGTCAGGACCAGGCTGGCGCCGTTGGTGAGGGAGGCCACGAGCACCGGCGGCGCGGAGGACGCACCGGAGGCCGTGCTGAAGGTCGAGTCGCCGCCGAGATTTGTGCCGGCGCTGTTTCGCGCCACGGCTTGGAAATGAATGGTCGTGCCGGGCAGCAAGCCGGTGATGGGCAGCGCCACCGGCTGCGCATCCACCAGGTCGGACGCCAAAGTGTTGGTGGCGCTAAAGTTTCCATAGTTGGTGGTGAGACCGTATTGGAAATAGACAGTCGCGGCGCTGAGATTGGGATTGACGGTGGCGATCAAGGTGGCATTGGTGGACGTGATGTTCGTCGCGGCTTGGTTGGTGACGGCGGGGGGGGCGGGCACCAAAGTAAAAGTCAGGCTCCAGCCTCCGCTGATCGAGCCGTCGCCGCCATAGTCGTCATAATACTCGTACAAGCTCCAGGTTCCCCCGAGGGGCGTTCCGATGAAGCCAGCCAGCACGTTGGTGGTGACCGCTTGAGGAAATGGAACGTAGGTCGGGAAAGGATTGCCGCTCGGTTGGTAGGTTCCCGTTGTGAGCGTCCCGCCGGGACCGGGAAGAGCGGCGCCGGAATCCGCAATGGTAACGGTGGCGCCGCCCGCCGGCTCGCTGCCCGCCGCATCCATCAAATCCACCGCCTGGCCGGAGGGGCCGACCAGAAGAAGGTCAATGGAGGCGGTGTCCGGGTCGGTCAATCCGTAAAGAGTGACGGTCACGCTTTGCAACGCGCCGGGGAGAGACGGAACCTGGTTGGTGGATGGAAACGGGGAAGCAACGCCAAAGCTATTATCGTCCTGGGTGTAAATGATGATGGGAGTGGTGTTGGTAAAACTGAGGACGGTCGGGGCGCCGCCCGCGCCCGCGTTGGGCGGAAGGAGCAAGAGGAGAAGGAGCAAGCCAAAGCTGGCGGAAACGAAAAACCGGCGGCGCCAACGGGCCGGGTGGGCAGATGTGATTTGGTTGAAATTCATTGAATGGATTGGCTGAACCGGCAGTCTAACGAGTTGACGGCACAAAAAATTTAAAGCATGCATCTCCAATAATGGAGCTTATATAACACACGAACCAGCGCCCGTCACGCGAAAAGGGCGGCGCGGCCAGGAGCGCAAGAATGGCTTGCAAGAGGCGGGAACAGGGCGTAAGTCTAATCCGTCATGAGGGGGACAGCGATGACGACCCAAAGAGGAAATCTATGAGAACGCAAACGATGATTTTAGGCGCGGCCACCATGACGGTTCTGTCGGTGGCGCTTTTTCTGGCTGTCCCCGGGCGCGCCACCGCGGCCGGCGACCCCAACCTGGCGGCGGCATCCCCAAGCCCCGCGCCCGCCGCGGCCGCGGCCACGCCCCCGTCCTATCCTTCCGGGGTGGGCGAAGTGATGAAGCTGTTCAAGGGCGGCATCCCGGCGGACATCATGGTCAGCTACGTCAACAATTCGCCGCTGTCGTTTTATCTCAGCGCGGACAACATCATTTCCTTGCAGCAACAGGGCGTGCCCACGCCGGTCGTCACGGCGATGATCCAACGCTATGGCGAATTGCAGCGGCGAGCGGGCATGGCCGCGGGCGCGCCGGTGCCAGTGCCGGCGCAAGCCCCGGCGCCGAACTATAATTCCTACGCGGCGGAGGATTCGTCGGCCAGCTTTAACGCGGCGTTGCAAGCGCGGGCCAATGCCTATAATTCCGCTTATGCCGCGCCCCCAGCTTACCCGGTTTATGCCCCGGCGCCCGCGCCCGTCTATTACGATCCGTACTATTACGATCCTTTTTATTACCCCGGGTATCCTTTCGGCGGGCCGCTGGTCTTTGGTTTTGGCTTCGGTCATGGCGGCGGCTTCGGGCATGGCGGGTTTGGCGGACATGTGGGCGGATTCGGCGGACATGTCGGCGGGGGTGGCGCACATGGCGGTGGCGGACGCCACTAATAATCACCGGTCAGTTCCCGGACGCGCGCGATGTCCCGGTGGATTTGTTGGCGCAGGGCGGCCAGGGAGGGAAACTTTCGTTCATGGCGCAACTTCTTGAGGAAGGCCAGTTCCACTTCCTCCCCGTAAATATCTCCGGCAAAATCGAGCAGGTGCGCTTCCACCTGGATTTGGGGCGCGCCCGAAGAACGAGGATGGAGGATTGAGGATGGAGGATGGCGCGCTTCCACCCGCACCTCAGGCGCGGCGGAAGCCACCGTGGGGCGGCAACCAATGTTGACAGCGGCGGCATGGCTCCGGCCGGCCACAAAGGCGCGCGCCGCATAAACACCGGACGGCGGCAGCAGCAACCCCGCCGCGTCCAGATTGGCGGTCGGAACCCCCATTCGACGGCCCACGCCGCTTCCTTTGTGGATGCGTCCGCAAAGTGTATAGGGACGGCCCAGCATCTGACCGGCCTGGGCGAAGCGCCCCGCCCGCACCGCCGCGCGCACCCGGGTGCTGCTGACGGGCCGGCCGTCCAGCGAAACTTCGGCCAGGGCGTGGACGGCAAAGTTCAGTTCTTTTCCCAGCGCGCGGAGCAAGGCGACATTGCCGGAACGCGCGCGGCCGAAGGAAAAGGCCCGGCCCACGGAGAGGCTCTGGATTTTGCGGCAGTCGCGCGCCAGGCCGCGGATAAATTCCTCCCCGGTCATCTCGCTGAAGGCCTTGTCAAAATGAATGACGCAGGCGGTGTCCGGCCCCAGGGAGGCGATGGCGCGCATCTTTTTGGCCGGCGGATAAATGAGCGGCGGAACGCGGGCGGGGGCCAGCACGGCGGCGGGGTGGCGGTCAAAGGTGATCACCACGGAAAGGCCGTCGTGCTGGGCGGCGTCGCCGACGGCCTGGCGGATGACCTGCTGATGCCCGAGATGGACGCCATCGAAAACCCCGATGGCCAGGCAAACCGGGCGCGAGCCGGCCTCCAACTCCGCAGTCGCGTGGATGACGTTCATTTTTCGGCGGTATCCATATCCATACCGCTACACAGTGAAAAGTTCATGCAGCCAAGTCGAGTCCAAAGATTTGGCGATGAGAGGCCCGCAGATCACGCAGAGGAACGCAGATAAGAATTTTGGAACAGGTTGAAACGGAGGAAAAACGCTGTTATCTCTGTGTGCTCCTGTTCAAAATCCATTTGTCCTGTCTGCGCGCATCTGCGTCCATCTGCGGGCAATTCCGGATTCGGTTGCGGCTCGCCGCGCTGGGCCTTTTGTGCGACAATAGGCGCGAATCGTTCATTTCGGAGAAGATTTTACCACGGATGGCGCGGATAACACGGATTTCTTCTGAACAGAAGGGAACGAAGGAAAGGAAGGAGGAATTCTCTTTGTTGCCTTTGTTTGCTTCTGTGCCAATTCCGTTCGGAGGGCGGCGCGGATGGGGAATTCCGAATCCGTGAAATCCGCGAAATCCGTGGTTCAATTTCTTTGGTTGCGGCTGGCCGCGCTGGGCCTTTTTGCGGCTATTCTCTTCTCCCAGCCCGTAATCTTTGCTCCGGTTTTCGTTGTGCTCCATGTGCTCGTGGCCGGTCATTTCCATGCGTGCGCCGCTTCGCTCAGTGGGAAAGCGCCCGCGCAATGAGGCGTTGGCGGCAGAATGGCAGGTGTTGCGGGAGTTCGCGCAAGACCCGTTTCGACATGAATTGACAGGATGAACAGGATGAACAGGATTCAGAAAAGACAAACCGGAACAGGCCATCCAGGTTTCATCCTGTACATCCTGTCATCCTGTCTCTCTCCGCGATTTCGGTATCTGGATGAGGCCGAGAAAAAGAAGATGATGGCGGCGCATTCGGATTTGCTGCGGAAATTCACGGAGTTGGCGTTTGATGAGGCGGCGGAAATGCGCTGGCAGGAATCCCGGCCGGCGGAAGCGGACAACATTGATGTGGGGCCAGCGGGAGAAACGGATGTGCAAAGCGATTTGATGGAAGCGTCGGGGGATCCGTTTTAATTGGCCTTTCGGCTTCATTCGGCCTGTCCGCCGCAGGCCGTGCGAAGGCGGATGAACAAGTGGCTTCCACGCCATTGATTCCTGAAATTGTGGCGGCAGGGAAGAGAGAGCGCGGGAATTGGGGTTATATGCTGCCCCCGCTCGAAATATTGGGCGGCCATAATTGGGAGGGGATGGAAGTAGGCACGGCACATTTTTATGCTGGACAACGATTTTAGCTCCGTCCACGCTTCTTGAATGAGCAAGCATGGTCTGGCAAATGCGCAGATTCCCACATTTCAGGAGTTGATGAACCCACTTATCGCCACGCTGCGAGAATTAGGCGGCTCTGGCTCCATCAACGAGATTTATGAGCGGGTCATCCAGAACCTCCGACTGTCGGAGGATGTCTTGGCTGTGATGCACAAGCAAACCAATCGGACCGAGGTGGATTATCGCCTCGCATGGGCGCGGACAACCCTCAAGAAGTATGGAACGGTAACGAACTCCAGTCGGGGTGTCTGGTCCCTCACCAAGCCGGATGTCACAACCGTTGACCCCAAAAACGTTCTCAAGACCGTAATCGAGAAAGACAAGAAGGACAGACAAGCCAAGAGCGAGACCAGCACGCCGCCGGCGGGCAACGACAACGAAGCGCCCGATGAAGCTCAGGGCTGGCGAACGAAACTCTCCGTTGGCGGCCCCGGCTGCCCGGCTAATTCTGCGCCAGCCAAGCTTGCGCATCGGCAATGGACGCGCGGTCGAAGTAGCGAATCCTTGCCGTGGTGAACGGTTTGCAAAAAACGCTCATTTTCTTTTCCCATTTCTTTTCGCCCACCATCGCCAGCCGTTCAATGTCGGCAAAATGCCTCAGGTCGAACTTGATGTCATCCCAATCACGAGAAGCATATCATTACTTCTATTCATTCTCATAACACATTGCGGCATGAACAATGCCAGAAAGTGAGCTTTGTCTGGAAATGCTTAATTCAGAAAGAGTTATGACTTCAGATGGCCAGAATCCCGATGCTCGCACCACGCGATTTGTGCCAGCATGGCAGCGTGCCGCTGCCATTCTGGCAGATAGATGGCGGGTCCGATTGGCTTGACGGCCGATGTTATTTGCAGTAAGTTTTAGGAGCAATTATAGTGTAAGCGTGGCTTGTGCCATAAAGCAGACAACGCGAATACTACTGGAATACAAGACAGAAAGCATTCAATATGAAAACGCCTATTGAGAATCGAGACCTGACCCGACAATCTCCTCATAGCCCCCGCGATCGGTTCGGCCGTTTTGCCATCCTTGGCCGAACTGTGGATAAATGCCGGGCCAGCATTGCGGGAACTCTGGGAGAATACCATTACGATTGTCCATTGGACAATCAACTGTTCGGTTTCAAAGGCATCAACGCTGCTCAATTCAAGACCGCTGTTGCCTCTGCCAAAAGTTACGAAGACGTCGCCGCCTGGCTGAAAATTAACGGAGTTCCGAGAACTCGTGAAGAGGAAAGGGCCTGGTCGTATCAGATGGAGGCTCTCAAAGTGAAGGATATGCCTGCCATGCAGGCCTCGGACCGTCGGAAGGAGTTGGTTGAAAGTTGCCGTAAATTGGGACTTGATATTGAAAGAGCCACTCTATTCGACTGGTTGGAGGCGGATGATAAGGCAAGCTTCCAGCCGTCTTCCCAGCCGGTTGCGAAATAATTCATAATGCTTCCCCTTTTAAGGGTGTCACTCCTTGCGGGCGAGCTGTCAAAGCAGCCTGTGTGGGCGGGTTTTCAACGACCCCCTTTTGCAGGGAAAGTGAAATCGAGTTTCACGTCGTGATCCCGCACCTCGACATTTTGTTGCAGCGTGCCGGACTTTCGGTGCTCGGCCACGACAGTATACCGCCCCGGAGGCACGTTGTGGATTCGATATTGCCCGTCTTGGCTGCTGACAGCGAACCAAGGATGATCAAAGACGCTCACATAGGCGAACATCCAGGCATGTATGTCGCACTTGAACCGGACAAAGTTTTCCGGCGAGTTAAATACGAGCATGAAATCCTGGGAACCCGTCGGCTGCGTCTTGTTGAATGGTTTATTGCCGGGGCTTGTGGGAGTCACATTTTGGATCATGACGCCGAGGTAACCGCGCGTCACCTTGCCATATTTGACCAGGCTTTCCATGATCGTGCGGGCGAGGTTGGAAGGGATGGCCAAGCCCACGCCCTGGCTCCCGCCGGAATGGCTCAGAATCGCGGTGTTGATGCCGATGAGCCGGCCGTCAATGTCAACCAGCGCCCCGCCGGAATTGCCGGGGTTGATGGCGGCGTCAGTCTGGAGGAAGTCCTCATAATCGTTCAACCCCACATTGGCGCGACCGGTGGCGCTGATAATGCCGGAGGTGACGGTTTCGCCCACGCCAAAGGGATTGCCCACCGCCAGCGCGACATCGCCTGCCTCGACTTTGTCGCTGTTGGCCATGCCGATGACCGGCAGGTCTTCGGCAGCAATTTTAACGACAGCAATGTCAGCCTTGGGATCGCGGCCAACTACCTTGGCGGTGAATTTGCGCCCATCGGCCAGGATGACCTTAACCTCGTTGGCGTTGTCCACCACATGATTGTTGGTGAGGATGTAACCGTCTTTGGTGACAATCACGCCGGAACCCACGCCGTATTCATGGAACGGACCCGACGGCGGCTGAGGCATAACCTGCCCGAACTGGTCGCCGAAAAATCGCTTCCACAAGGGATCGTTGAATCCGAACCACTCTTGGGCGGAGCTATTCGTCTGGGTTGTGGTCGTCTCGATTCTGACCACCGCCGGCGCGACCTTTTTCACGATGGATGCATAGCTGCCCCGGGGCAGGCTGTCGCGCGCCACCGGCGTTTCGGCCACCGGCAAGTTCAGCGTAACGCCCTTAGCCGCGGTATTGGATTCCATTTTGTCGGCGAATGCCAGAGCAGAAGCCACTAAGGCGACGGCGCCCACCAATGAGGCGGCGCTCCACCACCAATATCGTTCTGTCGAGATCATATTCATATGTCCTCCATTCTTGTCATGTTCGGGAAAGGTTCGAGTTATCCCCAACACGTCCAATCTAATGAAGTGGCGGAAAGCTTCACCGAAAGAACGACACAAAATGCAGGCGAAGGATTGGCGAAATGAAACGGAGATCTGGAGCAGACAATCAGGGAACTGCCAGGGTCATGAGGGCAGTGGGGGGAAATGAGTATGACCGGATGCAGAAGAGTTAATGATCGCGCCGCGGCCGAATCCGCACTAAAGACTGTCCAAAAGGTGTGTGACCATAGCCGCCGGAAGTCGCTGGGCAGACCCTTTATTCTGGCCCAAACGTCCGGCAGGGCAAATCTTGGCGCAGGGGGCGTCGCTAGTGTCCATTAAAACGATCCGTGCCCGCAATCGTGGAAGATGATGAAGGCCCGCACCAGGAAAGCGCCGGCGAGAACCGCCAAGGGCACGGCAAGCCACCAGGACACGCCCACGCTGAGATACATCAAGTACCACAAGGCCGCGTAAGGAACGAGCGTATTGGCGATTTGCCACACGCTCCGCCCGACCGACGGTTTCTGGTATCGCGCCACAATTGGTTTCCAGTCGGAAATATCTCCCAGGCTCCCGGCTGGGGTGAGATTCGAATTCTTCATCATGACATTACAAACTGCTTTCTACGGACCGCCAACAGATGGAGAACCAACTCTTGAATGATCTGCATTTAAAGACACACCCGAACGCAGGCAAACACAAGGTCAGCGTGAAGCCCTTCGAGACGCCAGGCTGGATGATGATCACCCGAAAGGCAGCATGTAACGGGAGGCCAACTCAGGCACCAGCCATAAATGGAGTCGGCCAAAATGGCAGTAGCACGCTGCCATTCTGGCACAATGCCTGTGGTGTGGAAATCAGGCCGTGGGTCTTTCAGAATCGCAACATATTCTGAATCAATCAGTTCGAGGCAAACAACAATTTTTGGCATTGTCCATGCAATGGCAACACGCGTAACGATGAAAAACCTTCGAGAAAGGTCTGTTCTGATCGTTGGTAACGACAGCGGGATGCTACAGGCACTCGAAGTATTAACAAAAAGGAGCATTACTTATGAAAACGAATAGGCAACTCGTATTGGTATTGTCCATCATTTCGGGCCTGAGCCTTCCCGCGGTGGCCGGCCAAAGCTATAATGGGGGGAAGATGTCCGCGGACCTCCCCAGCGCCGCCACAGCGGCTAACAACGGCTTGGAAAGGGCCAACAAAATCATCGGCATGGAGGTCACCGACTTGCAGGACCGCAAGCTTGGCAAAGTGAAGGACCTGGCCATTGATCTGGAGGCGGGACGCATCGCCGAAGTGATCGTCGGCACCGGCGGCTTTGTCGGTGTGGACGAGAAGTTGATCGCCGTTCCCCCGGAGGCACTCACTCCCGACTATTCCGGCAAGCAACTGCGGCTCGCCGACACCAAGACGTTCGAAACCGCTCCCTTCTTTTGGTTGACGGAGTGGAAACAAGCGCAAGCGACCAGCAGCGCCCGCGTGGCCGACGTTTATCAACGTTTCCATGTCCCGTCCTACGGCCAGGTCGCCTATCTGGAGAGGGCCAACGACATTATTGGCCTTACGGCCAGGAACTTGCAGCAGCAACACTTGGGCAAGGTCGAAACCATGGTGGTGGATCTGCCCGCCGGGCGCATTGTGGACGTAATCCTCTCTACGGGCGGAATTCTTGGCATCAAAAGCGAGTTGAGCGCGCTGCCGCCCCAGGCGTTCATATTTGATCCCAACAAGGACATGCTGACGCTGGACCGAACCAAGGAATCGCTGGAAAACTCGCCGCATTTCAAGGCGGATGACTGGCGTTACGGCGTGGACCACCCGGCCATTTAGTTTGGCATCCACAAACGCGTGGCAATGTCGCCGGCTTCGGATGGGGCCACGAGGCCCAGGGCAGCTCGTTGTCGAACGACCGCGATTCTCGCTACACTTTGCGGAAATCGGGCGTCCCATCCAGGTGCAAAAGCAAGCGAACCGGATTCAGGGGTTCAGGGCAGAATCCGGTTGCAATATGTCTAGATGCGATATATTATAATAGCGTCGCTGATTGGTCGTGTTGCTCTGTCAAACCGGTATCCAAGAATTAGAAAATGAACATTCCTTGATCTTCGATTCACGCCCGCTCCGTTGGCGCCGCAGGAAGTTGGTCTCCGATATTCCGGGCACACGGAGAAGACGACCTCGGCGGTCTGACCAAGGAGAACCATGACCAATCCACAACCACAACAAACGTCTGAAATCGGGATGGTCGGTTTAGGGGTCATGGGGCGCAATCTCTTGCTGAACATGGCCGATCACGGCTTTCCGGTGGCGGGTTATGACATGGACCTTGCCAAGGTCGGGGCCCTGCGCCAGGAATCAAAACAGCGGGAGGTTCGCGGCGCCGCGAATATCCAAGACTTCATCGCGCTGCTGCGCCGGCCGCGCGCGGTGGTGATGCTCGTGCCCGCAGGCCCGCCCGCAGATTCGGTCATCAACGATCTGCTCGCGTCTCTCCAACCGGGCGATCTCATCATTGATGCCGGCAATTCCTACTTCAAAGACACGGATGTGCGCGCCCGCAACGTGGCGGCCAAGGGCATGCAATTCCTCGGGGTGGGCGTGTCGGGTGGCGAAGAAGGAGCGCGTCGTGGCCCAAGCATTATGCCTGGCGGGCCAAAAGAAGCCTACGAGCGGGTCCGCCCCGTGCTGGAAGCGGTCGCAGCAAGGGTGAACGGCGAACCCTGTGTGGCCTGGCTCGGTCCGGGATCGGCCGGGCACTTCGTGAAAATGGTCCACAATGGGATCGAGTATGGTGTGATGCAGCTTCTTGCAGAGAGCTATGACCTGATCAAACGGGGTCTTGGACTGAACGATGACGAATTGCACGACGTTTTCACCACATGGAACAAGAGCGAACTCAATGGCTACCTTCTGGAGATCACCAGCCATATTTTCGCCAAACGGGACGAAAAGAGCGGCCAACGGCTGATTGACGAAATTCTCGCCGTGGCCAGGCAGAAGGGAACCGGCATGTGGACCTCACAAAGCGCGATGGAACTACAAGTGCCGATTCCGACGATAGATCTGGCAGTCGCCATGCGCGACATGTCCGTTTTTGCCAAGGAGCGGGAGCAGGCGGGCGCGATATATCGGCGATCCATCAAGCGCTTCAGCGGCGACCGCGAGTTGTTCCTGGCGCAACTGGGCCGCGCGCTTTTTGCCGGAGTGATCATCCTTTACGCCCAGGGCATGGCGCTTTTGGCGGTGGCTTCGGACAAATACCAGTATCGCCTCAATCTGGAGTCCGTGGCGAGAATCTGGAGGGGAGGGTGCATTATTCGCGCCGCATTGTTGGAGGACATTTGCGCGGCCTTTCATGCGAGAAGCGATCTGCCGAATTTGCTGCTTGATCCGAACTTGTCACGCAAGGTCATGGAGCATCAGGAAGATCTGCGCCGGGTGGCATGCCATGCGGCCGAGTTGGGGGTGCCAGCCCCTGGATTGATGGTTACGCTGGGTTATCTGGACGCCTATCGCAGCGCCTGGCTGCCGGCCAATCTCATCCAGGCCCAACGCGATTATTTCGGGTCCCACACCTACGAACGGATTGATGCCAAGGGCACGTTTCACACGCAATGGGAGAAGAAGTGAGTACCATGAAAACGAATGACCACCTCGAACCAACTGTGTTCGTCATTTTTGGCGGAGCCGGTGACCTGACTTGGCGCAAACTCGTTCCGGCCTTGTTCGACCTTTCTCAGGATCGAAGCATGCCCGCTGATTTTTCGGTCATCGCGGTGGATCGCGTTGGCATGAGTGATGAAAAACTGCGCCAGCGGTTGCACAACGGCGTCAACCAATTCTCCCGCTTTGGCAAAGCGAAGGACGCGGCCTGGAATCAATTCGCCAAGCACATCAGCTACCAACAGGGTGATTTCAAAAAGCCGCAGACCTATGCGGCTTTGGGGTCCCAATGCGCGAAGCTGGAAAAGGAATGGGGCGCCAAAACCCACCGCATCTTTTACATGGCTACACCGCCGAGCATGTTCGGTGAAATCCCAAAATACCTCGGAAAAGCGGGACTGGCGCGCGACAGGGAATTTGCGCGGATTGTGGTGGAGAAACCGATCGGCTATGACTTGGAATCCGCCCTGGCCCTGAATGCCATCCTTGCCGCCAATTTCGAAGAATCCCAGATTTTTCGGATTGACCATTATTTGGGCAAGGAAACGGTGCAGAACATCCTGGCGTTCCGTTTTGCCAATCCACTCTTCGAGCCGATTTGGAACCGTCGCTACATTGACTATGTGACGATCACTGTCGCCGAAACGGTCGGCGTCGAGCATCGCGGCGGCTATTACGACCAGGCGGGGGCGCTGCGCGACATGGTGCAGAATCACCTGATGCAACTTCTCTGTCTGGTGGCCATGGAACCGATGGTCTCTTTCAATGCCGACGAGATTCGCAACAAGAAAGTGGATGTCCTCCACGCCGTTCGTCCGGTTCACCCTGGCGCCGTTCATCAATGCGTGGTGCGTGGGCAGTACGGCTTGGGCTGGGTCGGCGGCAGGAAGGCGCCGGGCTATCGCCAGGAAGACGGCGTGTCGCCTGATTCCCAGACGGAAACATTTGTCGCTTTGAAGCTGTTTCTGGACAATTGGCGCTGGCAGGACGTGCCCTTCTACCTTCGGACGGGGAAGCGCCTCGCCCGCCAGGCCTCGGAAATTACGATTCAATTCCGCAGCGTGCCGCACCAGTCGTTTCCGCCCGAGGCCACCCTGGATTGGCAGCCGTCCCGGCTGGTGATGTCCATCCACCCGGACGAGGGCATCGTGCTGCGCTTCCAGGCCAAATACCCCGGGGCCAAGATGCACCTGCGGTCGGTGGAGATGAAGTTCAACTACCGGGACACATTCGCCATCCAGTCGCCTGACGCTTATGAGACGTTGCTCTGGGACGTCATGAAGAATGATGCCACCCTGTTCATGCGGGCCGATCAGGTCGAAGCGGCCTGGCGGTTGCTCATGCCAGTGCTTGAGGTCTGGGCTGTGGCTCCGCCGAGCGACTTCCCCAATTACGCCGCCGGCACTTGGGGACCCGAGGAAATTCAGGGGTTGCTGGCTCACGGACACAGTTGGCCTCTGCCGACCGAATTGGTGGAACCGTGTAAGAAACCGTGCAAGAATTTGTGACTCGATGTTGTGTGGAGCATCTGATCGCATGAGAATCCTGGTCATTGATGTCGGGGGCGCGCATGTAAAAGTGCGCGCCACTGGTCACAAAAAACGGATGGAAATTCCATCCGGCCCAACAATGACCGCCAACAAAATGGTGGCGGCGGTTCGGAAGATCATCGCCGGCTGGAAATACGATGCCATCACGATCGGCTACCCGGGACCCGTGCTGCATGGACACATTGCCGCTGAACCGCACAATCTCGGTCATGGCTGGATGGGCTTTAATTTCAAAGAAGCATTCGGTTGTCCGGTGAAGATTATCAATGATGCGGCCATGCAAGCCTTGGGAAGTTATCAGGGGAAACGGATGCTTTTCCTGGGTTTGGGCGCCGGCCTGGGTTCAGCGCTGATTGTGGACGGCGTGCTCGAGCCGATGGAACTGGCACATCTGCCTTACAAAAAAGGCCGCGCTTACGAGGATTATGTGGGGCTGGCCGGACTCAAGCGGCTTGGGAAAAAGAAATGGCGACGCCATGTCAACGACGTCGCCAGGCAGCTCAAGGCCGCGTTGGAGGCTGACTATGTCGTTTTGGGCGGTGGCAATGCGAGACTGCTCAAGAGGCTTCCATCCGGCAGCCAGGTCGGAGACAACGCCAACGCATTTCGTGGCGGCCTTCGCCTTTGGTCAAAATCCCACCGTCGCAATTTCCTAAAATGAATACGTCTGAAAACTCCGCTGCCTTTGGCGCGCCCGGCATCGAACCGCGCTGGACCTCCAGCGCCAAGGAAGGCCTCGGCACTGCTTATCATACCAGTTGCCGGGTCTGGTTCACGCTCAGCCACGGCATCGTCAACGAGATTTACTACCCGACGGTGGACCAGCCCAACACGCGCGACTTTCAATTCCTGATCAGCGACGGCGAAACATTTTGCCACGAGGAAAAGCGCGACTTGCAGCACCGGATCGAATACCCGGAACGGGATTGTGTTTTCTACCGCCTCACCAATTCAGAACCCGGCGGCCGCTACCGCCTGATCAAACACATTCTCACCGATCCGCATCGCTCGGTGGTGCTCCTGCATACGCGACTCGAAGTCTTGGACAAGTCGTTGCGCGGCAAGTTGCGGCTCTACGCGCTGCTGGCGCCGCATCTGGCGCGCCAGGGGGCGGGCAACTCCGGCTGGTGTTCTGAAATCGGCGGGCACAACCTGCTCCATGCCAGGCGCCAGGATGTGCATCTGGTCATGGGATGCAGCCGGGGGTTTTCCCGACGATCCATCGGGTATGTCGGTGCCAGCGACGGTTGGCGGGACTTGATGGATAATTTCAAAATGGACTGGGAATTCCGCAAAGCAGGTGAAGGCAACATAGCGCTGACGGGCGAAATTGATCTTCAGGGCGGCGACGAGTTTGCGATCGCCATTGCGCTTGGGAGGACCTGCCATAGCACCGTGGCCAAGTTGCTGCAATCGTTGGCGGAGCCGTTCGAGGTTCATCGCCAAACCTATATCCGCCAATGGCAGCGCACGGTGATCAATCCGAAATACGATTTCAGCCAGCACACGTCCGATGGCGGCCACCTCTACCGGCTGAGTCGGTGCATCCTTCTCGCCCACGAAGACAAAACCTTTCAAGGGGCGCTGGTGGCCTCGATGAGCATCCCTTGGGGCGAGACCAAGGGCGACAATGATCTCGGCGGTTATCACCTGGTCTGGACCCGCGACCTGGTGCAGAGCGCGACCGCGCTGCTGGCCACCGGCCAAACCGGGACCCCTCTGCGCGCTTTGATCTGGCTCGCCGCCATTCAAGAGGCGGATGGCCGGTTCCCGCAGAATAGTTGGATCAATGGAAATGCGTACTGGTGTGGCGTGCAGCTCGATGAAATTGCGGTTCCCGTCTTGCTGGCGTGGCGATTGCAGCGGGAAGGCGTCCCGTTGGGCCGGTTCAACCCATGCGTGGTGATTTTGCGGGCCGCGGGCTATCTGATCCGGCAGGGACCCGTCACGGCGCAGGAAAGGTGGGAGGAGAACAGCGGCTATTCCCCCTCGACGCTCGCCACAGTGATCGCCGGCCTGGTTTGCGCCGCGGAGTTGGCCAAACAGCGCGATGACGCCGGCACGGCGGATTTTATTTTGGAGTATGCGGACTGGCTGGCGGCGCACATTGAAGAATGGACCGTTACCACCGCTGGTGAGCTTGTGGAGGGTTTCCCGCGTCATTACATTCGCATCAATCCCACGGACCCTGGCGCGCCCGATCCGCACGCCGACCCCAATACCACAATGCTCTGCATCGCCAACGGCGGCGGTTTCCGCCCGGCCAGGAACGTGGTCGGCGGCGATTTTCTTCATTTGGTGCGGTTGGGCATCCGTGCTGCCGATGATCCCCTCGTGCGGGATTCCATCGCGGTCATAGATCGCTTGCTCAAACACGACCTGCCGCAAGGTCCGGGCTGGCGGCGCTACAACCACGATGGCTACGGGCAGAAGCAGAACGGCAGCGCCTTCGACGGAGCGGGCGTGGGGCGCTGCTGGCCGATTTTGACAGGCGAGCGCGGTCATTACGAGCTGGCGGCCGGGCACGATCCCAAGCTCTTTATTGCCGCGATGGAAAAATTCGCCAACGAAGGCGGCATGATCAGCGAGCAGTTGTGGGACGCCGAAGACCTGCCGGAGAAGGGAATGAGGCGCGGGTTTCCCACGGGCGCGGCCATGCCGTTGTGCTGGTCGCACGCGGAATACGTCTCCCTTGTGCGCAGCGCTCACGACGGCGTATGTTTTGATCGAGTCGAACCGGCCTACCAACGCTATGTCGTTAAACCGGTGGTAAACCGGCACGAAATGTGGAGCCACCGTCATCAGATTCGCCGTGTGCCGTCCGGACAAATCTTGCGCCTCATAGTAGAGGCGGAAGCGACCGTCGTCTGGTCTGCCAATGCCTGGGCCAGCACCAACAAAGCGGACACCACCATGATGAGTGCGCTGGGTTTGTGGTTCGCTGATCTGAGCACGGAGGACTGCCTGGATGGTTGCGTGATCGAGTTCACTTTCTTCTGGAAAGAAAGCCGGCGCTGGGAAGGCAGGAATTACTCAGTCTCGGTCAGTGGACCAAAGCAAAAGGGACCCGGTGACGTGGAAAAGTGTCAAAGGAATAAAAGACATTATTAGGCATTTGCCGATTCCAACTTCTGGAGATTAATCAATACTAATGGCAGTGATTAGTCTCGAACAAAAGACGCTTTCGGTTGTCTCATACAGTGAGGATTTGCATTCTGATGAACCGGCCAATTCACAGTTTGTTGTCTCTGCCGAAGCCGGTGGTTGTCGTCCTGGCGCTGGCCTTGATGGCGTTAACCGGTTCTCTGGATTATATCACGGGGCGGGATTTTGCTTTGTCAGCTTTCTATCTGATCCCGATTTGCTGGGCTTCCTGGGTGGGAGGACGGGGAATTGGGACCATGGTGGCGGTAGCCAGTGCGGTGACTTGGCTTATCGCCGATGTAAATTCCGGCCTTGTCTACCCACATCGGTTGACCCCGTATTGGAACGCCCTGATGTTGTTTGTGCTTTTCCTGACCGTGGTCTATCTCCTCTCGGCCTTTCAGAAGGCACACTTTCACCTCGAAGAAACTGTGGAACAGCGGACGGCGGCGTTGCAGGAGGAAATCAAGGAACGCAAGCGGATCGAGGCGGCCAAGGTTCAGGCGGAGCGGCTCGCGGTGGTGGGCACGATGGCCGCCCAGGTGGCCCATGAGGTTCGCAATCCTTTGGGATCCATCACCTTGAATCTCGACCTCATCTTCAAGGAGATTGACATGCTAGCGGGTGGAATCGGGCATTTGCCGGACGAAGGGCGCACTCTCGTAAAGGACATGCGTGCGGAAGTTCGTCGCATCCAGCGCGTGATTGAGGATTATCTGCAGTTCGCGCGGTTGCCGAAGCTGCAAAGGCGACCGGTGGATTTGAACGGCTTTCTCGACCAGAAACTGGGATTCTTGGGCAGCGAGTTGGATGAGGCGAATGTAAAACTGCGCACACATTTCGATCCGGCGCTGACCTCGATCAACGCGGATGCCGAACAGTTGTGGCAGACGGTGCTGAATCTGATCCGCAACAGCCGCGAAGCGATGCCCGACGGCGGCGAGTTGATCATCGGCACCTGGCGTGATGGCGCACAGGTGCAACTGCGCGTCAGCGATACCGGCAAGGGCATGACCGAGGAACAAGTGAAGCGTGTGTTCGAGCCATTTTTTACCACGAAAAAAGAGGGCACGGGCCTGGGGTTGGCGCTTGTTCAGCAGATCGTCACCGAACACGGCGGGCACGTCGAATGCAAGAGCGCCAGCGGCAAGGGCAGCACCTTCACCATTTTTCTGCCTTTGATGGAAGAACCCTGAAATCATGTCTCGATCACACATCTTACTAGTGGACGACG
>Ga0326728_10010059_pt1 | contig 22334 bp, 17 predicted proteins | sample MB3enrmetagenome_FD_207602 | JGI IMG/M metagenome (GOLD analysis project Ga0326728, IMG submission 207602) | Lab enriched peat soil microbial communities from McLean, Ithaca, NY, United States - MB31MN | ecosystem: Environmental > Terrestrial > Soil > Wetlands > Peat | place: USA: New York... | reverse complement strand
ATCGACTGAAGCACGCAACGAATTGGAGGCGCTGGCGGCGATGCCGGACAGCGAGATTGACACGTCCGACATTCCCGAGATCCGCGAGCTTCCTTCCGACGCGGTCGTCGGGCGGTTCTATCGCCCCAAGAAGACCACAGTCACCATGCGCCTTGATGCCGATGTGGTGGCCTGGCTCAAAGCCTCGGGCGAGGGCTACCAGACGCGCATCAACGCCTACCTGCGCGAACTGATGTACCGGCTCAGGCCGCGACGGAGGGTGAACGAGGCAGCGGAAGCTGGCCGGGTCCGCCAGCCGTTGACCAGGCATGACCGTCCGAAACGCGCGCATCGCTAGATTCGAACCGCCCCCCCGAGTGCACGATCATCTTGAGAGGTAACACAGTATTGAGAAAAGGTGTCTGGCATCGTTTCCACCGCCGGCTCGCGCTCTCCACCGCGTCGGAGCTCTTCCGCCCGAAGCTTTTGCCAAAGTTTTTGACGGATTATTGCGCCGGCTGGGGAAATCGCAGGAACCGCGGGTGGCGCATACATAAAAGCGGGGTCGATTAATGGCCGGCTTTCTCGATGATTACGGCGCCGGAGACGAACGGCGGGCGCGGATCGTGAAGATCACCGTCCTGTCGGTGCTCGCGGTAGCGGTGGTCACCGGCCTCGCGTATTACTTTTTCCATAATTTCTCGCAGGAACAGCAGGTGAAACGCTTCTTCAACCTGCTGGAGGCGCACAATCATGAGGCCGCTTACCACCTGTGGGCGCCTACGGAAGATGCGCAGAACCATTATCCGATGAAATCTTTCCTGCAGGACTGGGGTCCGCCGTTGAATGTGAAGGGATTTACCATTCTTGACGGCGAGAGTTGCGACAAGAGCGTCATTGTGGACGTGGACACCGGCCCGGCGGGCGACAAAAAAATCTGGGTCGACCGCTCTACCCTCGCCATGAGCTTCCCGCCCAGCGAAGCGGGATGCGTTCAGGTCATGGTAGACGGCGCCGGCAACCTCTCGTATCGCGACAAGCACAACCAGATCTACGAGTGGTTTCGGCACATGAAATACCGGCTCCACGGCCGGAAATATCAGCGATAGAAGGATTGCCGCAGCGGAATTGAATTTCCGCGGGTGGCGCATACGTGCCGACGGTAGTTGTCGGCATGTATGCGCCGTTTGGGGTCGTCGGAGTATGCACGCCACGATTTGCATGCCGTGGGCCTTTATAGTAGCCCTGTGGCACGTCGAGGACCCGACAATGGGCGCATACATCGCGAGAACAGGCGTCGCGACGTATGCGCCACCCGCGTCTGGAGAACCCATACCCGCTGAGGGGGTTTTACATAATGCCTTCGATCATGGGAGTGCGTTGTTGTCCGCAGGGTGCAGGCTTGCGTGGACTTTAGCGGGGGCTCCGACCAAGAAGGTTGGGGCTCGGAGGTTGCCAGGAATGCTGATCCACTATGCCGCGGCCGATCGGGTTTGGTTGGACTCTCGGCCATGCTAACATTGCGTTATAGGATTTGGTGCGGCATGGTTCAAAAGGCCAGATTATCTTTTTCAATTCAACCGTTCGAAGGGGTGTTTACGATTGTGCCCGTTCTGGACGGGACGCCCCTCACTGAGATGATCTTGTCGTTCGAGAGTGAGAAGCATTTTGAGCCGGCGGGCGGTTACGGCGGCTTGATTCCCCAGTGGTTCAAATACGGTTCTCTGAACCGGTATTTCCTGGGCGACTTTGACCAGGACAGTTATTTCGCACGCCTTGGATATGTCTACTTGCTGGGTTGCAAGTGTGGCGAAGTTGGCTGCTGGCCATTCGGCGCCCGCATCAAGCCCGGCCTTGAATCTGTGGTGTGGGACTCATTCCGTCAGCCACATCGGCCGGAACGCGATTACTCAGATTTCGGCCCAATAGTTTTCGAGGCGGACGAGTACCAGCAAGCCGTTGCCGGTCTTGATATGGAGTTCTGTGTGCGATTGCCTCATGCTGAATGAGGTAAGCGTCGGGTAAAGCCACCTTCCACGGACAGAACTCTCGCCTGGATGCTGTTTTGATGGGACCGCGGCGAATTACTTTCAAAGAGTGAAGTTCACATCGATTTCGCGGGTGGCGCATACGTGCCGACGGTAGTTGTCGGCATGTATGCGCCCTTTGGGGTCGTAGGGGTATACCACGCCACGACCTGCAAGCCGTGGGCCTTTATAGTGGCCCTGTGGCACGTCGAGGACCCGACAATGGGCGCATACATCGCGACAGCAGGCGTCGCGACGTATGCGCCACCCGCGATATGCCTTGCCGCTGCGCTTCCTGCCGGATTCGCGCTTCGGTTTGTGGCGAGCAAGGTAGCGCAGACCTGAAGTTCAGGTCTGCGGCTTTTGGAGTGGTCCCAGGCAAAGAACCGCGGCGGTCAATCGATTTTCGGTCTCTTCCTCTCGACCGTCAGCTTGTGCTCTTCACCTTGCTCGTCGAGCAAATAGCACGCCTTTTTTTCAATCGCGAACTTCACCGGAGCGTCGATCGTCAGGTTGAGCGGTTTATCATCTTTCTTAGTCATTCGTCTGCTGACCACCCAGAGATATTTCCCGTCGTCGATGGTGTAGTAGGTCACGTCATTGCGCAGCGTCGCGATCTTCGGCCCGGTTACGATGGTGGGAGGGATTCCGACGGTTCTCGAGTCTCTTTCCGTGTCAGCATTCACCAGCGTTCCCGTTATCCAGACCCGATCTTTAGCCGGAAGGGGCGTTGAGCAGACGACAAGGAAAAGCAGAGCAAACAGGAGACGCCTCATATGTCCTCCGTAACGTGCGGGTGTGTGTCACCAGACCTTGCCCGGCCCTCAAAGCCTCCGCCGCGGCCTCCGCGATCGTCCACGCGGCTGCGGCACTTGCGACCGGTTCCATGAAGAGCATTGTACTCCGATTTGCGAATCGGCAAACGGGGTCCTCCGCCTGGACTGACAGCCTACTTGGATGCGGGGAATGACCGGTGGTTCGTGAGGGAGCTAATTCCAAACGGCGCCACTGCCAGGCGACTTGACTTCAGTGAATCGCATGGGTATCGTCTTCGCTTGCATATCCGTGATGTCATGGGCCTGTGGCGTACCCATAGAAACGCAAGCCCCCGTTCGTCACCCCCGCGCAAGCGGGGGTCCATCGCCGGTCCAAGAATCAATGGATTCCCACTTGTCCGGGAATGACGCGACTTTCGAGGGCGCAGGGAAGGGAGACTGTCCAATGAATCGTATTGCATTTTATGGGATGCCGGGCTCGAGGGTTGCCGGAAGAAGGCCGACCATGGTTCGCCGGATGAGCCTCATGGGGCTGGTGCTCATGGGGTTGCTGCTCCTGGGGTACGCTGGAATCATCAGCGCAGCGCGCACCCGCCCGGCCGCGGCTGAATCGCCCACAACGCCAGCCGCCGCCGTGCAACCCTTTGTGAACAACCACACGCTGGCGGGCGCAGTGATGCTCGTGGCGTCGTCGAACCGGGTGCTCAGCCTCGAGGCCGCCGGGTATATGGATATCGCCCGAAAGCAGCCGATGCGAACGGACTCGCTGTTCTGGATCGCCTCCCAGTCCAAGCCCATGACTGCTACCGCACTGATGATGTTGGTGGATGAGGGCAAGGTGAACGTGGACGATCCCGTGGAGAAATACCTGCCGGAGTTCAAAGGCCAGTGGGTGACGGCGGAGCAGGATGTGTACCACGTGCTGCTCAAAAGGCCGATACACCCGATCACGGTTAAGAACGTACTGAGCCATACCAGCGGATTGCCGTTCAGCTCACCTATCGAGCAGCCGACACTCGACCTGCTGCCGCTTGCGGCGCGCGTGCGGAGCTATGCCATGCTGCCGCTCGAATTCGAGCCGGACAGCAAGTACAGCTACTCCAAGGCAGGAATCAATACCGCCGGCCGCATTATCGAGGTCGTGAGCGGAATGCCGTACGCGCAGTTCATGGAGCAGCGCCTGTTCCAACCCCTGGGTATGAAGGACACCACCTTCTGGCCCAACGCCAAGCAAGTTGCGCGGCTGGCGAAGTCGTATCAGGCAAACGCGGCCAAGACCGGCCTCGAAGAGACCACCATTACGCAACTCCGGTACCCGCTGACCGACCGCGCCCGTGAGCCCATGCCCGCCGGTGGCCTGTTTTCAACCGCCTCGGACGTGGCGCGGTTTTGCCAGATGATCCTTAATGGCGGCACGCTGGATGGCAAGCGCTACCTCTCAGAGGCCGCCGTAAGACAAATGACCAGCAAGCAAACTGCTGACGACCTCACGGAAAAGTATGGCTTCGGCTGGAGTGTGGGTGATGGTGAGTTTGGCCACGGCGGCGCTTACGCAACTAATATGACCATCGACACGCAGCACGGTCTGGTCTTCGTCTGGATGGTCCAGCACGCGGGCTTCCCCGGTGACGGCGCCAAGAGCCGTGACGCATTCATGGCAGCCGCCAAAGCCGCTTTTGTAAAGCAGTAGGGGCCAGGGGAAGCCCATGTCTCGGACTTGAAGCGCTCGACGGTGATGCTGGCTTACGTCCGCTTGCTTTACGACGTGGAGCGCGAAGCCCGCGAACGGAAGCTCCGTGGAGGGGCCCGCCGGGCGCTGCGTCAGAAGAAGTGCTAGCTCTGCGCCAAGGGGCTGGGAACCAGTGCTACTCCAACCCCTGTTCTTGTCGAGTCGCCGGACGCCAGTGGCCCTTATCACAGTACAGCTTGCCCTTCCCGCCCGCCGAATCGACGACTGACCCGATGGAGAAGATGCCGGTTTGGCATGCGCACGCCTGCGCAGTAGGCGAAGGCTGAATTACACAGGGGGGAAGGGGCTTCTCAGCGGGTAGAATGATAAGGTCGCGGCGACGCTCGCGTTCGGGATCTTTGCTCGCGTCCCATCGCGGACGACCTCCACTGGATGTACACATCTGTGTATAGGGACTCCGGATGACACGGATTAAGGCGCCCTCAGGGAAAGAGATGTCGCGGTACACGCACCGCACGCCCGACTTGGAACCTTCGGGTCCGAGGGCCGGCTTGCCGCCCTCCTCCGCCTGACCGAAAAGGTTTGAGCCACTCAGAAAACCTCCGGCCAGCGGGACAATGATCATCCAGCAAACGAGCGCACTTACCAGAAATCTGGGGACACGAGGCGCTAGGTCACTTGGCCGTAAGGACATGATAGCCTCCAATCGTTTCTTTAGGTCCGAACCGGAAAACTCGCAGACGGCTGCGGTCCCGCGGCTGAAGTAGAACCGGCAAACTTTGAGAATCCCACTCACATACTCCTCAGGCACAGAGCGGTGACGGATGACCAGTTCATCGCAGGCCAGCTCACGCTCCCGCAAAAGTTGTCGTTCAATCCACCAGAGAAGCGGGTGAAACCAGAGCAGACAAGTCAGTGTGTGGACGAACGCCATGGAGAGATTATCCTCGCGCTTGGTGTGCGCAAGTTCGTGCAAGAGGACAGCCTCAAACTCAGCCGGCGTGAGTTGGCCTCGGAGTCCATGCGGAATTGTGATCGTGGGACGCCAAATCCCCGACACGCCTGGCTCGATGCTGGCTTTCGAGTACCGCAGCGCGACAGTCCGCCGGAAACCGATTTGCCGTCCCAGCCGCTCCACGGCTTCCTGGTCCATGTCGTCGGCCGGTGCAACAGCCTCGCCAAGCGCCATGAGCCGCCGAATCCAGAGGATGAGCATCGTGGCCGTACCCGCGAGCCAGATCACAGCGATCAGAATCGAAACTTCCCTGCCAGTACCCGCGATTGGGGCCGCCGGACCAGGCGCAGATACAATGCGTACAAAGACCGGAGAAGTCACGACGAGCAACGGTCGTGTCAAGAAGAGGACGTGGAGGCGAGCGCCCGTGGCAGAAAACAGTTCGGCAGGGACTGCGAACTTCGCGGCAGCAATCAGCCAGACAGCGTAGCGCGCTGAGGCACCGCCCTTTCGCATGAGGCGCGGGAAAAGGGCAACAATCAGTGCGAATGCCGTCGACTCCAGAAGGTGGCGGGCAAGCTGCGCCATCATTTTTTCTTCTCCATCGATGCCAGTTCCTTCTCCAGCGCCCGGACATCGGCGAGTGTCAGTTTGCCAGACTCGATCAGGTGCGACATGACCGGGGTGGCCGAGCCGCCGAACAAATCAAGAAGATCGCTGATCAGTCGCCGGTGTACGGCCTTGCGCGTGCACACCGCCTCAAATATGTTCGCGTTGCCAATTCTCTTCACGCGCTTCACCGCCCCCTTCTCCTCAAGGCGGTAAATCATCGTTTGGATCGTAGTGTACGCGGGCTGGCGCTCATCCGGCAGGCTCGCGTGAATCTCTCGCACTGAGGAAGGACCCAGGGTCCAGAGTTTTTCCAACAATTGAAGCTCGAACTTCGTGATGCGGCTTTTGATCATAAACTATGCTCGTCGTCAACTCTACTACGCCTGTCGTTGTCTGTCAAGCTCTTTTTTTCACAGACATTATAGAGAGCCTGCCTCAGACACAAGAGGCGTTTCGCGGCGGTGTGCAAACGGGCGGGGTTGGACAAGAGGACGAGGGCGATCGCAGTGGTCATTAAAAACGTCGCGATGGATTCGCCGGACGCTTACCTACTTTCCCCCGCCTTCGGCACTGCCCCAATTCCCAGGCCATTCAAGTGCGCCGTTTCCATGTAGCCATCTTTGATAATGAAGATGCCCGGGAATCGCTTCTCCCAACCCTGGTTGGCGACGGGCATATATTGGCGGGAATTGGCTTCGATGGCCATCACTTCAGGCACGTGCGCGGCCAGGCTCGCGGATTGAATCAGCGAGGCGCCAGGGCAGGTCAGGTCCTGGACGCACAGAAACATCTTCTGCTTCTCCGCCACGGAAGCGGCGATCATCATGAAGCTCTGTCCCTTGCAAGCCTTGAGCGCCGCCCCCGTGTAACCCATTTCGCGCGAGAGCAACAGCGACTCCAGATCGGTCAGCGATTCGTCAATCACCACCGGTTTGATGTTCGAGGCGGCTTGCATGGCGTTTTCGCGGTGGGCTTTTAGGTCTCGCGCCGTGGGCTGCTCCACGTACTGGATGCGCCTGAACCCCTCGGGAGTGTGCGCCTTCACCGTGTTCAGGAAATCCACCAGGTATTGCACGTTGGGGCAACGCTCGTTGAAGTCCAGCGAGTAAACCCATTCCGTGACGCCGCGCTTCTTCTCGGTCTCGGTCGTGATCCGGTCCACGCGCTCCACCCGCTCCACATCCCACTTCGCGTCGTCGCCGTTCAACTTGATTTTCAGGTGGGTGAGCCCGTTGAAATTGATCCACTCGGAGAGCGTCTCCGGCAGCCCGTCATTGACGCGCTGCTTGATGTCGGAGTCGTCCAGCGTGTCCACAGCCCCCACCAGGTGGTAAAGCGGCAGGCGCGGCTTCGGCTCTTTCAAGAGGTACCGGCTCGGGTATTCTCCTTTATATTCCGGCCCCGCGTAGTGCGAGAGATCGTAGGTCATGAACTCCGGCCCGTAGGTGTAATAACAATTCAAGCCGTGCAGCTTGCCAAACGCATCGTGCACAGCCGCGTCAAAAGCGCTCGCCGTCACCTCCGTACAAAGTCCGGGGATCGGTTCCGCCAGGCGCATTTCCTGGCTGACTTCTTCCGCTGCCCGCAGATACATGGGCTGCAACGCGTAGTTCAGATCGATGGGGTGGCCATATTCCCGGTAGTGTCCGGTGATCTTGGCAATACGTTGAGACAGGCGCTTCATTGCCTCGAGCGTGTCGGCGTGAGAAACCTTGCGCGAAGGAAACGACCAGGCGTTCCCGAGCGGCATTGACCCGAAGCCTTTGGCAGCCTTGCCACTCTTCGAGCTCACCAGGCAGTTCACATTCAGAAGCGTGGCGCTGTCAACCGTCACGCCGCCGAATTTGATCGGTACGCGATACTTGTAATATGCGTAGCCGGTGGTAACCTCCTCGACCCGGATGTCAGTGCCGCGGGGCGCCGCCCTGACGATGGCGGGGGCGGTGACCAGTCCAGCCATCGCAGATTTTAGGAATTTGCGTCGTTTCATTCTCATTTTTCTCCGTGCGCTCGCTGGTTTCTGAACGCATTAGACTCCCACTTAACCTGCCAGTCAAGCTCGCCCCGCTCAAGTGATGTCTCAGTTTGATTCTTGTAGCGGCGGTCTCCGACCGCCGGTCTTCAATTCTCGAGGAGTAACGGCGCTCGGAGAGCGCCGCTACAGCAAACTGAGACACTACGCGCGCTCGCGCATCTTTCCCTGCTAGCTGCCCTTTTGTCACTCGCACAATTCCCTTGACACCAGAATCCAACTAGAGTAGCCTATAGCCTATGCTAGTTGTCGCGGCAGAGCGGCGGCAAGCGGCGCGGCAAGGTAACGCAAGGTGCGCCCCGTTCCGCGCAGGAACGGCAAGCCGTCCATTACGGCGGAGGGTAGGGGTGGGGCTCGCCCTACTCTCGCCGATGAATGATGCTGCTTATGGAAGAAACGCTTTTTCGGGGAAACGAACTTATCCATGTATGGCAAACACAGGACTTAGCATTTATAAGGTGTTCAAAACGAACTGCTTTTTGACTGCAAACGAACCCCAGTCGAGCCCCAAAAGGGGCCAAGAACCCGCCCTTCGCGCGGAATCGAACCCGAAAGCGCGAATCGAAAGAAGCCGGAGGGTGGGCAGTTGCAAAGTCAGTTGCACTGATACCAGGCTGGGCCGCCATGAGTATGGAAGCCTCTCCGATGACCCGTCGACCGTTATCCAGAACGGACATTATACCCGTGCCAACCCTCCGCCAAGCCACCAGAAACTCCAGGATTGACGGAACAAACCGGGAATGTCTATGAAAACAAACGGTCGTGTGGAAAACGAGGGCAATCCCAGAGCGTCCTAGCGCTAGACCGCAGATGGTAGACGCTGAATTGGAGCATGTTAAAGAGCACAATGAGTGCCGACAACGGAAGACTGACGGCTGAAAGCTGAGAACTGACAGCTTTCTTACAGGAACAAACCGGGAATGTTTATGAAAACAAAGGGTCGTGTGGAAAACAAAGGCAATCCCAGAGCGTCCTAGCGCTAGAGTGCAGATGGTAGACGCTGAATAGGAGCACGTTAAAGAGCACAATGAGTTCCGACAACGGAAGGCTGACGGCTGAAAGCTGATAGTTGATAGCTTTCTTACAGGAACAAACCGGGAATGTCTATGAAAACAAAGGACCGCTGTGGAAAACTCGCCGCGAAGCTGAAATGCCTATGAAAATAAAGGTGCTTAGCCCTATAATGACTGTATATTATTGAAAATAAAGTAGTTATATTGTGCCATGCGCCAAGCGCCAAGTCTCAGGCGACACGTGCCACGCTCTTGATGTCGGGGGGCTAGCGTCGGATGCCAAATGTCATGCGCAGGGCGCCAGAGGCTAGGACGTCAAACCCGCCAGCCCGCACCTGACACCCGGCACCCGACACCTGAAACCTGACACCTGCCGGCCAATTCGGGTGTACACTATGAAGCCGCATACCCGAAAGTCCTTGCCAGAGGTCCTGAAATGAAGATCCAGCTAACCGTTCTATTATTTACCTTACTTGTCCCTGTGGCATTGTTCGTGATCGGCCTGAAGAATATCGGCTTGAGTGCGGAGCAGAAGATCAGGCCGGCCTATGTCGCGGGAGGCTTCTACCCTGCCGATGCGAACGAATTGGGAAAGATGATCGACGGTTTTCTCGCGCAAGCCGCGCCCGAGAAACTGGATGGCAGCCTGGTTGCCTTGATCTGCCCTCATGCGGGATACCAATTCTCCGGCGGTGTGGCCGCTTACTCGTACATCCAGCTTAAGGGCAAGAGCTACGATCGCGTCGTAGTGCTTGCTCCCTCGCATTACGAGAGTTTCCCCTTCTCTTCCATTTACGACGGAGAGGCTTACCATACGCCCTTGGGTGACGTCCCGGTGGACCATGACTTTGCGGCCAAGCTCACGAAGTTGAGCTCCACTATCAAAATCTCAGATCGTGGCCACGGCGAAGAGGCGGTGCAGGGTGGCCGGTATGGTGAACACGCCATCGAGGACCAACTGCCGTTCTTGCAGCGGGTGCTGGGGCAGTTCAAGATGGTGCCCATTATCATGGGCGACCCCCGTTACGACGCTTGCCGTGCGCTTGGAGTCGCTCTCGCCAAGGCTGTGCAAGGCACCAACACGCTCATCCTGGTCAGCTCTGACCTTTCCCATTACCACACTTACGATGAGGCAGAGCAGATGGACCACCAGATTCTAAAGACAATTGAAGAGTGGGATTACTTCACCCTCGCGCAAAACACCGAGCGTGACATCTGGCACGGCCCTTGCGGAGGCGGGCCCATCGTTGCCGCCATGATTGCCGCCGAACGCTTGGGCGCGCATCACGCGCAGATTCTCAAGTATGCAAACTCGGGAGATGTAACGGGAGAGAAGACCCGCGTGGTCGGCTACGCCGCCGTGGCCCTGGTGACGGGTAAAGAGAAAGAGAACAAGAAGCACGATCGCAAGAGCGCTGATTTCTCGCTCGCTCCCGCGGAGAAGCAGGAGCTTCTGAAAATCGCGCGCCAGTCCGTCGAGGTCGCAGTTCGCGAAAAGAAGATCTTGCCCGTCCCCGCCGATGAGCCGGAAGCCCTCCGCAACGCTCGCGGCGCCTTCGTGACTTTGAAGGAGCACGGAGATTTGCGCGGCTGCATTGGCTATATGTCGCCTGTGAAACCCCTCGCCGAAACGGTCCGGGATGTGGCCGCCTACGCCGCGCTCGAAGACCGGCGCTTTCGCCCGGTCAGCGAGGGCGAATTGGGCATTCTGGAATATGAGATATCAGTGCTCTCCCCGCTGACCAAAGTCGATGACATTAATCAGATCCACGTGGGCCAGCACGGACTGCTCATCCGCAAGGGGGAGTACGAAGGCGTGCTCCTGCCTCAGGTGCCTACGGAAGAGGGCTGGGATAGGAAGACTTTCCTCGAGCAGGTGTGCGTGAAAGCGGGCCTGCCCGAGCAAGCCTGGAAAGACGAGGATGCCGACCTCTTCATGTTCACGGCGCTGGTCTTTGGCGAGCCGCAGAATCCCAAAGCGCCTTCGTTCGATGAGCCCTCGCCTCAAAAGCCGCCAGGGCTGTCAGCACCGCCGGCCCCAGGTTCACCACGGCCATGAGGATGGCGGTTCGCAGGAATCCATGAACCGGGATCAGGTAGGCGCTGAGCATCACCGCCCCCAGGCAAGCCCCAAGCAAGTCCAGGCCGTAAAGTGTCCCCGGATTGCGATTTGAACCCGGGCCGGAACGGAGGGCGCTCTGCGGGTTCTCCGGCTCTTCCGAGCCTGCGAAGTATATACGGCTGGCCAGCGGGAACTGGTATCCGCCCATCAACCCCGCAAGCAAAGCCAGCGCCGGAAAGACCATGGAGCTAGTGGCGAGAAGCGCAGGCAGACTTTTGACGTTGGCGAGCAGAACAAACAGTTTGTAGAGGAGAAGGGGGGCCGCCCCCGCCGAGACTTGCAAAAGGGCGAGCTTCAAGTATCCCCCTCCTTGTCTAAGGAGGGGGTTAGGGGGTGGTTGGTCGCTGCGCTGGCTCTGAAGTCTGCCATTCCCCAACCCTCCTCCACCGAGGAGGGGAGCCGTTCTCTTCAAGGCCAGCCATGCTCCGGCCGCCATGCCTACCATGAAAAGGGCTACCAGGATGGCCAGTTGCTGATAGACGTACCCGTAGAGTGCTTGAAATCCGAGGAGAAGCAGCACTTCCAGGCCCAGCAGGGTGAATCCCATGGCCGCTACGCAAAGGCCCAGCGTGGCGTGGTGGTAGGGCGCCGGCGAATTTACCTCGCCATCTCGCGACGACATAGAATCGCCTGGTGGCGATTTAGAATCGCCGTTACTCCGATGTCGTGCAACTCTGAAGTACTCGTAAATCCCAGTCACCAGGGTCAGAGCGAAGGCAACAAGTGCCACGGCGCCCGCGATCACCGCGAATCTCAGCCCCGCCAACGATTCCATTAAATCGCGCCAGTGGGATTGGAATCGCGAGCTCCAGAGGACCACATCGAAATAGTAGGCTATGGGGCTGAAGTCCCGGTTGATGGGAGTCGCGGGCTGCGGCTCGATTTGCAGTTCGAGATCGAGCATACGGTCCGGCGACATTTGGAAGGGAATGTAGTACTCGCGAAAATACTGAGTGTGGATGCGGCGCTCGCGCAGCCGGGTCATCAGGACGGAGGGATCACGAGTGAGAGAGCCCGGCTGGTTAGTAGCCAGAAAGTGGACCGTCTCGCCCGGGATGGCGACCACCTGGGGAAACACCGTGCGCAGCGTCTTCTCGAGGCACCTCAAGAGGTCCGCAAGCTCCTGGCTGATATAATTCTCCGCCCCCGTCACCTGGAACGAAAGCACTCCGGCGGGGCTGAGCTTCCCCGCCGCCTCGAAGAAAAACTCCTGCGTGTAAAAGCGGTTCAATTGCGCCGTGAACGGATCAGGCAAGTTGATGATGATGACGTCGAATTTCGCCTTGCTGGTTTTCAGGAACAAACGGCCATCCTCGGGATGGATGAGGACGCGCGGGTCGCTGCGCGCGCGCGTCCAAGCTGGCGCGAAGTGGCGCTCGGCGACGCCCAGTATGGCCGGGTCCAATTCGACGTACTCGACGCGCTCGAGGCTGGAATACTGGAGGGCTTGTGCCAGGCTGCCGTTGATGCCGCCGCCAATCAGCAGCAGCGAACGAGGCACGGCGTGTTCGAGAAGCGCGAAGTGCACCGCCCCTTCGGCGGCCGAAGGGTCAGGCGCCGTCAAAATCCTCAGCCCGTTCTCGAAGAGGCTGCGGCTTTGGCTCGTCGCCACCAGCGCCAGATTGCCATAAACGGTGTTCCGTGACTCCACCAGGTTGAAACCATGCCACAGTAGCGCAAGCGATTTGGCCTCGAGCAGACGGGCGGCGCGGGGGGTGAGAAGAGCAGCCGCAAGAAGCAGCGCCAGCAGCACGCGGCGGTAGGCGGGAGTGCGTACCCCGATCCATACAGCGGCCAGCAGGTTGAGCATGGCCACGCAGGCGGCAATTTCGAACGAGGAGAAATAACGGATCAGAATCAGGCTGGCCAGCAGGCCTCCCACGCCGGAGCCCGCAGCCTCGAGCAGATAAACGGAGCTTGCCGCAGCGGCCGTCGAGGTGCGCGCCTCCTCGCCGCACAGCCTGCTGCCCGCCGCAAATAGACTGCCCGAGAGCAGACAAAAGAGGCTCAGCGTTGCGAGTGAGGTGAGGAACATCGGAGCCGGACCCAGGATTTCTCCCGGGACCGACTCGAGCACCGGGCGGCTGGCGCGTACCGCAAAAATCGTCAACGGAAAAACTGCGGCGATCAGGGTTTCAAGACAGGCCACGATCTTCCGGGAATCGCGCCAGCGCCCTGAAATCCTTCCCGCCACGCTCGAACCGATGGCCGTCCAAAGCAACCAACCCGCCAACATGATGCCAAGCGAAATCTCGTTGCCGTAAAAGACCACGATCAATTCGCGCATTAGAACGATCTGGGCAATGACGGAAGCAAAGCCGATGAGAGCCAGGACGCACTGCAGTTGCAGCGAGACCTTGAGTGCTCCTCGCGGCCTGGCATCGAATGTGGTTTGGTTACTCACTAGCTTTGCGCCAAGGCAATACTACCGCCAAAGCCGCCATCGGCGCAAAGAGGAGGAACGCGACGCTGAGCACCCCAGGCACGTCATGTTGAGGAGTCCCGGGGCTGGCGCAGACCCCGTACTTTGGGGTCTGTCGTCTAGGGCCTTCGGCCCGCGAAACTTGATGAAAATCGTATTTTCGACCCCTGCGATCTCCCGAAGGGACACCCTTCCGGCACCCTGGCGTGGGCGTGCTCGCCCGCAGTGCGCCCTCCTCCAAGCCGATTCTAACGAGCCGTCAGGTCCTACGCCTCGCTTCGCGAAATCGCAGACCCCCACGTACAGGGGTCTGCGCCAGCCGGCCAAGGACATCGACGCTGTCGCTTCGAAGATCATTGATGCTGCATTTGCGGTGCACAAGGCGAGTCCCCTCGCGAAACCGCTGACCCCCAAGAACAGGGTCTGCGCCAGACCGCGGCCGGTCTGACTTAGGGAACTGCGGCACGAGGTCACTTGAGTGTGTCCGGAAGCGCAGCCTTGTGAATACTGCTTTCGAGTGCCGCCGGCGTGCCCTTCAGGTGGGCGACCCCCGGCCCGTGGAAGGAGATCAAAGGTATCTGGAGAGCAGCGTCGTTAATCGGCCGCCTGCCGCTTCTCAATCGGAGGTTCCTCCAGCGGGAGCTCGATTCTCCCGAACTGTTTAATCAGGCGCCTTGCTTTCTCTTTGGAAATCTCCCCGTCTTTGGCGGCGACAGCGATTCTGTACAGCTCGACAGTTGAAAGAAGGCCGATGCTGTGCTCCCTAGCTGCCGAGACATACTCTTCCTCCCCGCCGGAAAAGAGCCGGGGCCTCCGGAATGGATGAGTCTCGAGATCATAGTTAAGAATCAGCAAGCCCGTCACACGCTCTGACTGAGGAACGAGGTCCTTTCGCTTGTAAACGGTGGTCATTCTCCCCAATAGGTCATTGTATTCTTTGGTCTTCGGATTCTTGTTCTTTGTCCCACTTACCTCAGTGATCGCAATGAACTCCCCGTCCCTTGCCCAGAAGTCCTCCTTCTTAATCGCACCCCTCATTTGGGCGTCGATATCCTCCACCTCGAAGTCGAGAAACTCCAACACCTTCTTGACGCTTGTCGATAGTCGAAGCGCCGGATTGGCCTCCGTCTCCGTAGCAATTAGTATTCGTTTTATGAAGTCAAACTTGTCCCTCACCGCCTTGCGCTCGGACTCCTTCGATTCCACAAACCTACTCAGTTCAGTGCGCCTTCGCTCAATCTCACGGGCAATTTCTCTTTCCTCACGAAAGGCGAGTTCTTCGCTTTCGTACCAGGCTCTCTTCTGGATATCTGGAAAAACCTCGGGAGTCAGCTCCACGAAGAGCTCAAGCAACCCAAGAAGCGCTCGCGCGTTGTCCTCAAGCTGGGGCAGGATCACGTACACGGGGCGAGGCTCTCGCATCGGTTCCCGGAAATAAACCCCATAGGCAGCCACCACATCAGCGTTGCGGCTGGCAACAACCGGAATGTGGTAGTGAGGGGCAGCCCCCGCGCCGCCCCTTATGTACTGTCCAACGACCCGTCTAGGCACGCCCGCGAGTTTGCCGACTGCCTCGTGCAAGGAAGGAAGAGAAAAGGGAGAGTTCGGTGCCAGTACGTTAAAGGAGGAGACGCCTACGTCAGCAGCTTCAACAGAAATCAACGGCCCACCAAGGAGCACTGGATCGTATTCGGGGCTCCCACCAGTGAAACTGATCCTGATGCTCGGTGCTTTTTCAAAGGTGGCGAGTGTGTTGAGCGGGGAGGTATGAGCCCACATCAAGGTTGGAGGATTCCGGAGCTCGGCGATTTTGGAGTTGAAGGCATATACGTCGTAGTCGAAGGGCGGGTGCGGCAGCCAGGTTTCCACACAGGCCGCTCCGTATACACTCCGAACAATTCTGCCGACTTTACCTTCCTCAACATTAAACCCCTTTCGCTTGAGCAAAACGGCGTCTTGCCCTTCGAAATTAATGAGAAGTATTCGGTGCCTTCCCTGGTCTGGCATAGCGGATCTGCCTCTTGCATGATAGTAATTTAGTCACGAGCGCGGTCGCAAGTGGCATCTCGGCGCCAACCTTCGCTCGGTCCCGATGGCCGCGGCGGCCCTTGGAGCGCGGCGGGCCCCGGTCGAGAAGTAGCATCGGCGGCCAACGACCGGGGAAAGGATTTTGTCGTCGAGCCAGCGGCGGCCAAAGCGAGTGCCTGATGAATGTCTTCGTCCTCAAGCTCCGGGTACTCGCCTTCGAGACCGGCCTCGCCGACAGCTCCAGAAGCTCTATGCCGACGTAGGGCGTGCCGTCGTCGGCGTGGCCGGATTCGCGGGTGGGGCACACATTGCCTCCTGCGTATGCGCCTCGACGACGCTTCAAGAAACTGAGGGGATTCTTCGGCCCCAACAAGCGGGGGCCTCAGGATGACAAGGACGGGACGCCTCACAACTGACCGCTGAAGCCTGGCCGCATTTGACTTCGAGAGGGTGGTCGGCTAACCTGAAATTTGGGGTGCATCCCTCCGGTGTACCGTTGGCGGCTGGAACAAAGTTTTTAGATGCTAAGGGCAAAAAAGCGACCGTGAGAAGAGTATATGTGGACAACAACGCGACGACGCCGCTGGCGCCGGAGGTGTTCGAGGCAATGAAGCCCTACCTGGTCGAGGATTTTGGCAACGCTTCTTCGATTCATTGGTTCGGCCAGCGGGCCAAGAGCGCGGTCGAGAAGGCTCGCCGGCAGGTTGCGGGCTGGCGCGAGCAAAGCTCTGCCGTCTTCAGGGATTAGAAAACCGACGACACGTCAGCCGGTGCTGCGCACACCTACCCAACCTCAATCGACGAGACAATCTTCTGCCCCCACGTCTCTCCAGTTCGCACCCGATCTGCAAATTCGTTAACGTGCCCTAGCCGGCGAGCGAAGTTCCCCCCTCCGTTCACCAGGCAGACTCCGTCGATGCCCAGGGCATATCGATCCTTGAAGCCAACATCATATTCAGTTGGGTCCAGACTACTGTTTACGTGCGGCTGTTTCTCGAGTTCCTCTCCTGGCTCAGGGTCCTCGTCACGGCGATCCGCCTGCTGCCAGTCGGGATCGTGGCGCCAGCCGCCCGGGGTATTGAATGGGTCCTGGTCATGAATCAGGTAATAAGGAGTATGGTATCGCCTTGCCCATGCTAAATATTCGCGGTGTTCCCACGCCTGGACACAAACAAAGTCCAGCGTGCGGCTGGCAAGCCAAGCTTCCAGGTCGATCTTCTGCTGAACCAGGTTCATATCAGCGTGATACCCATCCACAACCTGGGCGCTCAACGTGAGCTTCCGCCGCTTTTCTTGGGCCACTCGATCCAACGCAAGACGAACTTCCTTGATGAAGCTGGTCAAAACATTAGCGTCGTGCCGGGCCGGATCAGCCACCGGGGGCCAACGGGTGAAATCCATACTAATGCCGTTCACATCGTAGTTCGTGGCCAGTTCCATCATGATATCGATAGCGAACTGGCGGACCCTCGGCTGCGCATAGTCCAGTTGCACGCCTCCGGGCTTGCGCAACTCAGGATGCTGCCGCCAGAATGGCCCATTGATGAACAGCTCACTGGGACCGAATTGTCCACCTGCGAAGAATAGGTTCATGCGTAGCGAAGCGTGGAGTTCAGGATTGGATCTGCGGCATAGTTGTGAGAGCACACGATAGCCCTCTTGGTGATTGTCTACTGCCCATCGGAGATAGTCGTGCGCTCTTCGATCGCCCCGACGTAATTGTTTCCACGTATCATCGTCTACTCCGTCTCCGAGAATTGTTGTGACGTGGCTAGGCCAGCTCGAGACGCCCGTAGACGGTGTCTGGAAGAAGTACATCTTGACGTCGCTGTCGCGATACTGCATCACGTATCGAGCATCAATACCTTTGCCCGGCTCAGCCGCGCTCCAGTAGTGGCTGAAGCCGTCGTTGACCACAATCACTCTCTTGGTTGCAGGATCTGAAATATCCTCGTGATAAGCTTTCGCTTGCTTCTCACTGAGTTTGACCAACTGCAGGGAAGAGACGCTGCCTCGCACCAGCCCCCAAGGCATGGAGAAATAGGTACCGTAAGGAACGCGAATCCGCAGCGATCGGCCATCCAACTTGGCGCATTTCCAATAACACATAACCTCGACACCGAGCGGCCCCATGATATTGCCCTTGCGTGTGCCGCGTTCGGGGCCAACCAGCATGAAGGCGGGGTCTTCATTTAGTGCGACGTCCACGCCACCGTAGATGCCGGGCAGCCTGGGGCGAAAATCCATCATGGGAACCCCAATCCAGATGGCGTACCAGCCTGGCAGATCGAGTTTCACTTTGAGTTCCGGAGGCACTGCCGCGGGCCCATCATCCTTGGCCGGATCGTTCACCGCGAGGAGCTTGCCACTCGATCCGTTTCCCAGCTTGTAAAGTTTCAACTGCCATTTGCCGCGTCGCTGGTTGTTTGACCAAGCAGCGGACGCAGCTATGTTTGAGAGATCGCGAATCAGCACGATGTCACCAGGCTTCAGCGAAGCGCACCGCGCCTCGACAATGGAACCGAAGGTGCGCCCCCCCGGTACAGGATTCATGAAGTCGATGCGCTCGTTCGCCGAGCACAGTCCCGTGCCCTTCATCACGTTCAGCGCCGCTAGACCTGAAGTCACGCTCCCCAAGAAATTGCGCCGGTTCATGCATCAACCCCTAAATATGATCTGTAGCAGCCTTCTGTGAGGACCGGGCTGCGGTCATCGGCTGCCGCTACAACAATCTAATGACAAGAAACAACGGTTCGCCCGATTCCACGATCGCGTACTTGCGGACCATCGTCACAATACCATCACACGGGCAGAAAATGGCAATTCTCGAGCTTAAAGAAGAGCTTAGACAACCCCAGGGCAGGCCCCGATTCGCCAACTCGGAACGAGGGGCGTGTTACCCTTACCCCATGCTTGCGCGGCGAGACACGGATTTGATCCCCTTGCGCAGGTGCGTGGCACTCTCGAGGTTGCCCTGCTGAAAAGTCGCCATCAGATCGGGACAATGAAGGCTTTGCTAGTGCGACGTCCCATGTAAGTATCTGGAAGCAACATGCGCTTACCGCTCCCTGACCCCTTCCCCAAAGAGGAGGGAAGTCGCGGCCCTAGCCTTGCGCGCTTCCGGCGAAAACCGGCCGGCTGTACCTAGGAAGCGTCAGCCGCCACAATAAGAACGCCGAGAAAAAGAATAGAATCGAGGCCCCTTGCAGGCACCCTCCGATACCAAGACTGGATTTGAGCAAGCCTGCGAGTGCCGCAGTGGCTCCACCCAACAAAGTTCCGGAGAGATTGAACAGTCCATAGCCGGCGGCACGCAAGTCAGGCCTGGCGACTTGCCACAGAACTGGCATGGCGGTGATGTCATAGAGGCGCGGGCAAACCCATAAGCAATGAGTGACATGGCTGAAACTAGTCGCGACGGAGTAACCCCAACGAGGAAAATAAAGGGAACGCACACCATCAATCCCCCGGCTTGAATCAGTAGTCTTGCCGTCGATCTGCGGCCGCTCCAGAGGTCCGAAAGCGGGCCGCCGAGAAAGACTCCGCCCAACGCCGCGACTTGAATATAGAACGTGGCGGAGAACCCGGCTCCCACAAGGCTCATGTGATAGCGCTCGTAAAAATAAAGAGGGAGCCAGGTCATGATTAGCCAGCCGCCGATCGAAAACATGCCGAAGACTATCAGCATGCTCGGATAACCAGGTAGCCTGATCAACTCCCGGAAAGAGGGAAGCAGTTGCGGGTGCTGCCGCGACGCCTCTTTCGGCAATTCACGCGGTTTGTCTTTAAGCGGAGCCACGATCGCCGGAGTATAAAACATCCCCACCAGACCAAGCGTAGTGAAAGCGTGCCTCCAGCCATAGTGTTCGGCGATCCATCCTCCGCCGGCGCCGCCCGCTATGATGCCCAAGTAGATTCCACTTTGATGGAGGCCGGTAGCCAATGAACGAGTGCGCGAACCGTGGTAATCCGCAATCAGGGCCAGACCGGCCGGGATGTAGCAGGATTCACAAATCCCCATTAGCGCCTGGCCGCAAGCCAACTGAGCGAAGCTCCGGGCGTGGCCGATGGCCCACGTCGTTGCCGACCAGCTCAGCAGGCTTGCAACCACTACTCGTTTTCTTCCAAAACGGTCGCTGAGAAAACCAGCGAAAGGGCTCGCGAACGCGTAAGTCCAAAGAAAGAAGGTACTCAGCAGCCCTAGCTGAGCGTCTGAGAGCTTGATGCTAGATCGCAGCACGGCGAAAACAGAAAAGAGGACCTGCCGGTCAAAGTAGTTGAGGAAACCAATTAGCCAAAGGAGCCCCACCACAACCCAGGCGTAGCGCGGGGTCTTCACACCATCGCTGGCGTGCTCAGCCGACCGCTCCTCAGGCGATTTTGCTGCACAGAGGTCAGGCACGGATTCTTAATCCCTTGAATTGCTCGAAGGCTTGCCGGAAGCCGTCAACCAGGAAGGTGTGATCTCCACCACAGGTGATCATCCGCGCACCGCGATCCAGAGCCTTCTGAGCAGCTTCGGGGTTGGTAGCGTTGCAGCGGCGAGGAAGTGATTTTAGCAATTTTTGGAGCTCGATGGCTTTATTGATGCGCCTTACAGCGGTCGCGCCGCCCTTTAGGGCGGCATGCCAGGCTAAAGCCCGGCGCTACGAGGTTAACTCAGGCTCTTCAGAGACACAACACTGGTAAAAAAGCGGAGTCTCACGGAATCGAAAGCACCCCAACTGGCCTGCTCAATGCTTTGTCAAGATCGGGCTGCTGGCCGGTGGCAAGTCCCATTGCCGTTCGAACTGATCTCTCAGCTCCCAGTTGAATATGTTCGAACATCAAGCTGCGCGCCCGGTCACTGTCGTGACTGCGGATGGCCTCCAGGATTCCTGCGTGTTCATCCGCCGTCGAATGCAATTCCCGATTGGGACACCCGGTGAAATTCGCATAATGGAAGCGGCGGTGCTGATTCATCACCTCGGCGACTACTTTTGCCAAGGTCGCGTTTCTGCTCGCCCTGGCAATTTGGAAATGGAATTCCCCTTCTGCGGTTGACCGGCGATAGTAACCTTCGAAGGTAGGCTGTGGATCGGCAACACACACCTCATTGGCCTTGGCACAAGCTGTAAAAAACTCTTCAGGCTGGGTTGATCTTGCGGCCGACTCGGCAGCGAACGGCTCCAATAGCAAGCGGAGTTGATAGTGTTCGCGTACCGCGTCAAACGTGATTTCGGTTACAGCAAAACCCCTGCCCGAGGAGGTCGGACGCAAAAAGCCTTCCTGCACTAACCTGATGCAAGCTTCGCGAACGGGCGTGCGGCTTGCCTTGAACAGCGTGGCCAGGCTCACCTCGGTCAACATCTGCCCCTGCGGGATCTCGCCAAGAGTAATGCGCCTCACGAGCGCATCGTAGATCACCTGTCGGATGTTCTTCGCCATGGATCAGCTTCCGTGATCGAATCGTGAAATCCTCTCGCAAGCATTGTCGACAATAGTGTGTACGCTGTGCTGAACCTCGTCAAGGTAAATTTTTCCAAAATTTCACTTGACAAGCATTTTGTAGCGTGTTAGAAGGTTCTGCATCTGTCGACCATTATGTCGACATTGAGATTTGAGGTCAACTGGTTTTGATGCCTCATTGCCGGAATTCTTATGTTGGAGTCCGGCAACTGCCGAGCGTCGGGTCTTGGGAATGTGCAGGCGACAGTCTGGCTAGTCGGGAAGTCAAGAATTAAGAGATAAAGCACTCAATAGGGAGTTTTGTTTCAATTTTGATAACAGAGAAGGGAGGCCTTGTAACGGCATCAAAGGTGAGAGTGTTTAGCTGGTTGTGCCTGGGCTTGGTCTTGGCGTCTCAACGCCGTAGGCTCCTTCGGGAATGCGGGGAGAAACATCATCCCGTTGCCGGGGAGTTGGGGCACTGATGCTGCGATCATGAAGCATTTCCCCCTCAAGTCGGAACAGAGGGAACTGGAATTCCGAGGTGAGTTCTACAACGCCTTCGCTCATACGAACCTTGCGGGACCTGGACTTACGGTGGGGACGACCGGATTCGGGCAAATCGTTGGTCAAGTGGGTGCCCAGCGGATAGTCCAGTTGAGTCTGAAACTTCTTTTCTAGACCCGTCAAACAACTAAAAGCACGACTATTCGTGTGCCGCCACTCCGGGAGAAGCCCCGGAGTGGCGGTTTTGTACTGTCCGAATAGCATTGAGTTTAGATAAGAGATAATGCCGCGAGACAATCGGGTTGAGTTGTGCGAGAATCGCGGTCGATGTGCAAGGCGGAAGATTTAACAGGACACCGGGAGATTCACGTTCTTTTAGGCGCGCTCTTCAAACCCCGGACGGCCGCCGCTGACCGCCACTATACTTTTCACCTCGCGGTGAATAGGCGGCAATCCCGCAGCGCCGGTTGCATTATGAACCGGACGGTGTTGCGCCTCGCCACTGTTTGCCTTATTTGTTTCGTAGCTCACGTTCTCAAGGCGGGGACACCCGTCGAGCAAGCCAATCCGACCAAAGCAGTTTCACCACCAGTTGCGGGCGCCTGCTCGCAGGCGCCGTATCGGGAAGGGCAGGGACACGGGTCTCGTGGCGAGTACGAAGCTGGCCTCGGTCTTTTGAAACAGGGAAGGTTAGAGGAAGCTGAGAAGGCATTTCGTTCAGCTCTTCTGCTTGACCCCAAGTTT
>Ga0326728_10010058_pt1 | contig 22337 bp, 11 predicted proteins | sample MB3enrmetagenome_FD_207602 | JGI IMG/M metagenome (GOLD analysis project Ga0326728, IMG submission 207602) | Lab enriched peat soil microbial communities from McLean, Ithaca, NY, United States - MB31MN | ecosystem: Environmental > Terrestrial > Soil > Wetlands > Peat | place: USA: New York... | reverse complement strand
GCTGGCCTTTGCAGCATTCGGAAATCCGCTGCTTATGCTTCCGGCTTTCGCGGTTTCGACGGCCCTGTTCCGTTTCCCGGACCCCGAAATCTCGTACCCGGAAGGAACCGAGCTGTACCTGGAAGCCCGCTTTACTGAATCGCTGGCAGGCCTTACGCCATGCACTTACCCGCAGCCGGAATCCTCCCCGGAAGTGGCGCAATTGCACCGCCTGGTGGCCGCTTTGCCAGCTTGGAGCTATTCCATGCGTCAGCGGCAGCCGATGGATCTGGTGGACCTGGTCTTTGTCGGCTCGGCCGATGAGTTGGCGCGCGCCTTCACGGCGGCGGGATGGTCGGGCGCGCGCGGCAATTCGGTGGGCGCGGGCTTTGGCGCCATTCGCGCAATCGCCACCGACAGCGCCTATGCCCAGGCGCCTATGAGAACGCTGCTGCTCGAGGGAGCCGGGCCGGATTTCACTTACCAGAAGTCGTTGAATACTTTTGCCAAGCGCCACCACCTGCGGGTGTGGAAGCGTCCGGAGGAATGGCAGGGCCGCACGGTTTGGGCCTCCGCCGCGACACGCGACATCGCGGCCACTTTCTCCGTGCGGCCGTTCGGCTTCACGCACCAGATCGAGGACCAGGTGGATCTCGAGCGCGACAAGGTGGTCAGCGACCTGGTTTTCACCGGCTGCGCGGCTTCGGTTTCCTACGTGCGCCGGGCGTCGGATTACCGCTCCGGACTGGATTATCGGCGGGGAGTGAACACGGATTCACGGGTAGCCGTGGTGGAACTGAATGCATGCCGGGCGCCCCGCCGATCTCCGGCCGCGGAGACCACCGCGCCCCGCCCGCGGACCTTCGCGCGAGGCGTGCGGCGGGTCCTGCTGACGGCGCGTAATCATTTCATCCGGCAGAACATCTATTGGGAATCGGCGGACGCGGCGCGGATGGGCTGGTTGACCCTGCGGAACTGGCGGCAGTCGGCCTTGGATGAGCGGCGCGCGCGGTTGGGCAGCGCCTTCGTGCCGCCGCTCGGCCCGCCGCCCGAGCCTTCGTTGATGAGCGAGCCTCCGTCCCTGAACGGCCCCGCGGAGCAGCTTCCGGACATCCCGCTGCTGGAGACCACCCCGGCCCCGGGGTTACCGGCTTCCGGTTCGTTCTGAACGGCGCGACTGCCTGCCGCCGCTCGCCGCCCGGAGCCGCAGCATTATACTGGCATTGACGGCGGAAATGACACGCGCGCGCTACTACCGTGCATGCTGGGCGGGACTGGCGGTTCTCGGATTGCTCTTCCCGCGGGAGGCGGCGGCGCTCGATCCGCGCAAGCGATTCACGCAGTATTCGCGAACCGTTTGGACCGAAGATCACGGCCTGCCGCAGGACACCGTCCGCGCGATCACCCAGACTCCGGATGGGTATCTTTGGCTGGGCACCGACGAAGGTCTGGCGCGGTTCGACGGGTATGATTTTACGGTTTTCAACAAAGCCAATGGCGATCTTCCGGCCAACTCCATAACCTCCCTGGCGGTTTCGGACGATGGAAGCTTGTGGATCGGCACCTCTGGCGGGCTGGCCCATTATCGGGACCAGCGCTTCCAAACCTATACCGTGAAAGAGGGTCTGCCGGATAATAACGTTGCGGCGCTGTTCGCGGATCATCCGGGGGATCTCTGGATCGTCGCGGGCGCGAATCTGAGCCGCTTCACGGGTGGGAAGTTCACCAATTACGCGCCCGGCCCGGATCTGCCGGTGAGTTCCGTGCGCGCCATCGGCGAGGATCGCCAACACGCACTGTGGGTGGCGGGCATCGGAGGGGTCGCCCGCATGGAGGGCGGCCGGTTCGTGGCCAAAATCGAGGGCGCCACGCTGGGAGGCGACGTGGCCACTTCCCTGCTGGCCGACCGGCACGGCAACCTGTGGATTGCCGGCAGTTTGGGGCTGATCGAGCGCCTGCCCGATGGGCGGCTCCGCCGGTTCGGCGTTCGCGAAGGCCTCCCCAATGCTTTTACGCGCGGCTTGTGGGAGGACCGCGACGGGAATATCTGGGTGGGCACCAACGGCGGCCTGGCGCGCTCCGAGGGCAGCCGCTTCGTGGCGCCTACCGGCGAGAGCGGCGAGGGCGACCTGGTGCGCAGCCTGTTCGAAGACCGGGAAGGCAATCTATGGGTGGGTTCCAATAATGGCCTGACGCGGTTGCGGGACGACGTCTTTTCCGTGTATGGAACGCCCGAAGGCCTGCCCAGCGACCAGCCCAACTCCGTGCTCCAGGACCGCTCGGGCCGCGTCTGGGTAGGGTTTCATGAAGGCGGGTTGCTGCTGTTCTCGGGCGGCGCGTATCGCCTCCTCACCGCGCGCGACGGGCTGCCCGACGGGGAAATATTCTCCATCCGCGAAACGGCCGGCGGCGATCTCCTGATGGCTTCGCGCGCCGGACTGCTGCGCATGCACGGCGCCCAGTTCAGCTCCTATATTCCCCGGGATCCTCTTTCGCGGCGGGTGGTCTTCGATGGGCTCGAGGATGCCGAGGGGAACGTCTGGATGGCCACTCCGGCCGGCCTCGGCGAACTTCGCAGAAACGTCTTCCATATGGTAATTCCCGCGGGCCCGGTAATGGCCAACGCCGCGATAACCCTGTGCGAGGCGCACGATGGCTCATTGTGGGCGGGAACCTGGGGCAGGGGCTTATGGCATATTCAGGGCGGTGTTTCGAGGTTGTATTCCACGGCCGACGGTCTTGCCGGCAACCAGATTCGGGCGCTCGAAGAGGGCCGCGATGGAACCTTGTGGATCGGCACGTTCGGCGGGGGTCTGGGGGCCCTGCGGCAAGGCAAGTTCCTGCACTTTACGGAAAAGGACGGGCTGTTGAGCGACAACATCGCCAGCATGACCAGCGATGGAGATTCGCTGTGGCTGGGCACCTCGCGGGGTATTTGCCGGATCGAGAAACGGCAGCTCTTCGACTTTGCCGACGGCAAGCGGAGCGCGTTGGAGCCTTTGAATTACGGCGTGGCGGATGGTTTGCGGAGCGCCCAGTGCTCGCCGGGCTACCCTATCGCGGGAGGCGCCCGGAGGACCGCCGACGGGCGCTTATGGTTCGCCACCAGCCGCGGGCTGGCGGTGTTCGATCCGCGCGTTCGCCGGCTTTCCACGCTGCCGCCGGCGTTGCACCTGGCCGCCTCGACCGGGTCCGGGCGCGAACTCGACCCCGCATCGCTGGCCCGGCTCGATCCGGATGACGATCGAGTCCAATTCCGCTACGCCGGTATCCATTTGAGCGCCCCGGAGTGCGTGCAGTATTTCTACAGGCTCGATGGGCTGGATCGGGCGTGGGTGAAGGCGGGAAACCGCCGCCTGATCGACTACAACAGCCTGAAACACGGGAGTTACCGTTTCACGGTGAGAGCCGAGGTCCCCGGCGGACCTGCCAGCGATCGGTCGTATGGCTTCGAGGTGCTGCCGTATTTCTATGAGTCGGCCTGGTTCCGGATGCTTTGCGCGGCCATTCTGCTGGCCATGGCGGGTGGTGCATACAGCCTCCGCCTCAGGCAGATCCGCTCCCGTTTCGCCCTGGTATTGGAGGAACGCGCGCGGCTGGCCCGTGAAATCCACGATACCCTGACCCAGGGATTCGTGGGGATCTCCGCGCAACTGGACGCCGTGGCCATGTCCATGCCACCGAGCGATTCGCGCACCCGCAAGTATCTGGAAATGGCTCAGCGCATGGCGCGCCACAGCCTCACCGAGGCGCGCCGCTCGGTGATGGACTTGCGGGCCTCGGTGCTGGAGGGGCAGGACCTGGCGTCGGCGCTGGAATCGGGCACGCGATTGTGGACGGCCGGATCGGGAATCCAGGTAGACGTGCATGTCGAAGGACCCCAACGCGAGCTGCCCGAGGATACCGAGCAGCACCTGCTGCGCATCGCCCAGGAAGCCGTCACCAATACGTTGAAGCACGCCGGAGCCAGCCGCATCTGGATCAAGTTAACTATGGAAGCGCGAAGCCTTTATCTGCGCGTCCTCGACGATGGACGCGGGTTCGAGCAGGAGGATGCTTTTTCCTCGCTGGGCGGGCATTTCGGCTTAATCGGAATGCGCGAGCGCGCCAAGCGCCTGGGCGGCGAGTTCCGCCTGGCCAGCCGCCCCGGTCAGGGTACGGAGGTCGAAGTGATGGTGCCATTGCCATGAGCGAAGCGATCCGGATTCTGGTGGCCGAAGACCACCTGGTGGCGCGTGTGGGGGTAAGTACCATCGTCAACATGCAGCCGGACATGGTGGTGGTGGCGGAAGCCTCGGACGGGCAGCAGGCCGTCGATCTGTACCGCAAGCACCTGCCGGACGTGGCCTTGCTCGATATGCGTATGCCGGTGATGAACGGCGTGGAGGCGGCCACAGCCATACGCGCGCAATTTCCCCATGCCCGCATGATGGCCTTGAGCACCTATGGCGGCGACGAGGACATCCGCCGCGCGCTGGCGGCCGGCGTGCAGGCCTATCTCACCAAGGACGTTCTGCACGACGAGCTGCTCAAGGCTATTCGCGCCGTGTATGCCGGGCAAACTTACCTGCCATCGGGCGTAGCGGCGGCGCTGGCCGCGCAGGTTCCGCGCCCGGATTTGAGCGCGCGGGAGGTCCAGGTGCTGGGGTTGATCGTGCGCGGGATGCCCAACAAACAGATCGCCTACGCGCTGAGCATCGCCGAGCACACCGTCAAGAACCACGTCAAGAATATCTTGAGCAAGCTGGGCGTGCAGGACCGGACTCAGGCCGCCACCGCGGCCATCCAGCGGGGGATCATTCATCTGTAAACCGGGCGCGGCGGGTCCCGACGGCCCGAAAAGGGCACGCGCCTGGCTGTGCAATCGAATACTATAGGGATATAAGTTGGAGCCAGGATTTCGCCCCCGGCCCGAAGTGTGTAAACAACCATGTGGATCGTCCGATTAGCGCTACGGCGCCCGTATACATTTGTGGTGGTCGCGCTCCTCATTGCCATTCTGGGCGGCGCGGCCATCGTCACCATGCCGGTGGACATTTTCCCGTACATCAATATGCCGGTGGTCAGCGTGGTGTGGAGCTACGGCGGACTGCCGCCCGAAGAGATGGAAAAGCGCATGGTTACCGTCTTCGAGCGCAGCTTGACCACCACGGTGAACGACATCGAGCACATCGAATCGCAATCCTATAACGGCGTTTCGGTGGTCAAGGTCTATTTTCAGCCCGATGCCAAGGTGGAGCTGGCGATGGCGCAGGTCACATCCATCGCGCAAACCCTGCTGCGCATCTTTCCGCCCGGCACCACCCCGCCCAGTATCATCACGTACGACGCCTCGGAGGTCCCCATTCTGCAATTGGGGATGCAGAGCAAGACCCTCAGCGAGCAGCAGATCTTCGACCTGGGGAACAACTTCATCCGCACCCAGCTTGCCACCATCCAGGGCGCCGCGGTGCCGCTGCCTTTTGGCGGCAAGTTCCGCGCGGTCATGGTAGACATCATCCCGGATCAGCTTTTCGCCAAGGGCCTGTCGCCGGCGGATATCTCGGCCGCGTTCGGCAGCCAAAACGTGATTCTGCCGGCCGGCACCGCCAAGATCGGCGACATAGACTACCAGGTCAGGCTCAACAGCAGCCCGCGCGTGTTGGACGATTTGAACGACATGCCGGTCAAGGTGGTCAATGGAGCCACGGTCTACATGCGGGACGTGGCGCAGGTGCGGGATGGGAACAACATCCAGACGAGCATCGTCCGCGTCAACGGCACGCGCGGCGCGCTGCTGACCGTGATGCGCAACGGTAAAGCCTCCACGCTGGCGGTGGTGAACGACGTAAAGAGCGCGCTGCCGAAGATCCTGGCGGGACTGCCACCGGCGCTCGAAGTGCGGCAGTTGTTCGATCAATCGATTTTCGTCCGCGCGGCGGTGAACGGCGTGGTCCGGGAAGCCACCATGGCGGCCTTCCTGACCGGCCTGATGATCCTGCTGTTTTTAGGAAGCTGGCGCAGCACGGTAATTGTGTGCATCTCGATCCCGCTCTCGATCCTGACCTCGCTGATCATCCTGAACCTGATGGGCGAGACCATCAACGTGATGACCCTGGGCGGCATGGCTCTAGCGGTAGGCATCCTGGTGGACGACGCCACGGTGGCCATCGAAAACACGCATCGCAACCTGGCCCTCAAGAAGCCCCTGCTGCGCGCGGTGCTGGATGGCGCCCAGCAGATCGCGGCGCCGGCCTTCGTGGCTACGCTCTCCATCTGCATCGTTTTCGTGCCGGTCCTGCTGCTGACCGGCGCCGCCAGGTTCCTCTTTACCCCGATGGCCCTGGCGGTGGTGTTCGCCATGCTGGCTTCCTATTTCCTCTCCCGGACGCTGGTCTGCACTATGATGCACCACATGCTGGGATCGGAAGTGAAGATCTACGCCGCGGGCGAGCACGGCACGGGCGGGAGCGGCCCCATCTGGAAGGCGCACAATGTCTTCAATCGCCAGTTCGAACGGATGCGTGGCTCGTACGCCTCGCTGCTGCACTGGGCGCTGGACCATCGCGGGCTGGTCTTGACGCTGTTCTTCCTGTTCGTCGGTGGATCGCTGTGGCTGATCACGTTCGTCGGCCAGGATTTCTTCCCCACGGTCGATTCCGGCCAGATGCGGCTGCACGCGCGCGCGCCCACGGGCACCCGCATCGAGAAGACCGAAATGCTGTTCGCGGATATCGAAAAAGAGATTCGCCAGGAGATTCCCCCTGGCGAGATCCAGACCATCATGGACAACATCGGCATCCCCAACGGCAGCACCAACCTGGCCTATGGCGATAATCCCACGCTGGGCGTGGGAGACGGCGACATCCTGATCTCGCTCAATGCCGAAAAGCACGGCCCCACGGCCGTCTACACCGACCGCCTGCGAAGACGCCTGAAAGAGCGGTTCCCGGACGTGGCGTTCTTCTTCGAGGCGGCCAACATCACCAACCAGATTCTGAACTTCGGGCTGCCGGCGCCCATCGACGTGCAGGTGGTGGGGCGCGATGCCGACGCAAACTATGAAATCGCCCGGCAGTTGGAGACCCAGATCGCCAAGGTCCCGGGCGCGGCCGATGTGCACATTCACCAGGTCGTCAACTATCCCGAAATTGATGTGGATGTGGATCGCGGCAAGGCCGCCCAGGTGGGTCTCACCCAGACCAATGTCAGCCAGAGCCTGCTGATTTCGCTGACCGGCAGTTCCCAAGTCTCGCCCACGCAGTGGCTGGATTACCGGACCGGCGTCAGCTACATGGTTACCGTCCAGACGCCGCAGTATCGGATGGACTCGATGTCCGCCCTGCTGCGCACGCCCGTCGACGTGCTGTCCGCCGCGGTGAACAGCAGCACCGCGAACTCGCTGGCAGGCACTTCCAACACCACCAATTCCAGCACGGGCGCGGCGCCCAACCAGGCGTCCGAGGCCTATGGGAATCCGGGCACAGCCATCCAAGAGCCGCAGGTGCTGGAAAACCTGGTGCGCACCCGGCGCGGCATAGCGCCCCTGATTATCAACCATTACAACGTGCAGCCGGTATACGACGTGTATTGCAACATCGACCGGCGCGATCTGGGCGCGGTGGGATCGGCCGTCGAGAAGCTCGTTCGGAATATGGAGCCCAAACTCGCCCGCGGCAGCAGCATCGAGATGCGCGGCCAGGTGGCCACCATGCAAAGTTCCTTCTACCGCCTGGGCCTGGGGATCATCTTCGCCATCATGCTGGTATACCTGATCATGGCGGTCAATTTCCAGTCGTGGCTGGATCCGTTCATCATTCTGATGGCGCTGCCCGGCGCATTGGCGGGGATCGTGTGGATGCTGTTCGTGACCCAGACCACCTTCAGCGTTCCCTCACTGATGGGTTCGATCATGTGCATCGGCGTGGCGACGGCCAACAGCATCCTGGTAGTGGTCTTCGCCAACGATCAGCGCCTGGAGGGAATGGATGCGCGGGCGGCGGCGCTTTCGGCCGGCTATACGCGCATCCGCCCGGTGATGATGACCGCGCTGGCCATGATTATCGGGATGCTGCCGATGGCGCTGGGGATGGGCGAAGGCGGCGAGCAGAATGCGCCCCTGGGCAGGGCCGTGATCGGCGGCCTGGTGCTGGCGACCATCACCACCCTCTTCGTGGTTCCGCTGGTGTACAGCCTGCTGCGAAGCAAGCCCCCGGTGGATTGGGCGCGGAAGTTGGAGGAGGAAGAGCACGAGTACCTGCGGGACGAGATGCTGCTGCGTGAGGACCTGCAATGAACGAAATCAACACTACCGAAGAGCAGTTGCGAGCCGAGATCGAAGATCTCAAGCGCCAGTTGGAGCAGGAGAAAAAGGCCGCCGACGCCGGTCACAAGCTCCAGACATCCGGCCCGTCCAGAGCCACGTTGCTAATCCTCGCCCTGGTCGTGATCGCGTTAATCGTGGCTGGATTTTTCAAGGGATATGGGCCCCGGCAACAGCGCGAGGAAATGCTGGCGGCCGAAGCCAAGACCAACGGCGAGAGCTTGCCCGTGGTGAACGTGGGGATCGTGAAGCGCGCCGATTCCACGGCGGCCCTGCTTCTGCCCGGCAATATCCAGGCCGTCACGGAAGCCCCGGTGATGGCGCGGGCCACCGGCTATATCAAGAAACGGAACGTGGACATCGGAGACCGCGTGCAAGCGGGGCAGGTGCTGGCGGAGATCGAAGCTCCCGAGCTCGATCAGCAGATTCGCCAGGCCCAGGCCACCATCGAACAGGCCAATAGCTCGGCGCAGCAGGCCGAGGCGGCGCTCCAGCAAGGCCGCGCCAACGCCAACCTGGCGCGCGTGACGGCCCAGCGGTGGGCCAACCTGGTCGCGAAAGGCGTGGTTTCCAAACAGGAAAACGATACCTACCAGGCGCAGTCGGAGTCCCAACAGGCCAACGTCCAGGCGCTCGAAAAGGCCGTGGCGGCGGCACACAGCAATATCGCGGCCGCGGAAGCCAACCTGGCGCGCCTCGGCGAATTGAAGAGCTACCAGACGGTGCGGGCGCCTTTCGCGGGCGCCATCACGGTGCGTAACGTGGATGTGGGCGCGCTGGTGAACGAAGGCAACACGCTGCTGTTCCGCATCGCCCAGACCGACCGGCTGCGCACTTACATCAACGTCCCGCAGGCCGAAGCCAGCGCGGTGAAGGTGGGGCAAACCGCCACGCTCGCGGTTCCCGACCTGCCGGGGCGTAAATTCGCCGGCGCGGTCAGCCACGTCGCCAACGCGCTCGATCCCTCGACCCGCACGCTCCTGGTGGAGGTCCAGGTGCCCAATTCCGCCGGCATCCTGATGCCCGGTATGTATACGCTGGTCGATTTTGCCCTGCCGAGACGCGACCCGCCCTTTCTGATTCCCGGCGATACCCTGGTGGTGCGGCCGGACGGGCCGCAGGTTGCCGTGTTGTCCAATGACAATCGCGTGCATTTCGCCCGCATCCAGTTGGGCCGCGATTTCGGCGATCACCTGGAGGTTCTCAGCGGTCTGGAAGCCGGCCAGCGGTTGGTGGTGAACCCCGGCGACAGCGTCCGCGAGGGCGTGGTGGTGAGGCCGGCCGCAGAGGCGGCGGAAAAGGGGACCCAGTGAACCGCGGCACGGGAATAAGACCGGTCCTCAGTATTGTGCTGGCGTTCGTGCTGCTGGCGGGTCCCCTGGCGGCCGCCCCGCAGACGCCCGGCGGAGATACGGTTCCGCCGGCCGCCGCGCTGCCGCGCATGAGCCGTCCGGTGAGTTTCGATAATTCGCCCCGCGTTGATGAACTGATCCGCGCCGGGAACCTGTATCTTTCGCTCCAGGATGCGCTGGCGCTGGCCATCGAGAACAACCTGGATATCGAGCTCGAGCGTTTCATGCTGCCGCAGAGCGATTCCGAGCTGCTGCGGGCCAAGGGCGGCGGCACGTTGCGCGGCCTGAACTTCACGCTGCTCGAGACGCCCGCGGGCGTGGGCGGACCGCTCAGCCCGCTGGTCACAAACCCCGCCACCGGGGTAGCCACCAGCGGCACGTCGGTGGCCAACAACGCGCTCGAGCTCAACGGATTGGGCGAGGCGCAGACCAACCTCTCGATCGAGGGCAACGTCACGCAATCCAACGGAACCCCGGTTCCGGTGATGGACCCGGCCGTCACCGCGCTGGTGAATTGGGCGCATAACTCCCAGCCGCAGACCAGCTACAACGCATACGGCACCAATGCACTCATATCGAGCACGGCCAATATCAACGGGGGAATTCAGCAGGGCTTTTCGACTGGCGCGCAGGTGGGGCTAGGCCTGGTGAACGGTTACCAGTCCTGGAACGCGACGGCTTTGCCCTACTCCTCGTACACGGGGTCCACCCTGGGGTTGAACGTGACCCAGCCGCTGTTGCGCGGTTTCGGCCCCAGTTTGAACCGCCGCTTCATCCGGATCGCCGCCAATGAGCAGCGCATCACCAGCCTGCTGTTCCGGCAGCAGCTCATCGCCACCTGCTACGGCGTGATCCGGCTCTACACCGATTTCGTGGCGCTCTACGAAGACCGGAAGGTAAAACAGGAGACCGTCGCCATGGCCGAGAAGCTGCTTTCCGACGTGGACGCCCAGGTGCAGGAAGGCACGCTCGCGCCGGTGGAGAAGACGCGGGCCAGCGCCGAGGTCTTTTCCGCCCGCCAGGATCTTATTAACGCCGCCGGACTGGTCGAAGAGCAGGAAGCCATCTTGAAGAACGTGTTGACGCGGCGCGGCAACGAAGACGCCGAGGTGCGCGCGGCACACATCATTCCCACCGATACGCTTTCGATCCCCGAGAAGGAAGAGGTCCGTCCCATCCAGGACCTGATTGCGGAAGCCCTGGCGAACCGTCCGGATCTGGGCCAGGCGCAGTTGCAGGTGGAGAATTCGCAAATCGGATTGCAAGGCTCCCGCAACGCCACGCTCCCGGAAGTCGATCTGGTGGGCATCATGCAGAACAACGGCTTCGCCGGCAGCAGCAATCCGGCCTTCGTCAACACCCAGCCCGGCTTGTATGGCGGATACGGCGGCGTGCTGGGCCAGATGCTGGCGCGCGATTATCCTACCTATGGCGTGGGACTGCAGGTGACGCTGCCGATCCACAATCGGATCGCGGAGGCTGACCTGGCGCGCGACGAGCTGCAAGTGAAGCAGTCGGAGATCCGTGTGCGCCAGTTGCAGAACCAGGCCCGCCTGGAAGTTGAAGACGCGCTCATCGCCATGCGCCGCGCGCGGGCCTCTTACCAGGCGGCCACGGAAGCGCGCAAGCTGCAGCAGGAGTCGCTCGAAGCCGAGCAGGCCAAGTTCGAAGTGGGCGCCTCCACCAGCTTTTTCGTCATTCAGTACGAGAGTTTGCTGGCGCAGGCGAAATCCACCGAAGTGGCCGCCATGAGCTCGTACGCCAAGGCGCGAGCGGCCCTGGAGCGCGCCACCGGCACGATTCTCGAAGCGCATCAAGTTTCGTTCGAGGCCGCCGTGAAGGGAAGGATGCAGTAGCGCGCGGTTCAATTCGAATTGAACCAGTGCTTCTTGGCGAAGAACTTCTTCTGAATGTCCGGCCAGAACTCGGACATCAGGTTCCCGATCACCCCGCCGGTGAGGCTCGTGCTCAGGCGGGCAGCCATCACCTCTCCCCGCACGCTGGCTGAAGGGTAATAGGCGTTCGAAGCCGCGATCCCCAACACCATCCCGAATATCCCCGAGGCGTTGAAGGACGGCTTGCCGGAATCCATGGGCGCGATCGCCAGCCGGCTGACGGAATAGACCACGCGCGAGAGGATGGGATGCCCCGGCCCGCGGCGGTAATAGCGCGGGTCCTGATGCAGCACGGAGGCCAGTAAACCGGCGCTGAAGAAGTTCTGGGTGGCGAAATCGGCCTGGGCCGCGCCGACACGCATGCCATACGCCGGCCAGCCTTCGCCGTACCGGGGAGTCTGGTTCCCCATTTGAGAGAAGCCCGCGGCCATCACCGCGCTGGTTATGTTAAACGGATCGATGGTCTCCTTCCACGCCAGGGACCACTTCTGTTTGACGGTCAGAGGCGGCGGGTGCACATCCGGATCGCGGACCGTCTGGTAATCCGGGATGACTCCCATGATGCGCTGCTCATTGAAGGGGTTCGGAGCGGGGGCAACCTCTTCGGAGCGCTGGCTCCACGCGCTGCCGCACGCCAAGCCGCTCAGCAGTGCCATGGCAGACAACTTGGTCCCGCCCCTCATTTGTACCCGCCCCCGCTCCGGTGAGAAGGACGGGCACGCGCTCTTCCACGGTTACGTTGTGACTCTAAAGAGCCATTAACTGTTTGAGGGCCAAGGCGTTGTGAGCCGCGTAGGCGGCCTGGTGGTTATCGAAGTAGGGGTATAAGGCCAGCCGGAAGTTCCAATGTGAACCGAGTTCATAACAAGTAAATCGGTTTTCCCCGCCGCTCCACCACGCGTCCCATGCGGTACGCGCCTTCGAGCGAGCGCTCCAGCCCGGCGGCATCGCGCTCCGGCAGGGCGATCAGCAAGCCTCCCGAAGTCTGCGGGTCGTAGAGCAGATCTTCGAGTTCGCTGGCCAGAGTGACGGCGGTCTCCACTGCGCAGGAAGCGAACTCGCGATTGTTCTTGAGTCCGCCGGGCAGCGCGCCCTGCCGCGCGTAATCGAGGGCTCCGGGAAGAAATTGCAGGCGGCCGGTCTCGATCTCGAGCGTCACCCCGCTGGCCAGCGCCATCTCACGCGCGTGGCCGATCAGCCCGAAGCCGGTCACATCCGTGCAGCCGTGCACCTCGAAGCGCAGCATTGTGTCGCAGGCATGGCGGTTCAGCGTCAGCATCGACGCGATGGAGGCCTCCACGTGCTCGGGCAAGGCCATCCCGCGCTTTAGCGCTGTCGAGATCACCCCGGTTCCCAGTCGCTTGGTGAACACCAGGAGATCGCCGGCTTGCGCGCCGGCATTGGCCAGGATGCGCGCCGGGTGGATGGCGCCGGTCACCGCGTAGCCGAACTTGATCTCCTCATCGGCCACGCTGTGCCCGCCCAGAATCGAGCAGCCGGCTTCGTGCATCTTTTCGGCGCCGCCCCTGAGGATCTCGGCCAAGTCGTCCAGATCGCCCTTGCCTGGATACGCCAGGATGGAGAGCGCCGAGATCGGCCGCCCGCCCATGGCATAGACATCGCTCAGCGCGTTGGCCGCGGCGATCGCGCCGAAAGTACACGGATCGTCCACGATGGGCGTGAAAAAATCCACGGTCTGCACGAGGGCAAGCTCCGCCGTAAGCTTGTACACCCCGGCATCGTCGGCGGTGTCAAACCCGATCAACACGTTCTCGTCGGCCCAACGGGGCACGCGCGCCAAGACCTGGTCCAAAACCTTTGGACTGAGCTTGGACGCTCAACCCGCGGCCTTCACGTGGGCCGTCAACTTCTTCGCCTGCGTGGGATCCGGCATAATCGTAATGCCGCTTACTATAATAGCGGGATGCGGCGAATCTCCGTTCTGCTGGCGGCGCTGGTTCTGAGCCTGGCCTTCACCCTCGCTTCCAGCGAACCGTCCGCCGACCCGCGCCTGAAGAAAGCCTCCCGCGCCCCGGACCGGAACGGCTGGATTCAGGTTCATCTGGAGGGATCGCCCGGCGAGATCGGCTTCCAGCACGGCTACCTGCTGGCCTCTGAAATCCAGGACAACTTCAAGGACATCTCCACCGAGATGCAGCACGACGAAAGGAGGGACTGGAGCTTCTTCCGCGGGGCCGCCCGCGAAATTTTCTGGCCGCATATCGAGCAGGAGTACCGCGACGAACTCGCCGGCATAATCGCCGGCCTGAAGGCGCGCAATGTCCCGCTCGACCTGTGGGATATCGTGGCGCTCAATGCCTGGCTGGAGCTGCCCTATTACGACCGGACGCTGGAACCCCAGGGGGATTCGGCCACCCCCACCGCCGATCATTGCAGCGCCTTCGTGGCCACCGGCAGCTACACTCGAGACGGGCGCATCGTCATCGGCCACAACAGTTGGACCAGCTACGCCTCGGGCGAGCGCTGGAACGTGATCTTCGACATCGTGCCGGCGCGCGGGCAGCACATCCTCATGGACGGCATGCCGGGCCTGATCCATAGCGGCGACGATTTCGGCATCAACGCGTCCGGCCTGGTCATCACCGAAACCACCATCAGCGGCTTCCGGGGATTCGATCCCAGGGGCGTGCCGGAGTTCGTGCGCGCCCGCAAGGCCATGCAATACGCGGGCACCATCGACGATTTCGCGCGCATCATCGAGGATGGCAACAATGGCGGCTACGCCAATACCTGGCTGCTGGCCGACAGCCGGACGAACGAGATCGCCAGCCTGGAGCTGGGCCTGAAGAACGTGACGCTGGAGCGCACCCGGGACGGCTACTTCGTGGGATCGAATTTCCCCTCCAATCCGAAACTGGTCCAGGAGGAAACCGATTTCGATCCCACCAACCGCGAGCGCGGCGAGAACGCCCGCCACGAGCGCTGGCTGGCGCTGATGGCGGAGTACAAAGGTAAGATCGATGTGGCCGCCGGCCAGAGATTTCTGGCCGACCACGTGGATGCCTCTAACGGCTTAACCCAACCGAGCGAGCGTACCCTGTGCGGCCACGTGGATCTCTCGCCGCGCGGCATGGGCGCGTGGCAGAACCCGTTCGCCCCGGCCGGCACGGTGCAGAACAAAGTGACCGACGCCGCCGGCGCGCAAAAGATGTCGCTGGTGGCCGCCATGGGCCACGCCTGCGGCCTGGATTTCAAGGCTTCCTATCATCTCGCCATGCACCCCAGGTTCATCTGGTACAGCCCCATTCTGCGCGATATGCCCTCGCGCGAATGGACCTGGTTCGGAGCCAGGTAAGCATGCAGCGCGCCGCCGTTATCGCCCTCGCCGCCATGACCCTGCTCTCGTCGCTCGCGCCGGCAGCCGGGCCGGATCCCACCTATCGCGCCGGCATCGCCGAGTGGCGCCGGCAACACGAAGCCGCGCTGAAGGCCGATGGCGGATGGCTCACTGTGACCGGCCTGTTCTGGCTGAAGGAAGGCTCCAACTCAATAGGTTCCGGCACGGCTAACGATATCGTGCTGCCCGCTAGCGCGCCGGCGCGGCTCGGCGCGGTGAAAGTGTCGGAGGACAGGGCCGTCTTCACGGCTTCGACCAATTCGGTGACGCTCAACGGCAAGCCGGTTCGCGAGGCTCCCCTGCGATACGCCGGTCCGGTGGACGTAATATCGAGCGGTCCCCTCGACCTGTTTCCGATCAAGCGCGGCGACCGCCTGGCGCTGCGCATGAAAGACAAGAACAGCGCCCTGCGCAAGAGCTTCACGCACCTGAGCTGGTTTCCGGTCCGCGAAGATTGGAGGATCGCCGGCAAGTTCGTTCCCCTGGCCCGGCACGCGAAAATGGTTTTCGACACCGTGATCGGCGTGCCGGACATCGAGGAAAGCCCCGGCTACGTCGAGTTTCAACGCGGCGGCCAAACTTACCGCCTGCAGGCCGCTGACGACGAAGGGCAGTTATTCTTCGTCATGCGCGATCTCACCAGTGGCAAATCCACTTACGCGGCCTCGCGTTTCCTGTATGCCGATCCGCCCAGGAATGGCGTCGTGATCCTCGATTTCAACAAGGCCGAGAACCCGCCCTGCGCCTTCACGCCGTATGCCACCTGCCCGCTGCCTCCGCCGCAGAACCGCCTGGCGCTGGCCATCGAAGCCGGCGAGATGAAGTACGAAGGCTCGGCGCATTAGAATTGTTTGAAGCCCATGAAAACCTTCACGATCGCCTCGATCGCCGGCGACGGCGTGGGGACCGAAGTCGTCCCCCAAGCCCAGCGCGTTCTGGATAGAATCGCCAAAAAGTTCGATGTGAACTTCGCGTTTCAGGATTTCGATTGGGGCGCGTCGCATTTCTTCCGCTGGGGACGCATGATGCCGGCCGGCGCCATCGACCTCCTCCAGCCCTGCGACGCCATCCTGCTGGGCGCCGTCGGCCACCCCGATATCCCCGATCACACCACGCTCAACGGCCTGCTGCTGCCCATCCGCCGCGTCTTCGATCAATACGCCAATGTCCGCCCGGCGTATCTGTTTCCAGGGGTCGTGTCACCGCTGGCCAAGGCACGGGCGGGTGAGATCGATTTTGTGATGGTGCGCGAGAATACCGAGGGCGAATACGCCCAGGTGGGCGGTTTCGTCTACCAGTTCCAGCCGCACGAAGTTGCCATCCAGACCTCCGTGTTCACGCGGCGCGGCACCGAGCGCGTGGTGCGCTATGCCTTCGAGCTGGCGGTGAAGCGGGGCCGCAAGAAGCGCGTGACCTCCATCACCAAGTCCAATGCGCTGGGCTTCAGCATGACCTTGTGGGACCGCACCTTCCAGGAGGTCGCCAGCCGTTTCCCCGATGTCGAGACCGAATCTCTGCTGGTGGACACCGCGGCCATGAACTTCGTCCGCCGTCCGGAAAGTTTCGACGTCGTGGTGGCCTCGAACCTGTTCGGCGATATCCTGAGCGACCTCTCGGCCATCCTTGTGGGAAGCATGGGCCTGGCGGCCAGCGCCAACCTCGATCCGCAGCGCCGTTTCCCCTCCATGTTCGAACCGGTGCACGGCACGGCGCCGGATATCGCCGGCAAGGGCGTGGTGAACCCGCTGGCCACCATCCTGAGCGCGGCCATGATGCTCGATCACCTGGAACTGGCCGATGCCGCGCGCGCCATCGAGGGCGCCGTGGCCGCCGTGCTCGCTGAAGGCAAAGTACGCACGGCGGACCTGGGGGGGAGCAGCCGCACGGAGGAAGTCACGGACGCGGTGCTGGAGAAGCTGGGTTAGTGGGGCAGGCACCGAAACGCGAGAGCACCGGGCGGCACGCGTTTTTGGTCGCGGCGGGCATCCTGCTCAGCCGCCTGGCGGGACTGGTGCGGCAACGCGTCTTCTCGCGCTACTTCGGCCTCTCGGATGCCGCCGACGCCTTCACCGCGGCTTTCCGCATTCCCAATTTCCTGCAAAATCTCTTCGGAGAGGGAGTGCTCTCAGCCTCTTTCATTCCGGTCTACGCGCGCCTGCTGGCGGAAGGGGATGAAGAAGAGGCCGGGCGCGTAGCCGGCGCGGTGGCGGCCATCCTGGCGCTGACTACGTCGCTGCTGGTGCTCCTAGGCGTGCTCGCTACGCCCATTCTCATCGACGCCATCGCGCCCGGCTTTCACGGGGCCAAGCGCGAGCTGACCATCCGGATTGTGCGCATTCTATTCCCCGGTGCGGGCCTGCTGGTGATCTCAGCCTGGTGCCTGGGAATCCTGAACAGCCATCGCAAGTTCTTCCTCTCCTATACGGCCCCCGTCATCTGGAACGCCGTCATGATCGCGACCCTGGTAGCGTACCGGCGCGCTTCGCAAGATTCGCTCGCGGTCACGCTGGCCTGGGGATCGGTGGTGGGGAGCGCGCTGCAATTCGGAGTTCAATTACCGGTGGTGCTGCGCCTCGCGGGGCGGCTCCGATTTCGCCTGGAAGTCCATGCCCCGCAAGTGCGCGAGGTGGTGCGCAACTTCGGACCGGTCTTCGTGAGCCGCGGAGTGGTGCAGATCAGCGCCTACGTGGATTCGCTGCTGGCGAGCCTGCTGGGCGCCGGCGCGGTGGCCGGCCTGACCAACGCGCAGATGCTCAACCTGCTGCCCGTGAGCCTTTTTGGCATGTCGGTTTCGGCGGCCGAGCTGCCGGCCATGTCGAGCGCCTTGGGCGAGGCGCCTGAGGTAGCCGCCTATCTGCGGCAGCGCCTGAACGCGGGCTTGAGCCAGATCGCCTTTTTCATCGTGCCTTCCGCGATGGCGTTCCTGGCGCTGGGCGGAGTCATCACCGCCGCTCTGTTTCAGAATGGCGAGTTCACCTCGCGGGATTCCACTTACGTCTGGGCCATCCTGGCCGGATCGGCCGTGGGGCTGCTGGCCGGGACGCTGGGCCGCCTCTATTCCTCCACTTATTACGCTCTGCGCGACACGCGCACGCCCTTGCGCTACGCGGTCATCCGCGTATCGCTGACCACCGCGCTGGGATACCTGTGCGCCGTTCCGCTGCCGCACTGGCTGGGCATCGAACCGCGCTGGGGCGTGGCCGGCCTGACGGCGTCCGCGGGCCTGGCGGCCTGGGTGGAGTTCACGCTGCTGCGCCGCACGCTCAACGCGCGTATCGGCCGCACGGGCCTGCCGACCAGCCTGGTGGCGAAGCTGTGGAGTTCGGCCATCGTGGCGGCGGCCGCGGGATGGGCCGTGAAGCTGCTCACTGGCCATGCGGGACCGATTGCGGGCGCCGCAGCCATTCTGACAGCCTACGGAGTGACTTACTTCGGGACGACCTATCTTGTGGGCGTCACGCAGTCGGCCAGCGCCCTGCGCAGGCTGCTGCGGCTGCGGTGAGTGTGACCGGTTTTTAGCTTTACAGCGTGACCGACGCAGCGCGGGTGTTCAACAAACGGATGGAAGATCGGGTCGGGCAGCCGCCGCTCGGGGAATATGCGCGGGCCTGGTCGGGGCGGATGACGCACCGCAGCAGATAGGGAATTTACCTGAATTGCAGAAAAGCGGCTGTTTTTGCGCTTATGCCTTGATTTCGAACATGATTAGATTTACTATTCTCCCTGACTATACATTCAGACGCTTTGGTTGTGAAAATTTTCGGCTGCGGGTAAGGAATATCGCGTCCCGTAGGGTTGGCGTCCGTAGGTAGTCAAGAACGGGGTCTCCAGTCTGGAAGCCGCAGCGAAATGTGGCATTTACGGACTGGCGTTCACCATATAGCGGCACCTCCGGTGCGAAGGCCGTGGCGCAATGATGCCGCGGGTTCAGCGTTTGGCGGTAGCCCACAACAAGAAGATAGCCGTGCAGTGCGGGGGCTCCAAGCGCTAGCTTGACGTCAAGCCTTCGGCCGCAGCGAACACCCCAGTATGACCGTGCAGTGCGGAGGCATTTGCAAAGGGGGTGTTGCGTCCTCCGGTATCTGACGGTAGCCATTAACTCGAACGTGTAGTCGCGCGCAGTGCCGAGGCCGCAGCGCAAAGGGTGTTGTGTCGCCCGGCGATGAGACACGCTGCCAGGCCTGTCTAAGCGGTCGCGCCACTGCGATAAGGAGGCCATATGCGGTTCTTCCGCGTCATTGTGTGCTGCCTTGCAGGCATAATTGGCGCTTTTGCCCAAAGCGATCGCGGGACCATTACCGGAACAGTCACGGATAATAGCGGGGCAGTCGTCCCACACGCCTCGGTCGTAGCGGTGTTTTCGGAAAGCGGAACGGAGTTTCCGGTCGCGACCAGCGACACCGGCAACTATACGATCGCGTCGTTGCGCCCTGGAACCTACAGCGTGAGTGCCGAGGCCGCCGGGTTCAAGAAGACCACCCGGACCAACATCCTGGTGGCGGTGGCTACGAACGTTCGCGTGGATGTCACGCTCGAGGTCGGTAACGCCACCGAGTCGCTGACGGTTACCGCGGAGGCGCCGCTCCTCGAGACCGAAGACGCCACCCAAACCCATACCCTGACCGGACAGCAGATCGGTAATCTACCCATCAACTTCGGTGTAATCAGCGGCGGATACATTCGCAACCCCTTGACTTTTGTCACGCTGGAGCCAGGCGCGAACAATACTGGGCTGAGCACCATCCGCGTCAACGGCATGCCGAACAACACCACGGAAATGTACGTCGAAGGGCAGGAGATGGGGAACGTCATGAACCCCGGGAGCATCTACGAGCAGACGCCTAGTGTCGAAGCGATCGAAGCCGTGGCTCTTCAGTCCAGCAACTTCGCGCCGGAGTTCGGCCAAGTGGTAGCCGGCACGTTCAACTTCAACACCAAATCCGGCACGAATCAGTTGCACGCCACCGCGTACGAGTATTTCGTGAATGAAGACTTCGACGCGGGATTAACGTTTACCAACGACGGCAACGGACACCTGATCCGGCCCACGGAGCGCAAGAACGACTTTGGATTTTCTCTAGGCGGACCGATATACGTTCCGAAGATTTACAACGGCAAGAACAAGTCGTTCTTCTTCTTCGACTGGGAGTGGTACAGGGACAACAGATACATCTCCGGCGTCTATCAGACAGTTCCGACGATGGACATGCGGAACGGCAACTTCAGCGAGATCCTGACCGGAAGGAACCTGGGAACGGACATACTGGGCCGGGCGATCCTGGAGAATACCGTTTACGACCCAAGCACCGCCCGTGCCGTCAACGGCCAGAGCATAACGGATCCTTTCCCGGGCAACATCATCCCCATGAGCCGGATCAGCCCCGTGTCTTTGAAGATCCAGAACTTCATCCCCGTGCCGACCAATGGCGGTCTGGTAACCAACTGGAATCAGCAGTATCCCAACCCGACGTCCATCTATATACCGAGCTTCAAGCTGGACCAGAATATCGGCGAGAAGAATCATCTGTCGTTCTTCTTTTCGGAGAACCACATCAATCATTTGGTGGCGACCGATGGTTTGCCGATTCCGATCACAGGGATCCGGCCCGAATATGAGCGCAACCATACGATGCGGTTCAACTGGGATTACACGATAACACCGACCCTGATCGCTCACGTGGGCGCGGGGTACTCGATGTACCGCAGTCCGGACGACGCGGCCAACGGGGTCCTGGAATACGATGCTCCCGGCCAGCTCGGGTTGAATGGAGGCATCCTTAATAACTTCGCCGACCCGAGCATATGGGCCACGGGCTTCCCCCGCATCTCCGGCACATCGACCGGCGGTTACGGAATGACTTTGGGAATGGGCCCTACCAACGCCAATAAGTACGCGACCGATAAGCTGACCACGATTTACAACGTAAGCTGGGTTCACGGGAACCACAGTTTCAAGTTCGGACTTGACTGGCGCAAGGATTTCTACCGCGACCGGCATGTGAACGGCACTCAGGGCATCTGGACTTTCGACAACAGCGAAACGGGGCTGCCTTATCTGGGTGCGACCAGCATCGGCGGCGGTAACCTCGGCAACGGATACGCGGACTTTCTGCTCGGACTCGCTACCAGCGCCAGCATCATGACGGTGCAGGACCCTCAATACCGCAAGACGTCCTGGTCGCTCTTTGTTCAGGACCAGTGGAAAGCGACCCGGAAGCTGACAGTCACTTACGGGCTACGCTGGGATTTGCAGAACCCGTTCAGGGAAATTCACGATCGCTTCTCGGTATTCTCACCCAACATTGCCAATCCGTCGGCGGGGGGCCTGCTCGGCGCAACCGAATGGGCAGGATATGGGGCGGGCCGCTGCAACTGCTGGTTTATCGACACTTACCCATATGCCATTCAGCCGCGTCTGGGCATCGCCTATCAGATCGACAGCAAGACGGTGTTCCGGGCCGCCTGGGGCATAAGTTTCGGGAACACGCAGAACGCCAGTTACTTCGAGGCCGCTGTCCCGATCGTCGGAGGCGGTCCTATGGGCTTCAACAATCTCTCGTTTACATCGCCCGGCTTCGGACTGCCTGCCGCTACATTCGCCCAGGGTTTGCCATATACCCAGGCGCAAATGTATCCGACTAGTCTCAACCCCGGAATCTTTCCGTTCACCGGACAGACGAACCTCTCAGATCCCTGGGTCAATCCAGATGGCGGCCGGCCGCCGCGCATCAACCAATGGAATATCGGTATGCAGCGCCAGGTCACCCAGAACCTGCTGCTGGAAGCCGCCTATGTGGGCAATCGGGGTATCTGGCTGTCGTCCAACAACCTGGTCGACGTCAACGCTCTAACGCCACAGATTTTGGCGGCACACGGCCTGAGCCTTTCGAATTCCGCGAACCTGTCGCTTCTGTCATCGACCTTTGCGTCGGGCAAGCCACAAGCCGCCGGTTTCAGCGTTCCGTATGCGGGCTGGCCGACGGGGGACACGCTGGCGCAGGCCCTCCGTCCGTTTCCGCAGTTCGGCAACATCAGCGCGCAGGAGATAAACAGAGGAAATAGCTGGTACGACTCACTACAAGCCAAGGCGACCCTGCGCCCATGGCACGGCTTATATTTGCAGTATGCGGGCACCTGGCAAAAAGAACTGACCACGGCCGAAAGCGTCCAGGCCAACGACGTGTTTAACCTGCCGGTCCAGAAAGGGATTTCTCCCAGTTCGCTTCCTCTGGTCTCGGCGTTCCTGTTCAACTACCAAATGCCCGCCGTCACCAGCAATAAGGTGTTGAGGGCCATTCAGAAAGACTGGACACTCGGCGGCTCTTTCCGCTATCAGAGCGGCCTCCCGATTCTCTCGCCCTATGCCACCAACAACCTGCAGGCGGTGCTGCCGCGCAACACCAGCAACACGCCCACTTACGCGGACCGCGTACCCGGCGTGTCGCCATTCA
>Ga0326728_10010057_pt1 | contig 22337 bp, 23 predicted proteins | sample MB3enrmetagenome_FD_207602 | JGI IMG/M metagenome (GOLD analysis project Ga0326728, IMG submission 207602) | Lab enriched peat soil microbial communities from McLean, Ithaca, NY, United States - MB31MN | ecosystem: Environmental > Terrestrial > Soil > Wetlands > Peat | place: USA: New York... | reverse complement strand
GGCCATTCCGGCGAAAGTGGCCGGCGTCAAAGAAGCGATACTGGCAACGCCGCCCGGCAAAGACGGGAAGATTTCGCCCGCAATTTTAGTTGCTGCCGATATCGCCAGCGTGAGCAGGGTTTTCTCCGTGGGCGGTGCGCAAGCTATCGCGGCGCTGGCTTTCGGCACTGAATCCGTACCGCGCGTAGATAAAATCTGCGGCCCGGGGAATATTTATGTTTTTCTGGCGAAAAAACTGGTCTACGGGGTAGCGGGGATTGACGGTTTGCAGGGCCCTTCGGAAGTTGTAGTCATCGCCGATGAATCGGCTAATCCTGACTATTGCGCTTCGGATTTACTGGCGCAGGCCGAGCACGGCGGTTTATCTTCAGCAATTATGATAACCGATTCACGGGCGTTGGCAGATAAAGTAAATCAGGCAATTGACGGGCAGTTGAAAAAGCTATCCCGCCGGAAAATTATTGAAGAATCGTTGACGAATAACGGTATGGTGGTTATTGTGAAAAATATGGCGGAAGCAGTTGAATTGACAAATTTATACGCTCCGGAACATGTGCTGCTGCTCACGAAAAAGAGCACTGTTTACGAAAAACAAATCGCCAATGCCGGCTGCATTATTCTGGGTAAGCAGGCTACGGTGGCGATGAGCGATTATGTTTCCGGACCATCGCATACTTTACCAACAGAAGGGACGGCCCGGTTCAGTTCGCCGCTGAATGTGCTGGATTTCGTAAAAATAACCAACATCAGCGGTGTGGATGACGCATTAATCGAAGCGGTAGGGGAAGCCGCGGTGACGATTGCCCGGGCAGAAGGACTGGATGCCCACGCTCAGGCAATCGAACTCAGAATGAAAAATGCGAGGAAGAAATAGCTGCCATTATTATTTATTGGGTTGAATAGATGGAAGGTGGGGCTACTCCCTCACCCTAACCCTCTCCCGGCAAGGGAGAGGAGAAACGGGCAAACGGTTGAAATTTGAAAATGGAGACTAATATGGGCATGGAAAAGTTGATACGGAAAGAATTGCTGTCTTTTGGCGGCTATTCGGCGGCGGCCTCCCCTGAAGTGCTGGAAGGCAAGATTGAAGTGGCGGCCAAAGACATGATCAAAATAGATGCCAACGAAAATCCCTACGGCTGTTCGCCGCGGGTCAACAAGGCTTTGGCCAAATATCCGCAGTTTAATATTTACCCGGATGACGGACAGGAAAAGTTACGGGGACTGATTGCCCGTTATGCCGATACCGATATCAAATATATTGTGTGCGGTAACGGCAGCAACCAGTTAATTGACCTGCTTATCCGCCTGCTGGTGAATCCGGGCGATGAAGTGATTAACTGCACACCGACATTCGGGATTTACAGTTTCAGCACCAAACTCTGCAACGGCGTGCTGGTGGATGTTCCTCGGGACGAAGCTTTTAACATTAATATCGCGAAGGTCAAAGCCGCGATTACCCCGAAAACGAAGTTGATTTTCGTGACCAACCCTAACAATCCGACCGGCAACTTGACACCGGAAGAAGATATCGTCGAGCTATTGGAGACGGGCGTGCCGGTGGTGGTAGATGAGGCTTATTATGAGTTCAGCCGCCAGACCATCATGCCATTATTTACAAAGTATGAAAACCTGATTGTCTTAAGGACGTTCAGCAAATGGGCCGGGCTGGCCGGTTTAAGGGTCGGTTACGGCATTTTCCCGGAAGCCATCGCCGATTTTATCCTGCGCATCAAAATACCTTATAATGTCAATGTTGCGGCGCAGGTGGCGGTGGCCGAATCCTTGAAGGATAAGGATGACCTGCTGGCCAGCGTGCAGAAACTCGTCAACGAAAGGCAGCGGCTGAAGGAAAAATTACAAATAATCGATTGGCTGACCGTTTATCCTTCGCAATCGAATTTTATTTTCTGCCGGGTAAAAAATGTAGATGCTCAGGATTTGCATAAAAAACTTCAGATGAAAGGCATCCTGGTCCGGTATTTCGACCAGCCGCGCATTAAAGACTGCATCCGGTTCAGCGTGGGTAAACCGGAACACACAGACGCTTTGATTAAAACGCTTCGCGAAATAGGAGGCTAAAATGGCCAAACGAAAAGCTACCGTGCAAAGAACCACGCAAGAAACGGATATCAGCCTGGAATTAAATCTGGACGGCACCGGGAAATATGAAATAAAAACCGGTATCAAAATGCTCGACCACCTGCTGGCGCAAACAGCTAAGCACGGCCGGTTCGACCTGAAACTGACCGCTTCCGGCGATGACGAACACCATGTTACTGAAGATATCGCCATTTGCCTGGGCAAGGCTTTCAACGAAGCTTTAGGCGAGAAACTGGGCATTGTGCGGATGGCTGACGCCACGGTGCCGATGGACGAATCGCTGGCTACGGTGGCGGTGGACTTAAGCGGACGCGGCTACTGCGTGTTGCAAGCGGATTTTACAAAAAACGACATGCGCGGTTTTGAATCCGACCTGATACGGCATTTTCTGGAATCATTTGCCACAGAAGGCCGGGTGAACCTACATGCCCGGGTGCTTTACGGCATTAACGACCATCATAAAGCTGAGGCTCTCTTTAAAGCCTTAGGCCGGGCGCTGGACAAGGCGACACGCATCGATGCGCGCACCAGCGGATTGTTACCCAGCACCAAGGCCAAAATAGAAAGATAAATAATCAAGAATCAATAGTCAATAATCAAGTAACAAGAATGACGTGAGATATTTTGATTTGGCCGGAGCGAAAAATGGCAGCGAAAAAAACCGATGAGTCTTTTTGGAAAGCGGTTGATGCGCTGGTTCAAGAGTCGGAAATTGTCATTGACCGTCCGAAAGGCTCGCATCATCCGCGGTATCCGGAACTGGTCTACCCGGTCGATTACGGCTATCTGAAAAATACGACGGCAATGGACGGCGGCGGCATCGATGTCTGGCGCGGCACGGATACTGCCGGGAATATCGACGCAATCATCTGCACCGTCGACCTGCATAAAAAAGATTCCGAAATTAAAATCCTCATCGGGTGCAGCGCCGCGGAAAAAGCATTGATTATGGATTTTCATAACCGTGGGGAATTGATGAAAGGGCTGCTGATATAGAGAGGTAGACCGAAATGCCTGATAATATGGTTTGTTTCGAAAAAAATAATGCCCGTTTCCTTTTGTGTGTACGCGGCATCGTAATAAATCAGGAAAGGGTTCTGCTTTTTAACGTTATCGGTTGGGATTGGTGGGCGCTTCCGGGCGGTCGCGTTGAAATGCTGGAATACTCAAATGAAGCTTTAAAACGGGAAATGAGAGAAGAAATTGCAACAGATATAAAAGTGGGCAGGCTGGTCTGGGTGGTAGAGAATTTCTTTAAACCGGAAAATAAGCCTTATCACGAAATCGGTATTTATTACCTGATGGATTTGCCCGGTGACTCAATTGTTTTTAAAGCGGATGAGTATACCTGTCAGGATGGCCCGGTCAAATTAAGGTTCAGGTGGTTCCCTGTTGCTGAAATTACGCATGTTGAAATCCGTCCCTCTTTTTTAAAGCAAAGACTTTTATACCTCCCTGCTTTCCCCGAACAGATATGCTGGAACGACGAATAGTTTTCTGATTTGTTTGGTATTTGCAAGAATTTAGAAATCAGGGTTTCTTCCTTAAAGTCTTGACTCTCCCCCTGACAGGAGATTTATACTGCTAAATAAATAAAGGCAGGACTTGAACTGAATATGGGAAAAATCGACATGAAAAAAGAATTCAAGGCTTTCTACAATCCCTCCGCCAAAGAAGTTTCACTCGTCGCTGTCCCGAAGATGAATTTCATAATGATTGACGGACAGGGCGCGCCGGAAAGCCCGCAATTCGCACAATCAATTGAAGCACTCTATCCAATAGCTTACGGCATTAAATTCGATAAGAAAAAGACAGACGGAACTGATTACGGCGTAATGCCGTTGGAAGGACTATTTTGGGCGGACGATATGGCAGTGTTTATGCCGGAAACCGCTGACAGAAACAAGTGGCAATGGACTTTGATAATAATGCAGCCGGATTTTATTACCCGGAAAGATTTTGATAACGCCGTGGCATCTGCCGGAAAGAAAAAAGACAATCCGTTAATTGGTAAAGTCCGCTTCGGAAGCTTCTCCGAAGGTAAATCCGCGCAAATCATTCACATCGGGTCGTTTGCGGCGGAAGGGCCGAATATCCAGAAGCTGCATCAAAAAATCGCTGAAATCGGCGGGAAGCTGACCGGCATGCACCATGAAATCTTTTTGTCAGACCCGCGGCGGGTCACGCCGGATAAAATGAAGACGGTAGTCCGGCAGCCCTACAGTTTATAGGTAGATTCAGTAGTGTGCTCTTCTTCGAATAATTTCCACTCTCTCTTCATCTCTCCCTGATAGGAAGAGAGACTCGTATTTTTCCCAAGTTTGAATCTTGAGGCTTAATCTCAATATTAGTTAATTTAGGTATTTTGCGTTGAACGCTTGACTCTTCCGTCAGCGGGAGATATATACTGCATAATGAAGCGGCCGCTTCGATGAAATAAGAGAGTCGAAAATGTTAAAAATCGGCGACTTTTCAAGGTTTGCGCGTGTCTCCTTGAAGGCGTTGCGGTATTATGATGAGCTCGGATTGCTGAAACCGGTCAAGGTAGATGAGTTTACAGGTTACCGCTGTTACTCTGCGAGCCAATTGGCACAGCTGCAGTGTATTGTTGCGCTAAAAGATATGGGTTTGTCTCTGGAGGAAATAGCGCGATTGCTTAAGGACGACGTGTCGATTGCCCATGTACTGGACCTGCTCCATATCAAACAGGAAGAATAAAAACGGAAACTGGAGACTGAAGCGGAGCGTTTGAACCGAGTGGAAGAGTGGCTGGTTGAAGTTGAAAGGGAAGGTAAAATACCAAATTACGAAATTGTGATTAAAAAAATAGAGCCGCAAAAAGTACTGTCCATCCGTGAGATATTACCGGATTACAGCCATATCAGCGGGCTGTTCCGGAAAATGGAGAGTTACTTAGCTAAAACCCGAGGGCAAATAGTTGGGGTGCCGCTGGCAATTTAATATGATGAGGGATTCAAAGAAAAAGACGCAGATGTCGAATTGATTTTCCCTATTACAAGAGAAGTTTCCGCCAAAGGCCAAATCAAATATAAAGAATTGACGGGTTATGAAAAAATAGCAACGACAATTCATAAAGGCGCCTACGACGCCGTGGGCAGCGCTTACACCGCCTTAGGAAAATGGATTGAGACGAATGGCTATCAGACTATCGGGTCGTGCCGTGAGATTTATTATTCCGACCCCCGCAGCGGCACCCCGATGAACGAGTATGTCACCGAAGTCCAGTTGCCTGTTACCAAAATCTAGCGCAGCGTTTCTAACGCTTCGTTTGAATACTCTGTTCTCATATCGACAAGAGTCGGTATCCAGAAACAGTAGGAAACCGACTGGATCCCGATTTCCATCGGAATGGAATATAACCGAGGAAGCCCCCTCTTCCAACATGATGCCTGACAGAAGGAAAAGGGGGCTTCTTTTTATTCATTACTTTAGTTGGGTTTAACCGCGGTTCCGTGTGTAATTGAAATTAGCTGAAAACTAATGCTAAGATTAAAATATAGATAGAATACATTTAGCTTGGCAAGCTATTGCTGATAGGCTAAGACACCCGAGGAAACAGTTATCGTAATAATTTTCTGATTTGGCTTGAACAACCGGGTTTGGCGGCGGTTCTCTATTTTTGGTGTGACTTACTCCCAAATCGACCGGATTTTGATATATCGCGAATCCGTTGTTGCCTGCCTTTAATTTGTAAAAACACGGGCTATTTTAGTCACCCGAATCTTTTGAGGAGAATAAATGGAAAAAGAGTACAAGTACGAAAAATTTACCCCGGAGTATTACAACATCACATCGAAGTTGATTGATGCGACTGTCGAGAAAGGGTTCGGCGATAAAATAGCCGTCTACTATAAGGACAAAACCTACACCTATAAAGAAATGCAGAGCCTGATTAACCGCATCGGCAATGCGCTGCATTTGTTAGGCGTACATATGGAAGAAAGAGTGATGCTGGTGATGTATGACTCACCGGAAGCAATGGCCAGTTTTTACGCGGCTATTAAAATCGGGGCAATCCCGATCCCGGTCAATTACATGTATACCAGCGATGATTTCCGTTTCCTGCTGAACAACAGCCGGGCGCGCACCCTCATTTGCCACGAAGATTTCGTGGAAGAAATTGACACCTGGCGCCAATCATTCCGGTACCTGGAAAACACCATCATTCTGGGAAAGAAAACCAAGTCGTTCCAGATCAGTTTCCATGACCTTGTCGACCGCTGCTCCGACCAGCTGCAGGTGGCTTTTACCACTTATGATGACGCCGCAATCTGGAATTATACCTCGGGCAGTACCGGTGTGCCGAAGGCGGCCGTCCATTTGCAGCATGATGTTTTCACCTGTCTCGAAAGTTATGCCAAAGGCGTCCTGAACATTAATCAGAATGACATTTTGATGTCAGCTTCAAAGTTCTTCTTCGCTTACGGGCTGGGCAACAGCTTCATTTATCCGGCCGGCGTCGGCGGCTCCGTAGTCCTAGTTCCCGACCGCCCGTTACCGGATGTCATTTTCTCCGCAATTAATCAATATAAACCCACCGTATTTTTCGGCGTGCCGACGCTTTATGCCAACATGCTGCAAGTAAAAGATGCCGAAAAGAAATATGACTTATCTTCTCTGAGAATCTGCGCGTCTGCCGGCGAAGCCCTGCCGAAAAACATCTATTTCGAATGGAAACAGAGGTTCGGTCTGGATATTCTTGACGGTATCGGCTCAACCGAACTGATGCATATTTTCATCTCGAACCGCCCCGGCGATGTAATGCCGGGCAGTTCCGGGAAAGTTGTCCCCGGCTACACCGCCAAGATTGTTGATGATAAAGGTGTTGAAGTGCCGGACGGCGACCTGGGCAACCTGCAGGTGAAAGGCGATTCGATGGCGGCTTTCTATTACCGCCAGCATGATAAATCTAAAGCTTCGATGCTGGGCGAATGGTTCAATACCGGCGACAAATATTACCGCGATGCTGAGGGCTATTATTACTACTGCGGCAGAGGCGATGACATGCTAAAAGTCGGTGGTATATGGGTCTCGCCAATCGAAATCGAAGATACGCTGATGTCGCATCCGGCGGTGCTGGAATGCGCGGTTGTCGGCAGAAACGATGAAGCAGGTCTGATAAAACCAAAAGCCTACATCGTGCTTAAGAGCGGTTTTCAGCCCAGTGACGAATTGGCCAAGGAAATCCAGGCTTACGTCAAGAAAACCATCGCTTCGTACAAATACCCGCGTTGGATTGAATTTGTAAAAGACCTGCCGAAGACCGCCACCGGTAAAATCCAGCGCTATAAACTGCGCGCATAAACTTCACAGCAAAATGAAAAATAAAAAGAGCCAGACTCAATCGGGCTCTTTTTTTTGTTGTCGGTATTTATTTTCCGTGTTTATTATAGGAACACTATATTATCAACCTTGACAAGAGTATGCGGATACGAATTTACTAACAGCCGATGCAATAATATAGATTGTTTTTGCCAACACAAGAATTTACAGAAAAACAATAAATTTAAGAAGAAGAAAGTAAATATGTGGTGGATATGGATTACAATCGTTTTAGTAATTGTTGTTGTCGTTTTGTTCTTGATGAGGGGGCGGCAGAGCAAGAAGAAATAGTTTTTTAATTGAAAGCATAATTCACACAGAGAACGGGCTATGGATGTGACCCGTTCTCTGTTGTGTTTTTGTTATGGGTACGTTCGCTTTGATAAATAAAAAAACCTCCGCGATGTGACAAAAGTTATTTCCGGAATTTCCTGTAACATTTAACATAATCTCAATTAGTTATTATTCTGGCGGTGGAGAATTATTTTGGTAAGTAATTTAAAAGTTAATTCTACTAAAAATTGTACCCAGGATGCGATTATCATTGAAGGAATCAGCAAGCATTTCGGGAACATTCGGGCGCTGGACAACATCAGCCTGAATGTCGGGGAAGGCATCGTTTTTGCCTTGCTTGGGCCGAATGGTTCCGGTAAAACGACGCTGATACGGATATTAACCACACTTTTAATTCCGGACGGCGGCACTGCCCGGGTGGGTGGCTTTGATATCCGTAAAAAGGCTGCTTCGATTCGTCCCATCATCGGGTTAGCCGGTCAGTATCCCGCGGTGGATGAAGACTTAACCGGTAAAGAAAACCTGGAGATGATTGGGCAGCTTTATCATCTGGGTAATGCTAAATCAAGAACACGAGCCGGTGAATTACTGGAAACTTTTGAACTGTCCGATGCCGGGAACAGACGGGTCAAAACTTACTCCGGGGGTATGCGGCGTCGTCTGGATTTAGCCGCCACGGTGGTGGCGGAACCAAAAGTTCTCTTTCTGGATGAACCGACGACCGGCCTCGACCCGCGCAGCCGTTTCGGGTTATGGGATGTTATCGGCAAACTGACCAAAGATTGCCACACGGTCTTCTTAACTACTCAATACCTGGAAGAAGCCGACCGATTGGCAGATAAAATTGCTATCATGGAAAACGGTCATATTATCCGAGTCGGCACACCTGTCGAGTTGAAAGGATGCTGCGGTGGCGAAACGCGTGTGAAACTGAAACTGGTTGACCCAAATCAAACCAAACAGGCAATTGAATTACTGCGGGAATTGGGCAAAGACCAGATTAACAGCATTGCGGAGACAGGCGATATCAGCCTACCGGCGGACGGCGGCACCGGCATTTTATCCGATGTGGTACGGCGGCTAGACGCGGGCGGCATCCAACTGGCGGAACTGGCGCTGACCCAGCCGACACTGGACGACGTGTTCCTGGCGATAACCGGCCACGCGGCGGAAAACACTGCCGATACGAAAAAAACGATGTAAGTGAGACGAAACAAAATGGAAAAAATGTCTGCAGCGTTCTCCGATATCATGGTAATGACCAAACGCAATGTCATCAGATACATCCGCCTGCCGCAATTGCTGGTGTTTAATGCCATGCTGAACGTGGTATTACTTTTATTGTTCAATTATGTTTTCGGCGGGGCCATCCAAAAAGGCGGCATATCTTATATCCAGTATTTCCTGCCGGGATTCCTGGCGCAGACCGTCGTTTTCGGTTCAACGCAAACCAGCGTCGGTATTGCCGAAGATTTGTCCAAAGGTCTGATTGACCGGTTCCGTTCCTTGCCGATGGCGCGGCCTGCTTTCCTGACGGGCAGAGTGATTGCCGATGGCATACGCTATGCGTTATTGATATTACTGATGATTGCTGTCGGTTTGGCGGCCGGCTTCAGATTTGAAAATGGCTTGGTTCCGGCCATCGTAGCGGTTTTGCTGGTGATTCTTTTCGGCGTTGCGCTGACCTGGATCGGTGTCTTCATCGGAATATCGGTCAAGAATCAGGAAACGGCACAGGTCGCCGGTTTTGTGTGGGTATTTCCGTTGGTTTTTGCTAGTTCGCTTTACGTGCCGATTGCGACCATGCCGCACTGGCTGCAGTATTTTGCCAATGTCAATCCAGTAACCTCGATGGCCGGTGTTATCCGGGCATTATTCCTGGGTTCGAATCCGGCCGCGGGCGGCGCCAGTTTAACGAAATATTTATGGCAAATCCTAGTCTGGGATGCCGGCCTGATGCTGGTATTTATTCCGCTTTCGGTCCGCCGCTACGTGCAGCTCGCGAAGTAAACAACGAAATAATCAATAAACAAATTTCAATGCATTCGCTAAATAGATTGCTGAAATATTGTATCTTCTGATGGGAAGGGATTTCTAAGAAACGATTAGGTAAGATAAATCCCTCTGTATTTCTCCCGTTCGTGCCTCTGGGACTATAGCCTTTCGCGAAAGGGAGAGTTTTCCAGAAAACTAATTACCCCAACATCTTCGAATACTTTATCAACGTTCTACTAAACCTCAGTACCTTATATTCAAGATAGACAATTCCTGCTTCACATTCGTTTTTCGACATATACAACGCTGTCCGGTATAGTAGAGATAGAAAATAACGTGAAGTGCCCGCATGACAATCAATAAAAAGACTTTTCATATCGTTTCCCTTGGTTGCGCTAAGAACACGGTGGATTCCGATTCGATGGCGCAGCTGTTGATAAAATCGGGTTATAAGAGCGTTACCGACCCGGACCATGCCGGTGTTCTGATTGTGAACACCTGCGGTTTTATCGCCACTACCAAAGAAGAATCCCGCAATGTTTTATCGGAACTGGCGGGAAAAAAGAAAAACGGGCAGATTTTAATTGCCGCCGGCTGCCTGACGCAGCGTTACGGCGCGGATGTACCCCGGGATATTCCCGGTATTGACGGTATCCTCGGGACACGGCGTTGGATGGACATTATAGACGTTGTGGCAGCTGTAGGACGGGTCAATCCGCCTTACCAGCTGCCTGAATCCCTGACTGTGGGCAGCGACGAACATGGCGCATTACGGGCCTCAGTACAGGGCGCCAGCGCTTATTTGAAAATCGCCGACGGCTGCCGCCGACCATGCGCTTTTTGCGCGATTCCTTTGATAAAAGGCACTACGGTGAGCCGCCCTGTAGAATCGATTTTGGCCGAAGCGCGGATTTTGGAGGAGAGGGGCATCCGCGAGATTATCCTGATTGCACAGGATACCACCGACTACGGTTATGATTTGGGTTTGAAAAACGGACTGGCACAACTTCTGAAAAAACTGACGGACGCAGTCCCTCGTGTCGATTGGATACGTGTGATGTATGCGTATCCCGGTTTTGTCACCGACGAGTTAATCGAGGTCATGGTTGCGGAAAAACAAGTGGTACACTACCTCGATATTCCGCTGCAGCATATCCACCCGGCGGTCCTGAAGCGGATGCACCGTCCGACAAATGTGGATTGGGTCTATCAGACGTTAGCAAAAATGCGCAAAGAAATCCCGGATCTGGCGCTGCGCACCACTTTTATCGTCGGGTATCCCGGCGAAACGGAAAAAGAATTCCGGACATTGCTCGATTTTATCGGTGAAATGCGTTTTGACAAAGTCGGGGCATTCAAGTACTCATTCGAGCCCGGCACTGCCGCCGAACCGCTCGGGGACCCGGTGCCGGCGGAAGTCAAAGAACAGCGTTTCAACCGTTTGATGGAGAAGCAGCAGCAAATTTCCCTGGAAATTAACAAAACTTTTGTCGGCAGGAAATTAGATGTGTTATTTGAAGGCAACGGGCAGGGTGTCTCGATTGGGCGCAGTTACCGCGATGCGCCGGAAATTGACGGCCTGGTTCTGGTGAAAGGCGAAATCCCCACCGGACATATGTTACCGGTGCAAATGGATGAAGCGATGCCTTATGACCTTGTCGGCATTATCGTCAGAAAACATCAGGCGCGCCTGAAACCAAAAACCGAAATAGCCGGAATTGATAAGATTTACTGAGTCGGAGTTAACCGCTGATTTTTAATTTTTTCAGAATATCCGCTAATTCATACTTTTGGGCAGCGGTCAGTCCAGTCAGTGGCAACCTCGGTTGCCCGCCTTTTAACCCCACGATATCCATCACGGTTTTCACTACCGGCAGATACATCGGCGGCGGATTGGATACACCGATTCCCGGCGTGGTGCCGGTCACCTTCGCAACAAAATCAACTAAAGGCGACATCTTTTTAAAGATTGCATCCATTTTGTTAAAATCTCGGGCTTCCCCGGCCTGATACAGGGAATAGGTCCAGTCCGGCACGAAATTGGCGTAAGAGCTGACAACCCCGGCGCAGCCGATAATCGCTGAATTGGTGTACATTTCTTCGCCGAGGCCGCAGAAAAAGGTCATGTCCTTCGGGTTAACCGCTTTTTTCATCTGGACGAACTGCGTCAGGTTCGGCGTGTTTTCTTTGCAGGCGATGACATTATCTATTTTGGCGATTTTAGCCATCAGGGCGGGTTTAATCCAGCAGCCGGTGGGAGCGGGGTTGTTGTAAACCATCACCGCAATCTTGATGCTTTCGGCGATTTGTTGGTAATGCTGGTAAGCGCCTGTTTCGGTCGGGATAAAATAATAAGGTAAAATCACCTGGACGCCGTCAACGCCGGCCGATTCGGCATATTGGCACATTTTAATTGTTTCCTGGGTGCCGGGCCGTCCCACGCCGGCGAATACCGGCAATTTCCCGTTGACTTCTTCCACCGTGGTTTTAATCACAGCTTTACATTCTTCATCGGATATAGCATAAAATTCTCCGGTGCTGCCCAGCGGGTTAAAGATGAAGTCCTTCCCTTCTGTCCTTTTCAACAGCCAGCGCAGATTCGTGCGGAAGCTTTCCAAATCCAGACTGCCGTCCCGGTTAAACGGCGTCGTGTTGACGATGATGACACCCTTCAATTTTTTCTTCAGCTCCGCCAGTTTCATTGGTTTGACTCCTGATTCGAAAGTTTAAGTTACATCAGCCCGAATAATATACCTCTTGTGGAAGGTTGTAAAGAATCGGTTAAAAGACTCTTGAGTTTAGTGGTATAAAAAAGGCGCCTATTGTTTCCAGCAGGCGCTGATTAATTTATCCGATTTGCCTGACTAATCAACTTTAGTGAGTTCTTCTTCCGCGAAACGATTAATCGTTGAGAAATCTTTGGATTCGAACCGCACCATATACCAGAAACGGAAAGTATCTTTGATGGGGTCTTTATCTACCACCCCGAGATGGTCCCGATACGGTGAGCTGGAATGCACGTTGATTTTTACTTTGGTGCCGGCTTTGAATTTGGCCACGACCGCGTGGTACCCCAGCGGTAGGTCGTATTCTTTACGTTTTGCCGGGTTGGAGAGGATAGCATAAGCCTCGTTTATTTCCCGCATCATCTGATTGGATTCAGGACTCCCCATGTTCCGGTCAGGATGGAAAATAAAAGCCAATTTTCTATAGGCTTCGTTTATCTCTTTTTCAGTGGCATTGGGCGCGATTCCCATAAGCTTATAAAGGTTTTGTTCAACCTGCATTCGGAATATCCTTGTTTGAAATTGGTTTGAATGTATTATTACATATTTACAAATAAAAAGAAAGGCGGTCAGATGTGACAATTAGTATTATGATTATTAAACGCAATCAGGGCCAGGCGTGTGACAATTCCAATTTCGAACAGTCCATTCACCAATCCATATTTAATATCAGCCTTGAGATGAAAAAATAATGGTTAACTTTTCTTTCTCAACAACAATATCCCGCAGGCAAAGATAAAAATTCCGATGGGAATCAGCACGTAACCCAGCCAGTTGAAAATCGGGATTTTATAACCCAGAGTAAGATTGGCGGCTACGCCCTGAGAACCGTCCATGTTGGTGATAATTAAATAATTATTTCCCCGGGAACTGTCCCAAACGGGGTTAAAATCCAGGGTGAAAGTGCTGCTGGAATGCGCCGAAGCCAACCAGAAGTTTTGTGCAGCGGGCGACGCCGGTCCGCCTAACCCCTGACCAGAAATCACCGTTGTTTGTATTGTCAGTGCAGGACGGTAAGGTCCGCTCCAATGCCAATAAGTAGGTAATTCCATTTCCATCGTATTAATATAATTTTCACTGGCAGAATGCGGCGCCCAGCCGGTAAAAACTGCTTTAGATGAATTGACCGGGGTGATAACCCATTCTGCCTCAACGGTACTTTCCTCTCCGAAAAGACTTTGCGCCATGCGCCCATAGAATGATTCCACCTGCATCGGGGACATGGCCATGGCAAATGCGTAAGTTGAAGTGTTCATCTGATAAGTGTTGCTCAAGTGATACCCATTACTATCTTCGCTGCGGCTAAAAACTAAAATGACTGCGCCGCCGGCAACCGGAATGAAGCCCACAAGGATTAAGATGATGCCGAGAACCACATATAAAGCGGTTGCGCCTTTCCCCTTGCGTTTTTTTGCTTCGGCGGTCATAAAAATGCTCTTCAATCGTTGCGTTTTCAGAAAAACAACGTCTTACCAAAAATAAAAAAATTCAGAATCATCCAGGGTAGGGGCGGGCGTCACGCAGGTAATCATGGTCGGGCCGTTCCAGAACGAAAGTGCTGGTAAAATCAACGTAAGGTTCCAGGAATGGATATTTATCCCATTTTGCCCAGGACGGTTTTGTATACTTCGGCGGGGAGTCAACGACCGATTTCTTCCAGCCGCGGAAATCCTCGTACCACTGTTCCGTTACCCGCACCCATTCCACCGGATATCTTCCCGGCATGGTACAAGCGCGGGAACTGAAATAAGCGGTGAGTCCGGACTGCTGCAGCACTTCCTTGGTGTGGACATTGAGGAACCAGTCCTCGCCCTCTTCCAGCGAAACCCCTTTTGGATATTTAGTGACCTGATACCAGCGGATGATGGATTTCTCGTCGGCGGTAAAATCGCCGCCTTTGAAGATATCCGGAGCGGGCGTATAACAACTGAGACCGACACGGAAAATCGTGCCCGCTTTGGTATCTTTCCATTGTATCGGCTTTTTTAGCCAGGGGGCCTGCCAGGTGAACTTCATCACGCGGTCGATGGTTCCCGGTGCCGGATGCAGCGGTTCGATTGATTCCAGGACTTGGGCGCTGGGGAACCAGACCTCCCATAACCTCAAGTTATAATACCCGTAAGCCAGTACTTCCGGAATGACAGGAATCGGGCGGTAAGAGATAAAACGCAATTGTTGTCCGATGTCTTTGGCCATGACCTCGGGGGCATGATAGCGCAGCAACCATCTTTCAAAACCGGGCAGTTCGTTGGGTAAATCTGTGGAGTTCAACATGAAGACCGATTTTATCACGGCAATCTCCTTTTCCCCGTTCAAAGCGGATAATTAAAAAACGAGAGCGAAGCGTTTTTTATCCGTCTCCGCCCAGTCTTCTTTCACGCTGGCCGTAGGCTGCCAGGGCTTTATCCAGTTCGGCAGTATCGAAATCTGGCCAGCAAACCGGGGAGAAATAAAATTCACTGTAGGCAGTCTGCCACAGCATGAAATTGGATGTTCTCAGTTCCCCAGCGGTCCTGATGACCAGGTCGACATCCGGCACGCCGCCGGTATAAAGATGGTGACTGAAAATTTTATCATCGACAGGATTTGACGGATGTTCCGTCAGCAGTTTATTCACCGCGTCAATAATTTCTGTCCTGCCGGAGTAATTGAATGCCAGATTGAGAATCAGGCGGTCGTTATTCTGGGTAAGCGTGACGGCTTTTTGAATCACTTCCCGGAGATTTGGCGGTAATTCCTGCAGCCGGCCGAGGTATTTCAACTGGATTTTGTGTTCCTGCGCCCAGTCTGAGTTTTTCCGTATCCAGATATCCACCAGTTTAAACAGGCTGGAAATTTCATCTTCCTGTCTTTTCCAGTTGTCTGTAGAAAATCCCCAAACGGTAACGAAACGCACCCCCGACTTCATCAGATGTTCGATAGATTGAAACATCCGCTCGGCGCCGACCTCATGCCCGCGAAGACGGGGCAGACTATGCTGTTTAGCCCAGCGGCGGTTTCCATCGGGAATAATGGCGACATGCTGTGGAATGTTACTGTTCATAATGTAATAAATATTACAACGCTTTAGGCGGGAAATCAATACAGGTTGTTATAAGAGTTTGCTGAGGCTTGCAGGCTTTTACTTTTAAATCATTGTGCTATAATTTTTAATAATTAATATTTGATACGTCTATATTCAAGGAGGAAAAGATAATGGCTGGCACAAAGAAAACAATGAAGGCTGTGGTTGCGCGCGGGGTTGGCGATTATAAAGTCGAAAACGTCGTTCCGCAATATAAAATCGAAGAAGTCCTCATCCCAACTGCCGGTGAAGGGGAAATGGTGATTAAAGTGGAAGCCTGCGGCATTTGCATCGGCGATGTTAAGATGACGCATCTTCAGGAGGCGTGGGGAGGGAAAGGGATGCCGCCACACCTGCATTGGCCGTTTACCCCGGGACACGAATTCATCGGTCATATAGTTGAAATCGGAAAAGGGGTGAGCGGGGATTTTAAAATCGGGGACAGGGTGACCTCCGAACAGATTGTGCCCTGCGGATATTGCCGGAACTGCCTGGAAGGTAATTACTGGATGTGCACCAACGGCGGCCTTTACGGCTTTAAATATGATGGCGGCATGGCGGAATACATGAAGTTCCAGAAAGGGGCGCGGAATTATAAAGTTTCGGAAAGTATTCCGATGGAAACCGCGGTTTTAATTGAACCGTATGCCTGCGGCAAACATGCCGTTGACCGGGGCCAAATCAGAAATAACGATATCGTGGTGCTTTCCGGCGCCGGCGCATTGGGATTGGGCATGCTGGAATTTATTAAAATGAAAAATCCCAAGCTGGCCATCGTCTTGGATATCAAGGATAAAAGATTAGAAGTCGCCAAACAATTGGGCGCCGACATTGTTTTGAATCCCGCCAAAGAGAACGTTGTGGCCAGGGTCAAAGAATTAACGGGCGGAACGGGCTGCGACGTCTACATCGAAGCTACCGGTTTCCCGAAGAGTGTCGAACAAGGTCTGGACATGATTAAACGGCTGGGCACTTTTGTGGAGTTTGGTTTCTTCATGGACCCGGTAACGGTCAACTGGACACTGATCGGCGATGCCAAGGAAATCAACATCCACGGCTCGCACCTGGGGCCGTACTGTTATCCGCCGGTGCTGGAGTGGATGGCGAACGGGAGGGTTTCCGGAAAAGGGGTCGTGACCCATAAATTCGCGCTGGATGATTTTCAGAAAGGTTTTGAAACAGCCGGGAAAGGCGATAATTCAATCAAAGTTGTTTTAATACCCTGAATTTAGCAGTTCAGGCGTCGGATATTATTCGTTGAAGGAGGGTGTTATGAAATACTCACCGAAATACTTCACGGAATTCAAGAAGCGATATCCCAAAGTCGCCAAAAGTTTCGACCAACTGGGGGCGGAATGCGCCAAAGCCGGGCCGATTGACGAAAAGACACAGCACTTGATTAAACTGGGCGTAGCTACCGCGCTGGGTCACGAAGGGAATGTCCAGAAGCTGGCCAAAAGGGCGCTGGAAGACAGCGTCAGTCCGGATGAACTCCGCCAGGCGGTACTCCTTTCCACGACGACCGCCGGTTTCCCGACAATGCTAGTGGCGATGCAGTGGGTGGAAGAGGTCATCGCAGCTAAGGGGAAATAGAGCAGTCTTTAGCTTATTGGCAGCGGGTTTTTGCCTGCTTAAGGTTTATCACGCTACCCCAGGTTTTTTCAGGGGGACAGTGAAGTCATGAAAATGCCCGTTTTATTTATCGGTCATGGTTCCCCGATGAACATTATCGCCGATAATGGTTTTACCCGGAGTCTGGTTCAACTAGGCAGAGAATTACCTAGACCGTGGGCGATTCTAGTGGTTTCGGCGCATTGGTTAACCGACGGTACGTTTGTGACCTGCGAGGATAAACCCAAAACAATCCATGATTTTGGTGGATTCCCTGAGGAATTATACCGCATCCATTATTCCAGCCCGGGCTCCCCTGCCGATGCACGACTGATTGCGGAAACGGTGAAAACCCCGCCGGTGAAATGCAGTACGGAATGGGGACTAGACCACGCTTCGTGGGCAATTTTGAAACATCTTTATCCTAAAGCGGACATCCCTGTGATTGAAATGAGCCTGGACTATTCTCCATACAACGGCTGGAACCGGAAAACCCTTCAGTATTTTTATGATCTGGCCAAACAGCTTAGTTTCTTGAGGGAAAGGAATATCCTGATAATCGGCAGCGGTAATATTGTACACAACCTCCGGGTGGCGGATTTTGAGAATACAGAAGCAGAACCTTACGACTGGGCACTTGAATTTGACGAGCAGGTGAAGCACGACTTGCGGAACAGAAATCATCAGGCATTGCTCGATTGCCAGAACCTGAGTCGGGTGACCTCTCTTTCCGTGCCGACATTGGACCACTATCTGCCTATGATATTCACTATCGCGCTGCAGCAAAAAGACGATGATTTAGTATTTACCTACGAAGGATTCCAAAACGCTTCCGTCTCGATGCGGTGCTTCAAGATCGGATAAATAAACCAAACGAAAAGAGTGGAGCCTCAATGAAATGCTCCCCTCTTTCAAAAAACTCTGAATTACAATGTTACCATTGGGCAAACATGGGCATCACTGTTCCGCTGTAGATATAGCTATTCTGAAGCAAATGGGAATACTTTGTCGAGGGTGTGAAACTCGTCATCCTTGGTTGTTATTAAATTGCCAATGGTAGCCATTTTCGTGTAACATACAAAAAACACGCCGGTCACCTTATTAATATAAAATGACAAATCGCACCTGCAACGGTCCTTAATTAAATCAACGGATGACGTAGAATAGGTCCGCCGGTGGCAGCGCAAACAGGTTAATTCCAAATCCAAGGCCTTGTTATTGCATTCTAAGTATAATGATAATGGTAGATGTATTGAGAACTTGTGAATACTGCGATGAGAAATATTATTCCTTGGTTAAGGCAACACATTCCCTCAGGTTGGGCAGTCAGGCTTGGCCAGACGAAAGTTGTATTTGATTTGGTGTGGATACTTGTGGGTCCAGCTGCCATATGGGCGATTGCCATAATTTATGTTCCAATTCTAGGACCCGGTTTCAAAGGGTTCGAACCTTGGGTAATTTCTTTAGTAATTTTGGCGTTAATATTTTTATGCCTGTTGCTTCATTCTTTAGCCCATCTAGGTACCGCCAAAGCCTTTAAGAGCCTACATAAACATGTATTATTGAGTCCATTAGGGGATCATTCTCAGGTTTGGGCACCGGAATTCAGTCCACTTAAAGAATTAGTAGTGGCTCTGGCAGGGCCTCTGACGCACGGATTATTAGCCGTTTTGTTTTATTTTTTGTGGAATTCACAAATCAGCTTATTTGTCAGTGTTATAGCTTTCTTTATGATATTTGCCAATTTAGGAATAATGGCTTTAAACCTAATCCCTGTATTTCCTTTCGACGGCGGGAGAATCTTACGGGCTATTATTTGGGGAATGTTGAAGCGGCCTATTTTAGCAACCAAATTGGCATTTCGTCTCGGGTGGAGCTTTTCTGCCGGGCTCTTTATCTGGAGTGCCATATTAATCGTGCAACGTGATCGTCTAAGCCTGGAAACTGCTGCAGCTACATTTGTTTTATCGGTTCTAGTGGCGATTAGCCTATTCCTGCAGCATGAATGGAAATGGAACCGTTCCGAGCCGATAACTCATTTACGTTCGCCATCAATCGCTATTCGATCATCTGCGGTTTGTTTGTTTCTGCTTCCATTAGTGGCAGTTACTGCGGTACTGATACCCATTAATGAAGGACTCGAAGCGCCTGGATTTACTGCATCTGTTGAGCCGATGATACATATGCCCGCACAATACCGTCATTCTTCATCCGGAAGCCTTATTTTAACCTCAGTTATTCCACAGGCGCCTATTCTGATGGGAGAATGGATCTATGCCCAACTAAACCACTCTATAGCACTCGAGCCTGAAAATGAAATTGTCCCCACAAATACAAATACACAGACGATATCTGTGCAGAATTACCAGATGCTATTGGATAGTGATACTACTGCCATCTTTGTTGGTTTACATCTGGCAGGATATCCTGTAGACATTAATGATGGATTGGTTATTGGAGCAATCTTGCCCCAAAGCCCTGCGGTTGGAATCTTGCAAAATGGCGATATCATCACCGGAGCCAATGGGAAAACCATCACCACACAATCGGATCTGTCAAATCAGCTGCAATTGATTACCCCAGGATCAATTATCAATTTAACAATCGTTCGTAATGGTCAAACGATGAATATAAGCGTTGTTACTATGCAACCTGCGCAAGCCAATGGTCCGGCAAGAATAGGAATCGTTGTTGAACAGCATAGCAGTGGTTTTACTTTACCGTTTCCGATTCAAATTATCCCGAAGAAAATTGTTGGCGGTCCTTCAGCTGGTCTAATGTTCACTCTGGGAGTCTATGACCTTCTTAGCGGCCAGAATCTCACCGAGGGGAGAAGAATTGCCGGCACCGGTACTATTGATCTCGATGGGAATGTGGGAGAAATAGGGGGTGTTCAACAAAAGGTAGTAGCCGCAGAGCGAACCGGAGCCCAATACTTCCTGGTGCCCTCGGCTAATTACGCAGACGCGCAGGCTGTTGCAAAAAACATCACAGTTGTCGAAGTTAATACTGCTCAAGATGCTATTAATTTCTTAAATACTACCACCTCTAAAAACTAGCCCACAATAGAGTTATGCTATGAAGTATTAATCCCAACCGGTAACGCATGGTGTCGAATGACTTCTAGCAACAATGTACGCATTAGGTTTAAGGATTTTTCATTCAGATTCGATGATGTATCTTTGGAAGTGTGAACAACACTCAGAGGCTCAGGCATTATTGGGCGGTGGCGGAATATAAGGTTATATGGATTTGTTCCAGCCAATGTTTTTTCAACTGCCTGTATTCCATCGGAAGGGAGTAATGATAAAGTAAGCGCGTTGGGGAACCCCCTCAATCTAAATGCCAAGTGGTCACTACTCATCAACATCCAAGGGATATGAGCGGATTTAAATGGTAATCCTATTCGATTCGCCGCCGCGGTGATTTGCTTAAACGCGCTAAGAGTGCTTTCTTTGTGAGCAATTGGCCAAATAGCTAAATAATCTCCTACCCCACAGAACTCCAAATTATAAACCGCTGAAATATTTCTCATGTTAGTTGTGAATGCATAGCAAAGCGAGCCCAGGAGCCCCAGACGCAGTACTGGAGTTCGGATCCATGCTTCCTCGCGATCAAAGAACACTATTTTCACCGGAGCTTTGATACCACTTAGCTCCTGACATAATCCAAGAAGGACTGACACTCCGGATGCATTATCGTTGGCGCCAGGACTTCCTTTTACCACATCATAATGGGCGGAAATAATTAAATGTTTTTTTTCAAAACCTGGTGAAAAATTAACAATAATGTTATTGATCTGCGGAACATGGCAATTTTGTATTGCAGATTTAATATCGAACCTTTTTAGGGTGTTTTGAATATATTGGCCTCTGGCAGAACTGTTTTGGTTTTCCAGGGCTTTAATATGTTCCATTAAGCAAGGTGATTCTTCACGATTACTCATTTTCATAGATAATGATGAAACAAGCTCCTAATGCTGTGACCCTTCCTATTTTCAATAAAAATATTACTCGTTAATAGGGGCTTCATGCAATTAATATTTTTTCGATACATTTGAAACATAAGAGTCGAGACACCCAAAAACGAGAAGGAGAATAGTGACAGCGTGGCAACCGACTGAACTGGAATAAGAGCCTGTTGAGCATCAGGTAGATTTATGATTTTCACCAAAATTATCAAGACGATGATACTATTTGTTTGTATGAAAGATTTGTATTGCAGCGGTTCTACCTATTAGCCTGTATAGCTGTATAATTAAAGAATGAATGTAATACGTCTATTGACTCGTTGGATTTTTATTATCTTAATCCCTATCCTGCTGCTCTCTGGTACGATCGCCTGGGCTTTTAACAACCTGTGGATTTACGAAAATGGTTTTGTGAAGTATGATGTAGGTCAAGCTCTCGGAATATCCTCCGCAGAACTGAACATTTCCGCCAGTAAGTTAATTGCTTATTTTAATGATCCCCACCAGCAGTATCTGGACATTAATGTCACCTACAACAACGGAGTGAAGGGACCTCTTTATAACCAGGCCGACATCCTACACATGAAAGCTGTTAAAGACCTGATTTGGGTGGATTATGGTTTATTATTATTCGCCGCGATTTACTCGCTAGTTTATATTCTGGCCAATGTTATATGGAGTAAACGTAATGGGCGGAGAGACATTGGACTGGGTGCGGCATGGGGTGGGGGCTTAACTGTAGCTGTGATATGCTTCTTAGGCATTTTCGTCGTGACTAGCTTCAACTCATTTTTTATCACCTTCCACGAGATATTCTTTCCGGAAGGCAACTGGCAGTTCCCGCCTGGCGACCATATGATAACGCTCTTCCCGGATGGTTTTTGGTCGAATACGACAACGCTAGTGGGAGTAGTGGCATTGGTTATGGCAATCATAGTTTTGAGTGTTGGTTTGGCATTATTACACATTAACAAAGGAAAACTGCCCCGATTCAAGCAAGAATCAGATGACAATAAAGCATAATTATTCAATTTGGCTGAAGGAAACTATGTCGGTTAACTGCCGCTGATCGGCTATGTAAATAACGGGATGTTTGCATGGAGATAATCCTCTTTCACCTTTCAGATCCGTAATCCGTGAATACAAATAATTGGCTTCAGTTTGGTATTAC
>Ga0326728_10010055_pt1 | contig 22342 bp, 27 predicted proteins | sample MB3enrmetagenome_FD_207602 | JGI IMG/M metagenome (GOLD analysis project Ga0326728, IMG submission 207602) | Lab enriched peat soil microbial communities from McLean, Ithaca, NY, United States - MB31MN | ecosystem: Environmental > Terrestrial > Soil > Wetlands > Peat | place: USA: New York... | reverse complement strand
GGACGTGACGAGATCAGGGAAATCGTGGCCGACGTGCATTTGTTGCTTGCCCAGTACATGCGAGCCTTGATACTGCTGGCGGCAGCGGCGTTCGCAGCCTATGGATTGTTTCTCTCTCTCATCGGCGTTCCCTATGCAATTCTGCTGGCGGCCATCGCCTTTCTTCTTGAGTTTATTCCTCTTTTGGGACCGCTGGTGGCGGCGGTTGCCATCTTGATTGTCGCTGCATCGAGCGGTTTTCATCATCTGCTTTGGATTCTCCTTTTCCTGATAGTCTTCCGAGTTTTTCAGGATTATGCCTTGTCGCCCCACCTGCTGAGCAAAGGAGCGAAACTAAAACCCGTCGTGGTTATTTTCGGGATCCTCGCGGGCGCGCAAATTGCCGGGATCCCCGGCAGCTTTTTGGCTATACCAATTTTGGCGACCATCCGAATCGTATATCGGCAGCTGAAAAAGAGGCTCCTTGGCTCCAAGCTCGACAGCTCCCGGATTGGATCCTCTTAAGCCTCGGGGACGATGGCGAGCCAGCGGAACGCCTTGGCAACCTTCCGGCGATTTCGATCTGCCGCAGACTGTAATTCCCGTTCCTGAATTTGGCGAGCAATTATGACCAGACATGTAAGCAGTACTGAACCGCAAGCAATTTATCCCAGAGTATCGATGAAATGAGATTGTGTAATTGACATGCTCCAAAGCTTTCGAGAAGCAGGAGAGAAGGAGACTCAGCCATGTTGTGGACTGCTGTAGTAGTTTTGTTCGTGTTATGGCTTCTGGGTTTTTCCATGCATGCGGGCGGCGGTTTGATTCACGCCCTTCTGGTCATCGCCCTTGCAGTGTTCTTTTGCAACTTGCTCACCCGCCGCTCTTGGGCCTAGACATCTGCTCATTGTCCCTAAACGGCGCTATTCCTTTGCCTGCGGGCTCGAGGTAAGCCCCCATGTATTCCTCAAGATTGCGGTGCGCCGGCATTTCGTGGCGCTTGCCTCCTTTCTCGTGTAACCGCACCCACCAGCGCCTGCCTTGAAAGTGCCAGCCCTCGACATCCATCGCCGTGGCGGCTCCCACACGGGCAAAGGCGTAAGTCATAAGTCCGATGAGTGCCCGATCGCGCAAGCCCACCACTGAGGAGGTATCGATCCAATCCAGGAGTTGCCGCGCCTCGTCGGCCGAAAGGACCGGCGTCTTGCCCTTTTTCACGATGTGCTTCGGCCCGCGCACCGAGGTCGCGGGATTAAAGGGCACGACCTGGCCGACCACGAGGTAATCAAAAAGCATCCTGATCGCAGCCAGTGCCTGCTTGACGCTCGGGCGTGAGAGATCCTTGCCGAGTTTTTCGACCTATGCTGCGACATGTGCAGGTCCAATCCGTTCAAGCTCGAAGTGCCGGGATTGCGTCCACTGGAAAAAATCGCAGCAGGTCCGATGATACACCCGCCGGGTAGTCGGGTTTCTGATATTCGCGGTGAAAAATTCCAGAAAGCGCATGCCGGCGCGCGGACCGGCCGCGGCAATCGTCACCGGCACTCCGGAGGCCCCGGCCGGGATCTAACTGGCGTCGTTTTTGCGGACGAGTTCCCTGCTCATGTGATTTCCTCTATAGCATAGGATAACGTCCTTTATCAGTTACAAGACAGAACCGAGAGGAAATTGGTTTTTTGGGGTTTTTGCATGTCCCCGCGAAAAGGATCATTCCAGACTCAAGCGCTGAAAGGCAGTTCGAGAGAGATCGCTTGATAGGGCACTTCGGGCCGGACCCGTCCGCGCTCCCCACGATGAAGCCGCACGAAGCCATAATACTCCATCGTCTTCAGCGTCCGGGACAGATTGGATGCCTTGCGGCCGGTACGCCCAGCCAGCTCCTGAAGTGAAACCGGATGCGTCGCCGCGATCGTCGCGAGCAGGGCGCGGTTCTTGCTCGACAAGACCTTCGCAAAACTCTCCGTCGAGGTAAACCACACCTTGGGGTCTCTCGGTTTCGGCTTGAGCCTTCCCCCCGCGATCGCCATCGTGCGCGCCTTCATGTCTTTGTAGGAAGCGATTCCGATCTTGAGTATCTTCATGGCGCTATTCCTTTCTCGCGGAGAACCGCGTCAACCGCCGTCCAGAAATCGGCGAGTAGACTCGCCGCGTCTTTGTACTCGTATGGGCGCACCGTCTTCAGCCCGTGTTTGTGATCGAACGTCGGGCCGGTTTTTCGGCCTGGACCCGACCGGCCCTTCACCGGATGCGCGTTGTCGAATCCCATCAAACGCTCACCATCAGGACCATGCAGCGTTAGCGAATAATCGAGCCCGTGCGGTTTCGCCTCGCTCGCCGGAACGCGGCGAACCGAGAACCGGACCCAATGCCTTGTCTCCGGGTCGATGACAAACACCTGCCCGTCCAGTTCGAGCAGGGCGTCCAAGGACGGATCGCGCTCCATCGATTATCATTATCACAGACTGATAAGGAAGTCATCAAAAATCCAAGCTTGCCTTGTCTGTCAGGGACTTGTGATTGCCATCGGGAAGGGTGGCTCTACCCCTTGTTCGCCCGCCATCCCAGGGCCTCTCGAGTTTCACAACTTCCTCAAAGTCAGTAAGTTGTTGAAATGGTTCAGGTTCTTGGTTGCAGGCTTTTGTTGGTTTTCGCTTGTTTGGGGCATGATTTGAAAGGTTTTCTCACACAAAGTCTCACACGGCTTGATTGGGAAAAATTCCTGGCATCATCTGGTATCGATCGAAGGATCAACTCACTGATTGCTCTGCTGGTTGCTGGGCGGCCAATAGGGTTTCGTCTCGACAGCCACGCCCAATACAGGGCAAAGTTGGGTAGGGCAATGGCGCGGACCGGGCTTCGCATGATGCCGACGTTTCCATCGCCCCCTAAAATACCGTACGGCGGCTTTTCGCTCAGTACGGCTTAAAGGCTGACTTATCAAATAGGACCTTCCTCCACTCCCTCAAGGTTAAGCCTGCTCCCGGCATTCCCTATCCGAACCGAAGTTTGGCGCTATCCTTCGCATGCACTTTGCGCCCACACCAAGTCGGTTCAGAGTCCGACCCTGCGACGCCAGCCACATGCCGTCATTCGAGGAATCCGAGCTCCTCTGTCCCATGGGCCCTCGCTACGGTCTGGGGTTATGTTGTCCCAGTCCATCAACGCTTAATCGGCCCCATCCGTCCCACTCGCAGGCACGTTCTGATTTCGCCGTCCCCGGTTTATACTGAACAGCTTCGCTGTGTGGGAGCGCCTAGGCGACCCACGAGTGGTTCCATGCTTTCCCCGACCGGTCTTTTCCGACATGTCGTCCTCAATGTCCCCGGAGGAACCAGTGGTTGCATGTATCCAGTGGCTTCACCACCAGCATGGCCTTCGCATAAAAGGATTAAGTGCTCGGCTTCCTCAACTACCCCACAAATCCGCTTCATGTGGGCGCACGATTTCGGGGCGTCCCGGTTCGCTTGCGCTGCAACCTGCCGGATTGCTCGCCTCCTAGGCGGATCTGACCGAAAGCTACCCCCCCAGCCAACGGAGGTTTTTGCTTCCAAGCTTTCGATGGGTTGGTCACCCGCCCCATCGTTGGATATAGCGACGGCAGTTACCGGACAATTCTGCCGGTGGCCTCTCACCCACTAGAGCAGCAGGTAGCTTTGCTGCACTCCCTTCCGATGCATAGTCGTCGATCCATTTTTCGAACCTGCAATCATTTGTGATTGCGGTTGAAAACGGCTAGTTGCGGACGAAGCACAAGATTCTCGAGCGCCAACTCGTGACGTTGTTTAAACCCAACGCTCAGCAGGGCAATCACGTAGAATAGCACCTTAATTATAGCTGCCCGGCGTGCCAGCGCGAGACCGGAACATCAATGTTATGAATTTGGACGCAGTATTGGCAAGGCACAGGGGCGGACATCCTCTATATCCAGCAATGCGGGGCACGCCAAGCTGGAAGCCGGGTCGGCAAGCCACTGAAGGACAAAATCCCGCGAAGAGAGTGTGGACTCTTGGATCAACATCTTGTAATACAGAATAATACATGCTATCGTTCTGGCATTATGCACAGCACCGAGAAAACCATCAGCTTCCGTGCCATTACCGAAAAGATCGATGCACTTGATTCGCTGGCCTCCGCGCAGGACCGTTCGCGCAGCTATCTGATCAACGAGGCAATCACCAACTACATCGAACTGCACGCCTACCAGGACGCGCTGGTTCGCAAGGGGCAAGAAGAGATGCGGAAAGGCCGCGTCGTAAGCCATGAGGAGGTTGTAAAGCGTCTCAAGAAAACAGGGCGCGCGAGCTAATGATCCAATGGACCGAGCAAGCCACTCGGCAACTGGATCAGGCTCACGATTACATCGCGTTGTCCAACAGCGAGGAAGTCGCCGCCCGGATCACGATGCAGATCGTCGCCACCGTTCAACAACTCGCTACCTTCCCCATGTCGGGCAGAGCGGGCCGGGTTCCAGGCACTCGTGAGCTGGTCATTGCGAGTACGCCCTTTATCGCCACCTATGCCATCCAGAAAGCCCGCATCGTGATCCTCGCCGTCTACCACGGCGCACAACAATGGCCCCAGGTCTTCTAAGCCCGGAGAACCGACAGGGTTCTATCGAAGACTGAAAATCGGTTCGCCGGACACTCAACGGTTTCGTGTCGGTCGACAAAACTAAATCGGAGCCGGATTCGGGATTCTTCGCGGTGAAGCAGTGCGCGGGGGATGCACCCATGAAAGAAGATTGTGCCTGAAGCTCTCGAGCAGGGTCCCCACACTGTCAGGGCAGTCTTTGCGGGATGGCGCAGCTATCGGCAAATTTCCCGCTTCTCACACAATTTCACTGTATCATTTGAATCTTGGAGCTTTGCGGAAGCGGGGGGAAGTTTACTAAACGTTCAAAGTCGGAACATGGGTCGCCGTCATAGGCCGACTCCGATCCCGGATGCTGTTAATCCTAAGCAGAGGGATTCAGTGCGTGCTGTCATTACTTCCGGTATTGCCGTATTGGCAGGAGTCTGACCTCAGGGTGCCCTTTCCGATTAGCCGACATACGTCAAGCGAGGCTGACCCCTTCACACTGCGGTAGGCCGGCTGGTTGCGAAGCTGGCAATCAGCGGGCCAATCGCCGACGCATCCGCGCAAGAGAGCGTTGTGGTGGAAACGCTGACGGACCTCTCCGGGCTCAAGGCCCCGAAAGACCCATCCCCACCGAGCTGAAACGGCGCGGAATTGCCGTACGCCTCAGGATTCGCGGATCCGGGGGAAAGAAACAAATGTCAGTGGAGGTGAAAGAGGATCATGGACAACATGGATAACGAATGGCAGCGGAAGGGTGCAACGCTCAGCGACAAGACAGCTCGGGAGGAGTTCGGGCTGACACAAGACAAGATAATCCAAGCGATTCGGGCCGGCAAGCTCCATTATCGGGAAGGCTCCATGTACGGGAATCCCTGGCTGCGGCTTCTCAGGCGAGAGGTAGAAGCGCTGGTTAGGAAGAATCACGGGAACGCCTATCTGAAGGATCGGCAGGCAAAGACCGAGTTGGCGCGTATCAACCGGGAACTGAAAAGCTTAAAGACCCGGATAGCTCTGTTGGAAGAGCGGAAGTCAAAGCTGACCGCAGGCCTCGGCAGGTTGGCGTCCGGTGTCGAATAGACAGCGAAGCTTCATGCCGCATGACACTCCTGCAAGGGTTTCGCGAAGGGAGGATGATTTTTGGAGCCTGTTCGAGTGTCCGAATCCCGGAATGCCGGGCATGCCTCCCATGCGGCCGTCACCTAGCCCTGCGCGTTCTCCTTAACGGCCTGCACGATGATCGCGGCTAATGTCAGGTGGGTGTTGCCCAGCCAGTGCTCTTGCGCACGGATGGAGCGTAGCTGCAATGTGGTCGCAAGGCAGCGGAACTCGGGCGTCTCTTCCTCGGGGGCCAACGGGAAGTCTTCGACCATCGGGACGTCCTCCCCGCTCGCGAGCTTTCGCTCCGTGAATTCTCCAGCTGCTCGCTCAAAGTCCCGCGCGAAGGCCGCCTCCCCTTCTCGCGGATCGACCACGGTGACGTCACGATCGAGGGTCTTCACGAGCTCGTCCAGCTTGCCTTCGTCGGCAGCGAAACACCGGTTGACTATGCGTGCCCTTATCGCGACGACCTCGGACCCGAGGCGAGGTCCAAAGAACCGCGCGCCTTCGATCGCCCGCGGGATTGAATTGGTCTCTAGCGTCATTCCACCATTATTCGGAAAACGAATCCGGCCGAGGACGATTGGGCGCTTCTCCTTGGGCACATCATCATAGCCTCCCGTGGGGAAACGAATAGTCGCCGCCTCTGCTTGGTACAGCCACTGCCAGCATCGCTCTGGCGGAACCTCGAGCATGCACTTCAGCGCGCCGAGCTTTTCGGTCACGACCGAACGATCTGGGATCGAGTAGTAGAGGCGTACCGGCTGGAACGGCTCATTGGTCATGGTCGCCAGCAGGCGCCTGTTCTTCGTGTCGCTTTGGAGCTTCATACGGTCTGCTCCCCTGAAAACAGCCGGGCCGCGGCCAGTCTTCACCCTTGGTGAACTGCTTAGGTCGCCACGATCCGCTGGTTTCCTGCGCCGTGGAGCGTTCCCGGGCACGTGGACAACCCGGTTCGTGATTTCAGATACATAAGAATGCCGAATCATAGGACATTCTGTCCGAGCCTGCAATGAGCGTCTCGCTGCAAAAGATGAGGGAACCCGGATGCAACCACGTTGAAAGGAAGGGGTAGAAGCGGTAAATGACTCTTATCGGCATGGAGCTGGAACCATAAACATCCCGGTGTTCGTCGCACATCCGAGGGCCTGTCCGCTGCGAATGCTATATATAGGGATGGTTCATTGATGGGGCAGATCGCCCCGTGGATGGCTCTTGATTTGCCGCTGAATACGGTGGAGTTGGCCGATAAATCCGGAAAGCAAAAACGGATTCGTGGCATGGTCCGTGTCGTCGAGATAAGAAAGTTCGATCTGGAGCATAAGGCCCATGGGGTTGTCAGCGGACAACCATGCTCGTGATGTCTTTTCCAGGCGGGTTTTCATTTCCCGGGCACGTTCCGGGACCATGGTTTCCCGGATCGCCTCTCCGATCGCTTCCCGAAACTGCTTCGCCGCAAGGTCCCGCTTCATCTTAGTCAGATCTATGTTATGGTCGGCGAGATATTGTTCGAGATACGTGCAAGAGAGCGTCAGTTCCGCCTCGGTAAACAAATCGAGCTCCACTTCACCCCCGGCGAGCTTCCGCTCGAACTCGTGGAGTGTCTTCAACGTCTCCTCTTGCAGGCGATCCACCAGTCCGGGCTTGGCCCCCATCATCCGGGTCAGTTCAGCGGCCCGTTTAGGGTCTTGCAACAGCGCGCACGCTTCCTCGAGATTCATGCCCTTTTCGAAGGCCGGCAAAAACTCGCCAAAGATCTTTTCATCTTCCCGCGCCTGCGCTTCGGCCTGTTGCAACGTCTCTCCATAAATAACAGTCATCAAAGCGCATAAACCCCACGGCACTCCCTTCATTTCCAAAAGTGCCTCGAGCATCAGCGCCACCTCGTATTTGTCAGCTTCCGTCGTTTTCCCCAATCGTTCCGAGGCACGCTCGAGCCTGCGCAGGACTTCCTTGCGGAAAACAGGCGTTGCAAGCTCGTCGATGATCTCAGCCCGCACCTCATCGCCAAATACGTCCTGTTCCTCTGCATCGGCCTGCCTGAGTCGCGACAGCTCTTTCTCGTGTTTTTTTAGGATACGAGCAGTGACCGCGAGCGTCCTGTCCGCGTCGAAAAAAAGGTCGCGGAATTCGGGTTCGGCGCGCAGGACGTGGCTGTTGCGCATAATCCGGACAAAGCTGTCTTTGATATAGCCCGGTCCACTGCGCACGATTTTCGCCACCACCGTTTGCGCCATGGATCGATCGTGCGCACCAGCCAGCTTTGGCATAAGGGGGTCAGCCGCAGTCCCGCTCCGCGATTCCCATGGAAAACGAATGCGTCCGTGCAGCTTGGACTTTTTCTTCGAATGCTTCTTCGCCATCGCTAGGCCTCGCCACAGCAAACTAAAATCCGTACTCCCTCTTGTCCTGCCCGATTGCGTTTTTAGGAACGCCTGAAACGCCAGAGCAACCAAACGCTTGCGTGCTTTGGCAGGACCTCCAGAGATCGAACATCCAGGCCACACCTCAAACAGCCGATCGCGAAATTAACAACTTTTGTGAAAGTAAGCAAGCGGATTTACAGATGCGCGACGAGTGCACGTCGAGCGTATCGTCAAAGCGAAAATCCACAGCGTTGGAAGGGACAATGGGCCCGTCCGTTCGCTATTTTGCACATCTCGGCCACAACCACCCCGTCCCATCCCGACGGGCAAATTGGGACCTGCCTTCAGCGGCTCCGGCTGTCGAAATCTGCATGCGGCACAGGATTCCCGGCAAGCTTTGATGACACGCATTTTGAAGCTCTGGTGTTGCAGGCGGCGTTGTGGCTTCCAACTTCGTTCGTGATTGGCCTGAATTTCCCCTGCTGTGGGCGAGACCTCAAAGGCAAGCCACCACGTTGTTGTCGAATGTCGTTATGACACACAATCGATTCGGCATAACCTTCCAAACGGAAAATCATCGTTGCTTTTTCGCAGAATATCCACAAAATGTCCTCAGCTCGTTTGCATTGTTCTATCAGGTTTCTCACGTAATTTCAGGGGGAGGGGGAAATGGCAGGAAAAGTTATGACAAAGGCTCAGTTCGTGTCGCGGATCGCGGAAAAGGCAAGCATCACAAAAGCTAAGGCCGACGAAATCCTTGAGATCCTCTCCGGGACTGCGGTATCGGAGACCAAAAAGAACGGTCAGTTCATTATCCCGGGGATTGGCAAACTTGTAAAATCCCAGCGAAAGGCACGGATCGGACGAAATCCACAGACCGGCGCCGCCATTAAGATACCTGCAAAGACGGTTGTAAAATTTCGAGTGGCCAAGAGCTGCAAGGATGTGGTTGCTCCAAAGAAGTGATCGGCGCTGCTTTCGGGGAATCGGCCGTGGATGAGTTCCTATAACGGGTATGCCCGGCCTATTTCTGGGTAGAGCCGGTGCCCCGAACAAGCCGGGTCGGGAAAGGCGTCGGAAGAAGCATTCAGGCCTTGTTCTTTTTGAACATTTGCCGGGCTTCCTCAACTGCCTGCTGCCATTCCCTCAGGTCCTCGTCGCTCATGAGGTGGATGTTTTCTTCGCTGACGAGGAGGCCGGTCTTGTTGTGAGCGTAGACGATGACGGGATCGACTCCGGCGGCGGTGAGGGCCTCGTTCATCATTCTGGCGATCTCCTCCTCGGCGATGGCCTTCGGGATGTCGGCATCGAAATCAAAGAAGATAGGATCGTCGGGCCCTGGTTCTCTCCCAAACTTCTCGGCGAAACGCCGGCTCTGCTCCTGCAAGGCGCGGTAGACTTCGTCCGGCAGGGGAATCGTCCTGGTGTGACTGTTGCGTTTTGGGGTTCTCCTTTTTCCCATGCGCTACAGCCTACCATAACCGCATAAGTTAAGCAGCATCGTGCTGCGGATTTCTAGAGAGCCGAGGCAAACGATCACCAAAGAGGAATCATGCCGACAGCGCGGCGGCGGCAGGAGCGATGTCCCATTCAACCCCTCTCTGTTTTTGGGAGAAATCTATGAGCGTGCAGACAGCCTCTCGTCTGCTATTGTCCCGGGAATGATGGAACAGAAGAAAATCGAGGCAGAAAAGGAAGCGGTGGCGGGACTGGTGGAGCGGGTGACGTTCCACAGTCCTGACACAGGATTCTGTGTCCTCCGCATTAAAACACGCGGCAACAGGGATTTGATCACGCTCGTCGGTTCGGCGGCGTCAATCCAGCCGGGAGAATACGTCCACGCAAGCGGCCGGTGGGACAATCACCGGGAGCATGGCCTGCAATTCAAAGCCGATTTTCTCAAAGTAACGCCGCCGACAACAATCGAGGGCATCGAGCGCTATCTCGGCTCCGGCATGATTAAAGGCATTGGCCCGGTCTACGCCAAGAAACTGGTCGACGCCTTCAGAGAAGCAGTATTTGATGTAATCGAGCAGACTCCCGACAAATTGAAGGAGATCGACGGCATCGGTCCTGTGCGGGCGACAAGGATCGCAGCCGGCTGGGCCGATCAGAAAGCCATCCGGGAAATAATGCTTTTCCTTCAGTCTCATGGGGTAGGCACGGCAAGGGCAGTCAGGATTTACAAGACGTATGGAGTCAATGCGATACCGCTGATGATGGAAAACCCTTACCGCTTGGCGCAGGACATCCGGGGTATCGGATTCAAGACCGCTGACGAGATTGCCGGGCGATTGGGCATCGAAAAGACCTCGATTGTTCGAGCGCGGGCAGGCATCTCCTACACGCTGATGGAGGCCATAGGTGACGGCCACTGTGCCCTCCCCAAGGACGATCTGCTGGAGAATGCCGCTGAAATACTGGAGATCCCCAAGGATTCCCTTCCCGATGCTCTGGCGCTGGAACTTCAGGAAGGCAACGTGATTTCCGATAACATCGGGGATCGCGGCTGCATCTTCCTGCCCCATCTTTGGCATGCCGAGAAAATCATTGCTGACCGTCTGATGAGCCTGTCTTCGGGAGCGATGCCGTGGCCTAACATTGATCCCTCCAAGGCTATCCCGTGGGTCGAGAGCAAGTTGAGTGTCACGCTGGCCGGAAGCCAAAGGGAGGCTGTGGCTGTCGCCTTAAAAGCCAAGACCTTGGTGATTACAGGCGGCCCCGGAGTCGGGAAAACCACAATCGTCAACTCCATCCTCAAAATAGTCATGGCCAAGGGCATCAAGGTTGCGCTGACCGCTCCCACCGGCCGAGCCGCAAAGCGTTTATCGGAAAGCACCGGGCTTCGAGCGAAAACCATCCATCGCCTGCTGGAGTTTGATCCCATCAATGGCGGATTCAAGCGATCCGCCGGTTTTCCCCTTGAATGCGATCTGCTTGTAATCGACGAAACCTCCATGGTGGACGTGCCTTTGATGTCACAGCTTTTACGGGCAGTCCCAGACCGTGCGGCAGTCATTATTGTCGGCGATGCGGACCAACTGCCTTCAGTCGGTCCCGGCCAAGTGCTGGCGGATATCATTGCCTCGGAGATCATGCCGGTGACCCGCCTGACTGAAATATTTCGTCAAGCTGCCAGGAGCAGGATTATCACCAATGCCCATCGTGTCAATAAGGGGCAGATGCCGGAACTGACGCTATCCAAGGACGAGGAGACTGATTTTTATTTCATCGATGCAGCCGAACCAGAGGACGCGGCGTCAAAGATCGTCGAACTGGTGAAGACTCGAATTCCGCGGCGATTTCGCCTCGATCCCATCCGCGACATCCAGGTCCTTTGCCCGATGCAACGTGGGGGCGTCGGAGCGCGGTCGCTAAACGTCGAACTTCAGAAGGCCCTTAACTCCGGCAGCGCAAGCCAGCCTGCCGTCGAACGCTTCGGCTATACCTATCGCGTTGGCGACAAGGTGATGCAAACGGAGAATGACTACGAAAAGGAGGTTTTCAACGGTGATATCGGCTTTATCACCGAGATCGATGTCGACGCCAATGAGATCAGCATTAACTTCGATGAGCGCACGCTTACCTATGGCTTCGGCGAGCTCGATGAAGTCGTGCTCTGCTACGCCACTACGGTCCATAAAAGCCAAGGCTCGGAATACCCTGCCGTAGTCATCCCGATCATGACGCAGCATTACATGATGCTAGAGCGACATCTCCTTTATACCGGCATCACCCGGGGTCAGAAGCTGGTAGTACTTGTAGGGCAGAAGAAAGCCGTAGCGATTGCGGTCCGAGGAAATAAGGACCGCCGGCGATGGTCAAAGTTACGGGAAAGGCTTAGGAATAGAGGCAGCGGCGACAACGGTCAGATTTAGCATCCCGGGCACTTATGGCTATCTCAATCAGTCCCGATACGAAGCCGGCGGATCTGCGTCCAGTCTATCGTCCAGCGATCATTCGGAATGCGCCGCCAGAAAAGAGGGCGGAATGGAGTTCCCCGGCAATCGGGATACAGGACGGCAGTTCGCGGATAGAATCCGCGAGTAGGAAAGGTGTTGGGGAAGCCAAGCTGCCGGATATCCAAGTGGTGGCGGAACTCAGGGCATAGCGTGTTGAGAAATGTTCCGAACGAAGTCACGCGCTTTCGCACTGCCGTCCGCATCCGCACGCGGATCAAAGCCGTATTCAACGGGTAGTCGCCGAAGAGTTCGCTTGATCCGCTCTCGTAAACGCGCACTGGACGGGCGTCAAGGACCCGTACCGGAGGCCGGGGCACATTGAAGGAACGGGCCGCATCTGCCAGAAACTCATTGCATGCATCCCGGACTCTCGGATTCAATCTCCAAAGCGAGTGCGTGGAGCCGGCTTTCGCTCAACAGAGCAAGGGTAACAAGCCTGTCGCTGCAGTCATATTCAGCACGTTTTGCGATGCTCCGTGGAAAGGGATCGGTTACCATTTTGCCCCTGCGCGCAGACGCTATGCATCAAGTGTTTCAACTCCTAAATCAAATCCATAGCATTTTGTTGACGGCAGACGATAATAGCGCCGAAGCACCGGTCCGGATCAACACAATATCTCCATCGTCGCGACCCGGGACAATCGAAAGAGTCTTCACCGGCTGCATGATGGATCTGAAGCAAATCCCTGTGTTGGACGGCATCGAAATCCTGCCGGACAGCTTCCCGAGATATTGACAAAAAAACAGCGGGGACACTTTTCAGGATAAGGACAACCGACGCGGGAACAAGGTTTGTAATCTCATCGCCATTGTGAGGATGCGGGTTCCCGATTAGCCTCCCACCCGCCAATGTATCTATAGTACGATTGCGCCACGACCAAATGCTCCACGACCTCCGAATCCAGAGGAAACGTCAATTTGTTGCCCAGTGCCACGAGCACCTTCGCTGCGGTTTCAGCAGCGATTTGTCGTTTGATTGCTTCACAAGCAATTGTGCCAAACTTCTGAGAGAGATCGAGGCGCTGTCCTGCCAATTCCGCGCAGATCACCAGACAGGAGGGGCCAAAGTCGTTGGTCAACACCTGGTCGATGAGCAAATCAACTATCGGCGTGGAAAACAATTCAGGGCCAATGCGTGCAGCCTCGACAAGTTGCCTCTGGCTCTCACCTCGGTGGCCCGCGTCATCATCGAAAAGCCCCTCCACAAGCTCCAAGATCCTCTTTGCTTCTATGGGAGCATTAACAAGCACTTGCGTAGGAACAGCCCGAAGCTGTCTCCGTAACTCGGCTAGACGTGCGAACCGTTCCTGTTCCCGAGAGGCTCTTTCAACAGCCTGCACTTTGGCGTTCTGAATGATTGACTCAGCCCACGACGTCCTGCCATTAGGACTATGGTAGCTGCATCCGACGCAATTACTTAAGATGAACTCGGGCACAATCCAAGCTAAGTTCATCGACTCGGCAACATTGACGGCATACTGGCACGAAACTTTGTGGCTTCCAATTGGTAAACTAGTCATTTCCGCGAACAAGCCGGAGGAAACCATTTCTGCTCGCGCATGCTTGCACCAGCCCGTGAAGCCCGCGATGCACTCAACGTTCTGTCTGCCCAATTCCAGCGCCTCTTGGTCGTGTCTGAGCCTGGATCTGTTCTTCACCTCATTCTCGCTTTCAATTATTGCCCTCAGCGTAGCGGATCAGGACGCAACTTGCAACGCTTGTCCTTACTTGATATATCCGCTCAAGTAATTAGGCACCTGGGTCCAGGGAGTCCAGATTTGAACCTTACGATGTCATTGCCCTCGGTCCCGGACAGGTGAATTTAGACGCCTGTCGAACCGGCGAGTAACGTGCAGAGCCGGGAACCCGCTGCGAATTAATCCTGCTTCGCTTGCTTGGGTGGGAGAGCGAGGCTACTGAAAAAAAGATATGACACCAAACCTCGCTGACACAAATCTACGATAAGCGCCTGAGGATCACATCAGAAAGCGCCTCACACGATGCACCGATTTGATTAGAATAGCGAGGTCATACACCCGCCCGTGTTTTTAATGTGATATCTGGCATGGATTTTTTCTGTTGGCTTGCAAGGCGGCCAGAGAGAGCCTGGTTCTCGGCGAGGCTTTCAATAAAAAGGCCGCCCAGAGGAGCGGCCCTTGTGAACAATTCGAGTTTCTTACAGAAGAATTCCTAGGCTTTCCTCCTTCGCCACGCTGCCAAGCCGATCCCAAACACTCCGGTGCCGAGCAGGAGGAGGGATGTGGGTTCAGGGACGGTTGCTGGGATGCCTAAAACATCGAATGCGGAAGTAGTGGAGATAGAGTAGTGGTACCAGCCACTACCATCATTGAGGGCTAGGCCACCCACTACCCCCGTACTATTCATATCCCACGCTTCAAAGGAATTCGAGGCATAAGGCGCTGCTACGATCCAGTATGTGGTTCCGCCGAAGACTTCTAACGCGGGGCCGGGATCTGGGACGGTGACGGTGTCGATGTCTGAAGCGCCGAAACTTGGAAGGCCGATCAAAGTCTGCGTCCCGATTACGCTACCCGGTAGGCCACCAGAATCACTGTTGAGGCTCAGGACAATGCTATTGTCACCGGATCCCAAGTATCCTATTGCTACATCAACCTGCGACAAATAATAGTTGGCGGCTGGGGTGAATTCGACAGCAACTTCCTGAAAACCCTTCTTGGTGCCAGCAACCACCCACCCCGCCGAAGTGTTGTAACTGTTTCCAGACCCGAAGTCGTTGAAAATGGTATCCGCTAATGCCGCTGATGCATCAAAGCAGATGGTAAGTGCGAGTAAAGAAAACGCCCAAGCAATCCTCATCATATAAAACACCTCCAATAGAATCTCTTTGGGGCACAGCTAAATTCAATCGTATATTTTATCTGAAGCAATTTCCTATCCCGTCATCATGCTTGCCATGCAGATGTGGGCAGACATCCTCGTATCATTCGATTTATAAAGGACTTAATAGTGAAATAACCATCCGACGGCATTCACATTCCTGTAAGTGGTTGATTAGGAAATTGTAAGGCCCTACGACACTATCTTCTCGAAGGGTCATTTCGGCATGGCCAGATGTCATAAGAATCGCTAATGATAGATCTGTTTGATGAACAAAACCACTTATTGTCAATTTCTTTTACACTTTTGTCTAGATCCTTTTTGTTTCTGCTTCAGTTCAAAATCAAAGGGCAACGATTCATTTCCCCAAGGTGCTATCACTTCTTACTGGAGGTCCCATGAAATGCTGCCTATGTCGGAATCCAGACGTTAAGCATGTCGAGCGGCGATTCTCGGGCCGGGTAACATTTTAGCCACGTAGTTCAGCTGCAGGTGGGTTTGGGATCGGAATAGGCGATCCGGACCGAATGGCGGCCGCTACAGAAGAGGCCAGGAAGGCGATCGGATCAACACCGCGCAGCTGGCAAGTGCGAAAAATCGACATCAGGATGGCTTGAGCCTGAGCCCCGCGTTTGGATCGATTCCCGTAAGAGTTTTTTCGCATGACTACCGCAAAGCGTATCTGTCTTTCGGCATGCGTTATTATCTGCGGGCACCTCGGGATGCAGAAGAAATACAAACAACTCTTCGCTGTATTTCGCCAGGCGCTTTGCCAGCCGGTCGCAGTCCTGATCCCTATAGGAGGCTCCGAAGATGTCTGCCAACCGCAGGTGAAGGTTGGCAACGCGCCTATCGTATGTGGTCTCTTCGAGTTTACCTCGGTCGATGACCAGCTTGAGCGCCTCGCGCATTAGACGTTTCAATCGTCTGGCGAAGCGCATCCACTCTCGGGAGTGATTGCGCAAAGAAACCTGCTTGATCTCGCGCAGCAGATGGACGACGCACTTCTGCTTGGCGAACGCCTTGATGCGGTTGTAGGCGCCGTAGAAGTCGGTGACTAGGATACCCTTGAACAGCGAGCCGAGGACCTTCTTAACCACGGGGGCGGCCCTGGATGGTGTCAGCACATAGTAGGCCAAGGTTAGGCTCGTGAAACACCAGATCCAAGCCGTGCGGCCCGCGATGCGCCAGCCGCTTTCGTCTATGTTGAGCACCGCCGAGAGCCGTGCGGCCTTCTCCAGCCCGTCATAGATAGGGGTGAGAATCTCGGCCAGCCGCTGCCAATTCAATACCAAACCGCCGGGAGTGACCTGAAATTGGCAGAAGGTGCGGAGCCAGGTGCAGATGTTTCTGGTCGTCATGCCGAGGGCGTAGTGAAGGTAAGCCGACAGCAGCGTAAGGCGCAGCCCCAAGGTTGCCTTCGGCAGGGCCTCGGTCATCGGTGCTTTGACCTTGGTTCCACAAGGAGAGCAGTCATATTCATAGATCACGTGTTGTGTGACGGTGGGCTGGACCGGAGGGATGTCCTCGACGATTTGGCTGTGTTTGCCGCAGGGTTCTCCCAACGGATTGTGACAAATGGGACATTCGGTCAGCTGGTGCTCTACGATCTGATCTATGCGTGCAGGAATCGGACGACAGACTCCAGGATGTCCTTTCTTGCGACCCGGCTTGCGGCGACGATGCTTCGAGCTCGGCGGCTTGCTGTAGACTGGTTGCATGGCCGAAGGAGTTGAAAGTGAGCCAGGCTTGTCTGCTTGTGGCGCTTTCGATTCGAGGTCTCGCTTGAGTTTGGAATTTTCTTTCTCCAGCTCGGTGATTCTTCTGCTCTCCTCAGCCCTTTTCTTCTGCTCCTCAAGGAGCTGCCGCCGTAGGCGTTCATTTTCGCGCTCCAGGCGGTCGATCTGTTTTCGTTGTCTTTCGAAAAGAGCAGAAAAACTTCGTGAGGATCTCCCCTCGAAAAAAAGGTTCCGAAATGATTGAATTGTGGACTGACGTGGCGCTCCGCTGACACGCATCCACCCTACGATAAATTGGTGACAGAGATTTGTCCAGAACTTTTTGCAATGACCTATAATTTACAGCTGCGCTCGAACGGTGTCAGAGCATTTGGGAAGCTAAACAGTTACGGATGCGGGATGAAATGATGAGATTTCTTCCGGGAGCCAGGGGCGGTAGCCAGTTGTCTCCACCGTTCTGGGGTTTGGCGCGAGAAACTCGCCATGGCCTTTGTGTTACCTTTTTGGGAATTTGGTTTTTCTTCATTGTCTGTAAGTATTTGATTTTATTGGTGGAGCTGACGATGATCGAACTCGTAACCTCCTGACTGCCGGTACCTACCCCCGAGTTTCACAACTTCCTCAAAGTCAGTAAGTTGTTGAAACGGTTCAGGTTCTTGGTAGAAGGCTTTGGCTGGTTTTTGCTTGTTTTAGGCAGTTTCCGACCTATTTTCTCACCCGGAGTCTCACACGGCAACGACGGCCAACGGCAGAAGTACGGGCCTTGCCGGGTTCGATTCCCATCCCCGGCATTGACAACAAACAACTACTCGACTTCCTCTCAAAATTGCCCCAAAAGGCTCCGTTGCACTTGTTTTGCGCTTGTTCCGAAAAAATCGCCCGCGCTTCTCTTTGATTTTTCGACCGAAAACGCCGGTTGGGAAATAGCTGCGGATCGTCTCGATACGCCTGCCCCCCTTCATGTTCATTCAATGTGTAAATAAAACCGACAATGGCGGATCTTGCCACCTTACAGAGCTATCATTGATAGTTTCCAACATCGCTGGCCATCCTGAAACAGCATTTCGAAACGATGGTGTCGGAGGGCTTTACAGGTATCAAGATAAGTCTTTGCGGTTCTTGATCCGAAGAGGCCTGATAAGGGGGAAGAGATCATGCTGTAAAATATTGTCATTAAATGCACAAGAGTCCTTTATCGCAAAGTCCGAGGCCAAATCCTCAAATGGCGGAACGAGAATTGCCTCTTTTGATTATGAGTGTATCCCTGTTTCAGTGTGGTACGGCAGGGATCAGAGACGGAAATTGATCCCCCCCCATGGCTCTCACTGGGACTATAGGTTCGCAGCAGTAGTCGTGCCTGCGAAGTGAGGTTAGGAGGCCGTATGAAAGTGTTACAGCTGTTGATTGGAGCTGGAATGATGCTTTTTATTGCGGTTTCTGCGCCCGCCGATACGATTTACTCATTCCAGACGGTCATCGACACAGGCGACGTTAGCTTCACCCAATTGCTTGGTATTAACAATGCCAGCACGATCGCGGGATATTTCGGAGACGGGGTGGTTGTGCTGAACAATGGCTTCACACTCGTTCTCCCAAACAGCTTCACTCCCGAAAACTTTCCCGGATCCGTGCAGACGCAGGTCGTCGGGATCAACAACAAAGGCAACACTGTCGGTTTTTATGTGGACTCCGCCAGTGTCACGCATGGCTTCACGGATACCGGCGGCACCTTTTCCACCATCGACGACCCCAACGGGGTGCTGACTCAACTTCTCGGCCTGAATGATGCCGGGGAGGCGGCGGGCTACTGGCAGAATACCGGCGGCACGCAGTTTCCTTTCACCGAATTGGGCGGTACGTTCACGGAATTCGGCGGCTTGCTGCCCCTCAATACGGGTGCGCAGGCAACGGACGTTAACAATATTGGCGAGGTGAGCGGATTCTACCTTGACGCCAGCGGGGATGCTCACGGCTTTCTGTTGAACGGGACCACGGAGACGGCGATCAACTATCCCGGTGCGGTTCAGACCCAAGTCCTCGGATTGAACAATGTCGGGCAGTTATCCGGATTTTATATTGACGCCAGCGGCAATATGCACGGTTTTGTGGACACGAGCGGGTCCTTCCAGTCCATCGATGATCCCTTCGGCCTCAACATGACGACCATAAACGGCATCAACGACAATGGGCAAGTGGTCGGTTTTTATGTGGACTCCGCCGGCAATACCGATGGGTTCGTGGCCACTCCGGTTCCGGAACCGGGGACGATGATTCTGTTTAGTAGTGCGCTGGCAATTCTCGCCTTCAAGCTTCGGAAGCGCAAGGCGTAACCGGCGTCGCCCACGGTGCGGCGGCAAAAACAATCTCGTCCTACCTACGTCCACTGTAACTTTGACATTACCGGTCTCGTGTGCGCGGGTGGCGGCTTCTGTTTGCGCTTCGACGAAGTCGACAACCCGTGTTGCTTGAATACGGGACTCCTTCTTGGCACCGGACTTGGCGTGATTGGCCTGGCCGTAGGGCGCAGGGAAAAGGCATAGGAATTCCCCTGTAGGATTTCTCGAATAGTTCTCAAAGGCTGCTCTCCGGGGTGGCCTTTTTTTTGCGTGCCGGGCATGCAGCTCGCTTGCCGCTTACGATACGCCGCGACTGTTTTCGCGAATCGGCCGCTTGAAGGAGCTCGAATGGCTGTCGACATCGCACCCGAACCCAAAATGCCTAACCTGACCAGCAACGGAACCACCGGAAAGCTTCGAGCAGTGTCGCCCAAGAGGTTCCCGCCAAGACACTCCCTTAGAGTTTTTGCCAGGATCGACGAACGGCCCTTTCCCCGGGTCAAAACCTCATCACCTTTCGGAGAGCTCATGATCAACACAAAAGAGGCTGTACAACGCAAACCTCACTGGCGGCCGGTAGATTGTGAATCGTGCGAAGCGGCTTATGATCCCGAGACCTGGCCTGGACGTGCCCGAAGTGCGGGCCGCCGAATTTCCCGGGATTGGATTGACTATGATCAAGAAGCGCAAAGGCATTCGGAACGAGCACAAAGCAATCAGGATTAAAGTCGCCGCCGGGGAATTATGATTTTGGAGGATTGGCCAGCCTGTTTATGAGCGTGACTAACGCGAGAGAGGTATGGCTGAAGTTGATCGTAAACGCGCGCGCCGTGCCCCGTTCTATCTCTTTACAATCACTGCTTACGATTTTGCCCTCCAGGGTTAACGGATCTTTCAAAAGGGCTGTTTTTATCCTGATGGAAAGACTGGCACCGTATGGCGGCATGAAGCTCGACAGGAGGAATGCACCTTTGAGCGAGAGGTCTCGAATAAATGCTGCATATTCAATTCCCTGAAAGGTGAATTGGCATTCCAGATGCACCTGGATACGCGAAGCACTCCTGCGATCTTGCACTGGGCGATTTTGGGTTGTCACAAATCATTCTCTCTAGCCTTGGACTTAATCGGCAGCGGTTAAGGGAAATATAATGAAAAACTCCATAAGCTAATCCATAGGGAGGTCGATCTGGTAAAAATGGCAAAGATGGCAGAAGTCCTTTTACCCGGTAACAGCGCGCCTACGGCTAAATCCAAGCAGGCGAAACCGATTGTCAAGGAGCGCCGCGCCTCCATCCGAATTCCTGCCTCGAAGGTGATCCGACACTGGACTCTGAGGGCTTCGACGGGGCAAGAAGTGGAACTGGTGGACATGAATGTCGACGACGGGATTCAAATCAAAGGCAGGATAATGCTGAAACCTGGGGCTAGGGTCCGGCTCATGCTTGATACACCGGAGGCGTCATATGATTTGGGCGGCTCCATTCGACGTTGCAGGGTTGTCAGCATCAAGGAAGAAGAAATCCAGTACGAAGCTGCCGTTATCTTGGACGAAATCATCCCACTGCATTTGAGTGCAGTGCTGAACATGGTCCCCAGAAAACCGCTGTATGCATGGCTTTCCATAGGGAAATCCGTCCAGGTTTAGATCAAGTTTCAAGGCATCGCCGCACCGAATGCCTCCTGTTTGACATTTAGCAACCTTCCTGCAGAAAAATATTATGTCTTTCGTCCGAAGGGTCCAGCTTGCGGCAGAGAACTGAAAGGACGCCGACGTCCCGCCGGTATCTCGCATGAGAGCAGCCCGGCAGGCTGCCGATGAAGGTCTTCGTAAAATGGCTGACCGGATCCAGGCGCGGGCCCGCCGATGGATGGAACCCAACGACGAGCCCCTACCATGCATTCCTTAGACGGAGGAACGCATGGCAACTAGGAATCTATCAAAGTTTTCACCAAAAGCACCACAAAACCCGCAGTCAAAAAAACACCGAATCAGCATTTAACCGGGGGCCCTTCGGGGTCGATGGAGGGTCTATGGGCTTATGATTCCGAAGACGGATTAAAATCCTTCCGGGCGTTCACCTGAATATCAGCGAGAAGGGTTGCCACGCCGACCCTTGATACGAAATCGGCAAGCGTGAAGCCGCCGGCCAGAAGCCTGATTCGCAGTCAGGATTACCCCCGCACTTTTATACTTAAAGCGATCCGGAGATATGCGTAGCGCCGGCACGGGTCCGCGCTGAAGGGCGGCGTGTAACCGCTGTCCCTGCCGCGACCGAAGGGGGAAACCCCGGACCCGGTCAGCGAATCACTGCCGGGCCACCGCGCCGTCCCTGGCGGTGTAGTATGATTAACGATGTGGGGTCGCTAGGAGGGGAAATGCATTGCTTGCGTTTTCTCGTGCTTATCTTGTTCGTACAGAGTTTATGGGCGCAAGAGCGCAGTTCATCTTTGGCGCCGGCCGCATCTTCGGAATCCGCCGCGCCTGAATTGCCCGATGCGCAAAGTCCGCCGTCGAGCGCGCCGCCGGAACAGTCCGGGACGTCGGGCACCGGCGGCAATACGAAGCAATCCGATGCGAAGAGTGCGGGCCAGAGCGCATCGCCTGAGAAGCAGCAACCAAAGCGAATCTTGGGTGTGATGCCCAATTTCCGCGCGGTCAGCGCAGGCGCTCTGCCGCCGCCGCCCACGTCGAAGCAGGCCTTTATCATTGCGGCGCAGAACAGCTTCGACTACTCGTCATTTGTCTTCGTGGGCATCACCTCACTCATGGCTAAGGAAACGAATGCGCACCCGCAACTCGGCAATGGCCGCGCCGGGTTTGGCAGATACTACTGGAGAGGGTTTGTCGACAAGACGGCCGGCAATTATCTCGTCATCTTTGCGCTGCCTTCACTGCTTCATCAGGACGAACGCTATTACGCAATGGGTAAGGGCGGCTTTTGGAAACGCGCCTTCTATTCAGCTTCTCGCATCGCTGTCACGCCGGACTATCACGGACGCAACAGCGTCAATATTTCCGAACTGCTGGGCAGGGGCATCGCGGAAGGGATCTCGGCGGAGTATTACCCAAGCCAGACCCGGACGGCCGGGGCGATCGCCACGAAGCTGGGATATGCGATCGGGCGCGATGCACTGACGAACGTGTTCCGCGAATTCTGGCCAGACATCGCCGCGCACAGACTGCACCGGCATCCGTAAGCCGGAGTGCAGGCAGCGGCGAAAACCCCTGTTTGCGAGGACTTGAAATCCTGGGCCGCGCGAGGGGCGTGCGGGTTCGATTCCCATCCCCGGCATTGACAACAAACAACTTACAGCCTGCCCGACTTCCTCTCCGTTGCACTTGTTTTGTGCTGATACCGAAAAAATCGCCCGCGGCTCTCTTTGATTTTTCGACCGAAAACGCAGGTTGGGAAATAGCTGCGGAT
>Ga0326728_10010052_pt1 | contig 22350 bp, 20 predicted proteins | sample MB3enrmetagenome_FD_207602 | JGI IMG/M metagenome (GOLD analysis project Ga0326728, IMG submission 207602) | Lab enriched peat soil microbial communities from McLean, Ithaca, NY, United States - MB31MN | ecosystem: Environmental > Terrestrial > Soil > Wetlands > Peat | place: USA: New York... | reverse complement strand
ATACGGTCCCGCCGATGCGCCATTGGACCGACCAAACCATGGCCTATTCCTGCAACGAAGTGGCCCTGAATTGGCAGGCGCCTTTGGTCTACAGCGTGGCGGCTTTCTATTGCGCTCCGACCCCGACCCCGACCCCGACGCCCAGCGCGACCGGGACTCCGAGCGCGACCGCAACGCCGAGCGGGACGAAAACCATGACCGCAACCGGGACCCCGAGCGCAACCGCGACCTCGACCGCGAGCGGGACGTCCAGCGCCACTGCGACGCCGAGCGCGACGAGGACGCCCAGCGCCACTGCGACGCCGAGCGCGACGAGGACGCCTAGCGCCACTGCGACGCCGAGCACGAGCGGGACGCCCAGCGCATCCGCGACGCCGGGCACGAGCGGGACGCCCAGCGCATCCGCGACGCCGGGCACAAGCGGGACGCCCAGCGTCACCGGGACCCCCAGTCCAAGCGGAAACAGCAGCCAATCGCCTACGAACACCCGTTCCGAAAGCGCGACGATGTCGGAAACCCCAAGTCCTTCCGCCAGCGGAACCCCGACCGGAACGGCAACGCTGAGCGCCACCCCCACGGAATCGGCCACAATGACAGCGACGGAAAGTCTCGGAACCGAAACCGGGAGTCCGAGCGCCACTCTTTCGGGCTCTTCCACGCCCTCACCCACGCTCACCCATTCGGTGACGATCGCGCCCAGTCTGGCTCCCTCCGCTTCCCCTTCGTTCACGGCCACGTCCGAAGTCTCCGTGGAAGCGAGCGCGACGCCCACTCCGGGCATTTCGGCGACGGACCTTCCCGGAGGGCCGGCTGAAATTTCCGCGAGCGCCCCGGTTCCCAATCCGAATCCCGCGTTTTTGGACGTGCTGATGGAAGGACCGGCGGACGCCTGGGAACTGCGCATCTACACCGAAGCGCTGGTGCGTGTCGCCACTATCAGCGGCGGAAGCCTGGAAAAGGGTTGGAACCGGGTGAATGTACCGGAGGATACTTTGCGGGGGCTGGCGAACGGCACGTACTATTATCTGGTATGGCCTTTGAAGCACGGAGCGCCGGGACGACCCGTGCTCGGAAGGCTGACGCTATTGCGGTAAGCCTGGGCCCTCGGTAGGAGGTCGGCCGCGAGGGCCCAGGTTCGTCAACAGGTCCCCAGTTTTTTCCCGGAAGCCGCGTCCTGGGACCAGGCGAGGGCGGCGCGTTGTCCCTCGGCGGCGAGACGCGGCAGTTCGTCTTCAAAGCCCCAGGCCGGATTATAGTAACCAAAGCGAAGTTTGGGGAACTGCGCGCGCAATTCCTCAAGCAAGCCCAGCACTCCGATGGCGTCTCCGGAATCCAGCAGAGCTTCGGATCCGCCAAGGGTTTGGACGTAGAGTTCGGGGTCGAGATTGAGATTGCGCCATTGGATCATCGAAACGCCCGTTTCGGCGACGAGGTCGATCAGGGCCTCCACTTCCCGCTCCCGGTCGCTCACCCCCGGGAAGACAAAATAGTTCAAAGCCGCTTTCCCCCCCAAGTCCGACATCACTTTGAGGCTTTCCCGGATCCTCTCGAAGGAATATCCCCGCGGGCGGTAATAGGCGTTGTACCAAGGCTCCCGGGCGCTGTTGAGGGAAACCCGCATGGCGTCGAGTCCGGCTTGCCGCAGGAGACGGACCTTTTCGGGCAGGGAACCGTTGGTGTTGAGGTTGAGGATTCCCCGACGGGTGGCGGAACGGACCGCGCGGATGATTTCCGCGATGCGTTCGGCCTGGAGCAGCGGTTCGCCTTCGCATCCCTGGCCGAAACTCGCCACCGGCAAGCTGGAGCGTTCGAGATGGCCGACCGCGAGGGCGGCGACCTCCTCGGGGGTCGGCGCAAAGGAGATGCGCTTCTGGGTGGAAGGGAAGCCGCTGTCCGAGTCCTGGAGGCTGAGGCAACCCACGCAGGCCGCGTTGCATTGGGGTGAGGTGGGGAGAGGCAGCTCAAATCGGCCCAGGAAAAAATTTTGGGCCGCGGCGCAGCGGTTGACCAACGCGCAATCGCCCAAATGGGCCAGAAAACGGTTGGCCTTGTCCTTTTCACGCCGTGTTTGTACCGCTTTTTCGACCGCGGAATAGTCGAAAAGAGGCGGGTCTTGCCGGGGGTCCGCGTCGATGCGGATTCCCGCCGCCCAATAGCGTCCGTCCCACCATCCCAAGGCCGCGTAGGCGAAGAGCGGGAGGGCCGGAGCCCCGGGATCGGGCTGGGCGTAGGCCGGAAGCAGCAAGGCGGTGTGCGCGGGCGCCAAAAACGCGGCCGCCGGCCAGATTTCCTCGCCGGAAGGGCCTTCTTCGACGGCGGCGAGTTCGCCGAGTTCCTGATCGAAGCCGACGGCGAGCCGGCCGGGCAGGCAGAAAACTTCGCTGCCGGGCGGCAGGGGGATGAATTCTTCGGGGCGCACTTCCACAAGGTCGGCCCCGGAGCGTCCGGCGACGCGCAATACGGGGTGGGGCATCAGATGCCCCTGGACGTCGCTGACGACCAGGTAGGGCAGTTCCGAAGGGTGGGCGGACGGATCGAGGACGGAAGGCATGGTTCTCCCAAAGGAGGCACGGAACAAAAGAATACATCCCGGCGGGACTTTTTCCTAGGCGGGAACCCTTGTCGCCAAGCCCGGCGGGACTATAATACTCATTGTTCTTCAACCCATTTTCAGACGAGGAAGTCCATGAAAAAGATCCTGGCTGCGGCCGTCCTGGCCGCTGCTTTTGCAGCCCCCGCATTCGCCCTCGACCTCGGCAACGCGGTTGATTCCGTCAACAGCGCCGTCAAGGACCCCAACGCCGCCGCCAAGGCCGCGGGCAGCGCCGCTTCGGACCGGGCGATGCAGGAACTGACCCAGAAGCTCAAGAATGTGCAGAACGAGCATGGGCCCATCGTTTTCAAGACCGGCAAGGCGACCCTGGATGCCGCGAAGTGCGAGAACACCCTCAAGGCCATCGACGGCATCATCAAGCAGTATCCGGGATTCCGGGTCCAGATCGAAGGGCACACCGACAACACCGGTTCCAAAGCCAAAAACATGAAGCTTTCCCAGGCCCGAGCCGAAGCCGTTGTGGCTTGGCTGACCCAGCATCTCCAAACCCCGGCTGATCGCATGACGCCCAAGGGCTTCGGCGACACGGTTCCGGTGGCCGACAACCATACCGCCGAAGGACGCGCCAAGAACCGTCGCGTCGATTTCAGCGTTTTTCGTCAATAGCGGCATCCGGCTTTAAGCCGGCTCCGTAGGTCCATGGCGGGGGAGGAACTGCAAGGTTCCTCCCCTCCGCATTTTCAGGGGACCCTATCCGGATGGTTCCAAAAAAAAAGTATTGGAAAAATGCCGTGCAGATCGGCGCCGCCTGGATTTGCCTGTGGGCCGTCTGGCAGTGCGGGGAGCTTTTGGGAAATTGGGCCAAGCTGCCGATGCCCGGTCCGCTGACCGGGATGGCTTTGCTTTTGGCGGCCCTGGCTTTCGCCCCGAAGGCGGCCGCATTTATGGAGCTGGGGGTGCGTCCGCTTCTGGGCATCCTTACGCTCCTCTATATCCCCGCGGGCGCGAAGGTCGTGGCGCTCGCTCCCCGTCTCGCCCAAGCTTGGTTGCCGATCGCGGCGGTGGTGGTGCTCAGCACCCTTTTCGCCTTGGCCGTGACCGCATGGACCGTCCGATGGGCCGCGGCCCGCTGGGAAGCCCCGAAGGGGGAGGCATGAGTTTCACTTGGGAAGTCTTCGCGGCGAGCGCGGCCACCATCGCCGCCTACATCCTGGCGCTGAAGCTCAAAGCCCTCGGAAAGGGGCACGTGCTCCTGCAACCCTTGTTGACGGCCAGCCTCGGGGTCGGGATCGCGTTGGCCCTGCTCCACGTGCCCTATGGCGCCTATTATTCCGCGGCGTGGCCCGTCCACAAACTTTTGGGGCCCGCGACCGTGGCGTTGGCGGTGCCGTTGGCGGCCCAGTTGGGGCGCTTGAAGCGCCTGTGGTTGCCGGTGTCGTTCGGCCTGTTGGCCGGAAACCTGGCGGCCGCGGCTTCGGCCTTGCTGTTGACCCGTTTTTTGGGGGGGGATCGCCTGTTGGCCTTGAGCATGGCCCCGAAATCCACCACGACCCCGGTGGCGATGGGGATTTCCGAGCGCCTGGGCGGGGATCCCTCGCTCACCGCGGTGGTCGTCGTGCTCACGGGCATCGTCGGGGCGGCGTTGGGTCCCTGGGTGTTGGACCGCTTGGCGGTGAAAGATCCGGCGGTGCGCGGCTTGGGCATGGGAGTTTCCTGCCACGGGATCGGAACGGCGACCGCCGCCGAGGAATCCGAAGAAAGCGGAGCCTGGTCCGGTTTGGCGATGGGACTTTCCGGACTGATCACCGCCCTGATTCTGCCGTTTTTAGTGCGGGTTTTGCTGTGAGCCGTTCCGGCGGCGAAGGTGCTGTGCATTCGCCCCAGGGCGGTAATTTTGCCGCAGTTTCGGGGCCTGAAAATCCCTAAAATCCTTCAATCCCAAGGTCTTCCCTTTGGCATCACCCTTGCATCACTTCAAGAGGGACGACCGCAAACGCTACGGGCGCGGTGTGCGGTCGCGATCCTGAGCAGAAGTTTCCCCCAACGCCCGCATCCAATCGAGGAGTCGTCATGAAGCGCCTCTCCCTGTTCGTCGCCGCGGCCCTGATGTTGGTGGGCACCGGTCTTCGGGCCGACATGCCCGGCCCGCACCCCTATTACCTGCACGCGTTATCGGATCTGCGCGCCGCCAAGTGGAACCTGGAACACCGGCCGGCCAGATATTCCGTGGCCGAGGAGGAAACGCGCGCCGCGAACCAGATCAACCTGGTCATCGACGATATCCGCAAGGCCGCGATCGACGACGGCAAGCCTTTAAGCGACCATCCCTTGGTCGACGAAAAATTGGACAACCGCGGCCGCCTGCATCGCGCCTTGGATTTGCTGGTCAAAGTCCGCCAGGACATTTCGCATGACGAGGACAACGGACGGGCCCGCGGTCTGCGTAACCGCAGCTATCGGCATTTGGACGCGGCGATCAAGGACGTCCGCAAGGCCGTTGCGCGCGCCGAACACGAACATCGGTTCTAAAAGCGTCCGCGAACCCGATCCCCACCAGCAACGCCCGGCATTCCAATGCCGGGCGTTTTTTTGCGTTCAGCGGCCGCGGTCGGACGGTGGGGCCTGGGGCGCCCCTATTTGGTCGAGGCGGTTTTGCAGGGCCTGGACCTGGGCGAGACCCGTCTTCAGGGTGCCCAGCACCGAATCGAAATTGTGCAGGACCCATGCCCTGCCGATGCCCAATAACACCAAGCCGGCCAACAAGCTGCCGAGGGCGTTCTGGAGCACGCCCCGCCAAAAAGAATCCTTGGAAGCCATGGAGGCCCCTCCCTGAAGTCGGAACTTGATTCGAAAAAGGAAACGGAGCGGAGTTTAAACCAGCGCCGCGAGCGTTTCGGCCCCGCTTCGAATCCGGCCGATGCGCGCGAGGACGTTGTTCAGGCAGTGCGCGTGGCCCGCGGCCGTGCGGCAAGCCAGGGCGTCCTCGATGAAAACCTGTTGGTACCCTAATTCATAGGCGAATCGGGCCGTGCTTTCCACCCCATAGCAGGTGGCGATGCCCGTCAGGAGGATCGTGTCGATGCCCCGCCTGCGCAGTTGAAGGTCCAGCTCGGTCCCGGTGAAGGCGCCCCACTGTTTTTTGGTCACGACGAGGTCGCGGGCTTGGACGCCCAATTCCGGGACGAGATCGGTCCAATCGGCAGGGCGGGCGCCGCTGAATCCCGAAGGTGCGTCCAGGATCGGCTTCAAGGCGTCGCCGCCGTCTCCGGAAAAGGCGACCCGGACCCAAACGACCAGGCCTCCCTTGGCCCGGAGGGCGTCGGCGATGCGGACGGTGGCGGCGACGACTTCCCTGGGACTGCGGGGTTCGGTGGCGATGGAAGTCACGCCTTTCTGGAGGTCGATGGCCACGAGGGCGGTGCGGTCAGGCGTGAGTTCCAGTTGGGGCATGTCCGGTCCATTCAGGGAAGGGTTCAATCGGCGTTGAGGGCTTCAGTAGGCTCCTCCGCCGGGAGGGCGGGGGATTCGAGAGCGGCGGGCAGGCCCAATGCGGTCAAGGCCGCCACGCCCTGAAGGAGCGCGTACACCCGCAGGACGTCGATATAGGGCATCCAGAGGTCCCCGCTTCCCAGGAGGCGGTGGAGCAACAGGCCCAGGGTGGCCGTGGCCAGAGGGCCCCCCAGGCGTTGGAGGATATTCAGCGTGGTGGAGGCGTTGGCGGTTTCCTGGGGGGCCACCACGGAATAGGCCGCCGCAATCGAGGGGGTGCCGATGGCGCCCTGGCCCAATCCCCGTACGAACAGGGCGAAGGCCACCGCCGCCCAAGGCAGGGCCTCGGGTCGGACCAGGAGGAACGGCAGGGTCGCCAGCAAGGCCAGCAGGGCCCCGCCGGCGGAAGTGCGGCGGATGCCCATCCATTCGATCGCGGCGCCCATCGAGGGAAAGCTTATCATCATTCCCAGGCCTTGAAAGCCGAGCAGGAGGGCGGCTTCGCGGACTCCGCATCGGCGGACTTCCAGCAGGTAGAGCGGCAGGAGGAACTGTCCGCCCATGGCCACGGCGTTGGACAGGAACTGGGTGGCCGCGGCGAAACCAAAGGAGCGGCGTTTCAGGAGTCCCAGATTCAGGAGCGCGTTCGGCCCTTTGCGGCGCGTCCAAAACAGGAAGGAAGCCAAAAGGGCCGCGGCGCAGGCGCATTCGAGGCCGGAGCGGGCCGCCGTCGGGGAATCCCCGGTCAGTCCTTCGAGGCTGTGGAGCAGGAGCACCAAGCCCGGCGCCAAGAGCAGGTAGCCGACAAGGTCCAGGCGCCGCCGCGATTTTTGTTCCGGGTCGGGAGGCAGGAGGCGTTGCGCCAGGACCAGGGCCAGAACGCCGATCGGGACGTTGATAAAAAAGAGCCAGCGCCAGGAGGCATGGCTGAGGATCAGACCCGCCAGCGAAGGACCGACCAGGGGGCCGAGCAGGACCGGAACCGCCATGACCCCCACCAGGCGGGTCAAGTGGCGCCCGGCGCGTTGGGCCATCATCAATTGGGCCATGGGCGCCAACAGACCTCCGGCGAAGCCCTGGGCCACGCGGGCGACGATCAGGCCGCGGGCGTCCGGAGCGAGTCCGCAGGCGAGGGAGGCCAGGGTGAAGGCCGAGAACGCGCCCAAATAGACGCGTTTGGGGCCGAGCCGGTCGACCAGCCAGCCGTTGAGGGGGAGCACCAGCGCGAGGGCCAGCAGATAGCCGCTGGTCACCCATTGGATCGTTCCCAAGCCGCTGTGCAGTTCATGGGCGAGGTTCGAAAGGGCCAGGTTGACGACCGTGGAATCCAGGGTCGTCATCAGGGGCGCCATCGACACGACGATCGCCATCCGCCAAAGGGCCGGATCGATACGGCGGGAGTCGGAGCGGGAGTCGGGGATGCTCAAGGCCATGGGACGCATTCTAAATATGAGGATATCCTCAAGTTCTAGCCCAGTATGCGCTTCACCGGTCCAGGAGGTCAACATAAACATGAGGGAGTCTTCACTTTTGTGCTAACATCACCGTATGGATAAAGAGCGAATTCGACAAAGGCGCGTTCCCCGGCAGGAACGTTCCGAGGCGCGCGTGCAGGGTATTCTCAAGTCCGCGGAGGAGGAATTCGGCCGCAAAGGGTACGCGGCGGCGACCATGACGGCCATCGCCGAGGCGGCGGGCGCTTCCATCGGCGCGGTTTACCAATATTTTCCGGACAAGGCCTCTTTGGCGCAGGCCTTGCGCCTGCGGTACGCCCAGGATTGGGAGCGCCATTGGATGGAATTGGAGCGCGATCTGGATTTGGATTCCGAGGCGCTTGCCGAACGGATTTTCGCTTTAATGCTTGGGTTCGTCCGGGAACATCCCGCCTATCTGACGTTGGTGGACGAGGGACCGATCTTCAAAAAAAGTCCGGAAGACCGACTCCGGCGCAGGGCGCAATTAGCGGGACTTCTGCGCCGCCGCAATCCGTCCCTGAACGAGGAGGAAGCCCTGCGCATCGCCCAGGTGGCGATGCAGGCCGTGAAAGGGCTCTGGCCTTTGATCCTCGAACCGCGGCCCGCGGAGCGCGAAGCTTGGGTTCTGGAATACCGCCGTTTATTGGCCGCCTATCTCAAGAGCCGGGTCGGGTGAAGGATTTCTCTACTCTGTTTTGCAAGATGAGCCTTAGGGTTTCATAATTTAAAACGACCCGAAAACTTGCCGAAAATGAACGGCATTTGGCGCCTTCCCTGGATATACTTAATGCGCAAAGCGGAAGCCGGGGGCTTTTGGGGAGTGATGATGCGTCGAGGGATTGCATTCGCGTACGGACTCGCAATGCTTGGGCTGGGTTGCGCAAGCGCCTGGGGAGCGACGGCGACCCTGAGCGTCAACGCGGCCACGGCGGTGAATACGTTCATTCCCGCCCAAGTGTTCGGGACCAACCTGGATCACGGCCAATTTTCAGCCACCTATCAAACATTGGTGCCGACCTTACAGTCGGCGGGCATCCGCTTTTTACGCTATCCCGGAGGGTCGGGTTCGGACCTCTACCATTGGAACGGCACCGGGTCCTGGAACGGGGGAGTGTGGATCCCGTCCCAAACTTCGGAAACCCAAGGCTTCAACGACGCCATGGTGAACAACGGCACTTCCGCCGCGGGACTTTCGATGCTCACCGACGGCCTGACCAGCACGGCGTGGGTCTCCAATCCGGACACCGATTTCCCGAACGCCCAGTGGGTGTATGTGGACTTGGGCTCCACCGAGACGGTCACCCAGGTGCAGTTGTATTGGGGCACTCCCTACGCCACGAGCTTCAACGTCCAGTATTGGAATCCCAACTACACGACCAACCAATGGGCCCCCTACCAGGCGGCCACCAACGAATGGGAAGACAGCGGTCTCGGCAGCATCACGGGGACCGGGGGTCAACAGACCGTGAACGTGGGCTCGCTTTCGACCCGCTACGTCCGGATATTTTTGACGGCGAGCTCCGCGGGAACGGGCGGCAATTATTCCATCGCCGAACTCAGCGTGTTTGACGGCTCCACCCAATTGACGAGCAACACCACGACCGCAAGCTCCCAATCCGGCACGACCTCCTCCAGCATGGCGCCCAACAGCACCGCCACGGGGGCGGGGACCCTGGATTTCGACGGCTTCATGGCGCTGTGCAATTCCTACAGCACCCCCGCCACGCCGCTGATCACGGTGAACTTCGGGACCGGTTCGGCCCAGGAAGCCGCGGCCTGGGTCTACTACGCCAATGTGGTGAAAGGCTACGGGGTCAAATACTGGGAAATCGGGAACGAAATGATGGGCAACTGGGAAGCCGGCGGGCCGCTTTCGGCGACCGATTACGGCCGCCGTTTTGACGAATACGCCGCCGCCATGCATGCGGTGGACCCCAGCGTCGTCCTGTTGGGCCCGGTCAGCGGTCCGACCGACCCCTCGAACAACCTCAACTCCGACACCTTCATCCAGGATTTCGCCACGCGGGCGTATTCCGGATCGTCCCAAGCCATCGGCGGCATCGATATCCACGTCTACGCCAGCTACAACACCGACACCGACACCTCGCTGTTGGCGACTCCGGCGAATTGGACGGGGTGGGGAAGCGCCATTTCTTCGGCCCTGAACGCGGCGGGGGTCGCCAACGCCTCCAGCCTGCCGGTGGTGATGTCGGAGTACAACGCCAATTCGGCGGGCACCAACATCACCGTGCGCCTGGTCGACGGACTGTGGCTGGTCGATTGGCTGGGCCAGTATCTGACGCAGTTCGGGTCGCGCGCCTGGGCGAATTTCTTCGCGCTCATCAATTCTTCGGGAGACGAAAACTCCGCCACCGCCGGTTCGTTTTCGCAGTTCGAAGGCACGCCCGGGCCTTACCTGGACCAGCCGTTCGCCTCCTTTTGGGCGATGCAGATGATGTCCGCCGATTGGGCGATCCCCAACGACACCCGGACCCACGACCTGGTCTCCTGCGTTTCCAGCGCGACCAACTTGATCGGCTACGCGGACCTGCGGCCCGATGGCGACCTGGCGCTGATCGTCAGCAACCAGGATCCATCGAACGCGTACACGACCACGATTTCGATCGCGGGGTACAGTCCCCAGTCGACGGCGACGACCTATAATTTCAGCTCGGCCCAATACGCCTGGGAAACAAGCAGCGTCCCCTACCATGTGACTCCGGACAGCGGCCCGGCGGCCGGCACTTCGACCGCGGGGAGTTCCTTCAGCGCGACCTTCGCCCCCTATTCGTTGACGGTTTTCCAGTTCTGCCCGGCGGGCAGCCCGACCCCGAGCCCCAGCCCCAGTCCGGCCTGGACCCAGACGCCCACGCCCAGCCCGACCGTCAGCCCGACGACGGGGCCGACCGCCTGCGCCACCGAGTTGGTGTACGACGGCGCGAGCGGCGCGAATCTCGCCTCCGGAAACCACTACACGACCGACGCCACGGTTTCCGAGGATGCTGCCGCGGCGCAGGGTTCCGCGGCGCTAGGGCTCGACATCACCTATTCTTTCAGCGGGTTTTGGGGCGCTTTGATCAATAATTTCACCAATTACAACGCCGCAAAGGCCCTGGACTTGACCACCTACGACACCCTGGAGTTTTGGGTCAAAGTCCCGTCCGGGAACTTGGACTATCTGTTCGTGGTCCTCGGCGATTCCAGCAACACGAATTCAACGGCGGCGAACGTTCCGGTGAACGACTGGTTGCCCAGCGGAGTGACCACCGTTTGGCAAAAGGTCGACATCCCGCTGAGCGCCTTCACCGGGATCAATAAAGCGGCGGTGGAAGTATACGGATTCGTCGTCACCAACGTGGAAAGCGGCTACGTCGAGGTGTACGTCAACAACATCAGTTTCCTCAAGCATTGCGCGACGCCGACGCCGAGCCCCAGCCCGACTCCGAGCGCCAGCGCCAGCCGCACGCCCACGGCCAGCCCAAGCCCCACGGCGACCGGCACCGGCAGTTCAAGCCCCACGGCCTCCTCCACCGCCACGTCCAGCCCGACGGCGACCGGGACGCTGACGGCGACCGGGACAGCGACGCCCGCGGGCAGTCCCACGGACAGCCCGACGATCAGTCCTACGTTTAGCGCCAGTCCAACGCTCAACCTTTCGCTGTCGCCGACGTCGACGTTCAGCGACAGCCCCAGCGCCACTGCGACCCCGAGCGCGACGCCCACTGCGACAGCCAGCCCCAGCCCCTCGGCGAGCGTCACCTCCACGGATACGGCCAGCGCTACGCCGAGCGCAACGGCGACCTTCAGTTCGACGGCCAGCCCGACCGGATCGGCCAGCGCGACAGCGAGCGCAACGGCCAGCCCCACCGGGAGTTTTAGCGCCAGCGCCAGTCCGACGCTCACGCCCAGCGTCAGCGCCGCCGCCACGGCGACGGAGAGCCCGACGGCGAGCGCCACAGCCCTTCAGGGTTCCGCCACGGCGACGGAAACGGCGGGGGCGACACCTGCGGCTTCCGGGCCTTTGGTGATCGACGCCCTATTGCCCGTCCCCAACCCGAATCCGGGTGCCTTGGGGATTGAGCTGGAAGGTCCCGCGGACTCCGTGCGCGTGCGGGTCTACACCCAGGCGCTGATCCGGGTAAGGGACCGGGTTGTCGTCCCCATGGCGCCCCTCTTGGTCGGCTGGAACCTCGTCCCCCTGCCCGCGGAGGTTTTGGACGGCTTGGCGCACGGCCTTTATTTTCTTAAAGTCGAAGCCCTGCGCGGGGGGGCAAGCAGCGCGCCTAAACTTCAGACCGTGGAGCTGGTGCGCTAGTCCCGTTCGTTTCGACCCAACCGAAAGGCTCCCCTTGCTCCGGGGGAGCCTTTTTTTTGGCGGCTTTGGGGACCGATGGGATCCTTTCCGGACTTTGGGCCCTGGGGCCCGCGGCCGGCGCGGCTCAAAGAGGGGGAGGGTGGGACCCCCCGCGGCGGCGCGCTTCGGTGTAAGATGGACCACCTTGCGTTAAGGGAGACCCGGTGGAATCGATGCGGACACTTTTGCTTGCGGCGCTCGCGGCGCTTCTGGGCGCCGCGTGGGCCTTGGGTTTGAGGGAGAGGGGGCGCAGCGCCAAGGCGTCGCGGCGGGCGGCGGAACTGGCGGAGAAGCTCGCCGCCGCCGAAGCCGACGCGCGGGTGGCGAAGGCGCGTTCCGAGGAACAAGCCCTGGCCGCGGAGGCGCGCCTGGCCCAGACCCGGGAGGAAGGGGCCCTCCGGATCGAGGAACTCAAACGCGCGCACTCAGCCGCCGTCGCCGACGGGGAACGCCGCAGGGAGACGCTGGCCGCGGACGCGCTGAGGCGGGAACGGGAACTCGCGCTCGGGTTCGAAAAAGCGCTCGCGGAAATGCGGGTCCAATTCCAGGGAACGGCCGCGCAAGTTTTGGAGGGGGAACGCCGCCTGCTCCAAAAGGAGCACGTCCAGGAGAGCCTCCGGACCCTGGAACCCCTGCGCGAGGAGGTCCAACGCCTTCAACGGCAAGTGGAAAGCGTGCATAAGGAGGAGACCGAGCAGCGCCGTTCGTTGGCGCAGGAGATTCAGGCCATCACTTTGGCCAACCGGAACCTAGGCGCCGAGGCCCAGGCTTTGGCCACCGCCCTGCAAGGCCGCGCAAAGTTGAGGGGGAACTGGGGCGAGATTCAATTGGAGAACGTGCTCAAGGGCTGTGGGCTGAAGGAGGGCGTGGATTATCTGCTCCAAGGCCGGGGCCTGGAACTTCGCTTCCCCGAGGGGGGGCGGGCCTTGCCCGACGCGCTGGTGCGCCTCCCGGAAGGCTGGTTGGTGATCGACGCCAAAACCCGGCTACCGGACTTTTTGGACTTGGTGCGCGCTTCGGAGGCGGGCGACGGGGCGGCGAGGGAGGCGGCGGCCCGGGCCTTGGGAGCGGGGATCAGGGTCCATGCCGAGGAGCTTTCGCGCAAAGATTACGGCTCCATCCCGGAACTCGGTCACGGCGTTCCGACCCTGATGTTCGTGGCCCCAGAGGCCGCGCTTTGGGAGGCCGCGCAGGCGGATCCGGGCCTGTTTGAGTTCGCCCAGGACCGCGGAATCTATTTGTGCACGGCCTCCGGGCTCTGGGCCTCCCTGCGGGCCCTCCACCACGTCGCCCAGATGGGACGGCGTTCGGAAAACATCGAGGAGATCGCCCGCACCGCCCAGCGCATCGCCGCCCAGGTGTTGAAGGCGCGCGAAGAAATGGAAGGCCTTCGGGAGGCGATCGCGCGGCTGTTGGAGCGCCACGACGCGGTCCAGACGCGCCTGTTCAGCGGACGGGAAAACGTCCAACGTCTCAGCGAAAAGTTGGAGGTCCTGGGCTTGGAGGCGGCCCCCAAGGCGCGGAGGAAGCCCCGTCTTGAGGACGAAGGGGCACTCCGGGGGAGCAAGGGTCCCGAGGAAAATCCGGAAACGCCGCCGGAGCTTGGAGCATCCGGAGGCGTCGCGGATGCGGCTCCCCAGGACGGCCTCTAAACCGTGGGCGCGTCCCCGGGAAGCGACGGCCATCCCCCGCTGTTTGGGGTGCGCTGCGCGCCCCATACGGGAAGAGGCGCTTGCGCGGGCTCCGCCCCTCGCTGGAGAGGGCCGTCGTTGACAGGGGACCCCAAAAAAAGGATCATCCGTACTCCCATTCGACGCAAGAGGACCCCTGAACGTGGCGAATTGCACCGACATCCGGCTTCGACGACGCCTCCCCGGCACAGACAGGCGGGAGCGCGCGCGGCTGTTCGGCGGAATGTAGGATCTTCTGGATCCCGACCGAAGACACCAAGCCCGCTCCGCGGGCTTTTTTTATTGGAGCAGACCATGGTGAACGTTTTCATCGACGGAAGCGAAGGGACGACGGGTTTGGAAATCCGGGAGCGCCTGTCCAAGCATTCCGGCTTTAAGCTGCTTTCGATCGATCCGGACAAGCGCAAGGACATTGAAGAGCGCCGGAAGCTGCTCAACGCCGCCGACGCCGTGGTCCTGTGCCTGCCGGACCCGGCCGCCAAAGAGGCGGTCGCTTTGGTCACCAATCCGAAAGTGCGGATTTTCGACGGGAGCACGGCCCATCGCGTCGCCGAGGGCTGGGTGTACGGGCTCCCGGAAATCCTCGAGGAGCCCTCGGTCCTGCGCACGGCGCCGCGGGTGAGCGTCCCGGGGTGCCACGCTTCGGGGTTCCTGCTGGCGGTGACCCCGCTGGTGCGCGCCGGGGTCATCGCCCCGGACGCCCTGCTTTCGGCCCATTCCCTCACCGGATACAGCGGGGGCGGAAAAAAGCGCATCGCCCAATACGAGGATCCCGCGCGGGCGGAGTACCTTTCGGCGCCGAGCCTGTATTCGCTGAGCGTGAAGCATAAGCATCTTCCGGAGATGCGCGCCTGGGCCGGCCTGAAGCACGCTCCGGCCTTTACGCCGATCATCGCCGGCTACTACCGCGGCATGGTCGTCAGCGTGCCCCTGCATGTCGCCCAGTTGGGCGTCTCCGGCGGAGCACCGGCGGTCCACGCCGCCCTCGCCAAGGCCTACGACGGCCGTCGTTTTGTGCGCGTCCTGCCGTATCCCGCCACGCCCGCGTTGGAGGGCGAATTCCAGGACTTGAACACCTTGGGCTGCAACGGGACCAACCGCGCGGATGTCTTCGTTTTTGGGGAGGCCGACCACGTGGTGGTTTCGGTTCGGATCGACAATCTGGGCAAGGGCGCCTCAGGGGCCTGCTTGCAGTGCATGAATCTCGCTTTCGGCTTCGCCGAAGACGAGTGCCTGAACTAAGGGCGTTTCAAGGAACGTATCGTACGTAAAATTTCTCTTTTTTCGGACAGAAGCGGGCGGCAGTCGCGATCGGCGCCGGACCGCCCGCTTCAGCGGACGACGGCGCAGCGTTCCCAGACGGTCTGGGAATCCCCGATTTCGGGGTCCCCTTGGATACGGACCAAAAAGATGCCGGAGGCCACGTCCCGGCCGCTGCCGTTTTTGAGATCCCAAAAACGCTCATGGGCTCCGGCGGTTTCGTCTTCGGGGTCCTGCCCCCAGGCGCGGACGCGCTCTCCCGAGATGTCGTAAACGGTCAGGGAAACCTTGGCGGCCGTGCTGAGCGTGTAGGGGAGCCAGACACCGGTGGGGCCGGCGGGATCCGGATTGGGGTAATGGGGCGTCAGGAGAAACGGCAAGGGTGTCGCCGTAAAGGTCGGGGTCACGGAAGGAGTAGCGGTGGAACTCAGCGAAGGAGTGACGCTGGAGGTTCCCGTGAAGGTGGGCGTGGCGCTGTAGGTCATCGTCGCCGTCGACGAAGGGGTGGCGCTGGGGGTCGCTGTGAAGGTGGGCGTGGCGCTGTAGGTCATCGTCGCCGTCGACGAAGGGGTGGCGCTGGGGGTGGCGGTGGCGGTTTCCGTGACGGTTGGCGTCGGGGTGGCCGTTTCGGTGACGCTGAACGTGGGCGATTGGGTGAAGGTGGAAGTGGGGGTGAAGGTGGGGGTCGGCGTCGGCAGCGGTAAAAGCGCGCCGCCGGGGTAGCCGTAGCCGTTGAAAAAGTCGAATCCGTAGACCGAAAGGCCCACCGGGGCGGAACAGGTCACCAAGTTGCCCAGGGCCGAAACCGTCACCGTGGCGCCCCAATAGCCCGAGACGCCGATGGGGGAAAATGCGGAAGCGGGAACGATGGAACCGTCCACCGTGACCGTGCCCAGGGCCGCGGCGGGGGCGATGATGCTGAGGAAATTTTCCCCGAAATAAGTGATGGGGCTGGCGACCAGGTACTGGGTTCCCCAAGAGTCCGAGGAAATCAAAGTCATCTGGAAAGGGTCGGCATTGTCACTGGACAGGCTGTCGTACTCTTGGCTGTTGGAGAATTGGGCGACGCAGACGGGCTGGTCGGAGGTGATCTGGGCGGAACAGGTGATTTCGCCTTCCCAATATTGGCCCGAAGCGAGGGTCGCCATCGTGGCGCCGTTGACCTGCACCGTGGCCGGCTGGTCCCCGGCCAGCACGCGGAAGGTGTCGCCATTTTGGCGGGTGGCCAAGGGCAGACTGAAATAGTTCCGGCCCCAGGAATCGTAGGGCAGCGCCTCTTCGACGAGATAGTCGCAGCAGCAACCCGAGTCCATGTCCGCGGGGATATAAGTGCAGTAGGCGCCGTCGAAGACGGCGACGGGTTGGGTGGATTGGATGCGGGTCCCGATCAGGTCGCCGTCGTCGGCAAGTTGGACCAGGTAGGTTTGGCCTTGGTTCAAGGTGATGGTGTAGGGGACCCCGGTCGTGAAATTACCCAGGCCCAAAAAGCCGAGAGTGGTGGCGGGCGTGATGGTGACAGTGGTGGTGCCGGGGCTTGCCGCCACCACAGCGAAGTTTGAGTTTTCGCTGTAGTCCATGACCCAATACTCGGTTCCCAAAGTGGGCGTCGGCAAGCCCAAGAAGGCATCGGCCGTGCCGGTGGTGTACGCCAGACCGTACACCGCGGAAGGGGCCGAAGCGGTGATGTGGATGCCTTTTTCTTCCAAGGCGTCGAAATCGTCGGCGGGGGTGCTGGTCACCCCGTTGGGACCGAGGGCGTATAAGGGGGAAAGGGCGACGGTGGCGACGGCGTTCGCGCCGGCGGAATAGGCTTGGTTGAAGCCCGCCCCAGGTACCGACACCTGGCCCGTGGCTCCGGCGGCCCCGGCGGCGATGTAAATGTTCAGGACCGACATGGTGGCCGCGTCGTAGGGAAAGGCGACCCAAAAATCGGTGCCGGTGTTGTTTCCGGAAAGCGCAAAGGCAGGGGCGGCGCCCAGCAGCAGGGCGGCCGCCGCGATGGCGGCGCGGAGTCGAATCCGGAAGTGTTGGGACATCAAGTTCATACGTTTTCCGGAGGCAGGGACGATTCCCGAAGGAAGCGTAACAGTCCCCTAAATATCCGACAAGACGATTTAAATAGGTTATTTGGAAATAAAATCGCGTTTATTCCGAAATCCTCCTTTGGCAAAGGGAGCCCACCCGGCTTGGGCTCGTTTTGGCGGAAGTTTTTTGACCAAGAAAAGGAAGGAAGTTTCGGCCGCGTGCGGCCTTCCCAGACCGCCGTTATCGGAAATATTTTGGGAGGCGATGGGGTCTCCGCAGCCCTTTGAACGCGTGCGTTCGTGGGGGTCCTGGCGAAGCTTGCCTCGGATCCGGGGGCAAGCAAAGGGGCGGAATTCACCGGCAGACTGGGGCGCCGAGAGGGTGGGAGGACGGAGGCGCGTTCACGGATACGCTGATCGGGGGTGCGCTGCCGATTTCCGCATCGATCGAATCGGTGGTTGCAGGACATCGATGGGGCGGTGCGATGCAGGACCATGAATACGCTTTCGGAAAGAAACACGAAATTCGGCGTGGGAAAATCCCTGTTTCGCGTATTGACAAATTTGAATAAATTTTAAACTCAAGCGATTTTGGATTTATAATGATAAGGACATATTTATAACCTTCTCTTTCCGGTTTTCCATGAAAATCCACGAGATTCCCGCAAAGGTAACGGTCGTTTGGGATCCAGAATTGAAGGTCATTTTTGACGTCTGGAGCGACTTCCGGGTCACGACCGAGGAGTTCAAGACGGCCGTTTTGACCAAGGGTTTGGCGTTCGCAAAGGAAAACGGTGGGTGGGCCTACGTGGTGGACGCATCCAAGGCAAAAGGCGTCTTCAATCCGGAAATCCAGAAAATCATCGAAACCCAGGTTTTCAAAAATTTCGCCGCCGCCGGCGTCAAACGCTTCCTGACAATCCCTTCGGCTTCCGCGGAAACCAACGCCTCCATCGCCGTTTTTACGGCCCATGCGTCCCCGGCCGGCGTCCAGGGTGCCCAGTTCCCCAACCGCGCGGCCGCGATCGCTTGGTTGCGCGACAACCGCTGAAAGAATTTTAGCGGACGGGTTCCATCGGGCGCTATTGAGCGCAGGAATTTTTTTAGAGCCTTTTCCAAAGACTCAGGCGTTGAAACCTGCCGTCAAGCTGAGCACAACAGCGCAGGCCCAGGCCAGCGTTCCCCTGAGATAGTTCCAGGTCACAAACATCGCGCTCCTCCGAGTCGATTCAGGACGCATCCCGTTTTCCATCCCCCGATAGACGGAAAAGTCCGTACTCAAGTTCCCGAAAAGCCATCGGGTAATTGAACAAATATCCGGCCCACGGCGCTGTTTCCGCTTTTTCCCGGGGGACGCTGGGGCCAAAATAAAGGTGATCCACGCGCAGCATCCCGCAGTCGAAGGGCGATGTCCTTGTCTGCGGGACCGTTCCCGACCCGAGCTTGGGCGACTCCAGGGCGGAGGCGTTTCAGTGGGCAGCGACCCGGCCAAAGCGAAGGCCGGTGGGAGGATTCGGTCATGGTCACCGGCTGGAATAACGCCAAGGTCTCCGCTTCTCGGAAAAGCTTCTATCTCGACACCGCGCGTTTTTTCGCTTCCTGCGGATTGGACGTCCCGGCGCCGCGCGCCGTGTGCGGGTTCAACCAGGGGCATTGGCGTGCGGTCGTGGCCGCCTGGGCGGCGGTGGCGCTGGTTTTGGGATTCCTGAACTTCGTGGTGTGGAATTCCCTCGGGGTCGTGGGCTGCCACCTCACCCTCTACGTTTCGGTGGCGGTGCTGGTCCTGTTCGTCACCCTCCGCATCGCCTCGGAACGGAGGCGTCGCGAATTCAGGGACCTGTTGAGGGAGGGCAGCGCCGAGGTCGCGACCGTGACGGAAGTGGTCGGGGTGGGGAGGGTGACCTTGGACCTGAAATTGGAAACGCCCGGATATCCCCTGTTGATGACGCAGGACAGCAGTTCGGATGGCTGGTTGAAGGTGGGGGATCGGGTGCCCGTGGTCGTCAGCGCCGATCGAACCAAGTTCCGGCTGGTTCCCTCGCGTTTCCCCTGGAAATGCGAGGGCCGGTGAGGGCGGGATGGGGTGCGGGAAAATAGCTCGACCTTAGACCCGGATGAAACGCCTTGGACCGTCCTCGAAGGCGATCCAAGCGTTGGGTGCGGAAAACAAAGAAAAAGCCGCGTGTCGGGGAGGCGTCCAGGGGACGCTTCAGCTTTTGGTCGAGCGGGCCGTTTTCGGTTTTACGGCGGGGCGGGCGTCCACAAGAATCCTTAAACTTTCCGGAACGGGGCGGCAGCGGCAGTGCTTCTGGTGTTCCCGGTGCCAACGTACCCGTTCCTCCACGCTGCGATTTTTCCCCAAGGGATGCTTTTCGTGCCATTCGCGGTTCATTGCCGTCTCCCGTGTTTGAATCCCACCGCTGGAGTGTACCCGTTCGCGGGTTCCGGTTCCAGGGGGAGGTCTTGAAAGCGACGGCACGTGATTTGGAACGGATTTTTATAGGAAGCCAAATTTCCGCCACGTAGAATCTTGGACGCCGATTTTTCCGGCACGCAACCAAGCAAGGATTCCCTGGAGCAAGCATGGCTTCGGAAATACGCAGCTATTCCGTTCTGGCCTCGTTGCACGATGAAATCGCCACCGGGCACGTGTGGGTGTCGGTGGACGGTTGGAAGCCGAGGACAGTGGGGAAGATCACCCGCTATGAAAACGGAGTGGCGACCGGCATGGTCTACGCCGAATGTCTGACGATCGACTACGGGTTCCGTAAGGAATTCCTGAAACTGGTCAAGGATCGCACGGACAACGCCAAAAAATTTTCCAAGATGTCGGCTTTGTTCGCCGGGCGGGAAGAGCGGATGATTTCGATGAGCCGCTGGCACCGGAATCTGCTGGGCATCCGGGAAAGCGCCTATTCGGATTGGACCCGGGAACCGGAAAATCCCGGCCTGGTCAGCCGGGAAAGCATGCGGGTCGAAAAGGTGGCGTTTTGGGAAAGCCTTTGGGCGCGGCTCTGGATCGGGTATCGGCACCCGCAAGTGGCGATGCGGGTCTCGATGGCCTTGGGTTTTTCCAGCGTTTTGCTCGGACTTTATAGCGTTTGGTCGAACGTTTCCCACCTGTATTGGGCCTTGATGGTCGTCGCCGGGTATTCGATCCTGAACATTTGGTTTTATTTCAGCGAAGACCACCACCGCTAAGGGGGCGGGGGGTTTCTTTGGGCGGATCGTTCCATTTTTTCGGGGCGCTCCGCGGGTTTGCCGGGAAACGGCAAGCGCGGAGACGTCCCCGTGAAGGGCGACGGAATCAGGCCTTGGAGGGGATGTCCCCGACCAGATAGTACCTGAAATTCTGGGTGTTTTTTAAGGCCGCGACGAGCTGTTTTTTCACTTTGTCGGCCGGGTCCTGGTAATCGGCGATTTCCCGGTCCAGATCTTTGAGAGCCTTGATTCGGTCGTCCCGCGAAGCCTTGGAACCGGAGCCGGAATAAAGGGAGGAGGACGCTTCGCGCAAGCGGGGCTCCGACGTTTCGAGCCGGCGACGAGGGCCCTTGGCGAACAGGATGGACTTGGGCGCCCCTCGCCCTGAACGCGCCGGCCAGGGCGATCTAAGCGGCCTTCAGCCAAGCGACGGCAAGCGTGCCCCCACGGTCCAGCAGGACCAGTTCCAGCCTGCCGCCTTGGCGGACGAGGTGTTCTTGCACCAGCTTTAAGCCGTAGCCCTGGCCGACTTCTCCGGCGCTGCCGCGGCTGCTCGGCAAGGGGCCGTCGGCGGTAAGCGAGCCCAGCACATCTTTGGGGATGCCGGGTCCGTGATCGCACACCGCCAAGGCCACCTGGTCCCCGATGCGCCGGGCCCGGAGCGCGATGACGGAGCCGCGCGGCGCGAATTTAATGGCGTTGTTCACGAGATTGCCGAGCACGCTTTCGGTGACGATTTCCGGAAGGCCCCATACGTTCAATTCGTTCGCCCGGGAGCACACCAGTGTCAGCTGCTTTTTGCTCAAGCGAAATTCGAACAGGCTGCTTACGTCGCGGAAGGCCGAGGTGACCGGCAACGATTTCATCTGGGACCGGTCCATGGCCTGCTCGCCCAGCAAAAAATTCCTCGACGCGTTCACCAGATTTTCCATGCGGCCGGCCAATTGCCGCGCCGTCTTGAGGGTTTCCTCGTCGAATCCGCCCTCTCCCGCCCCCAATTCCAAATGCAATTGGATCGCCGCCAACTGGTTGTTTACGTCATGGAAAAGAGTGCCCGCCAGCCGACGGCGCAGCCGCAACGCCTCCCCGGATCGCAGGATCTGCGCGGTATATTGGGCCAAGAAAGCGCGGCGTAATTGGATCACGCTGTAGGCGACCGCGCCCATCAGGAAGTTCAAAACCGCGATATTCACGAGCAAGTGGTTTTGTCCGTTCCGTAAAGGCGCGATCCAGGCCGCTCCCCCCACCATGAATTGGCAGGCCAGGAAAGCGCCGACCGCGACCACGCCGTCGATCAGCATGCTCGCCATGAAGATCAAGCCGGGGAACAGGACCAGGTTGGGGCTGTCCGGGCTGAGATGCCAGGCCAGGAAGGCCGCGGCGGTCGACAGCACGCTCCCGATGACCAGGGTATTGGCCACCAGATTCGAATGCGCCAGCGTCGGCCGGCGTTTGAGCGCGAGCATCAGCGCTGCCAGCACGATCAACATAGCGATCGAAACGGCGAGAGGGCCGCCCCAGATGGCGTTGCGCAGGAAGAACAGGAGTTCGATGCCGAATAAAAGCTGGACGCTGGCCGTCGCGAGTCCGCTGCGGAAATCCCCGTCCCGGTTCGGCTCCGGCGCATCCTTTGGCGCCGAACCATAGAGTGCGCGGGCTTCCCCCAGTTTCTTGATCAGGCCGTCCACCTTGGAAATCGCGACTTCCGGCTTCAGCCGGGGATCACGCAGGCACTCGTTCAGCTCCCGGAACTTAGGCCCAAGCTGGTCGAACAGGGCCTGGGCCATTTCTTGGCCGGTCCGAACGCCTTTTTCCAGTTCGTCGCGTTGTCGTAACAAGGCGTTTTGGAGGAGGTGCAGGCGTGCATCCAAGGCCCAGCTGAGGAGGAAGCCAAAAACCACCACCACCATTTCGTTGGTCAAGTGATAGAACGCCGCCTGATCGCTCGGGGGATGGGCGATGCCGATGGCCGTCATGGCGGCGAGCATCAAGGCGGAGATGACGGCCCCGAATACCGGCCCTTCAAACAGCGTCGCCAGCGTACCGGGGAGGATGGCAAAGCAGAGAACCGGCGCTCCGGCATCGCGTCCTTCCCAGGCCGCCACGGACACCAGGATCACCGTGGTGATGAAAATAACCGCGGCGATTTTTCTGCCGAAGGTCCTGCGCTTGGCCAGGAGCCTGTCGGAGTAGGGTCGCCTAAAATTTGCATGGCGTGATAAAATACGCTTATGCAAACACCGACGACATTCCGCAAATACGACCCGGACCAACTGCTTTTGCTCCCCGAAGACATGAGGGA
>Ga0326728_10010051_pt1 | contig 22352 bp, 21 predicted proteins | sample MB3enrmetagenome_FD_207602 | JGI IMG/M metagenome (GOLD analysis project Ga0326728, IMG submission 207602) | Lab enriched peat soil microbial communities from McLean, Ithaca, NY, United States - MB31MN | ecosystem: Environmental > Terrestrial > Soil > Wetlands > Peat | place: USA: New York... | reverse complement strand
CGAGCAGGCCAAGAACGTCATCGTCAACAAGCGCGGCCAGGGGAAGGGGTTCGCCGGCATCGAGAACGACCTCTTCTACCGCGACAACTGCCACATGCTCTACGGGGATGCGGCGACGGCGATCGGAAAGCTCGTCACCGCCCTCAAGCAGTCGTAACGGGCGCGACCTTCCCCCGGCGCGCGGCGAGCTCCCCGCGCCACAGGTCGACGAACAGCCCGAGGAGCAGGGCGGTGAGGACGACGTCCATCACCTCCGCCGGCCAGACGACCCCCTGGCCCGACGACCAGGTGATGAGGCCGAGGTTGAAGTTCACCGCCCCGACCGTGGCGATCCCCCACATCCACCAACGGACGCGTGACCCGGCGAGCGCGCACGGCAGGAGCCAGATCAGGAAGTTGTAGGAGAGGAACGGGGTGATGAGCGCCACCCCGACGATCGTGATGGCGACGGCCCGGACCGGGGACCGGACCGCGACAAAGACGGCGACGACCACCGCAAGCATCAGCGCCGCTTGGGCCGCTTCGACCCCGAGAGTGGACGGGAGCGCGTTGTGGAACAGGAGGATCCCGTAGACGTTCAGGGAGTACGACCGCCGGGCGATCTGGCCCACGAAGACGCTGTTGAGGAACCCAGAGCCCCAGATGGCGTACGACAGCGCCGTGGCGCCGCCGAAGGCCCCCGCGGCCGCGAGGAAGCCCCAGCCCCGCCATCGGGGCACCGAGCCGTTCATCGCTAGCGCGGGGAACAGGCTCGGGAACCTCGCGGTCGACAGGAAGCCTCCCAGGGCGGCGGCGAGGGGTCCCCGACGCTCGGAAAGGTAGAGCGCGAGCAGGAGCGTCATCGGAACGATGGCGTTGGTCGCCCCGCCGAACTCGGACGTGGCGAGCGGCACGAAGAGGATCGACGTCGCGACGAAGACGGTGACATAGCGGCGGTCCTCGCCACCAACCCACCAGGTCAGCGGCAGGATGCTCAGGACGACCGCCCCCCAGACGAGGCAGATGCCGGTGAGGCCCCCGAGCGTGCCGAGCGCGTCCAAGAGAACCGCCGCGAGCCCGTACGGGACGCCGATCGTGCTCCCGCAGTAGGCGACGGCGGAGAACGGGTTCGACCCGGCCCAGAACGCTCGGCCCGAGTCGGCCACCCCGAGCGCGTCGCTGAGGATGCCGGGCTGGCAGCCGTACTGGCCGCTCAGGATGCCGTACGCCGAGAACCCCCCGAACCAGAGTGCCGCGACGACCGCGAGCGGTCGCCAGTCGAGCCACTCGAGGTCGCTGCGTCCGGAGAGCCTCTGGAGGAGCCGTGCCACCCACGTCCGTATCGCCGCTCCGTACCGGGTCCGGTAGAGCAGGACCACCAGGTTGACGACGGTGAGGACCCCGAAAACTCCCCAGGTGTCCCAGTTGCTCAGGAGGGCGATCGTCCCGTCAGCCATCCGACCCGTTGAGGCTCCCGTTCGGGGACGAACCAGGTTCCCCGAGAGCCGAGAGGACGGTAGCGCGGCGAGCGCATAAGCAACCGCCGGGACAGGCCCGCCCCGGTTCAGAGGGGAGCGTCGGTGCCCTTGCGGTTCTCCGAGGAAGGTGCCGTCGGCTCATCCCTGGCGGTCCGATGGGAGCCGCGGGCGGTGTCCTGCCCGGTTCGTGTCCGGGGCCCGAGCCGAGCCTCTTCGTCCCGCACGATGACGATCAGGATGACGATCGAGATGGCCAGCAGCAGGATCCCGCTCAGCTCGTACGGCCACCACACGCCGCGGACGAGGGCCAAGTACCAGTAGAAGAAGCTCTCGTTCACGGCGGCCAGAGTGGCGTACGCAAAGAGCCACCAGTTCACCGTCGCCCCCAGCAGGACGAGGGGGATCAGCCAGGCCACGAAGTGATAGTTGAGGTACTGCGAGAAGATCATCACCCCGACCAGGGGCACGGCGCACGCCGCGGCCGGCGAGTAGCCGCGGACGTTCGCGAAGAGGACGAAGGCGAGCAGCCCCGCGCCCTGAACCGCGGCCACGGTCAGGGACGGCTCCACCCATCCCTCGTGAATGAGCAGGGCGAACAGGTTCAGCGACTCGCTGTTGGCCCTCGCGAACTGCCCGAGGTAGACGACCTGGATCGCGTCCCACCCCCACAACGCCCAGGCGAGGGCCGCCGAGCCGAGGAAGACCCCGAGCACGAGAACGACTTGGTACCCGCGTCGGCGGCCGAGCGACGCGGACGAACCGAGGAGGGGGAAGAGCGCTGGGAATCGTGCCGTGCTCAGGAACGCTGCCACTCCTTGGAGCCAGGTCCCTCCCCGACGCGTCGCCCCGAGCGCGTAGAGCATGAGCAGGACCGACACCGCGACGACCAGGTTCTCGACACCGAGGTTCGTGGCGATGTTGGGAAGGTAGAGGACGGACGTAGCGGTGAGGACGCTCACGTAGCGGCGAGACTCCCCGGCGATGCCCCACACGAGCGGCACGACCGCGAGCGCGAGGAGCTGCCAGACCAACCAGATCCCGAGGATGGTTCCCGAGAGCGCGCCGAGGGCGTTCAGCGACACCGCGGCCAGCCCGTACGGGATCACCGTCGACGTCGCGTGGCTGCAGAAGGTGACCGAGAACGGGTCGTGGCCGCCGAGGGCCGCCTGACCGGAGGCCAGAATGGCGAACGAATCGTCCGAGCAGTGCGCCGAGGAGACGTTCCAGGCGACGTTCCCTGCGGTGATGAGCGTGAGGGGCACCATGATGTGCCACAACCGTAGCCAGCTCCAGTCCGGTCGGCCGGTGGCCCAGCGTTGCCATCGGTCGATGGTCGACCGCACCGATGGGAAGACCCGGGACCGGTACGCCAGAACGATGAAGCTGAGCACGAAGCTCGCGACGAAGACGAGGAGCGAACCGGCGAACCCCACTACGGACATCGGTCACCCGACCCGACCGACCCTGGGTCGGTCCGCGCGGCCGCTTCTCGGATAGTCCCTCCGGCCGAACCGTACCGACGGTCGTCGGTGCCGACGTCGTTCCGGCGGAGACCGCTCATGGAACCCCACTTCGGGTGGGAGCGATGCAACCCGCCCGTCGGCCCCGACGACCGAGGGCTCATATTCCTTGCCCAATCTCACGGGCTCGGGGAATCCCGTCGGATGGCGGAGCGCACCGAAACCGGAGGATCCCTGATCTCCGTTCGGGGCCTCGGAGCGCGCGAGCTCGCGACCTACGGGGCCGCGTGGGTCGCGGGCGCCCTCCCGCTCTTCGCCGTCATCACCGCGCTGTGGCTCGCCCCCCACACCTTCGGTTCGACCGGCGAGATCACGATCGGGGCGTTCGCGATCGCCTTCCCGGTGGTCGTCCGCCGCCTCGGCGTGTCGAGGGAAGCTCGGTTCGTCCGGTTCCTGCTCGTCGCGGGGATCGTGTTCGGGGTGATCTCGATCCTCACGGGGGCCGGCAACGGGCTCACGGACGAGCCGTACACGACCCCCCGGTTCGTCACGCTCCTCTGGGCGCACCAGGACCCCTACGTGGTGCCGCTGGTCTTCAACTACGTCCAGTACGGGCAGACGATCCACTCCTACTCGATCTACCCCTATCTGCCGCTGTTGATGTTCCTGCAGGTCCCGGGACTCGACTACAAGTGGTTCGCGCTCGGCTGCTGGGTCGGGATGGTCCTCCTCGTCCGGAAGCGGTTCGACGCCGGCGTCCTCCTCGCCCAGCCGTATGTCGCGGTGATGGCCGCGAGCGGCTACAACGACTTTCCTGTTCTGTTGCTCCTCACGCTCGGGTTCGTCGGCGTGGGAGGGCACGCGCAGCGCTGGGCCCAGCTCCTGGCCCTGGGGGCGAAGCAGTTCGCGAACGCGATCGTCCTGGTCTACTACGCGGTGCGGCGCGATTGGAAGAACTTCCTCGTCACTGTCGTCGTCAGCGCGGCGTTCATCCTGCCGTTCGTGGTCTGGAGCGGACCGACCGTCCTCTGTCCGTCGGTCCTCGCGGACCGCCTCTCCTCGTGCCCCGCCGGCGGCGAGGCCCAGTTCCTGCTCAATTACTCGCTCTGGCCCGTCTGGGTCCTGGCCATCTTCTACCTCCCCGTGCTCGGGGCCCTCCGATCCTACGCTGAGAAGGGACGCCATTCCCACCCCCTCGCCGGGCGGTGGGGTCGCCTTTGGCGCCTCCTCGCCGGGTTATGGGGGCGCCTTTGGGGTTTTCTCGCCGGGCGATCGAATTCGGTGAGCGACCTTCTCCGGGTTCCCGCGTTCGTCATTGTGGGGATCTCGGGCGCGCTAGCCGGCGTGAGCGTGTTCCTAGGCGTCGGGATCTACCTCGGTTCCTCCGAAGCGGCGACGATCTACTCGGTGATTGTCGGGTTCTTCATCCTGACCGGATGGGTCGTGGCCTGTCATGGCGCCGGAAGTGCTGACAGGTCATTCTTCGGACGATCTCTCTCACGTCTTACGTTCCAGCTGATCGTCCAAGCGGTCGCTCTCGCGCTCAACGTCATCGTGGTGGTCGTCGCGACCGTTCTGGGCCGGCCCGCGCTCGCAGGAGAGCTCGTGGGAGCGTTCCTCGCGAGCCTGTGGGAGAGCATCGTCTTTTTCCGGACCCTGCATCAGCGCGACCCGACGGTTCCGGTGCCTACCGCGGGGGCCGCTTCGGGCCGCGGGATGGCGTAAGAGGGTCGCCCGCCCCGGTCCGAACGGTGACCACTACTCGGGTAGGCCCGCCGACGTCAGGTCTCGTGAACGTGGAGCCCGGATTCACGGCGGCTGACGGGGCACATCGCGCTCTGCTCGCGAGGCGCGCTCACCGCGCCACAGGTCGATGAACAGCCCTAGGAGGAGGATGGTGAGGGCGACGTCGAAGATCATCGACGGCCAGCTCACCCCGTCGTCCCAGGCCCAGACGTTGAGGGCGAGGTCGTAGTTCAACGAACCGACGAACGCGACCCCCCAGAGCCACCATCGGGCCCGGGTCCCGAGGAGGGCCACCGGGAGCAGCCAGATGAGGATGGTGAAGGAGAGGAACGGCGTGAGGAGGGCGAACCCGACAAGCACGATCGACGCGGCCGCGACCGGGGAGCGGACGCCGAAGAAGACCGCGAGGAGGAGGGCGACGATGAGGGCTCCCTGGACGACCTCGATGCCGAGCCCACCGGGCAGTGAGTTGGACAGCAGGAAGATCCCGTAGAAGTTGAGCGAGAACGAGCGCCTACCGAGTTGCTGGAGGAAGACCGGGTCGAGGAACCCGTGGCCCCAGATCGCGAACGCGAGCCCCGTGACCCCCCCAAAGACGGCCAACGCCGTGAGGAACGAGAGGTAGCGCCGGCGCGGGAACGATCCCGTTTCGCCCAGGACGGGCAGGAGGTTCGGGAACCGGGCCGTCGAGAGGAATCCTCCGACGGCCGCGCTGAGGAGCTCGCTCCGTCGGGCAAGATAGAGGGAAAGAAGCACGGTGACCGGGACGATGGCATTCGTCGCGCCGTCGATCTGCGAGCAGACGATCGGGACGAAGAGGGCCGAGGTGCCCACGAAGACGGTGACGTATTGTCGGTCGGGACCCGCGACCGCCCAGGTGAGCGGGACCACGGCCAGGACCACCATTCCCCAGACCAGGTAGACCCCCGGAAGCCCGCCGAGGCTTCCCAGCCCGGTGATCAGGACCGCGGCGAGGCCGTACGGGACCTCGCTCGAGTGCCCGCACTCTGGGATCGTGAAGGGGTTCTGGCCCGCCCAAAACGCCTTGCCCGAGTTCAAGACCGAGATCGGATCGCTCCCGCCCGGCCGACAACCGTACTGGCCGCTCAGGATCCCGTAGGCGCTGACGCACGCGAAGGCGATGCCCGCGGCCACGAGCAGCGGTTGCCAATCGAGCCAACGGAGGTCGTCCCTTCCGGAGACCCGTCGCAGCGTACGCAGGACCCAGGGACGGATGCGGGCGCCCCGCTCGGTGCGGTAGAGGAGGACGAGAAGGTTGAGGGCGGAGAGGGCCCCGAGGACCCCCCAGGTGACCGCGTTGAACCAGTCCGCCATCGACGGTCGGAGGCCACGAGCGGGGTCGCGCTATTTCAGGGCTCGCCCATCCCCCACCGCGCTCGTCCGAAACGAGTGCGATCGAGCCCCTCAGGTAGAAGGCGAGAGGCGACCCAGGGCTCCGGCACCGAGGCGCCGCTCGCTCGAACGGTGTCCTAGACGAAGAGGATCACGTTCACGAGGATCAGAACACCGATCGCGGCGACCAGGATCTTCACCCATTGAAGGAGGTTCGCTGTGTTCTGTTCGATTCGCTGGAGCGTCTGGGAGGGGTCGGTCATCGCGGGGGCTTGGGCCGTCTGCGACCAGGGCAGTGAGGCGCTCATGTTGGGAGCGCCTGCCTTCGGGCCAATTAAGGGTTCGCCGGGCCGCCCGGTCGAACGTACGTCTCCGAGAGCTTGCCTCCCGGTCGGGTCTCCTCAGGCGTAAATCACGACCGCCAGGACCCCGACCGAGACCACGAAGGCGAGGCTGGCCCAGAAGGCCCCGCGCCAGAACCCTCGAGACGCCTCGGACCCCATCACCCGAGGATCGGAGGCGAGCGTCCCCACGAAGATGCCGGGAACGATGAGGATGAAGACCATCGCGACCATCAGGGCGAGCACGAGGGTTACGAGCTGCGGGAAGAACAACGGGACGAGTACGGCGGGGATGCTCTCTACCGCGTAGATCCAGACCGTGCTCTTGGGGGGGAGCCCGAGCGCTTCCCTCACTCCCCAGGCGCTGCCGAGGGAGACCACGACGAGCGCCAGGAACGCGGCGGCCACGAGACCCACGCCGAGGACGTAGGCCCCGTACTGTCCCAGCCCGGACGTCAGCGCGGAAGCGAAGCTAGCTCCGGAACCGAAGCTGAAGGACCCGCCCAACCCGGCTCCGATCATGACCACGATGATCATGAGCAGCTCACTGACGATCGCACCGAGGAAGGTCGATTGTCGCGAGATCGCGACGGAGGTGCGTTTCGCGGCCGTGGCGGAGGATTGGAAGAACAGCATGAACGGCATCACGACGGCCCCGGTGTTGGCGGCCAGCAGGAGGAAGAACGAGGGGTCGCCGGAGACCGCGAACGGGGTGTACGGGAGGAGCCCCCGATGGAGCACCACGACCGCCAGCGAGACCACGACCCCCGCCGAGATGCCGATGAGGACCCGCTCGACCCAGGCGTACGGTCCGCGGGCGACCAGGGCGATGTGGGTCAGGAACGCCAGGGGGAGGGAGATGATCGGGGGTATCCCGAAGAGGCTCAGACCGAGGGCGATGCCCGCGTACTCCGCGACGTACATCGCGACGTCGCCCGCCGCCATGGAGAGAGCGACGGTCGAGGCCACCCGGGGAGGGTAGCGCTCCCGGGCCAGTTCTCCGAGCCCCTTGCCGGCGACCGCGCCGATCCGGCCCGAGGCCTCCTGGATGAAGAACAGGGGGACCGTGAGGGCCGCGAGGAACCAGATGAGGTCGTAGCGGTAGCTCGCTCCGGACGCCAGCGCGGTCAGGATGCTCGCCGCGTCCACGTTGGCGATCATGACGAGCCACGCGGGACCCCCGCGCCAGCGTCGCGGCGCCCGAAGGTGGCGGGAGAGGGCAGGCAGCATAGGGCCCCGCCGAGACGGGGGGGGCCCATCCGAGGGTGGAGGGTCAACCATCTCCAGGATAGTCGAGCGCAAGGGGTCCATAAGTGCTGGGACGCACGTACACCGGATTCGCGATGGGTGGAAGTCACCCTCCGGGGCACAAAGCGCCAGGCGAGGAACGACGGGGGTTGGCCTTGCCGTCATCCCGCGGCGTTATGATATCCCCCGGAGTGACACCTCCCGCCCGAAGCGAGGAACCGATCATGGCAGTGACTCCTAGGAAGCGTCCGTCCGCCGCCGGGAAGAAGCGGCATCACAAGGCCCGCCAGCGAAGGATCGCCGCTCGCCGCCGCCAGGTCCCGCTGGGGGGAAACCGAGCCCGGCGGTGAACGTCGCTCACCTCACACCCGGGGACGGCCGAGGACATGGACCCATCTGACGACGGCTCGGTACCGATACCCCGACCCCCTCCGGGGTCCCGCTCGCCTATCGTCGCGGCCATCCTGGTGATAGCCTGTTTCGCGTTCGTGGCCGCAGGGTTTGTCGTCTACGCCGCCTGCAACGGAGGCGACTCCCTCATCCTGTTCGGCGTGGCGACCGCGCTTCTCGGAGCCTTGTTGTACCGTATGGGGGCGTGGGCCACGGTCATCCCCTTCGCGATCATCTCCGTCTGTCTCATCGGTGGGGGATGGTACGGGGCGACGGTCGCCGGCTGTTCGCTGTAGTTCTGGGCACCCGCACGTCTCGGCCGACCTGTCTTCGTAGAACGGAAGGAAGACCGTCCGGGAAGCGCTCGTGCGAAGAACCTATTCGGCAAGGGAGACTGGGGCTCTCCATGTCGGCCGGCGCTCCGCCCAAGACCTTTGTCTCCGACCTCCGGCCCGGGCGCGTGGCCACGTTCGAAGCCACCGTCGTGAAGCTTGAGCCCGTCCGTGAGGTTGAACAGCGGGTCGGGGGTCGAAAGAAGGTCCGGAACGGGCTCCTCAAGGACGGGACGGGCGAGATCGCGTTCGTGCTCTGGGGGAGCGAGGTCGAGCTGGTCGCCGAGGGCGACAAGGTCCGGATCGTCGAGGGCTGGGTCAAGGACTACAAGGGCCGCCCGCAGGTCTCCCTCGGAAGGACGGGAAAGCTCGAGAAGGCGTAAGGGCCGGGCCCCCATGGGTGGGGGGCAACGGCTCGATGCGGTGAGAGCCGAGGTTCACGCCCGGCGCGTTCGCCCTGACCGTGGCGCGTCACCCTGCCGCCGCCCGACCGACCGGGGAAAGCTCCTAATCGGGGTCGTCAATTCCTGGGGCCGTGCGTCGAAAGGCCGACCCCCTCACCCGAGAACAGCATCGGAAGATCGCCTCGGACCTGTTCAACTACACCTGGTCGCTCCTGGACCTGAAGGGGCGCAGCCCGGAGGAGATCGATGAGATGCTCCATGCGGCCCACGCCTCGCGTTACCACTGGGGCCACTCGGGAACGCCGCTCAACCACTCGATCGGCGAGTGGCAGGTCTCCCGGGTCTACGCGGTCCTGGGCAGGGCCGAGCCGGCCCTCTACCACGGTCGTCGGGCCCTCGAGATCGCCCGACGAAACCGGCTCGGTCGCTTCCACGTCGCCTACGCCTACGAAGCCCTGGCCCGTGCGGCCTCCGTGGCCGGAGAGCGTCGGGCACGGGACCGCTACCTCCGTGAGGCCCGTCGCGTCGGGGAGGGAGTCCGCGACCGGGACGACCGAAGAATGCTGCTGGAAGACCTGGAAACGATCCCCTGAACTAAGGGCCCATCGAGGGACCGCTCGCTTCAAGGACGGAACCATAAGCCCGGCCCCCGGCCTCACGCCGGGGAACGGTGAAGGAACTCCTTCGGTGCCCGTCGAACGAGGTCGTCGAGCAGGGATGCGACATTCTTCGTGACGGGAACCCCGTGACCCGGAAGCATGACCTCCACGTCCAGTTCCCGGATCCGAGAGAGTGACTGAACCGCCTGGTCCAGGCGGGTTGCGAACCTCGCGGCGGGCATGGTGAGATGTCCCTTTCGCTCGACCACAGAATCCCCTGAAAAGAGGATCTTGCGAGCCGGGTGATAATAGACCACGGCCCCGGGAGTGTGACCGGGCGTGTGAACGGCCACAAGTGGCCCGACTCGGTCACCATCCTTCAGTGAGGTCGTGACCGGGGCATGATGAACGCGCATGAAGAGGCGCATCAGGAGCGGCGTCGGGTCCTTTGCCCGCCCGTCGACGAAAGGGGCGTCGTCGGCGTGACAGGCTAGAGGGAGATGAAGATTCTCAACGAGATACGCCGCGCCACCCATGTGGTCCACGTGCCAGTGGGTCAGGAGGATCTTGCCCACGCGGGCCATGGGCACGTTAGAGTCCCTGAATGCCCTGACGATCGACTTGGCCTTTCGGGAGAAGCCTGTGTCGATGAGCAACAGCTCGTCGCCCTCTTGGAACGTGTAGCTGTTCACGAACCCGCCGGGGATTCGCCCAACCGTATCGACGACCGGCAGCCCGACGGTGGGCACCGGCATCACCAGTTGCGCAGAGCCTGGGCCACTTGCTTTCGCTCGGCCTTCGTCTGATGGCGGGGAGCGTTCCGGGTATAACCGGGGCAGGCGCACGCCCGGCAACGGTTGTCCGACCCGTGCAGCCGCCGTTGGTGCAAGCAGCCCGGGGTCTCACATTCCGTCGTCATCCTGTCCCCTCGCCGGCATCGACCACGTCCTCTACTCACCCGGGTCGAACACTAAAGGACGATGCTGCCTAGCGACCCTCGGTTCTTTCGAGAATGGGGGCGACCCCCTCGCTTCCCGCCGGGGCTTCCCGACGTTCCGATGCGTCGGACGAGGGCTCGTTGCGAGCGTCCTCCGCATGGAGCTCATGGACGTACCGCCCGCCGCGCATCAGGGAAACCACAGCCGCTACGCCCGTCAGGACGGCAGAGATCGCAAAGGCGAGGTCGATCCCGTTGAGGAACGCCGGGCCCACGGCGTTCGGGAAGAACGATTTCGACTCGAGCACGGTCGTGGCATTCCCGAAGGTGCCGGAAGGGAACAATCCGATGTAGATGCTCATCGGATTCTTGCCGAGGAACGCCCCGAAGAGGGCTCCCGTCGGGTTGGACGCGACCATGTTCGAGAGCTGGTTGGCGGCCGTTCCCGTGACCCCGTTCGCGCTCAGGGCGCTGGACACCGACCCCGAGAGCCCGTTCGCGAGCCCCACGAGGACGATGGTGAAGAAGACCGCCATGGAGAGCTGCATGCCTGCGTTCTGGAGCGTCGCCCGCATGCCCGACGCCGCTCCCCGATGCTCGGCCGGCACCGAGTTCATGATCGCCGCCGTGTTGGGCGCGGCGAACATCCCCATGCCGCAGCCCTGAACGAAGAGGATGACTCCCATCTCCCAGTACTGGAAGTTGTACGGCAGGAACAGGAGGAACACGAACGTCGCCGCGCTGATGCCCATGCCGGCGCTCGCGAGGTACCGGGCCCCGAACCGGTCCGACAGCCATCCGCTCAGCGGCCCCAGGACGACAAAGCCGCCCAGCATCGGCATCATGAAGACGCCGGCCCAGAACGGCGTCTCGGCGAACGAGTAGCCGTGGAGGGGGAGCCAGATTCCCTGGAACCAGATGATCATCATGAACATCACACCCCCGCGCGCGATGGACCCGAGGAGCCCCGCGAGATTGCCCGCGGCGAACGCGCGGATCCGGAATAGCTCGAGACGGAACATGGGTTCCGGCACGCGCGTCTCGATGAACAGGAACGCGACCAGGAGCGCGAGCCCCCCGGCGATTCCCCCCCAGACCCACGGGCTCGACCAGCCCATGCTCTGGCCTCCGTAGGGTAGGAGGCCACAGGTCACCGCGACCAAGAGGATCGTCAGGCCGGCCCCGAACGTGGTGTTCCCAAGATAGTCGATCCGCTGGCCCTTTCGGAGCGCGGTGACGTCATGGAGCTTGAAGTAGGCCCAGATCGTCCCGCCGACCGAGACGGGGACGCTCACGAGGAAGATCACCCGCCACGACGGGATGACGACCGCCCCCAGGTGAATGTCGCCCGCGCCGGCGAGCACCCCGCCCAGGACCAAGCCGACGACCGACCCGCCCATGGCGGAGACCTGGTTGATCCCGAGCGCCTTCCCCCGTTCGTCGTGCGGGAAGGCGTCGGTGATGAGCGCCGCGGAATTGGCGAACAGGAACGCGCCCCCGATCCCCTGGACGACCCGGAACCCGACCAGCTCCCAGGCACCGAGGGTCCCCGTGTTGGGGACTAGGAACAGCATGACGGAACCGACCGCGAAGATCGCGAACCCGAGGTTGTACATCCGGGCGCGTCCCCACATGTCCGAGATCCGACCGAAGGTGACGAGCAGCGTCGCCGTGACGATCCCGTAGCCCAGGAGGAGCCAGATGAGGAGGGTGAAGTTGCTCGGGAGGAACGGGTCGACGTCGAGACCGTTGAAGATGACCGGCAGGGAGATCAGGATGATCGTCCCATTGATCGACGCCAGCAGGGCGCCCAACGTGGTGTTCGAAAGGACGGTCCACTTGTACTCCATGGTCACGTCCCTCCCTCGGGGCGACCGACGCGCGGGCGGAGAGCTCCCGTCGTGACGGGAGAGTCGTCGACGACCGTCCGCACCCCGTCGGTGGTCATCGTGTCGTCCCGCAGGCGGCTCGCCGTCGGTTCGGTTGACCTGGCATCAAGGGAGAATCGGTGGCCCACCGCGTGGTGGGCACTGACCCAACACCGAGAAATCGCGACGAGGGCGGGCCTAATCTTGAGCGCGTAAGGCGGGATTGACCTGTCCTCGTCCGCGAGGGACGCGAAGCGCGTGGAGACGGGGGAACTCGCGTCAGCCGGTGGGGGCGGGTTGCCCCGACTGACCGGAGTTAGTCGTCGCGGTGCCGGCGTTTTCGACGATTGTCGGCGTCTTCGAACCGAGGGGGCCCACGCCGGTCCGACCCACGGAAAGGTCGACCCCCACGGTCGCCTCCCCGGCCCTGGTAGGGGGGCCGGGACCCGGGCCCGGAACGGTACTCGCGGCGCCCATAGCTCGGTCCTCCGCGATCGCTCCGCCCGGCCCCTGGCCGGTCGTCGCGTGGGGGCAGCGTGAAACGGTTCCCGCACGCCTCACACTCTCCCACGAGCATGCCATCGTCCCCCGTGGAGAACCGCAGGGGAGCGCCGCACTTCCGGCAAGGTCGGCCGCGGGGCATCCCCCCGTCGAACCGCTCAGGGCGTTCCCGTTCCCTCTCGGGCCTAGCGGACTCCCGCTTGGGTACGAAGACGGTCGTGGTCTCGCAATCCGCACAGACCACCTCGATCGACCCTCCCTTGCCCTCGCGGAAGGCTAGTGGGGCACCACACTCCTCGCATTCCGGTCCCCCTTCGGTCCCCTCGCTCGCCGGCGCGCCCTCGCCCGAAGGGGCCGCGGGTCCCGACGGGGGAGTGCCTAGGCGTGACGAGACCGTGGTCCCTTCCACGAACGCGAACTCCTTTGCGCACGAAGGACAGGTCCCGGTGCGCAGGCGTACCTCGCGCTGTTCGAAATCCATCGAAGTTCCACATTCTGGGCAGGAGTTGGTCATGGTAGTTCCCCGGAGGAATTCGCTGACCCCACATTACATCCCCCTACCCCTGTCAATCGGGAAACCTGGCCGAACGGAGGGTGTTCCGAGCGGATCGAGACGAGCCTGTTGCGGGCGGCGAATCCCCCCGCCGGCGCGGGGAGTGGTCCCTGCCTGACCAAGGCAGTACTCCTCGAGCGCTAGGAGGAGTCGTCCCCGGGTCCCGACCGAGCCCGCGGTTAGGGATGCGCGCGGAACCAGTCGAGCGTCTGGCGAACTCCCTGGTCGTACGGGGTGGATGGGATCCCCCCAAACTTCTGACGGTACTTGGAACCATCTAGGATGAACCGTTCGCGCTTCAGGTACATCATTTCCCGGAATTCGCGAGCCTCCGCGTTGAACAACCCGACCAGGGTGACCATCCCGCTCGGAACGGCCCGGGGACGGGACTTCGACTGGGCGACCCGGGCCACCAACTCCAGGAACTCCCGTGGGGTCGTCACACTAGCCCCCGGAACATGGTAGGTTTCGCCGTCCGAACCCGGGTCCAGCCCGGCCCGGACCATGGCCTCCCCCCCGTCCGGCATGAACACGAACTCGGACGCGACATTGAGGTCGCCGTACCAAGGCATGGGTCGCCCGCGCAACGCGCCCCGGAAGATCTCCGCGTAGAGGCGGTTCACGACGAACGGCCCATAGAAGTCCGGCATTCGGACGATCGTGTACGCCAGCCCATGCGAGCGATGGAGGTCCGCGAGGCGCCGTTCCATCTGCAATCGGAGCCGACCCTTGCGGGTGTGCGGTTCGAGGGGGTGGTCTTCGCGAACGAGGTCCGTGCGTGCGTGGCCGAACACGTAGACGTTTCCCGGAAAGACGACGCGGGCCCCGGTGGCTTGGGCGGCCGCGATGGTGTTGTCGAGCATCGGGAGGACCTTGGCCGGCCATTCCGTGTACGGGACGTTTACGCAGTGGAAGATCGTGGTGACGCCCTGAGCCGCACGGCGGACATCGTCCGCGACAAGGGCGTCGCCGGCCGCCACGTCCACTCCCTTCGCTTCGGGCCAAGAGGTTCGGAACCGTTCCGGGTCTCGTACCAGAACCCGAACCGGCTCACCCCGCTCGGCGAGCTTCACGGCCGTCCAGTGCCCGATACCTCCGGTCGATCCCAACACCAGGTGCATGTTCCCACGCGAGCACGGCGACGTCAAGGGACGCTCATCACGTCTCCGGAGGATCGTCGAGGATAACTCCCACGACTCGGAGCTCGAGTCTGCCATACCTCCGCCGACGTTAGAAATGAAATCTCGCCGGAGCCGGTCGCCGGCCCCCGGCCATCGCGGCGGAGCGGAGAAAGTACTTACGGTCCCTTAGGATGGCCGCTGACAATTCACCTAGGTGAGTGGTTGCTGCTATGGTGGTAGTACTGGACGGGCACTCTCTCAGGGCCGAGGATGTCGTCAAGGTGGCGCGGGGCGGAGAGCCGATCTCGATCAACAAGGACGCGGTGGTTCGCATCAACAAATGCCGCGCCCTCTTGGAGCGCAAGATTGCGGCCAAGGAGATCATGTACGGCGTGAACACCGGGATCGGCGAACTTTCCGAGGTTGTCCTCACCCCCGAGCAGGTGGAGAAATTCCAACGGTACCTCGTCTACTCGCACGTCGCGGGTTGCGGGGAGCCGATCGCCGAGGAGGACGCGCGCGGGGCGATGCTCGCTCGCCTGAACACCCACTGCTGGGGCCATTCGGGCATCCGGTACGAGCTCGTGGACCTGATGGTCGAGATGGTCAACCGGGGCGTGAACCCTGTGATGTGTCAGAAGGGGTCTGTCGGTGCCTGCGGGGACCTTTCCCCGATGGCCCAGATGGCGCTCGTCCTCATGGGCGAGGGAGAGGCGTTCTACAAGGGAAAGAGAATGCCGGGCGCTGAGGCGCTGAAGGCGGCCGGGATCTCCCCGATCGTGTTCCGGGAACGGGATGGACTGGCCTCGATCAACGGCTCCAACGTGATGACCGCCATGGGCTGCATCGAGCTCGTCGACGCCGAACGCTGGCTCAAGACCCAGGAGGTCGCGCTGGCGATGACGCTCGAAGCGCTCAACGCCAACATGAAAGCCTACGACCACCGGGTCCACGACGTACGAGGCTACCCCGGCGCCCAGGCGTGCGCCGAGAACATCCGGAAGATCACCGAAGGTTCCGACCTCTTGAAGCGCCCGGGGAAGAAGGTGCAGGACGCCTACTCCCTGAGGTCCAGTCCCCAGGTCGTGGGGGCCGCCAAAGACTCCCTGGCCTGGACGAGGTACATGCTCGAGATCGAGCTCAACCATGCGGCCGACAATCCCACGTTCTTCCCCGACGAAGAGCTCGTGCTCAACGGAGCCAACTTCCAGGGAACGCCCATGGCCTTCGGGATCGAGGTCATGGGAATGGTGGTCACCACCGTGGGCGTGCTCTCCGAACGCAGGACGAACCGCCTGCTGAACTCCCACCTCTCCGTGGGCTTGCCTGCCTTCCTGACGAAGGGAGCCGGGATGTTCTCAGGGCTCATGCTCTCGCAGTACACCGCCGGGGCGTTGGTCGCGGAGAACCGCGTGCTCTCGCATCCGGCCGCCACGGGCTCGATTCCGGCCGCGGCCGACCAGGAGGACTTCGTCTCGATGGGCATGACCTCGGCGATCAAGGCGAGGCAGATCATCGAGAACTCCTGGTCGATCGTCGCGATCGAGCTCATGGCCGCCGCTCAGGCCTTTGAGTTCCGCGCGCCGACGAAGCCCTCGAAAGGCTGCGAGGCGGCCTTCGAGGTCATCCGGAAGCACGTGAAGAAGCTGGAAGAGGACCGTCCGCTCTACAACGACATCAACACATTGACCACGGTCGCCCGCTCCGGAGAAATCCTGAACGCGGTCGAGAAGGTCGTCGGGGCGTTGAAGTAGGCCCGCGTCGCTGAGGACCCTCGGTCCGTAGCGGTAGCGCTACACGGAGACCGAGTAGCGGATGGTGGGATTGTCGATGTACTCCAGGACCTTCTCGGTTCCCTTCTCGAGACCGGTCCGGTAGGCGAGCTTCAGAACCTCATCGAGAGCCTCCCGCTCGAGAGGAGCGATGCTCTCGATCGTGGAGGTGACGGGCGTCGCATGCCGGTCGAAGGAGGCGAGGAACGCCCGGAAGCCCGGAAAGGCGCACTGGAACAGTTGCAGCTGGAGCCGAACGTCGGGAGGGGTCGGGTTTGCGTAGTAGCTCTTCATCTCGTAGAACCGGTCGCGACCGTCCCAGTAATCCGGTTGTGCGTAGACCCCGACCCTCTCGTTGATCAGGATCAGCCGGCTTCGGGGCCGGGACAGACCCATGACCTCGCTGCGGCGGAACGCCTGGAGCACGCCGGAGACCTCCGAGAGCTGCTGTTCCCGGTCCTTGGGCGTCAGCTGAACGTCGGCGTCGGCCAGCTCCCGGTCCAGGACCTCTGCGGCCAGTCGGTTCATCGACGTGATCGTGGGTCTTCGTGACTGGCTGAACTCGTGGCTATACCGGGACAGCGTCTCGTCGATCGCTTTACCCACCGCCATGCCGATCTCGTCCTTCTCGGTCACGGGGCGGGGGTGGGCCACCTGAACGACCTCGTATGCGGCGACCGTCTTCACCGCCGTCATCGAAAGGAAGCAACAACCCCAGGGTTGGATGAGTATTGGGTCTATGGGCCCCGCGACTCCCTCGTTCAACCCGGTAGGGGCAATGTGGGTCGCACGTACCCGGACCTACGGTCCCCGACGGATTCGAGGAAGGAACCGCCCTGTCCGAGCGACGTAGGCCGCGTAGGTCTCCCCGAACGCTTCCGGGGACCCGAGAAGCTCCTCTTCCAGGCGCGCGCGGTAGACCGCCGTGCCGACCAATAGTACCGTGATAGCGGCGAGCGGCGGGCTGAGATAGAGGGCGCTCAGTCCGACTGCCCCCGTGACGATCGCCGTGTACGCCGGGTGGCGGATGTACCGATACGGACCCTCCTGCACCAACCGGTGGCCTTCCTGTACCTGTATCGCGGGCGTCATCTGGCGTCCCAGGGTCCGTAGGGAGGCGAGGAAGAGGAGCCCGCCGACAATCGCGGCCACGAACCCGAAGAGCTGGACCACCGCGGAACCCGGGAACTCCGGGGTGGTGGGCCAGTGGTAAGCGTAGGCAGGGTCGACCAGCACTCCGACCGAACAGAGGACCACGATCAGCGCCCCGCCCACCCACACGACCTCCGTCCAGCGTGCGGGATGCCTCTTGGTCACTACGCGGACAGCTCTCCGGGGTAGGTGCTCTAGGCCGTGTCCGAGCAGGAACCCGCCGAGGAGCGTTGCGAGGGTGACCCCCGCGAGGACCTGAACGGTCAACAAGCCCAGCACAGGTCGGCCTACCACCCGGGGGATGATTTACCCTGCGCGTGCCGGGATCAAGTGCCCGGAGCTAGGGGCTGGAAGGCGGACGTTTCGTCAGTGCGGTACCGATGGAGACTGCCGCGACCAGCCCGAGGGCCATTGCCGCCAAACTGCCGTCGTTTTGAATCCACGACGGCGCCGCCCCGCCCCAAGGATCGGACTCGGTCCATTCCCCATGGGAGTAGACCCACACATCCTGCCAGCCGACGAATAGGCCGGAAGGATCGACCCAGCAACAGCCGCCCGCCATCACGATGCCGCCGTCGGGCGGGTCGTCCAGGAATCCATCGGTTTCACGGGCCGGGGGAGAGGTTCCGGGCGTGACGTCCTTCCATGTCCCGCCCGAAAACTGGAACGTCCCACCGTCGTGGTGCTCGCAGGTGAAGCCCGCCGTGGAGACGCACGTTCCCACGACAATCACCGTCTGACTCGTCGAGTCGTAGGCGAACCCGCCGTAGGCGAACAGGTCCGGCGCCGGGCCGAAGGTCTCCGTCCGATTGGTCCACACCCCTCCGCGGTAGGTCCACGTCGCGGAGCCGGGGATCGCCCGGGGATGCGCGAGGGCGTTGTAGTAGAGCAGGTACCCGTCTGCAGGGTCATCCACGAACCCGAAGAAGGGGATGGCGCCGAACGAGCCGGACAGCGGAGGCGGACCCGAGACGGTCGCGTTGGTCCACACTCCACCCGCGTACGTCCACGTCTCGTTGATCGAAGCTGCACCGGTGAGCGAACTAGCGTTGATTCGGCTCCCTCCGAAAAGCACCACGGCTTGGTCCTCGGAGTCGTAGGCCATCAGCCCCAGGATCCTGGGCGGAGGGGCGCCCCGGACCGTGGACGTGAGGTTCGTCCACCGGCCCCTCTCGAACGCCCACGTGTTCGAAAGGGGCCGATCGTAGGTTATCCCGAATGAGCCCGTGTACGTGTACGAGCCTCCGTAGAGTAGGACGTAGCCATCGTGGGCATCGTACACCAGACGAACGTTGTTCGTCATGTCGGTGGGAATCCCGGCGGTCGACGTGATGTTCGACCAGACTCCGTGGGCGTAGGTCCACGTCGATCCGTAGACGAGCAACCAGAGGTCGTACCCCGTCGCAGCGTCGTAGGCACCGAGCCCGCTGTAGAACGTGATCCCCGTGGGGCCGGTTGGATTGGGAGCGGCCCGAGCGAGCGTTACGCCCCCCACGATCGCCACGGCGAGCAAGGCCACCGCGACGAGAAGGACCAAGGCCACCACCAACGGCCACCGCTGAGCTCGCACGTTCCTCGGTCCGGGGTTCTGCGCTTCCCGTACCGGGCTGCGCTATCTTATCATCTTCCACTTCGTTGGCGCGGACCGGCTGACCCGTCCGTGACCCCTCGGTCGCACGCCGGCTTCGCCGTGTCCCGTGAGGCGAAAGCGTGAGCGCGCAGTCGTCCTCGGCCCCCGCACCTGCTCCCCCACGTCGCCGGTCTCGATTCGACATCGCGGCCGCCGTCCTGCTCGCGGCCGCCGTCATCCTGTTAGCACTCTCGCTCGCGTTCCCGTGGTGGTCGGAGTCGCTGGTCGGGCCGGGGTCCAATCCCCTGACCTCAACGCAGGATTACTCACCGATATCCGGCGTCACCGGCACATGTTCGCCCAGGTGCAGTCCCTCAACTGGCGGTCCACCCCTCGGTCCGTTCCAGGGGACCATGACGTTCAGTTCCGCGGGGCTCAACGACACGGCGGCCCTCTATGGGGGGGTCCTCGGCCTCGGGGTCATCGGAATGGCAGGCGCCGCTCTTGCCCTCGTGACCTCGCTCACGACCTCGCTCCGTGCTCGACTGCGCACGTCTGCGTTGCTGGTCGCGATCGTTGCGTCGGCTCTCGGGTGCGGCCTCCTTGCGTGCCTCCAGCCGGTGGCCTACCGAACGGACACCGCCGCCACGTTCTCGGAACACGGCGCGTGGACCGTGGCGCCGTCACCCGAAACCAGCTTCTGGGGTAGTTGCTCGCCCGGGCCTTCGAACGGGATCTGTGCGTCGGGGTGGTCGGTCTCGTGGGGGCCCGGCCTCGGCTGGTTCATGATTGCGGCCGCGGCCCTGGCCCTGATGGCCGTCGCTCTCCTTCCGCTCCTGAGGGCTCGTCGTTCCCACGCGCCGGCGGCCTCGACCGAGAAGAGAGTTGGCGTGTCGGACTCGGCCGGTGCTTCGGACGAGGACGTCCGGTAGGTTGCGGGGCGGCGAGACTGCCATCAACGCTCCTTCGTGGAGTAGGTGCGATGGTCGTGGCACCCATTTGCACTCAGGGAACCTCCTCGACGACCCCGTTTTTCGGATAGCTATCGGGTGTTGACCGGGTCTAACCAAACGGCAGGGAACGGGCCCTTCCGGGCCGCGTCAGACTGGCGTTTCGTGACCTCCCGTTCCGAGGAATATGGTATTAGTGTGTGTGTCTCGGTGGCGCCCACCCCGGTCCCATGACGAACGTTCCGGCGATAGAAGCCCACGGGATCACTCGCGTCTTCCAAAGCCGCAAGGGGTTCCTCTTCCGGGAAGTGACACGAACCGAAGCATTGGCCGGTGTCGACCTCACGGTCGAGCCCGGGTCGATCTTCGGTCTCCTAGGGCCCAACGGAGCCGGGAAGACGACCTTCGTCAAGATCCTCTCCACGTTGCTGCTCCCCACGGCGGGCACCGCGCTCGTCTTCGGGCACGACGTGGCCAAGGAAACGTCGTGGCTTCGCCCTCGGATCGGGCTCGTACTCGGCGGGGAACGAGGACTCTACAACCGGATCAGTGCCCGTGAGAACCTTCGCTACTTCTCCGACCTCTATGGAATTCCGTCCCACGAGCGAGAGGAACGGATCCGTGCCGTACTCGAGCGGGTCGGGCTCACCTCGGCCGCGGACCGCCGCGTCGAGGAGTATTCCCGTGGGATGAAACAGAAGCTGCACATCGCACGTGGGATCCTCCACCGACCGCAGATGCTCTTCCTGGACGAGCCGACGATCGGTCTCGACCCGAAGAGCGCCCGGGAAACCCGCAAGCTCGTTCGGTCGCTCGTCTCTGACGGGGTGACGATCTTCCTCACGACCCACTACATGTTCGAGGCCGAGGAACTCTGCCCCGAGCTTGCGATCATGTCGAAGGGCCGAATCGTGGCGCGCGACACCGTGGCCGGGCTCCGCCACCTCGTGGGCGGGGACCGCACCCTGGAAGCCGAGGCGTACGGATTCGAGGACCGGGAGCTCATGACGCTCCACCACCTTCCCGGGGTCTCGAAGGTCGCGAGTGAAGAGTATGGTCCTCGGATGCGCCTTACGATACGCCTGCGCACCCTCGAGACGACGCCCGCCGATGTGTTCGCCGCGTTGCCAGGGCACCCCGAGCTCTCGGTCCGGGAGCGCCAGACCTCCCTCGAAGACGTCTACCTCGACCTCGTCGAGGAGGATGCGAAGTAGATGGCGGACGAACCGGCGCACGTCTCTCGACTCCACGCGACTTCGGCCTCGTTACGGCTCTCGCTCCTCATGTTCATGGCCGACCCACAATGGCTCATCCCGTCGATGATTGCGCCGGTCGTCTTCGGCCTCGTGGCCTTCGAGCTGTTCCGGGGTGCGGGACCGTATTTTCTCACGTACGCGATCCTAGGCGCCGGCATGATGAGCATGTGGGGCCAAACGCTCTACGGCAGCGGTTGGGCGATCGGTCAGGACCGGGAGTTCGGCACCCTCGAACCGACGATCCAGTCGCCCACGCCGTACTTGTACATCGTCTTCGGCCGAGTCCTCTGGAACGTGATCTCGGGCCTCTTCGGAGGTGCGATCGTCTACCTCGTTGTCGTCCTAGCCGCGGGAAGCCCTCCGGCAGTTCCGAACCCGATCGGGTTCGTGATCCTCTTCGTCTTCGTCATGCTCACGCTTGCGAGCGTCGGGATCCTGTTCACAGCGGCTTGGGTGTACACCCGGTACGCCGGTTTCATTCAGAACGTGGGCGAGTTCGCGTTCTACGTCGGCACCGGCTGCATGTTCCCGGTCGTGCTCTTACCGTTCTGGACGAACCCGATCGCCTTGGTCTTCCCCCCCACGTGGGCGCTCGACGCGCTGCGCTACCTGTCCATCCCGGGGTACGTGGGGTTCTCCTGGGGATTCTGGGTCGACCTGGCGGGCGCGGTCGGGACGACCCTCATCTATCTCTCCATCGCCGGGAGCGTCTTCCACCGTGTCGAACGGCACGTGTTGGCCCAGGGGGACATGGGCTGGTACTGAGGGGTGGGCGGAGAATCGATGCTGGCTTCGGCAACCCCCTCCGTGAACCACGTCTCCTTCTGGCGCACGTTCTGGTCGAACGCCCTCATCGCCCCGAAGACGACCCTGGGGTTCATGCGCGTCGACTTCGTCCTCGGAACCGTGTTCATCATCCCTCTCACCCAGATGGTCTTCTTCGCGTTCGTCGTCCATCTCGGCGGCGGTGGCGCCTCGGAAGTCGCGTTCACCGCGCTCGGGAATGCCGTGGCGACGGTCACCTACTCGAGCATCTTCTCCGTGTGTCAGACGACGGACAGCGAGAAACAGCAAGGCACGATGGAGCACCTCCTCGTCAGCCCTGCCAACCGCCTCGCGCTCTACTTCGGGCGCGGGCTCATCCCCATCGCGATCTCGCTCGCGACGGTCGTTGTGGGCATCACCTACGCCGTCGTCCTCTTTGGTGTCCAGATCGCACCGTCCGCGTTGCCATCGCTGGCCGTCTCGGTTTCGTTGACGGCGTTCGCGATGGTCGGTTTCGGACTGCTCCTCGGGGGGGTCGCGCTCTATCTGCGGACGTCCATCATCCTTGGGAACATCT
>Ga0326728_10010050_pt1 | contig 22352 bp, 38 predicted proteins | sample MB3enrmetagenome_FD_207602 | JGI IMG/M metagenome (GOLD analysis project Ga0326728, IMG submission 207602) | Lab enriched peat soil microbial communities from McLean, Ithaca, NY, United States - MB31MN | ecosystem: Environmental > Terrestrial > Soil > Wetlands > Peat | place: USA: New York... | reverse complement strand
ACCAGGATCGACTCACTGTTGCTCTGAAATTGGCCCGTCCCAAGACTCGGCTTGGCCCAAGTGACCATCTGCTGTGGCTCGAAACCCCAAGCTCGTGCCACTGCATATCCCCAATCGACGTGCTGATTGATAACCCACAACCACAGGTGAGCTTTCGGTTGCGTGGTAGGGCACAACGCGATGATCTGGTCAACCGTGAGTAACCTGTAGTACCGCTGCGGCCCGGCGCGGTACTTCCCCACCGTTCGCCCAACCGTGTTGGCGTGTAGCTTCGGCCACCACGGCGGGTCCGCAACTACGGTCCTGGGCAACATCAGCGTTACGTCTCCCTTGGCTCGTGGTGATTGGCGCGCATTATCGAGATCGTTTCTGTCGTCGAATCTGACTCACGCGCCCGGTTGATCGCGTGACCAGCTACCCCACACGTACATACTTCAAACATGGTCGTCTCCTTGAGATGTGCGCATCAGCGTGACCGTTGTTGTCGACGAACATCAGAAACCGCTTCGGTCCAAGTAGAACCGGCACCCTCAAAAGTGATGCCCCTTCCAAAGCGAACGGAGATGTGTCTGCGCGGCTCTTCACGTTCAATCCACGAAGTGTAGGAGATTGCCGACGGAAACTCGGTCTCGATCAAGTCGTCCACTTGTCCACGTGTTTTCGGTTCGCTCATCTTACCTGTTCGATCAGCTGCAACTCGATTCACGGTCTCAAACACCAGTGTCATAGCCGCCTTCACATCCTGCCTCATCGCTAGGTTTCCTCCTGCTATCGCTGCGCCCATCCCGACAGTGCTGCAGCACGCTCCTCTGCGTTCCGAGGGTGCCGGATCGCCCCTCGCGTGTAGACTGCCGCGTCGAAGCTATCGCCGTTGCTGGCGAGAGCAACGACCACCTCGCAGTCAGGGAAGCGCTTGCGCAGTTCCTTCTCGACGGTCCGCCGGCCAATCTCGTCAACCGTGCAGTATATGTCCCCCTGCCAGCCCTCGCCGTAACGCGTCGTGCCGTCAGCGTTGCAGCGCAGCGCGACAACCGTGTGGTGAGCCATGGCGCTCATCGCTTACTCCCTTTCCTCTCTCTCGGCTTTCTTCAACGCTACGATCGCCGCTTCAGCCATCTCGAAGGCGTGCTCGCGGCCTTTGGCATAACCTCGTGCGTGAGCGTGCTCAACCACACTCGTCGGCGAACGCTGTACGACTTCTACCGGCGTCACTGACCATCTCCAACGTCCAGCGCGGCTTAGTTGCCTAGTCACACGAGCCAGGTATCCGTTGCGTACCAGCTCTAGGTCGATGGGCTGCCAATCGATCCATCGTCTAGGGCTGGACAGAAGATCGATTGACGTCTTGTCTACGCTTTTTCGCTCCTTGCGATGATTGGCGCAGAGCTGATTGACTGGAGAGGTGCTCGCTCTATGCGAACGTACGATAAGGTCCATGTCCGGAAACCGGCTCGCAATGAAGGTCTCTTCCGCACAAGCGGGACATTCTTTCTTCACTTGTCCCTCCAGATCCAGTGCGCCACTCTCGGATTGAGGTAGAAGCCTTTGCGATTGTCTTCGGGCACTTCTAGCGCAACGATCAGCTCTACAAGCAGCAGCATCTGCGCTTGCTCTATCGGACGGTCACCTGTCCAGCTCACTGAGAGATGCCAGACGTCGCGCCGTGAATCGATAGGCTCCCTGTCGGCATCCGAAGGTAGTCTACCGTGAAGCTGCTTGAACAGCTCGGCAGCCTTGACCGTAGCTACGGCCATCAGCTCCGGCCCTAACGCCTCTTCGTACGGGCCGAACGTCAGTACCAGTCGCCAGCCGGCCCAGCACTGCATGCTGAGCCCCTGGCCGTGTGCATTCTGTCGGAGCCGGCAGGCGACGTCAGTAGCGCTGTCAACCATCGTTTCCTCCCTACTGACGTCCGCCAGCAGTCTCTCACTCGCTCGCAGCAGCTTCGACGGATCCGTTCGGCTTCGCCGCCGTCTCGGGCTTCTTCGCAGTCGCCTTCTTCGCCTTCGCAGGCGCCTTTACGGGCTTCCTCGCCGCCGCCTTCGCCTTCTTCGCCTTCGCCGGCTTCTTCGCCGCTGCCTTTGCCTTCTTCGCCTTCGCCGGCTTCTTCGCCGCCGCCTTCGCCTTCTTCGCCGCCTTTGCGGGCTTCGCCGACTTCGCACCCTTCGCGCCGTACGTAGTCGACCGCTTCTGGCCTGCCAGCACTACGATCTGTCCGCTCTCAATGCCCTCCTTGAGCACGCGGGGCAGCTCTTTCTTCTCCATCCCAAGCTGCTCCCGAATCTCCTCGGATCGCATGCCGTCCGGAGCCTTCCGAAGCAAGGCGAAGACGTCATTGGCGGCCGCTGCGAGATCCTCGGCGGAGCGGCGAGGCAACCGCCCAGAGCCCTTCGCAGAGCCCTTGCTGCGAGGCGCTGCCGCTGTCGAACCCGTAGACCCGAAGAGCCCCTCGATCGTGGTACTCGAAAGTTCCGCTACCAGCTCCTCCGCGAAGCTCTTCGATGCGTCCTGGATCGCTTCCGTCATCTTCTCGACGAACAACTTCCGCAACCTATCCTTGAACATGTTGATCTCCTTTCCTACGTCTTCTTCTCCCCCTCTGACAGTTTCTTGAAGGTGAGATTCTCCAGCAGAATGAAGCCAGCCTCCAACGTAACCAGCGCTCCGCGACCGACGAACGCCTGATCGAGCACCCTACGAAGCGCCTCAGCCGGCAACACACCCCAGCGGCGTGCGAGTGCTTGTAGCCGTGTGGCCTGTTCCCCCTCGATGACGAGCTTCGACGCTTTATTCATCTTTCTCACCGTAGAGAACTGCACGGGCACGATGGCCGCTATCAACCACAACAGGAGCGTCTTCAAGTCCATGCGTGATGCCCGTAGATAGTCTTATCTCGGTATCAGTGTATACATAGTTCTTCTCGTCTGCGTACCACGCTAGTGCCGTCCGAATTCCAGAGCACTCAACCTGGATCGACGTCATCTGATCGCTGAGCTGGACGTTCTCCCTCAAGACCACTGACAAGATGCGTAGCAGCTCCCCGCGACCAAGCAGTTCCACTGACGGAGCTTTTGCATCACAAGACCGGCAGGTATCGCGCCCCTTGGCGGTACTGTTCCACACCTTGCAAGCCGTGCAGAAGAATCCCGGAAGAACGATGTCATCGTCAGACACAATCCGCCTCCCGCGTTTCCAGACCGATAGCTCGTCGATGCTCCGGCGACAGCTTGTCTTCGAGCCCACATCTGTTGCACGTCCCCATGGACAGGACCGCCTTCGTCAGCTCCTCGTTCGAGCTGTCGACCGTACCGATCTTGTGGCAGAACCTCGTCTCACCAGCCAGGACATTGCCCTCGACATCGATGCTCGGCGTGCACCATCCGTACACCCGACCCGAATACGCTTGCATCCGCAACGTCAGAACCGCCTTCTCAAAGGACTTGAACGAGCGGGTGAGCGAGCGGAAGTTGAACGAGGTAGGCGCCTTCTTCTCGGTCTTCTGCTTTCGAGCCGCTCGGCCGATCGGGATCAGCTGCGGTATCTCCGTCACATACTGAACCCGATCATCGATCACTTGAAGCGGCGACTGCGGGTAAAAACGACGATCGTTCGTCACCTGCACGTTCAACCTGGGCCGGGTCCACTCCGGCCGAAGCAGTGCTGCCCGCAGCTCTCGATTCGACAGCCACATCCCATTCGTGATGATCGTTACGCAGAAGTCACAAGCAATACACGCCTTGACCATTCGCACAATGTCAGGATGTTCGGTGCACTCACCGCCGCTAAGCAGCATGAAGATCGGCAAACCGAACAACTCCATGGTGCACTCCATGCGCCGGACAGCGTCGAGCGTCTTCTCGAACGTCTCCCACGTCATGTGCGCACCGAGCGGGGTTGCATCCTCGCTACAATGCGTGCAGCCAAGGCTGCAACGATTCGTCAGCTTCACGAGCACCTGAAGTCTCCCCTCAGTTCCACATCGGATCGGAGCTGGTTGGACAGTTGCCAGGTCCAAAGTAACCCGTGAACGGGCCTGCATACGTCCAAATCCCAAACCCTCCCGTGCTTTCCACGTACATCTCTGCACTGCAAACATCACTGCTAGCAATGCACGAATAAATAGCAGGCTCAGTTACGGCCTGCGCAGCGCACGCCTTCATCGCTTGCGTCTCGTTGTAGGTGCCGAGCGGCACGCAGTCGGTCCACATCTGCCCCGCGCCGTTGCTATGTGTCACCGGCGTGCAACCGTCTCCGTCCGCCATCGTATCGGAATCGAAGGCCGCTGCTTCAAGAATTGCATCAACTGTCCCCCCAGAGTCTGCCATTCCATCGACTGCCACAGAGTCGGTCTCTAGCACGTCGAGGCCCACATCGGCCGAGCCGGAGTCGACAGACGCTGAGTCGGCGACAACGATCAATCGAGTGTCGGCTCCCATGACCGTATCTCCGCCGCCATCAACCGGACCATCAGCGGTCGTGAAACCTGACCCTCCGCACGCAACCAGCAGCACCACGGCTGCCACTACGGCCACTACCTTTTGCTTACCCACGATGCCTCCTATCGTACCGAGTTGTTCGCTGTTGTCAATCGTCGTCACTCACGAGCACTCCGTGTCGAGCTGTTCGAAAGAGTCTTCAACCTCCGGCATCTCCAGCTCGCTAGGTTCTTCCAGCTCTACCTCTTCGACGGCAAGCTCCCACATGCTCATCCAGTCGGAGTAGGCCGAACCGGCGTCGCCGTCTTGCCAGCGTTCGCTCTTCTCATCGAAGTACGACTCCTGTTCGGCGTGAATCTCCTCGATGAAGGCGTTCACCTCTTCGACCTTGCTGTTGAACTGCTCGATGAACGGATGGATCGCGGCGAACGCCTCAACGACCTTCTTGTTGTATTGCTCAATCGCTTCATCCAGCGCTTCATGGGCGCCATGTAGCTCGGTTGACAAGTCGGCATGCTGCTTCAACTGTTCCTTGCTGAGCTTCTTCATGGCACACTCCTCTGCCCGATGGCGTAGACGATGGCGTAGCTCAGGTAGTCCGGATCGTTCTCCTGCCCGAGCTTCTGGTTGATGACGGCGAGGTTCGGCTTAATGATCTGGTCGCGGATCACTTCGCGATTAGGAAAGAGGTTGATGCAGCGGCGGAGCTGATCGTCGGTAAGAAAATCGCTGAGCTTTGCAGTTTTCATGCTGATGCCTCCGCAATCGACGGGTACACACAGATGTCCGTCCCGTACTCCGCGCCTATCGGATGCTCTTCCGTCATGAAGGTAAGTGTGGTTCCGTCATCCAGGGTGAGTCTCCATGCGTGCATCCAGCAGCCATACTCCCCATCCTCTTCCCAGGCCGCATTCGACTCCGCTTTGACGATTCTCCTGCCGACGATGCGTTCCACCTTCGCAGCGTCAATGGCCTTTCCTCTCCTCATCTCCTCGCGCTGGGTCTTCTTCATGACTGCTCCAGCAGCTCCTCGCCTACCTCAGCGAGCACCTGAAAGTCATGATCCGGGATGCTGCTGTTCTGAAGCATCCGCCGCCACGCATCGGCCGCATCAGAGACGTTGCCGCCGAAGCGACGCAGAATGAACGCAGCGAGCTTGGCTGAGTCTGAGCCACTGAACGTAGCGCCGCTGGTGGTGTGCACATCGAGCGAACCGCTGAGAATCTTCTCCTTCGTCATCGTCATGATGCCCTCCAGCCGTGCTTTCTGAACAGCTCCGGCTCGCGCAGCGCCAGTTCAGTGAGCTTGGCGCCAAGCGACTGGAGCGCCTTGTAGAAGCTTTCGGAGAGGTGGTTGCCTTCCATCTCGTGCGCCAGCTCGTGAATGAGCAAGGCGTTGATCCGCTCGCTCACGCCAGACTCAAAGTAACTCTTGCCGAGTCTCTCGTAGTTGAACGTCAAGACTCCAATGCCGTAGTTCGCACCCCAGCTGTCCGTACGTCGGCCACGCTCGAACCGAACGACGATACTGCGATTGATCATTCGATAGGCCACGGCGTTCGCATACGCAGCGATGTTGCACATTCCATCAGTCCACTCTTCCTCTGGAATGAAATCGGCGGTCTCTCCGTCCGGCGAGTAGGGATGCGGCGTCGGCCGGATGCGGCCGGAAGGAAGCGCAGCCTCCGCTCGGCGAATCTGCTCATGCTGATCGCGGGTGTAGGCGCCGCCGTGGATGATGGCCCAGCCCTCAGCCACCAGCTGGTTGTTCGCCTGGGGATCGCTTGGATCGAAGATGGCGCGCTTGTCGCCGTACTGCTGCGTCACAATGCTCTCGACCGCCGCAGGCTCGATGCGCTTGTCGCCGAGCGCTTCCTGGACAGCCGGCGAAGCAGCAGTCTCCGGCGTCAGCCTAGAGTGCATGCGGTTGACCACGCTGACTCGCAGCGTACGCAAGTACGATGGAGTCACGTTGTCTCGATCGGAGTTGAGCGGCACCTTCTGACAAACCTCGATGTCCCACGGATCGCCGGTCTCGACGACTGGGATACCAAGCTCGTAGATGCGGCCAGATCCCTTCGACTCGTAAACGTGAACGGTTGTCGTCCGAGTCGTCGGTCGCAGGTAGCCTTCTTGATCGGCAATCTCGGTCGGCAGCGACGCTTCGAAGGTTTCGATCGGACAGCGCGACTGGAGGGACTCCCCGTTGATGGTCGTCGGAATGGGCGGAATGATGAGCTTGACTGCCTGGAGCACCTCGTCCAGCTCCTCGCGAGTCATTCGCACTATGGCCTCGAACTCACTGCCGCGTTCAGTGCGAGCGCCCGTACGTCGGCGACCGCTAACGTCGAAGACGACGCAGCCAGTCGTGGACATGATCTGCGCCCACTTGCAGCGAGCGAGCACGAGCTTACAGCCCGCATTCCAGCGGCCACGCTTGCTCGCATCGACTTTGCGCTCGCTCGGCGCGTAGAGCGTCCAGGCGTGCGTCAAGTCGTGGAAGCCATCCGGATCGTCGTCCATGACATGCAGCCGCACATGCGGCACGCCTGGGATGGCCTCCAGCGTGACCGTGCACATGGTCGCTGCGGTGTCGAACACGTTGGACAGTAGCTCATGAAGAATCCACACGAGCCCCGCGCGACGAGTGAGCGTCTGCTCCAGGCCGTCTAGATCGACGTCAATCCAGCTTCGCTTGCTCACCGAGGTGTCTCCTTCTCCGTCGATCGCTCTCGCGCCGCACGGAGCCCCTCGTGCAGAAGCCACGTGCTCAGGCCGAGCCCATCCTGGGCTGCGATCGTTTCGAGCAGAGTCTTCTGCTGCGCGGTCATGCGCACGTTGACGACTTCTTCCTTCGGCTGCTTGACGTTCTTCTTCATGTCTTCCTCCGTCAATTCACTCCTGGCAGCTCCGGCTGCGAGTCTTCCTTGTCCCAGACGCTGCCCTGGTGATCCTTGTCGTCATCGGGCACCGCTACCACGGTGACGCCGCGCTTCGCTTCCTTCTCGATGCGCTCGGGCGTCGCTTCACTCTGCTTGAGCAGCAGCTCGACAGCATGCGGAACGAAGGCGGTGAAGATGCCAGGCGTAGGTTCGGGAGCCTGATAGCTCTTGCAGCCTCCGCCTCCTACGAAGTGCACCTCGTCAAGCTTGTCGAGCCCGCAGCTCACGCACCGCAGATTGACCGGAGGCACCGCATCCAGGTGCGCGAGCAGTACCCATGTCTTGTCTAACACGAGCCCCTTCGGAATGGCCGGAATGCGCCGGCTGATACCGAGCCGACCTGACTCCTTCAAGTAGGACTCCGGCGAGTAGTGCGCTCGGCCGATCCAGAGCAGACACATCGCCGCCGGCTCGGCCAGCGTGCCACACACCGGACACTGGTTGAGATCCATGCAATCCTCGTGCGCCTCGTGCGCCTCGAAGAAGTCCGGCTGAAGCCATGTGTGGCCGCGCGTGAACTTGACACCGCCGCCGCACGTCGGACAGCGATCGAGCGGATACGGCATCCGATCGCAGGGAGCAGCAAGGCCACCTCCGACCATGTAGAGACCACCAACGCGCCTGTATCCACAAAGTCTACGAGCCTCAACTGCCACGACGTTGCCTCTTCTTTCCCCGGCCACGCCGGTTGAGTCTCTGGATCTCAGAACGAATCCATTCCTGTCGTTTACGTATCTCTGGTGTTGCGGCCCAACGAGATCTAGCTCTAGGCATCGAAATCACCAGCTCTGCCTGTTGTCGCTTCAAGCGAAGATACGGAACGATTACGACAATCAGTGATGTCGCCTTGCTATCAGCATTTCGCCACTCGGCGAGGTGACGTTGTCCCTTACGTTTCCGAACGTACAACGTTCCTATATTGCCAAACTCAGACCGTAGATTGGTGAGATGTACGGTCTCTCCACCTACTGACAAGATTGTGGTGAAGCCAGTACGACGACGATCTGGGCTACCCCGACGACGAGCATGGCTACCTCGACTACGAACACGCCGCCTCACCATGATAGATCCATCTCCATCAACGAGACCGGCCAGGTAAGCGAGTTGCGCAACAGATAGCGTGCGCTTGAACAAACTGGCCTGCTCTTGGATACGTGGGTGCTCGTTCGCGTTCTGAGCTGACGCGTGATCTCGTGTCGTCAAATACCAGAGCCCCTGTCGTTTGCCATTTGGCAACGTGCGTACAACTTTGTGTTCACGTCTACCGCATTTACTGCACACTCGTCTCGTGGGAGACTTTCGATCGCCTGAAGTGCCTGGAATCAGAATACGGTAAGCCGACTTGACCCATGTGTGATCACGAGAATGAGGTCCGCACCCAGGCATCACGTCGTCCCTTTCCGGTGTGCGTTAAGACACTTGCATCTCTTCACCGGAAACTCGCGCTCATTCAAATTGTCAATGTCTTCCTGAGACGGGTTGTCGGTCCGTATCACTCCGCTTCCGCGCCTGGCCATTCGCACCATCGGGCAGTCGTCTGCATGGAGCCTTGCCGCTAGGCTATGGTGAGCGCACGTGTTGAACAGGAGCACAATCATGCTGTCTGTCCTTTCGTAGATGCCCCCTTCCGATGCGCGTTGCACGCTCCGTACGCTTCCCTCGCCCTCTCGATCATCCGATCTAGCACCGCCTCCACCGAGCCCGTACGATGCACCCGTGTCGCCTTGAAGATCGGCACCACCAACGGCGGCGAGTGGTACTTGCTGTCAATGTGCAGAGCTACAACCCGGATTGCGTCTTCGCCACAATCGCGCGCCTCTTCGGCGCCGCGCTGAATCGAGCTGTAGACCCGCACGATGTAGCTCGGGTCGCGATCGTGTATCCGATCGTAAACCTCCTCACCTCTAGGAGCGTGGAGCAGGAGAAAGCCCGCCGCCGCCAACCGTTCCCGGATGGCGGCAGCAGGCACCTGGACGAAACCCCGACTCACTTGAGCCCCTCGACGAGCACGAGCGTCTTGCGAGCGCGCGTGATCGCAACGTAGGCCAGGTTGTCTTCCTCGACACCAGGGCGACGGCGGTAGGTCGCCGAGAGCATCCACACTCGGTCGCGCTCCAGGCCCTTGGCTTTGTGCGTTGTGGAGAGCATGATCCGGCTCTCGTCCGAAGTGTCGGAGAACAGTGACTCGATGCGGTCGATCACATCCTGCACGGTCGCCGCGCCTTCGCTGATCGCCAAGAGGCAAGCCGCCTTGTCCTCGACGAGCTGTGTGTCACGATGCTTGGCAGCCAGCCGTGAGCACTCCTTGGCAGCCCACTCCTCGACGTAGCTGCGAAGCGCCTCGACGTCGCGCACCTTGCTCTTCTTGACGAGCGCACCGAGGCTGGCGCCGATGTCCCGACCCTGGATGGCGGCCTTGCGTCCCTCTGACAGCAGACCCAGGCAGAGCGAGACGAGCGGAGCGTTGGTGCGCGAGAGCACGAAGTCGCCAGGCTGTGCATCGCGGCGCATCTCGCGGTAGGTAGCAGTCCGAACTTCGCCCTCGTCAGCGTCCGGCGCGGACTCGATGCCAGGCACGATCTCTTGCGCCTCTCGGATGACTGACTTGCAGCAGCGATAGCAAACCGACAGCGGCAGCTCCGTTGCGCTGAGGCGCGTCTTGACGTTGTCGAACGCAAACTCGTCGGCACCACGGAAGCGGTAGATCGCCTGGCGAGGATCGCCTACGGCGAGGATGCGGCCGTCGGCCTTGACTGCGCGCAAGGCCAGCTCGATCTGCGCAGCGTTCAAGTCCTGCGTCTCATCGACGAAGACTCGGTCGAACTTGCGTTGCGGCAAGTTGAGCACAAGAGGCAGCCAGATCATGTCGTCGAAGTCGATTCGACCATCCTCGGTGCCCGTGCACTGCTCTAGGAGCTTGAGAACATCCTTGACGAAGGCGGCGCGATTGCCGTTAGCCGCACTTTCGATGCCGAAGGCGTCGATGAGGGCGTCAACCGCCTCTTCGTCCGAGCGAGACTGTCTTCGCCAAGTCGCGGCGAAGGTCCCAAGTCTTGGACTCGTGGCCGTACAAAGCCGAGCAGAAGTCGTCAACCCGATGTGCGTCGATGCGGAGCCGGCCGAGCGACGCCGTGATGCACTTCAGTCCGTAGCTGTGCAGCGTCGAAACCTCGACCGGCTTGCCATGGAGGCGCCGGCCAAGCTCAACGGCGATAGACTTGTTGAACGCAACAAAGAGAGCCGAGAGGCCGGCGGGAACATGGCTGACGGCGGCCTCGATCGTGGTGGTCTTTCCCGAGCCCGCCACCGCATTCACTACGGTGTGGCCGGTGCCGGTGGCGACGTTGGCGAAAACTGCGAGCTGATAGGTGCTCCAAGCGTGCATGGTGGGATCTCCTTTTCCCGAGCTGTCTGATAGACGCTTGTGGCACCAAGTATATTCTTCGTCAATCAAAAAAACATACGAAAGATGCCGCATCGTATTACGTTCCCACTGAAACAAGGCCACATCCCGCTTCTAGTAGGGGGCCTCTTGCCCGCCCATCACTCGAAAGGCCGCCAGTGGGGCTCCTGGAGGCACAGAAAGGCCGTTCTAGGGACACCGGAAGGAGCTGTTCAGGTGGCGCCAGTAGCTTGTTACAGTGACGGTGTACGTAATCTTTTTCGATACACAGAGAATATACCTTCGCTACCAAGCGTCCATCTATCATGATGGACGCCCTCACCGCCGAGCAGCTCGCCTCCTACGACGTCATCATCGTCGCCTTCTCGGGCGGCAAGGACTCCTTGGCCTGCGTGCTCGCCCTGATTGACGCTGGCGCTCCTCGGGATCGCATCGAGCTGTGGCACCACGACGTCGACGGTCGCGAGGGCAGCACCTTGATGGATTGGCCTTGCACGCGCGACTACTGCAAGAAAGTCGCTGCTGCTCTTGGGCTGCCCATCTACTTCTCGTGGCGGCAGGGTGGCTTCGAGCGCGAGATGCTTCGCGATCAATCTTCCACGGCTCCCACATCGTTCGAGACACCAGACGGTCTACGCACCGTAGGTGGACATGGCAAGCCTGGCACGCGTCGGATGTTCCCGCAGGTGAGCGCGGACCTCAGCGTTCGATGGTGCTCGGCTTATCTGAAGATCGATGTCGGTGCGAGCGCGCTACGCAACCAGGACCGCTTCAACGGTAAGCGCGTACTGTTCGTCTCTGGCGAGCGCGCACAGGAAGCGCAGCATAAGTCGGTTGCCCGTGACCGCAGCAAGTGGCAGACAGACAAGGGACGTGCAGCATACAAGGAGTTCGAGCCCCATCGCGCAGACCTCCGCGATGGCAAGACTCCGCGACACATCGATCACTTTCGGCCGGTCAAGTGGTGGATGGAGGAAGACGTGTGGGCGATCATTCAGCGTCACGGCATCGTACCGCACCCCGCTTACCGTCTCGGGTGGGGCCGCGTGAGCTGCGCAGCGTGCATCTTCAGCACTGGTGCTCCGGACCAGCTCGCCAGCTTGCGTGCCATCAACCCGGAGCAGTTCAACAAGGTCGCCAACTACGAGCGAGAATTTGGCAAGACCATTCACCGCAAATTGCCGCTGGTTGCTTGCGCAGACCAAGGCAACGTCTATCCGAACATGCGCCCAGAAGACATCCAAGCGGCGCTCTCAACCGAGTACACGGCTCCGGTGACGGTCTCTCCGGATGCCTGGAAGATGCCTGCCGGTGCGTTCGGCGACAGCTGTGGACCTACCTAAAGAGATGTCCTAGAGGAGACCACCATGCACACACTCGAAACCGTCCGAGCACTCCTGGTGTCGCACTACGAGAGCAACGAGCCCGACGAAGTTCTCGCTGTGCTGAAGGCGCACGACGGCAAGCAGCTCACCAAGCGCCTGCTAGCCAAGCTGCCAGGCGGTGAGGAGCGCTGGCTGATCCGGCAGGTTGCTAGCATGACTTCGCTGGAAGACCGAGACTACCTCCAGTCACAGGGCAACCGAGGCATCCACCTGCTCATCGCCTACCAGACAAAGAACATCATGATCGATGCCGAGTGGATCGAGAAGTACAATCCGGCCTACTTCGAGGGTCGTCGCGAGCGCAATCAGAAGCGCGAAGCGGTTGTGGGCGATCCGGTCTTGCTTCAGAGCATGGCCGACGCGCTAAACGGCTACTCGACTGCAAAGGCGAAGCTCGAAGAATCTGCGAAACGACTCGACGCGCTCACCGGTTACGGCGGTTCGTTCTCGCCGGACAGCTTCGACTGGGAGCGTCTCTGCGGAGCGCGTGAGGAGAAGTCATGAACCCGCTCTACGACGTGCTCGTCACCCTCGACCAAGAGGGAGGATACACGCGAGAGTTGACCGACCCGCAGCGGCGTACGCTACGCAAAGCGGTGCGCCTCGGGTACGTCGAGCCGTCTCGGTTTGCGGCTTCCAACTCGCGGCCGCGCGTGATCGCCTACGCCGTTACGGCGAGCGGGCACGACTTCATCAGCCAGGTGGACGATCAGGCCGAGATCGAGAACGGAGGACCACTGTGACAGGAATCAGAACAGTGCTCATGCGTGAATCGGCGCGGTTGCTGACCAGCGTTGGGCCAGGGCTCGGAGACAAAGAAGCAATCAATCGCATCACCGATCACTTCGAGTCGGGAGATGCGATCGACTTGATCTTCGCGCTGTCGATGACGCAATCTGGGTGCGAACAGTCACAAGCCCTTGCCATGTACCGTTGGGCGGAAAGCGGATTCCCCGTCATCACGATGGGACACCGGTTTGCAGCAGCCGTGGCACTCACTTCGGCGACTGAGGAAGTTGTTGACTATGTACGACCTCCCTTCCGAGGGTACATACTCGAAGTGCCGGACGGAATCGTCACGATGATCAACCCAGTAGACAAACAAGCTGAAGACATCCGCCACGTGCTTGTTCTGTACGTAGACAACTCAAGGATGCGAAGCGGATTCTCCTGGTCGTACAACGCAATCTCCGAGTCAAACCACGTTCTGTATCGATACGGCGTCGCTTCGCGAGAGCTATTGCCTCCGGACATCGGACAGGTTGCTCTGGAAGGTGGATTTGGACAGTCGTACCTCGTGACCGAGCACGATCAGCGAGCGTGCTCGATCATCGGGCGACTGATCGTGAACACCGCCCTCGCCATGAGCGATCCCAGGAACGTCGAGCAACCCCACCAGGGACGCGTGCGCCATCGAGTGAACAGCGCCTTCAACGGACGCACACAGCCGGATCCAGTCTGTCGTACCTACGTGCTCGGCCGAGACATCAAACTCTCATCGGATCTGCGCCCAGAGCTACGTCGCTACCTTGCCGGCAATAGGAAGAGCCTAAACGTGCAAGTTCTTGTCAGCGGACACTACAAGATGCAGCCATACGGACCAAGCTCGAAACTGCGTAAGCTGATCTGGCTCGAACCTTACTGGCGCGGCCCCGTAGACGCGCCCATTCCCATCCGATCGCACGTGCTTGGATAAGGAGGTAATCAACATGCGCCTGAACGCTAATATCGGACCTATCACCATCCCCGAGAAAGGTCGCTTTCAACCGAAAGGGCGACTGCTAACACACGGTCACATTATGGTCTCGGCCCGTCGACAGCGAACCGGTTCGCGTCTGCTGTCGGCACGATTCTTGGTCGGATTCAACGTCCATGGCGAGCACCACTGGACCGAGGACGATCTCATTCGCTTCTTCATCGAGATTCGCGAAAAGCAAGGCCGATCGGCCGGCGCGACCTTCCTGTCTCAACGTGGAATCTGGCAACCGATAGGTGGCCGCCGAGAGCCAGACGAAGAAGGAGCGCAGATCATCATCCTGAACGAAGACGAGCTGGACGAACGAACGTTCATCGACGAGATGGCTTCACTCGGTGAAGAACTCGCCCGTCGCATGGATCAGGATGCGATCTACCTTGACATCCAGCGAGCAGGTCTGGTCATCGAGTCTCTCTCGCTCACGCAGGATTGAAAGATGCTATGAGGCTCATCGCTCTACCGCAGAAGGGAGAAACTTGGGTCCGAAAACGTGACAAGTACCTAGTCAGCATTGAGAATGTTACATCTCAAAATGTCACCGTTTGCACGCGATGTGAACTACTGATCTAGATTACTCGTTTGAGGCATTTCTACGATACTTCCGTCTGCCACGAAACACTCCGAAACCTGACGACCTCTTCGAAAGAGAAGCAACATGAACTACCGCCGCATCACCGAGACCGATCGCATGCTCGCCTACAGCGACCGCATCGAACGCGCAACCGGTCGTCGAGGCAGTGCAAGACGTAGGACACATCGTCAATTCGGACAGCTCGACCTCATCATCGTCGAGGAGACGGGCAGACCAACGACCGTGTACATGGAGAACGAGGACTCGGGAGTCATCGTCGAAGCCACCGCCGACGAGCTGCTCCAGGCAGCGGCGGCCGTTCGCGAGCTACTGGCGAGCCCACCACCCAGCAAGAGGACACGATGAGTGAGCCCCAGAAGTTCCCGATCGCTACCATCTTGGAGGTGAGCATCATCGGAGTGTTCCCAGCGAGCGCCTACCCAACGCTGCAAACGATCATCGAGGAGTTCCAGAACGAACTGCGCGCCCGATTCGAGGCGGCCGGTGGCAGGGACGCTCACAATCGATGGGCGGAGGTACGGCAAGCCACGAAGGAAGAAGTCCTCCACTTCATGCCTCGCAAGATGCACTTCACCCAAGATGGGAAGGTACACGTCTGCGATACGGCATACGTCGCCATGAGGAACCTGACCACGAATCGGGAAGAGGTGACATGCAGACTCTGCCGACGAAAGCTGGGTATCCAATGAGCTTCACGTTTCAACACGGCGACTGCCGGCGGACATTCACGGACACCAAGACGCTTCTGGACCTACTCCTCTCGTTCGACTACTTCCAAGCGAACGAGAAGGGTAGAGCTGCAATCCCATACACTCGTGCGAACGGCAAAGTGCCGCTTGTGGTCATCGTGGGTGACAACGCCTCTGGAAAGAGCTTCTTGCGCCGGCTCGTCACCGGAGTCTGCATCAAGGCTGAAGTAGAGCCCATCCGAGTCTCCATGGAAGGCCGGCAGATGGGCGGCATTATGAGCGCGTTCGTCTACGGAGACGAATGCTTCCGGTCAACGGGTGAGAATTCCGCAGGCACCGTGCTCCAGGGCATCTCTACCTGCCGGCATAGGACAAAGCCTCACATCATCTGCTGGGATGAGCCCGACCTGGGCCTAAGTGACGCCTGGGCCGCAGGGATGGGAGATGCTATACGCGAGTTTGCCCTGCAGCCTGGGGCACACACTCTCTCGATCTTTCTGATGACTCACAGTCGGCCCCTCGTTGCCAGATTGAAGGACATCGAGCCGTTCTTTGTCCACGTAGGGGTTTCCAACGGCCCCAAGACCGTAGAGGAATGGCTGACTCGGCCTGTCAAGCCCAAGCCCCTTGAGAAGCTCGCGGAGGAGTCCCGACGCCGGTTTCTAGCGATCCGGAAGATCCTGGACAGGAAATGATCCTTCGTCGCTCCGCCCGCTGGCACAACGATGTGCAGCTACCTCGTGGTGTACGGATCGAACGGCAAGCTTGCAGTGCCGCGTCCTTGCAAGCGCGCAGCAAAGCCAGGCTCACCATACTGTGGAATCCATCAAATCATCGCCTCCCGCACTCCACACGTCGAGATCCGCGACGGCGGCTTTTGCGTCTGGTGCGGTCAACCTGGCCGGTCGTACACTTCCGATCGAGTGACCATCACGCTCTGCGTTGTACACGGCCGTGCGCTTGTTCGAGCGATAAGCAGCGTTTGCTGATATCTGACCACTGATGTCGAGAATTCTTTGACGTCATTATCGGTCCACGAATGTCTGGCATAGTTAGCCATCAACGCGACTAACCGTACGTTGCCCCGCACATATCCTTCACTCTGGTTGATCCTATCCATACTGACGTTTCTAGGATTGTGCCCCAACGGCCAACCGCTACGGTTCACGGACCGCACACACGGAAGAATCATAGTCCATCCCGTGAGAGGACAAACTCCACCCTGCTTTTCCCACAGATCAAGCAGGTGTTGAGGATCGATATCTATACACATTCTACGAGCGCTCCCTCGGTCGCTACCGTCACGAATGTTGTGGCTGCACGTGTTGAACAGGCGTCTAAAAGGTGACAATACATCTCCGCCTTTAGTACCTGGCGTCGGACGACAGGGATTGCAGCAGTAAGACCGCTTACTTTGCTTAGACTGTTTAGCCGCAGGCCGCTCAAACTCACGACCGCACACATAACAAGTCAAGAGTAGCTTCTGGCCAGTACGTATCCGCTCCTGTCTCCGCGCCTCGCAAATATCGGCACAACACTTTTTACATTTATGCGCCCTGTATTTCTTATTCTTATTTCCGCAGAACGGAAACGAGTTTAGAAGCTGCGTCACTCCGCAGCGTACACACTTCCGTCGTCGTACACACCTCTGTTTCCGCTTCTTGACGGCAGATCGAACGCGCATACAAGTAATTTTGCCGCAAGTCGGCCTACAAGTCGAACTTGTTGCCCCTATCCGGTCAACATTTGCGCCCACTCAGGCGATGATTCTAGGTACGGGCGCCACTCGTTGGGCATCTGATTGACCTTCCAGACCGGAGCGGACAGCGGCAGCGAATGCGGCTTGAATGGCTGGCTCAGTAGACGCATACCGGCCTCCTCCGGCGTACGCTTGCCCTTGCGCTGGTTGCACGGGTAGCAGCTCGTCGTAATGTTCTCCCATGCAGTCTTACCACCGCGAACGCGCGGAATAACGTGGTCATAGTTCAGATGCCGCATCGGCAGCCGCCGGCCGCAGAACTGGCAGCGGAATCCATCGCGCACCATCACGTTCACCCTGCTAAATTTGATTCCCTTCTTGTAGGATGTGATCGGCTTGCGCAGACGAGCGACGGACGGTAGCTCGAATGCCAAGTGTTCCGATCGGATGACCTCCTCTGGATACGTCTCCAGTGCGTCGATCTTGCCGGTGGCGAAGAGGAACGCCGCACGTTGCCAATCGATGATTGCTAAGGGTGACATCCAGGGGTTGAGAAGAAGGGTTTGATGTTCCATTTGAGCTTTACCTGAGCCATGTGTGAGTGCTCACGGCGAGATTCGAACTCGCACTGACCAGGACTTGAATCTGGTGCCGCTGCCAGTTGGGCTACGTGAGCGAAGTGCCGACGGGAGGGGTCGAACCTCCATGCTTCCCAGCGCCCGGAATCGAGAGGATCTCGGGAGTGTCTTCCTGTTCCACCACGTCGGCATAGAGTGCTCGCCGAGGGATTCGAACCCACACTTGACCGGATTTAGGCCGGCTGCCTCTGCCGTTGGGCTATGCGAGCAAAACAGTGCACGGGAGAGGACTCGAACCTCTACGGGATGTTATCCCACTGCCACCTCAAATCAGCGCGCCTACCAGCTCCGCCACCCGTGCATAGTGCGCCATCGTGGAGTCGAACCACTGATCCGAGCTGCTTATAGGACAGCCGCCTGCAACCGGCCTGCTTAGGTGATGGCGCGATAGTACCAACGGTCGGATTCGAACCGACACTTCTCGCGCCTGGGGCGAGCGCCTCTGCCAGTTGGGCTACGTTGGCATGGTGCCGGCGAGTGGATTCGAACCACCCCTATCCTCCTTCTAAGAGAGGCGACTCCTGCCGCTGGTCTACGCCGGCAAACCAGTTGGGGCACGTGGAATCGAACCACGATTCTGGGCTTCAAAGACCCGCGTACTACCGTTGTACGATGCCCCATCAGTCGCCGCGAGTGGAGTCGGACCACCTCAACGAGCGTATGGGACTCGTCTTCCTCCGAGGAGCGCGGCGGCACCCTTGCTCGGAATCGAACCGAGTCGGTCGGCTTCGAAGGCCGGCGTCCGGATCCACCGGAACAAGGGCATAGTATGGACCTCTCGCCGAGAGTCGAACTCGGACAACTCGGTTCGTAGCCGAGTGCTCGGATCCGCCGAGACGAGAGGAGCCTCCTCGCCGCGATTCGAACGCGGATACCGAGATTCGGAGACTCGGACCTGGAGCCACCAGGACGAGGAGAAGAGAGCCCTCGAAGGGAGTTGGACCCTTTGTCATGTGGTTTAGAGGACCACCGCCAGGCCGCCTGGACGAGGGCAGAGAGCCTGCTCGGAGTCGAACCGAGCGAGAGTCGGGTTGCAACCGACTTCCATCAGCCGGATGGTACAGGCTCGAATAGAGCGGCCGAGGGTACTCGAAACCCCACATCTTCCCTGGCAAGGAAGCGCCGGACCTTCCGGACGGCCGCGTGGAGCGGGTAGTCGGATTCGAACCGATCGTACCGAGAATGGAAGTCTCGGGTCCTACCTTTGGACGATACCCGCGTGGAGCCGGTAGAGGGAATCGGACCCCCGTTGGCGATTTACAGAACCGCTGCTCTGCCACTGAGCGATACCGGCACTGGAGCCAGTCGAGGTGCTCGAAACCTCTCCTCGTCCATACCAAGGACGAGTCACCTCCGTGGCGTGACTGGCGTAGTGGAGCTAGCGAGGATCGAACTCGCGACCTGTGGCTTGCAGAACCACCGCTCTCCCAACTGAGCTACAGCCCCTTGGCCGGCGACTGCGAAGCGACACGCGCCTCTTAGCTGCCGGCAGTGGAGATGGAGAGAATCGAACTCTCATTTCTGGCTTGCGATGCCAGCGCTCTCCCATTGAGCTACACCCCCATGGTGGAGATAGGCGGGATCGAACCGCCGTTTCGAGAATGCCGTTCTCGTGTCCTCCCGATTGGACGATATCCCCATTGCGGGCCGTGAAGGAGTCGAACCCTCTCGCTAGAGTTTTGGAGGCTCTGCCGTCACCGTGACTGTACGACCCAATAGCGCCTCGTAGCGGAATCGAACCGCTTTCACTCCGTAGACAGCGGAGCTGCGCTCCAAGCGCATCACGAGGCAAGAAGGGAGTGACCGATCACTGGCCATCCCCCCATAGTTTTCGGGAGTGTCCCCTAGACGAGACTAGAGTGGAGTTACTCGTCAGGTATCAATTTGATCCACCGTCAGCCAGGCTTTCCTGGCAGTCATCAACGGCTACTTCGCTAGCTGGTTTGAACATACCTTTCACCGTTGAAGTCCAGTCTCCTCGGAGGGACTCGAACCCTCATCCTCACGGTTTAGGAAACCGGCGTGCGATCCATCACACTGCGAGGAGATCATCTAGGTGACCGGAGGGACTCGAACCCTCATAGGACTGCACCACAAGCAGCCGCCTTACCATTAGGCTACGGCCACAGAGGAAGCCGAGCGAGTCGAACGCTATGCCGTTTCCGGCACGCACCGCGTAGCAGGCGGGCCTCGCGCCATCGCGAGTTCAGCTTCCAGAGCGGCAGGTAGAGGAGTCGAACCTCGACGGTTTCCCGCCTCCGGTGTTCGAAGCCGGCGTCTCGCCACCGAGACCGTACCTGCCATCGCCCAACCTGGAGCCCGAACGCCTCGCGCGTTGTACAGACGTCGGGACGGGCTGAGCGGCGGAGTGCGAAGGAGTCGAACCCTCACGGTTGCCCGTGCCGCTGACTTTCAAGGCCAGTTTGCCACCAATGGCTGGCGCACTCCATACTGCGTAGCGGAAAGCGGAAGACTCGAACTCCTGACCTTGCGGCCTCAACCGGCTTCCAACCGGCGCCCACACCTCGTGGGTTCGCTTTCCAGAGCCGGAGTACGTCGTTCTGATCATACAGGTAGCTAGCAAGCATGTTCAGAACGGCATCCTTCGGCAGGTCGGGGAGAGGAGATTCGAACTCCTGACGACGAGCACCCAAAGCTCGTGCACTACCTGGCTGTGCGACTCCCCGATGGTGGGATGCCAGAGAATCGAACTCTGCGGCCTTACGGTCCCCGCTTATCAGGCGGGTGGGTTCTACCAGCTCCACTCGCATCCCAATGCCGGTCTTTCCCGGCTGTCACGCCACTGTCTCACTGGAGGCACCGCGTTCGTGTTGTATCCCCCTGGAGTCTTGCAGCGCTACAAGACTCGGACTTTGTAGGAGTCGCCCAGGAGGGAGTCGAACCCTCTCTTGCCAGCGTGTCGCACTGGTGACCGTCCGTCGGTCTGCTGGGCGAATTGTGCGGGAGACAGGGCTCGAACCTGCATCGGACAGCGTGTAGAGCTGCCGCTCATCCATTGAGCTACTCCCGCATGGTGAGCTTGGAGGGACTCGGACCCTCGGTATCTGCCGTGTGGAGGCAGCGTTCTTGCCGCTGAACTACAAGCTCATAGTCGGGGTGGCCGGACTCGAACCGGCGGTCTCTCGGTCCCGAACCGAGCGCTCTACCAGACTGAGCTACACCCCGATGCAGTCAGGATGGGCGGATTCGGACCGCCGGTCTCCAGGTCCCCGACCTGGCGCTCTAGCCAGACTGAGCTACATCCTGGTTGCGGGCACACGGAGTCGAACCGTGCTGTTCCAGGGTTATGAGCCGTGGGTGTAAGCCGTTTCACTCGCCCGCAGTGGTCAGAGCTGGAGTCGAACCAGCTACGCGCAGATTTTCGGTCTGCCGCTCTACCGTTTGAGCTTTCTGACCATGGCGTCCCGTGCCGGAGTCGAACCGGCATTGCCGGCGTGAGGGGCCGGCGTCCTTCCTACTAGACGAACGGGACAACAGCGACCCCAGGGAGACTCGAACTCCCGTAGACTGCCTGAAAAACAGCCGTCCTTGCCGCTAGACGATGGGGCCTCGGAGCCCGCATTCGGAATCGGACCGAATTCTCCGCCTTACGAGAGCGGCGCCTCACCATCTAGGCTTTGCGGGCGATAGCTCCAGGGGAGGGAATCGAACCCCCATAAACCAAGTTAACAGCTTGGTGTCCTGCCTTTAGACGACCCTGGAAAGAGAAAGGCGATTCGCAGGGGAATGCTCCTCGCCCTTCATCACAACCGAAACCTGGATGTCAATGAACAGGAGCCCAACGGCTCTGTCGCCAGTTCCGAGAGAAGGGGTCGAACCCTCATTGGCCGGTTCAGAGCCGGCTGTCCTACCAGTTGGACGATCTCGGAATGATTCGTGGGCTCGGAGAGAATCGAACTCATCACCTGCCGAGTAAGAGTCGGCGGCTCGACCTTCGAGCTACGAGCCCGTTTGCGTGGGAGGCACGAGGATCGAACTCGCCTCTTTCGGGTTAAAAGCCCGCTGCGTCACCTTGACGCCAACCTCCCTTCTGGTTTTGGACCGATGCGTTTCATGCTTCTACCTCCTAGTGGGGAACGTGATCACGTGCCACCACCTTGAACTCTTGATACTTACTACCGACAGTTACAGTGCTTCGACCGGTCACTTCTTCGGATGGAATCAAGAAGATAGACCTTTCTGATGTGACAACGAACAAAAGGTCGACCTTCCTTGGATCGAATTGCTTTGACTTGCCTGTCCCGCTTCGATTGCCTCCTCGCGTTCTCAGTTCCACAACCCAACCACCGTATCGGTGTCTTGTCGCCGTCTTTACTTGAACCCGTTGCAGCTTGCCGTCCGTGTCCACGATCAGGTCGTAGTCCTGACTGTCTGTTAGAGGAACATTCACCGTGTACCCTTCTTCAGCAAACCACCCAATCGCTATCCCAAGTCCAGCGTCTCCTTGCTTCTTCGAGTTGCGATGTTCCGAAAGTTTCATCGTGCCCGAGGGTGGAGTCGAACCACTTGCACTAAAGCCACGGTTTTACAGACCGCTGAGGCTGCCACCGCCTCGAACCCCGGACGCTCTCTCTGCTCTTCGTGTGCCAACCTCCGTCGAATTTCACCCCAGAAACGACGAAAGCCGCCAACCCTTTCGGGGAGGCGGCTTTGCTCTCACGAGCCCGAAACCGCCTCCCCTACGCCATACCCTCCTGGTTCTTCACGAAGCTATCGAGGGATGTGGTAGGGCGATACGGATGACACCATGACGACGTCAAGCCGGCTTCGGCTTTCGCTAGCGTCGTCAGGT
>Ga0326728_10010046_pt1 | contig 22357 bp, 17 predicted proteins | sample MB3enrmetagenome_FD_207602 | JGI IMG/M metagenome (GOLD analysis project Ga0326728, IMG submission 207602) | Lab enriched peat soil microbial communities from McLean, Ithaca, NY, United States - MB31MN | ecosystem: Environmental > Terrestrial > Soil > Wetlands > Peat | place: USA: New York... | reverse complement strand
GTCGTAGAAAAGCATATCGCATGATATATCCGTACTGTCCGCAGGCTCAAGCCACGACGGAGATTGTTTTAAAACTCACAAAAAACTGCATATCTGTAGGCTTTTCTGTATAAAAATGCATAAAAATCTTGACGTCCTTCCGTTTTTCGCGGTAATCTCTGGAAGCAAATGCAAAGAAGGAGTTCTTTCGTGACCGCAGTCGGCCTATCTTTAACCTTTCGCCCTTTTCTCCCCGTGCCATCTGCTCCTCGCCTCCGTCGTCTTTAACGCGCTATCGTGCGTTGACTGAGGGGAAATTTTTTGTAGAGGTCGCGTTTCGCGACCTGCGTATAACACGTCTTCCCCACGACATTCATAGCGTACAAACCGGCCATGGTCAGGCCACGAACGGAAGTTTTCGGTCTCGAGCCATAGCTCATTAAGGAGATTCTAATGAACAAGAAAATCGCTCTTGCTTATTCAGGCGGCCTCGATACAACGGTCATCGTGCCTTGGCTCAAGGAGAACTACGACTGCGACGTCATCGCTGTATGCGGCGACGTCGGCCAGGAGTGCGACTGGCCCTCCCTCCAAAAGAAGGCTATCTCCTCGGGCGCGGTGAAGCTCATCGTGCAGAACCTCCAGAAGGAGTTCGTCGAAGACTATCTCTGGCCGCTAGTCAAGTCTGGCTCCTTATATGAGGGACGCTACCTCCTTGGCACGTCAGCCGCACGGCCACTCATCGCGAAGGGCCTCACCGAAGTCGCTCTCTCCGAAGGCTGTTCGGCCATCGCTCACGGCTGCACTGGCAAGGGCAACGACCAGGTCCGGTTCGAGCTCGCAATCAAGGCCTTCGCCCCCGAGATGGAGATCATCGCCCCCTGGCGCATCTGGGACATCTCCAGCCGCGAGCAGGAGATCGAGTACCTAGAGAAGCGGAACATCCCCGTGCCGATGAAGAAGTCCGACTCCTACAGCCGCGACGACAACATGTGGCACATTAGCCACGAGGGACTCGACCTCGAGGATCCCTGGAATGAGCCCAAGCTAGACGGCATGCTCAAGATGATCACGCCGCCCGCCAAGGCTCCCGACCAAGCCGAATACGTCACCCTCGACTTCGAGCAGGGCGTGCCCGTAGCGATGAACGGCAAGAAGATGGACGGCGTCGCGCTCATCAAGGAGCTCAACACGATCGCCGGCAAGCACGGCGTCGGCATCCTCGACATGGTCGAGAACCGAGTCGTCGGCATGAAGTCCCGCGGCGTCTACGAGACTCCCGCGGGCACCGTCATCATGGAGGCTCACGCCAAGCTCGAGCAGATCTGCCTCGACCGCAAGACTCTCGCCTTCAAGATGCAGGTGGGCCAGAAGTTCGCCGACACCCTCTACGAGGGTGAGTGGTTTTGCCCCCTCCGCGAGGCTCTCTGCGCTTTCATCGACTCGACTCAGAGAAACGTGACCGGCACGGTCAGGCTCAAGCTCTGGAAGGGCTCGATTGCCGACGCTGGTATGAAGAGCCCCTATTCCCTCTACGACGCGAGCCTGGCGAGCTTCACCACAGGTCCCTTGTTCTCTCACAAGGACTCCGAAGGTTTCATCAACCTCTTCGGCCTGCCTACTAAGGTGCGCGCTCGCTTGAACGCCCGCATCGCGGCGGACGGCGCGGCCCTGCCCAAGGGTGCGAAGCTCGGCAAAGACGGCTTCGAAGCCACGGCCGGCGACTGAGGTTAAGGCGGCTGGACGACAAGGGGACACGGAAGAAAGAACGGCCGGACGAAGGGACACGGCGATAACGGAGGGAAGAAGGAGGAATAGAGGATGGGAATCGATAAAGCATATTGTTTTATGAATTTCCTCCTAATTATTCAATTCTTCCTAGTTTTCTGCTCTCCTTTTTCTCCGTAATCTACGATATCTCCGTGCCCTCCGTGTCGGACATTTCGGTTGACCGTAGTAAGGAGTTGCAGTATGGCTAAAATATGGGAGACTTCCAAGGTCGGGGCCCTCGACCCGATGATAGATGAGTTCCTCTCCTCGACCGCGGTGGACCAGAGGCTTCTGCCCGAGGACCTCGAGGGCTCGATTGCCCACGCGAAGATGCTGGGGGACCAAGGCATCCTGCCTAAGGCCACGGCCGACGAGCTCGGTCGCGGTTTGGCGAACTTCGCGGTCGGTGCGGAGGATGGTTCTCTCGTCGTCGACCCTCAGGCCGAGGACATCCACTCCTTCGTCGAGGCCGAGCTTACTTCCCGCATGGGCGACGTGGGTCGCAGCCTCCACGCGGGCCGCAGCCGCAACGACCAGGTCGCCGTGGACCTACGCATCTGGCTCAAGCGCGAGTCGAAGAAGACCCGCGCCGCGATTCTCGACGCGCTCAACGCGCTCTGCGTCCTCGCGTCCAAGAACACGAACAGCCTCATGCCCGGCTACACGCACATGCAGCGCGCCCAGCCGGTAACTTTCGCGCACCACCTCCTCGCGTGGTGCGCGGCCCTCGAGCGCGACTATGGCCGCTTCGAGGACGCCGATGCGCGCGCGGACGAGAGTCCCCTGGGCGCCTGCGCCTTAGCCGGCACGGGATTGCCCGTCGACCGCGAGGCCACGGCTAAAGCCTTGGGCTTCGCGAGGCCCTCGCGCAACTCTATGGACGCGGTCGCGGACCGGGACGCCTGCGTCGAGTACGCGGCGGCGGCCGCCACTTTCCTCATGCACCTATCGCGCTACTGTGAGGAGATCGTGCTCTGGGCGAGCGCCGAGTTCGCCTTCGTCGCGGTTGACCAGTCCTGCTCCACGGGCTCATCGGTCATGCCGCAGAAGCGCAACCCCGATCCCGCCGAGCTCATCCGGGGCAAGTCCGGCCGTGCCTACGGCGACCTCGTCGCTCTCCTTGTGATGCAGAAGGGCCTGCCCCTGGCCTACGACCGGGATTTGCAGGAAGACAAGGCGATGATCTTCGACTCGGGCGACACCGCGACTTCCTCGGCTTTGGCCTTCGCGCGCCTGGTGCAGGCCCTCGAACCGCGCTCTGAACGCATGCGTGAGGCCGCCGAGGACGGCTGCCTCTGGGCCGCCGACGCCGCGGAGTTCCTGGTGCTTAAGGGTGTGCCCTTCCGCACCGCCTACGCCGCGGGCCGCAAGCTCGTCGAAGCGCGCGCGGCTGCTGCGGGACCGGCCAAGCTCGGCCGGTCGCCGGCAGTCGGTGCGGTGATAGCCGACTTAGGCGCCGACGGTCTTTCGGCCCTGCACGATGCCTGGAAGGACATCGACCCCGGCGAGCTTTCTCGCTACCTCTCCCTCGATGAGTGCATCGCCCGTCGCGACCTCGTGGGCGGCCCGGCCCCCAGCCGCGCCCGCGTCGAGATCGAGCGCCTCGAGGCTTTTGTGGCCGAGAAGAGAAACACGCTAAAGTAACCCAGATCAAGGCGGACAGCGCGATGCTCCGCGAAGGGCTTTCGATGGACCTGACGGTAGAGGAACTTTCGCTTTCGGCCTGGCCCGCCCTACAGACGGAGATCTACGATGGTTGGCTCCTCCGCTTCGCCGAGGGCTACACGAAGCGCGCAAATTCGGTAAACCCCCTGTACCCGAGCGCGCTCGCCATCGGACGAAAGATCGACACATGCGAAAAGGCATACATGGCTCAATGCCTTCCGACGGTCTTCAAGCTTCTCGGCAGCGAGGAGCAGCGGACGCTGGACGATGCCTTGGCCGTTCGAGGCTATGCGCGGATAGATGAAAGCGCGGTACGCGTGCTGGATATAGCCTCCTTCAGGCCGGGGCCCGAGGGCATTAAGTTAAGCTCGGCCTTCGACGAGCCGTGGATCGAATGCTTTTGCGCCTGTAGCGGGAAGGGAAAGAGCCTCGGGACGATCCGGAAAATCCTCGGGAACGTCCTGTGCGAGAAGATAGTCGCCGCCAAGCTCGAGGGCGGCCGCATCGTCGGCTGCGGCTACGGAGCTGTCGATCGGGGCTGGGTGGGCGTCTTCGACATCGTCGTCGACTCAGCCTTCCGCCGCCGAGGCTTCGGCGAGGAGCTAGTGCGCTCGATCCTCGGCAGGGCCAAGGAGCTTGGCGCGGAGCGTTCTTATCTGCAAGTGGTGTCGGGCAATGTCCCTGCAGAGAACCTGTACTCGAAGCTGGGCTACCGCGAGTTGTACCGATACTGGTACCGAATGAAACCATGTTCGATTGCGTGATCCCCGCGGCAGGCGCCTCAAGTAGGATGGGCGGCTTCAAGCCACTACTTCCCGTCGCGGGGGCGACCCTCGTCGAAGTTTCCGTCCGCTCGGCCCTCGAGGCGGATTGCCGCGTCCTCCTTGTCGTCGGCCACTGGGGTAAGGAAGTGGCCGCACTCTTCGAGGCCGTTTCCTACGCTGATCTACGCCAGGCTAGCCGCATCGTAATCGTCGAAAATCCACGCTGGGAAGAGGGCATGGTCGGCTCGATCCAAGCCGCGCTTCCCAAGGTCGAAGGCGCGGCCTTTTTCGTCTCCCACGCCGATATGCCCTTCGTCGCTGCGAAAGACTATCGCTCGCTCGCCTCGGCCTGGGCCGCGCGCTCCGAAGCCGCAATGCCGGTTGCCGCTATATTCGCCGCCTGGGACGGAAGGGTAGGGCACCCTGCGCTCCTTCCCGCCGCCTGGGTGCCTGAGTTGCTGGCGCTGCCTCCCGGTGATCGACTCCGACCCTTCCTCGAGGGCAGGGAGAGAGTCCTCGTCGAGACGGGGCCGTCCGCGCTCAGGGACATCGATCGCCCCGAGGAATACCAGGCCGCGTTGCGCGAACTAACGCAGGACGGAAAAGACGTGTCCCAAGCGAAGGTTGTGCTATAATCGACAGCCGTGCGGATTCGGACCAAGCTTCTCGCCCTCGTGCTACTCGTGGCCGGAGGCTTCCTCATCGATACTGCACTCTCGATCCGTACTTACGGAGAGGTTTCGTCGACGCGGGGCGCTATAGATAGCGGCGTCAGGTTAATAGCCCAAGTCAGGCGGTCCCACGGTCTCATGACCGACCTTGTCTTCGATCTCTTTAGCCCTCGCCTCTACTCCTCTTTGCAAGGCATCATCCTCGCGCCGACGAGCATCTCGACCCAGCGTGACTGGAAGCTCTCGGTCGATCAGTTTCGAGCATCGTACGACGCCTTCATGGCCGACCCCGTGCTCCGCGGCCTTCTGTCGGACGAGGAGCTGCGGAGCGCTTACGAGGTCGCCGGCCGCCTTTCGCAGCGCGCCTACGCCGAGTTCGACGGCCTTGAGTCCGACTTCACCCTCCTCAAGGAGAAGTACAAGGGCTCGGAAGAGCTCTACAGCCGGCTCCAGCTTTCCAAAGACGAGTCCCGCTACGCGGTCTTCGACCATGTGCGCTCGGCTTCGTTCTATTTAGGTAATATTTTCGAGAGCTACCTCGAGCGCTTCGTCGGCGTCCTCGAGCAGAGTGCCGAGCGCGCCCAGCGACGGGCCATTTTCGTCTATGCCCTCGTGAGCGCCATCGTCACCGCCGCAGCCTTCGCCGGCGTTCTCCTCGTCACGCGCTCGATACTCTCGAACGTGCGCCTGGTGGACAAGGCGGTGGAACGCATGTCCGAGGGTGACTTCTCGCTTCGCGTCGCGCCTTCCGGACACGACGAGCTCGGGTCCCTGGCCGAGCGGGTCAACCTCTTCGCCGAACGCCTCAAGGCTAACGTCGACTCCTTCACGACGATGCTCGGCGAAGTGAACGGAGCTCTCCCCGAGGAACCCGACCTCGACCGGATCCTCGCCATTGTCATCGACGCCATTCTGCGCGAGCAGGGCGCGGAGGGAGGGGCGATCTGTCTCGTGGAATCGGGAGCCGTGGCGCGCTCCACCTGGTCGGGCTTCTCCCCCGTCGCCTCCTGGGATCTCCTCTTATCCTCTTGTGCCGATCCTCCCCGCGCCCTCCTCTTGCGGGAGCACTCGCTCGAGCCCGAAGCAGCCGCCCACGGCCTCGTCCCGGGTCTTCGCTCGGCCCTCGCCTTACCCCTGGTAGCCGGTGGCGGCCTCGAGGGCATCTGTGTCTTCGCGCGCCGCAGCCGCGAGTTCACCGACCTCGAGATCGCTCAACTTGGCTCCTTCGCCGACTACGCCGCCCAGGTGATCGACAACGCCATCGTCAACGCGGCCTTGCGCGCGCGCAGCGACGCAGAGTATAGGGCCCTCCAGTCGCAGGTGCAGCCCCACTTCATCTACAATGTACTCAACGGCTTCGTGGCGTTGAATCGCATGGGCGATGTGGAGGTCCTCGAGGCATCCCTCCATGCGCTGCGGGACATGATGCGCTATACGCTCGAGCACGGCCAGGACGCCTCGGTGGCCGAGGAGTTCGATTTTCTGGCCCAGTACTGCCGCCTGCAGAAGCTGCGTTTCGAGGAGCGCTTCTCCTACGAGTTCGAGCTCGAGAACGCGGCGGCCGTCCTCCATATCCCCAAGCTCCTCGTGCAGCCGCTGCTCGAGAACGCCCTCATCCACGGGATCGAGCCCTCGACGGAACCCTGCCTCGCTAGGATCGCGGGCAGGATTGAGCAAGAGAGCTCCCGCCTCATCCTCGAGGTCTCGGACGACGGGGTCGGTTGCGATCCTGCCTCGATCGATGAGAAAAAGCGCGTCGGGATAGGCAACGTCCGCGAGCGATTGTCGCTGCTCTACTCTTCCGCTTCCCTCGAACTCGAGGGAAGCCTGGGTTCGGGATTCGTCGCGCGGATCTCGATACCGCTTGCGGAACTGGAGGCGTCATGAAGTTCCTCATTGCAGATGACGAACGGCCCTCGCGCTTCGTCCTTCGCTCCTTTCTCGACGAACTGGGCTTCCCGGCGGAATCGATCGAAGAGGCGAGCGGAGGCCGAGAACTTGTGGAGAAGGCGATCGCACAGAAGCCCGATTGCGCCTTTGTCGATATCCGCATGCCCGGGACGGACGGCCTTCAGGCGATAGAGGAGGCTTCTCCCTCCTGCCCGGCGACGCATTGGGTGATCGTATCGAGCCATGCCGAGTTCGATTACGCGCGTCAGGCTATCCGTCTCGGCGTGACGGAATACCTCCTGAAGCCCGTCGCGATAGAGGAGCTTTCGGCTTGCCTCGAGCGGCAGGGCATCCGCGCCCTCTCCGCGGGAGACGACGCCTTGCTCGGGCCGGTTGTCGACTACCTCAAGCGCAATTTTAATGCCGACGCCTCGGTCTCGGACGCCGCGTCCCTCGTCGGCGTAAGCCCGAACTATCTTTCGGCCCTGTTCCACCGGAGGATGGGCAGCACGATCAGCGACTTCCTATCGAAGCTGCGCATCGAAGAGGCGGCAAGGCTGCTCCACGAAGGGTATTCGGTCGCCGAGGCAGGGCAGGCAGTCGGCTACTCGGACAGCCGCCACTTCGCGAAGAAGTTCAAGGCAGTGCTCGGTTGCCTGCCTTCCGAGCGTAGAATCGTCCCCCCTCGAGCGTAGATCCGCCACGTATCGCGTTCCTCAAAGCGGGTTTAATCTTTGGTTATCGAACTATCTCCAAGGAGGATTCCGTAATGAAGAAGGCCAACAGGATCGTTTCCCTGATCGCGTCCGTAGCGCTCGTAGCGGTAGGAGCTATCTCGCTCAATTCCTGCGCACCCGCGGCGCCCAAAGTCTCCAAGATCGCCATCGTGGTCAAGAGCCTCGGTAATGGCTTCTTCGATGCCTGCCGCGACGGCGGCCAGGAAGCGGCCAAGGAGCTCGGCAACACCGAGATCATCTATCAGGGCCCGTCCACCCCGACGGCCGAGGGTCAGATCGAGATCATCGATTCCCTCATCGCCCAGAAGGTCCAGGGTATCTGTATTTCTGCTAACGATCGCGACGCACTCATTCCCATCACCAAGAAGGCGATGAGCAAGGGCATCAAGGTCATGTCCTTCGACTCCGGCATCAGCAAGGACGGCCGTCTGGTCGACCTCGTCCCCTCCGAGACCCCGCTCATCGGCAAGCAGCAGGTCCAGCTCATCAGCGACCTGATCGGCGGCGAGGGCGAGATCGCCATCCTCTCCGCAACCAGCCAGGCCACCAATCAGAACGCCTGGATCGATGTCATGAAGCAGGAGCTTCAGTCCAATCCGGCTTACGCCAAGATCAAGCTCGACGCCGTGGTATACGGTGACGACCTCGCCGACAAGTCCTACCGCGAGGCGATCGGCCTCTTCGAGGCCCACAAGAACCTCAAGGGCATCATCGCCCCGACCACCGTCGGCATCGCGGCTGCTGGCAAGGCCATCACCGACAAGAAGCTCATCGGCAAGGTCAAGCTCACCGGACTCGGCCTGCCCTCCGAGATGAAGTTCTACGTCGACAATGGCGCCTGCCAGAAGTTCGCGCTCTGGAACCCGATCGACCTCGGCTATACCTCTGTCCAGATCGCCAACGCCCTCATCAAGAAGCAGATCACCGGCAAGGAAGGCGACGTCGTGAAGGCTGGCCGCATGGGCGACATCAAGATCGGCGCCGACGGCAGTGCGGTCATGGGCGTACCTTTCGTCTTCGAGAAGAGCAACATCGAGCAATACGCGAAGATGTTCTAAGCAACCACGGAAGAGAAAGGCAACCACGGAGGCACGGAGGGAAGACCTGATGGAGATCACGGAGAAGAGGGATTAGAGAAAAGAGTATTCAATTCCCCATCTTTATCTATCTTCTCCTCCTCTCCGTGCTCTCCTCTTCCCTCTGTGTCTCCGTGGTTCCTCTTTAGATTCATTGCTGTTGCATTGTACTTGTGGCGGTGATCGACGTTATCCTTAGGAGTAATCGACAGTGGGTGAGTTAATTCTCGAGATGCGCGGGGTGAGCAAGTTCTTCCCCGGCATCAAGGCGCTGGAGGGCGTTGATTTCTCCATGCGCGCGGGCGAGGTGCATGCCCTCATCGGCGAGAACGGTGCAGGCAAGTCTACCCTCGTCAAGGTCCTGACGGGAGTGTACAGGCCGACCGCCGGCACGATCGCCTTCGAGGGAAAGGAGCGGGATTTCCATAGCCCCGTCGACGCCCAGGAGGCGGGGATCGCGGTCATCCACCAGGAAGCCTCGATGTTCCCCGACCTCACGGTGGCCGAGAACATCTTCTCGGGCCACCTGCGCAAGGGCAGGACGGGGCTCCTCGATTGGCGCGTCATGAGAACGAAGGCGCACGAGCTTCTGAATCGCGTCGAGCTCTCGGTCTCGACCGATGTCCTCGTGCGCGAACTGTCGGTCGCTGAGCGCCACCTTGTCGGCATAGCCCGCGCCCTTTCCGAGAACGCGTCCCTCGTCATCATGGACGAGCCGACGAGCGCGCTCTCCCTGCGCGAGACTGAGGACCTCTTCAAGATCATCCGCCAGCTCCGCGACGAGGGTAGGGCCATACTCTTCATCTCCCACAAGTTCGACGAGCTCTTCGAGATAGCGGACTCCTATACGGTGCTCCGCGACGGGCGCTACGTCGGAGAAGGCGCGATGAAGGACACGAGCGTCGACGAGCTCATCCGCATGATGGCCGGCCGCGACGTGGGGCACATGTTCCCCGTGCGGAAGCCCAATATCGGCGAGGAAGTCCTCTCGGTCGAGGGCTTCTCCAGGGCAGGATTTTACCGCGACGTCTCCTTCTGTCTCAACAAGGGCGAGATACTGGGGCTCTTCGGCCTCGTCGGCGCAGGGAGGTCCGATGTCATCCGCTCCCTCGTCGGCCTCGAACCGCGCGATGCCGGCCGGGTCCGAGTGAACGGGAAGGATGTCAAGATCGATGGTCCCCGGGACGCGTTGCGCCTCGGTATCGCCCACGTTCCCGAGGACAGGCAAGGCCAAGGCCTCGTCCTCGAGATGAGCATCGGCGACAACATCACGCTGCCGCAGGTGGCTACTCTCGCCAAAGGGCCCTTCCTCGACGGCAGCGCGGAGGACGAGGTCACTCGGACTTACGGCCAAAGCATGGAGATACGGGCCGCCGGTTGGGGCGAGAACGCCAAGAACCTCTCGGGCGGCAACCAGCAAAAGGTCGTCCTTGCCAAGTGGCTCGCCACGAAGCCCTCTATCCTCATCCTCGACGAGCCTACGAAGGGTATAGACGTAGGCACCAAGGCCGCCGTGCACGCCTTCATCTCCGAGCTCGCCTCGAAAGGGCTATCCATCATCATGATCTCCTCGGAACTCCCTGAGATACTCGGCATGTCCGATCGGATACTCGTTATGTACGAGGGGCGCGTCCGGGCTCTCTTCGACAAGAAGGACACCGACGAATCTTCCATACTAAAGGCCGCGACCGGCGTCGACGCTGTCGGTTCGAACGTCAAAGGGAGGGCCTCCTAAATGAAGCGCTTATTCAAGCGGAGGGAGACGACTCTCTTCATTACACTCGTCGCCTTCTGCCTCCTCGTGTCGCTGCGCGCGCCGGGCTTCCTCGAGCCGGAGAACCTCAATTCGATCCTGAACGATACCTGCACGCTCATAATGGTGGCGCTCGGCCAGTCCTTCGTCATTCTCATCGGCGGTATCGATATGTCGGTGGCTTCCACGATGGCCTTCACCGGCATGGTGACCGCGCTCATGAACCAATACAATCCCGGCATACCTGCCTGGGTCTACCTGCCTATCGCAGCCGCGCTCGGTACGGCCTTGGGCGCCTTCTCCGGCTCGCTCGTCGCCTTCGGCGCCCTCCCGCCGATGATTGCGACCATCGCGACCATGAGCATCTACCGCGGGTTCGTCTACGTATTCAGCAAAGGGGCGTGGGTCACGCCGCATGAAATGAGCGCAGGCTACCTGGCCCTCCCGAGCGCCAGCTTTCTCGGGCTCTCGAGCATGGTCTGGATAACGATAGCGATCGTCATAGCGGCGGCCGTTTTCATGCGCCTCACTTCGTCGGGGCGCGACATCTACGCCTTCGGCGGCAACAAGACCGCCGCCCTCTTCGCGGGAGTGAGCGGCCGCAAGGTCCAGATGCTCGTCCTCACCGCTTCGGGCTTCCTCGCGGGAATCGCGGGCCTGCTCTGGGTCTCCCGCTACGGCATGGCGCACAGCGAGACTGCCGCGGGCTTCGAGATGCAGACCGTCGCCGCCGGCGTCCTCGGCGGCGTGAACTTTGTGGGAGGATCGGGCACGGTGCTGGGTGTCGTGATCGGTGCCCTCTTCTTCGGCGTCATCAACAACGCCCTCACGGTCATCCATATATCGCCCTTCTTCCAGATGGTGATCCAGGGCGTCATCATCATCATCGCCATAGTCTCCAATACGCTCATCGACCGGAATAACCAGATGAAACTCGTAGCGCGGAGGAAAATATGAGCGGAGATAAACGAGCAGAGGGGAGCCTCGTCGACGAATCCAGGCTCATCGATCGACGGCTATCGGGGAAGCAGCGGTTCGTCGGTTTCCTCCTCACCTGGGAATCGCTCATTTTTATCCTCTTCGTCATTGTCGTGGTTGTGAACTCTTTCCTCTCGCCCTACTTCCTCGACCCGGGCAACCTCTTCGACGCGACGCTCAACTTCACCGAGAAGGCGATCATCGCGATGCCGATGATCTTCGTCATCATGCTCGGGGACATCGACATCTCGGTCTCCTCGATCATCGCGCTCTCTTCGCTCTTCATGGGAATGGCCGGGGCGAACGGCGCCTCGATTCCGACGCTCGTACTCATCGGCCTCGGCGTCGGGCTCCTCGCCGGCCTTTTCAACGGCTTCCTCATAACGAAGTTCGACATCCCGGCGATCGCGGTGACCTTGGGCACCATGTCCCTCTATCGAGGCATAGCCAACGCTGTGCTCGGCGACCAGGCTTATACGAAGTACCCGGCCGACTTCGGCTTCCTCGGCCAGGGCTATGCGATCGGCAACATGGTGCCGATCCAGCTCCTCGTGTTCATTGTCATAGCGGCCGTCGCCTTCGTCCTGCGCAACCAGACGACCGTCGGGCGCTACGTGATCGCCATCGGTAACAACAAGACCGCCGCCAAGTTCTCCGGCGTGCCGGTCGATCGGGTCCGGCTCCTGGTCTTCGCGGCGACGGGCCTGTGCTCCGGTCTTGCCGCCGTGCTCCTCACCTCGCGCATCGGCTCGACGAGGCCGAACATCGCGTCGGGCTGGGAGCTCGAGATCATCACGACGGTCGTCCTGGGCGGCGTCGCCATCACTGGCGGCAAGGGCAATATACCGGGCGTCATCATCGCGGCCTTCCTTCTGGGCTTCATGAAGTTCGGCATGGGCGTGGTCAACGTGCCCGGAAAGGTCATGAATATAGTGACCGGCGCCCTCCTCATCGTCGCCATACTCTTACCGCGCTTCGTCGATTCCGCAAAGAAAAAGAGTATAATGCGCAGCCTATAGGAGGAGAGACACATGTCCGATACGCGAATACAGACTTCATACGAACTGGCCAAGGAGCGCTACGCAGAGCTCGGCGTGGATACGGAGGCCGCTATAAAGGCCGCCGACGAAGTGCCTCTATCGATTCATTGCTGGCAGGGAGACGACGTCGGCGGCTTCGAGAAAGCGGGAGCCTCGCTCGAGGGCGGCGGCATTCAAGTCACCGGCAACTATCCCGGCAAGGCCCGCAATCCCGCCGAGCTCCGGGCCGACCTCGAGAAGGTCTTTTCCCTCATTCCTGGTGCGAAGCGCGTAAATCTCCACGCGAGCTACGGGGAGTTCGGTGGCAAATCGATCGATCGGAATGCCATCGAGGTCGCGCACTTCAAGGGGTGGATCGACTGGGCCGCATCCGTTGGCGCGAAGCTCGACTTCAACGCGACTCTTTTCTCCCATTCCCTCGCCGCCGACGGCTACACGCTCTCGCATCGCGACCGATCGGTCCGCGCCTTCTGGATCGAGCACGTTAAGCGGGTGAGGAAAATCGGTGCCGCGATGGGCGCGGTGCAGGGCGGCCCCTGCGTTCACAACCTCTGGATTCCCGATGGCGCCAAGGACAGCCCGGTCGATAAGGCAGGCTATCGCGGCCGCCTCCTCGAGTCCCTCGACGCGATCTACGCCGATAAGTACCCTGCCGACCAGCTTGAGGACGCCATCGAGGGCAAGCTCTTCGGCATAGGCTCCGAGTCCTTCGTCGTCGGCTCCCACGAGTTCTACCTAGGCTATGCCGCTACGCACAGGCTTTTCGTCACCCTCGACATGGGGCACTATCATCCCACCGAAAGCGTCGCGGACAAGATCAGCTCGGTCCTGCCCTTCGTGCCCGGAGTGCTGCTCCACGTGAGCCGCGGCGTCCGCTGGGACTCCGACCACGTAGTCACCCTCACGGACGAGCTCGGCGATCTCTGCCGCGAACTCGCGCGCTCGGGTCAGCTAGGGCGCGTGCGCATCGGCCTCGACTATTTCGACGGCTCGATCAATCGCGTGGGCGCCTGGGCGATCGGTGCCCGCTCCACGCGCAAGGCCCTCCTCGCGGCCTTCCTCGAGCCGCGTAAGGCGCTCCTCGACGCAGACGAGAAGGGCGACGGCTTCGCCCGCCTTGCACTGCTCGAGGAGGCCAAGACCCTGCCCTGGTCGGCCGTCTGGGACGAGTACTGCGAGCGCCTGGGCGGAGCCCTCGAGTCTGAGTTCATTACCAAGGTCGAAGACTACGAGCGCAGCGTGCTCGCGAAGCGAGGCTAGGGGCTATGGCTGACCTTTCTATGCTTGTCGCTCTCTCTCGGCTCTACGGCGCGAAACCTGACTGGGTCCTTGCCGGGGGTGGCAACACTTCGTTCAAGGATTCCGACCACCTCTACGTGAAGGCATCCGGGACAGCCCTCGCCACGATAGGCGAGGAGGGCTTCTGTTCGATCGACAGGAAGAAGCTCGACGCCATGTGGCTCGCGAAGTATCCGGAGGATACCCAGGCGAGGGAGGCATCGGCACTCGCCGATCTCATGGCATCCAGATGTCCGGGCGAGACCAAGCGCCCTTCGGTCGAGACACTCATGCACGGTCTCTTTCCGCAGGCCTACGTCGTGCATACCCATCCTGCCGCCGTCAACGGCATCACCTGCGGTAAAGAGGGGAGGGCGGCCTTCGATCGCCTTTTCGGGGAAGAGGGCATCTGGGTGCCTTTCGTCGATCCCGGCTACATCCTCGCCAAGACGGTCCGCGGCGAGCTCGAGTCCTTCAGATCGCGAAGGGGAAGGGTCCCCGCCATCATGTTCATGCAGAATCATGGCCTGCTCATTGCGGGCGAGAGTCCCGAGGAGATAGAGACTCTCTCCAAACGCGTCATGGATCGCATCGTTGGCGAGCTCAAGCGCGCGCCGGAGCTTTCGGCGAGGCCGGCCGATGCTCTAGCCTTGTCCGAGGCCGCCGCCCTCATAGAGCGACTGGCGACTTCGGCTCTCGGGGCTCCTGCCCACCTGCGCTTCCGTTGCGACGGAGAGAGCCTCGCGCGCTCGGTCTCCGAAGAGGCCTTCGCGCCTCTTTCCTCGTCCTTCACTCCCGACCACATCGTCTATGCCGGGCATGAGTTCCTTCTCGCGAGCTCTGTCTCGGATATAAGCGCGGTCTGGGCTCTCTTCGTCGCGCGTAATGGCGTTCCCCCGCGAATACTCGTCGTGAAGGGACTCGGCGCCTTCTCCGTAGCGAAGAGCGCTGCTGCAGCCGACGCCGCGATCCTCCTTTATACAGACGCCTGCAAGGTGGCGGCCTATGCCGAGAGCTTCGGCGGGGCCCTCCATATGACCAAGGAGAAGATCGACTTTATCCGCAATTGGGAAGTGGAGAAATACCGCTCCTCGGTGAGCACAGGAAAATAGAAAAGGGAACCACGGAGGGAAGACATGATGGAGATCACGGAGAAGAGGGAGGAGGGGAAAGGTAAAGAATATTCAATTCTCCATCTTCATCCTTCATCTATTATCCCATTTCTCCTCTTCGTGCTCTCCTCTTCCCTCCGTGTCTCAGTGGTGAGTCGATCGACCGTTGGAGGTGAAGTATGATTCGCAAAGCTTTCAAGATGCAGCTCAAGGCCGGGAACGAGGCGGAGTACCAAAGACGGCACGCTGCGATTTGGCCCGAGCTCGTGAAGCTCCTCAAGGACGCAGGAATATCCGACTACTCGATCTTCCTCGACTCGGAGACCCTCGCCCTCTTCGGGGTTCAGAAGCTCGCGCCGGATACCACGGAGAAAGAGCTGGCGAGCAAGGCGATCATGCGCAAGTGGTGGGATTACATGAAGGACCTCATGGATACGAATTCAGACAATTCGCCCGTCTGCAAGGATCTCATCGAAGTTTTCCATATGGAATGAGCCCGTTGAATGCGTAGAATTGCACAAAACAGTAAAAGACGTTAACGCATTGAGGCCCTATTTCTTATTGGAATTTATTTAGGTTACGAAATAGATAAAAATAAACTTTATACCGCCATAAGCGCTTGGCAAATCTTTCAATATATGGTTACCTTATCCCAATTTCCGCTTTAGCGGGAACTATGATTATTTACTATTAGAGGTTTTATATGACCGGATTTCGAAGGCGGAATACCCGCCGAAGTCTCGTGGTATCCCTCGTCGTACTCCTCGGCTTGACCGTCGGCGTCGCCTCCCTTGGCGCACAGGCACAAGCCCCGGCCGCGACGACGGCCCAGACCGCGACCGCTGCCGCGACTACGCAAGTCGCGACTGCCCCCGCGGTGGAGCCTACCACATTCAAGCCTTTCAGTTTCCTCGATCCCAGCTCCAATTTCACTAATGTGGAGCGCATCGCCCTCTTCGTGGTCCTCGCGATCGCGGTCTGCGGCCTCCTGTACGCTCTCATGCTCGTAGGACAGGTCCGCAAGGCCGACCAGGGCACGAAGAAAATGCAGGAAATCGCCCAGGCCGTCCGTGAAGGCGCCAATGCCTATCTCGGCGCCCAGTTCACGAAGATCGCCCCGCTCATCGTCATCCTGGCGATCATCCTGTACTTCACTGCCTCAAGCCCGAATCCCTGGTTCCACTGGGGCCGCTCGGTCTGCTTCATCATCGGCGCAGGATTTTCCTGGACGGTAGGCTTCGTCGGCATGCGCCTCGCTACGCAGGGTAACCTCCGCGTAGCGGCGGCCGCCCGCCACAGCTATGGCGATGCCCTCCAGCTCGGCTACCGCACCGGCACGATCACGGGCATGCTCACCGACGGCCTCGGCCTTCTCGGCGGCACGATTATCTTCATGACCTTCGGCGAGTCGGCCTACGAGGCCCTCCTCGGCTTCGGCTTCGGCGGTACCCTCCTCGCGCTCTTCATGCGCGTGGGTGGCGGTATCTACACCAAGGCCGCGGACGTCGGCGCCGACTTAGTCGGCAAGATCGAGAAGGACATCCCCGAGGACGATCCCCGCAACGCGGCGACCATCGCAGACAATGTCGGCGACAACGTCGGCGACTGCGCCGGAATGGCCGCGGATATCTTCGAGTCCTACGAAGTCACCATCGTCGCGGCCATGATCCTCGGCCTCGCGACCTTCGGCCATATCGGCGTCATGTTCCCGCTTCTCGTGCGCGGCATCGGCGTCCTTGGTTCGATCATCTCCACCTACACCGTGCGCGCCAAGGCTGACGACACTTCCGACGTCGCCCTCAAGAACGTGCACCGCGGTTTCTGGATCGGGTCCGTTATCTCCATCGTGGGCTTCTCGATCCTCGGCTTCTTCTATCTCCGCCCGGCCACCCCGGACGTCGGCGCCTCCAACTGGTGGGCCAACTTCGGCGTCGCTGGCCTCGACCTGCGCCCGGCCCTCACCTGCTTCGTCGGCGTCGTGCTCGCCGTGGTCCTCAACAAGGTCACGAGCTACTACACGCACACGACCCATGCGCCGGTTAAGAGCCTCACCAAGGCCTGCCAGACCGGACACGCGACCAACATCATCCAGGGCCTCGCGGTCGGTTACGAGTCCTCGGTCGTGAACATCATCGTCATCGCGATCGCTATCGCGATCTCCGTCTTCATCTATTCGGGCTCCAACCCGCTCTATGTCGCCTACGGCGTGGCCATGACCGGCATCGGCATGCTCACCCTCACGGGCAACACGATCTCCATGGACGTCTTCGGCCCCGTCGCCGACAATGCCAACGGCATCGGCGAGATGGGCTACGACAAGGACGAGATGGAGAAGGAAAAGCCCGGCTCGTACAAGCGCGCCAGGCAGATCCTCGCCGACCTCGACGCGGTGGGCAACACCACCAAGGCCGAGACCAAGGGCATCGCGGTCGGTTCCGCGGTCATCGCGGCCGTCTCCCTCTTCTCCTCCTTCATCGCGGTTCTCGCGATGGGCAGCGAGGCCTTGATCGGTCAGATGAACATGACGCAGTACGCCGACATCGCCGGCAAGCTCTCCGTCGCCACGCCGATCGTCATCATCGGTATCCTGATCGGCGGCTCCGTGCCCTGGCTCTTCAGCTCCATGCTCCTGAGGGCCGTCGGCCGCGCAGCCTACCTCATCGTCAAAGAGTGCCGCGTCCAGTTCCTCGATAAGGAAATCTGGGCCGGTACGAAAAAGCCCGACTACGCCCGCGTTGTCGGCATCTGCACCCAGACCGCCCAGGGCGAGCTCATCGGGCCCGCTCTTCTCGCCGTGCTAGCGCCGGTGCTCGTCGGCTTCCTCCTCGGGCCCTATGCGCTCGGCGGCTTCCTTATGGGTGCTGTCCTTGCGGGCCAGCTCCTCGCGGTCTTCCAGTCCAACGCCGGCGGCGCCTGGGATAACGCGAAGAAGTCCATCGAGGACGGTCTCTACGGCGGCAAGGGTTCCGAGGCCCACAAGGCCGCGGTCACGGGCGACACGGTTGGCGATCCCCTCAAGGATACTGCCGGCCCCGCTATCAACCCGCTGCTCAAGGTCATGAACATGGTCAGCCTCCTCGTCCTGGTGCTCGTTCTGAAGTTCGGCGTCACGCAGACCGAACAGAGCGTCCCCTATGGCTGGATCCTCGGCCTCGTCATCGGCCTTGCCTCCCTCGCGGCAATTCTCTGGGCAGTCGTCCACTCCAAGAAGGAGAGCCCCGAGATGATCGAGGCTGAGAAGATGCTCGAAGCGAAGGCGAATCAGGCCTAAGCTTTAGAGCCTGATTCGCCTGAGCTCTCCGGAGGACGCGAAAGCGTTCTCCGGACTGCGATAGAACCAGGCATAAACTTCCGCTATCGCTAGGATTTTCAATGGCCGCTTGGGGCATCTGCCTCGAGCGGCCTTATTGTTGTGCGAAGCCCTTGTATCTGGAACGGACAATCGAGAGACTTATAGCGAAGAGGAAAAGATGCCGGCGCGCCCCTCCCGACCTTCGTTATCCATAGAGATTGCGATCCTTGTTACTTCGCTCATCGCACTGACCTGGTACGGAGCTGCCAGGGGGCTTGCCCAGTCCTGGTTGACTTTATCCTTGGCCCAGAGAGTCGTATCGGCCAACGAACGAATAGACCTGCTCCTTCAGGCGGCCCAGAATCTCGCCTTCGTGCGGGGGAGGACTAATGTTCTCCTAAGTTCCGCGAGCCCTCCGCGGCCGGGTGATCGGGAATTCCTTTCGAAACGTAGGAATGCCGCCGAGGCGGCCCTCAACGCCCTTTCGGCCCAGGCCGCATCATTTCCCGACGGAGGCTACTCGAGCATAGCCGCGATGCGTGGGGCCTACGAGGCCTTGTGCGCCCGGGCCGAAGCGGAGATGGCTATGGCCGCAGGCGATAGGGACCGCGCTTTTTCCGAAACCTGGTTCGCCGGCAGCTCGCTTTTCATAGATGAGATCGTGAACGCCGCGACCATGGTAGCCTTCGGCGACAACAGCTATCCTGCTGCCTATATAGACATCAGTAGGCTGGAGGTAGACGCGATACGGCTGAGGCTAAGCCTCGGCGCAGAGTCATCTGGCATCTCCGCCGCACTGGCCGCGAGGCGCTCTATCGGAGAGGAAGAGTACGCTCATATCCTTCTTCTTAAAGGGCAGAGCCTCGCGAATTGGGGCGAGGTCCAGTTGGGGAGACGCATTGCCAAGAGCGCCGAGATCAACTCTTCGATCGAGCGCGTAAAGATCGAGTACTTCGAGAAGTACCGCCCTTTGCAGGACGGCGTTCTGAAATCGCTCCGCGGAGCGCAGCCCACTGGGCTTGGCATGGCCGCCTCCACGCTGACCGACGCCTCTGTTCCGGCCCTCGACTCTCTGGCTAGCCTGCTCAGCCTTCTCACCGATGAGACGAGGAAGGTATCCGAGCGCTTTCTCTCGGCGAGTCTGGGCGACCTGATTCGGCAGGCGCTCGTGGCGGCATTAGCCCTCTCGATCGGTTCCCTTGCCTTAAGCATCGTCTTCTTCAGGCTCCTGGGCCCGATGCGCCGCCTCAGCGAGCAGCTGAACGAACTGGCGAAGGGGAATTTAGACGGAGAGCTGCCCGCCGTCGGCCATCACGACGAGATGGCCTTCGCCCAAGCCGCCATCCTGGACTTCCGCGAGAGTCTCTTGGAGCGGCGCAAGCTGATAGAGCAGCTCGAGGCGCTCGGCAATTCCGACTCCCTGACCGGCCTCGCGAACCGCAGAAGCCTCGACGCCGCTCTAAAGACCGAATGGCAGCGCGCTCTGCGCTTGGGCTCGACTTTGGCCCTGGTCATGATCGACATCGACCATTTCAAGAACTTCAACGACACGCGCGGCCACCTTGCCGGAGACGAGTGTCTGCGCCGAGTGGCGAGCCTCATCGCCGCGCATGCCCGCAGACCGGGCGATTTCGCCGCGCGCTTCGGAGGTGAGGAGTTCCTGATCGTGCTCCCCGATGTCGATCGCGAGGGTGCGGTATCATGGGCCGATACACTCCGTCGCGCCGTCGAGGATCTGGACGTTCTGCCGGACTGCGACACTAGGGTCGGGGTAACCATAAGCTGCGGCGTCGCCTCGGTCGTGCCCGACCGAGGTTTGACCATCCCCGAGTTCATCGGTCTTGCCGACGCTGCCCTCTATAAAGCGAAGGCGGGCGGCCGGAATCGGGTGGAGATCGATCCGTTTTAACTCTCAATGGACGAAATGAAATTGAGACTTTTTTCCATCCAGGCCACCCTGGACGCCGGCGCCTCTCATTGGTATGTGGTCGACAATAGTGGCTTAGAAGACAAGTCACTGGAGATTATGGATAAAAATCACCCCTAAATCACCCCTAAGAATACCTTCCCGTCACTTGGCAACCACAGGGAAAACAGTCAGTTTATAGTTTCGATACTGTCACGGGGTTTTAGGATACAACGATAATAATGAGACCGAGGAGTCTTTATGAAAAAAATATGCTCTGTTTCGCTATGGCTTGGCCTAAGCCTAGCTCTGGCTTGTGTCGCATGCTCTCCCCAGCACCCTTCGGATTCTGTCGGAGTAAAATCGGCGACGCCGGTGTCGGTCGGCCTCGTGACTCTGGTGGAAGGGAAGGTTCAGTTCAAGACTTCGCCCAGCGATGCCTGGAAGGACGCCGATATTGGCGACACTATCCCTGTCACGGGAGCCGTAAAGACCGAGGAGGCCGCCTCCTGCGAACTCCAGTTCGGCAAGGCAGCCATCGTGCACATACTGGCCAAGTCCACACTCGAGATACGCGCTATTGATATTTCCCAGGCCAAAAGGTCGGTGGAGCTTTCTCTCCTAAACGGCGCCCTTGTCGCAAAGGTTGATAAGCTGGTAGGCACGCGAGACCGCTTCCAGGTCAGGACCGATGCCGCGGTCTGCGCTGTCAGGGGCACACGCTTCCTTGTCCGCTGCACAAGCAATTCCTCCACCTCGGTGGCTGTGAGCGAGGGCTCGGTTGCCCTTATTCCTGCCTCCTACGATGCTGCGCATTTCGAAGTAACGACGACCAATACCGCAACTGATACTACTAAGGAAGAACTAGCCGCGACCTTGGCCCATGGTCTCCTCAATGGCTCGCCCCTTGTGGAGCCTGATCAGGAGGCAACGGTCACGAAAGCTTCGTTGGAATCTTTGGACACGGCTTTGGCCAGCGCGGTCGAGGCCACCGATTCCGGGAACAAGGCAGCCCTAACGAAGGCTCTGGATGACTACCGGAACGCAACTGGGGGCTCTCCCTCGCCGGCAAGCGCGGTGGGTGAAGACTCGCGCCGTGTTTTTCAGGAAACCAAGGATCTCCATATCTCCGACAATCTGCCGCCGATCAAGGAGACTGCCCCTGCGGAGAAGGCTGAGAGCCTAAGCCCGGCTGCACAGGAGGTCAGGCCTCTCAGCCTCCCCCTCAAGCCCCCCGCGATCTATAACACCGTCGCAGTGTCGCACTACCCATTGGTTGGTGGCTTGGCCGCAGCCGATAGTAGGCTCTATGCCTCTGATTCTCACGCGGATATAGCTGCCTTCGATCGGGAGGGGAAGGTCTATTGGAGCGTCGACAGCAAAAACGGCTCGAACGAGAATTCGTCGCCCGTTGCGCAAGGAGGTCTCGTCCTCTTTGCCGGTGGGAAGGATCTCGCCCTGTACGATGCGACAAGCGGCGATGCGCGCTCTTCCTTCGATCTCGGCAAGGCGGATTCGGGGCTCTTCGGTCGACGTCCCCTCCTTGTTGGAGGCAAGGTACTCTTGAGCTCGGAGACAGGCCTTGCGGTGTTCGATCCTGCCGGAAAGGAAGCCGTGTCTGCTGCAGCTCTTCCCGAAGCTTCTGACGCGAGCCTCTCGGTCTATGGCGAAGACGCGGTTGTCCTGACGCGGGGAGGCATTCTTTGCGTCGTGGACGGGGCAAGCCTCGCGGTGAAGGCTCAAATCAGGACCGGCTCGACCCAGTCCATTGCAGTACGGCCTATCATCGTGCGCGATCTAGCCTACGTGGTCGATCGCAAAGGCCTGGTATCCTGCGTGGATCTCGCCGCGAAAAAGCTTCTCTGGGAGAAACGCCTCGATTCCGGAGCCTCGGTAGAAGCCTTCAGCGATCCTCTCGTGACGGAAGCGGGGCTATACATAGTCGCGAAGTCGACACTCTACGCCCTCTCGCCAGTGACGGGCGAGGTTCTTTTCCGGCCGATCGCGGGCGTCGACTCCTCCCCTGTCGCGGGTGATGGTCTTCTGTGGCTCGGTGCGGATGGAAAGTCGATAATCGGTATCGATCCAAAGACCGGAACCAGAACCTTGGCGATCAAGGTCGGTACCCCAGTTTCGGCCGCACCTATTGCGGACGGTGATCTCCTGGCCTTTCCCCTGGCCAATGGCAGGGTAGTCTTCATTAATCCAAAGTACAGGCCCTGATCAGAGAGAGGATCACCCAAAGAGGATTTCTAATGAAAGCAAGGCGCGCCCTTACCGCAGCGATCGTGGCGCTTTCCTTTATTTCCTGCACGAACAATGTCTGGGGAAGTCTTAGCAATCCCCATGACAGCGCCAATGGCGGTAGCGCGGCCACCGATAACGTCGCGGTGACAGGCGTGAGCCTTTCATCCACGAGTCTCACTGTCCTTGTGGGAGCTACATC
>Ga0326728_10010045_pt1 | contig 22358 bp, 19 predicted proteins | sample MB3enrmetagenome_FD_207602 | JGI IMG/M metagenome (GOLD analysis project Ga0326728, IMG submission 207602) | Lab enriched peat soil microbial communities from McLean, Ithaca, NY, United States - MB31MN | ecosystem: Environmental > Terrestrial > Soil > Wetlands > Peat | place: USA: New York... | reverse complement strand
CTACAAGTCGCACCGCCTCTTGCTTGAACTCAAGCGTGTAACGTCCCCGCTTCGACTTCGTCATCTTCGCTACCCTTTCGCATTAGAACAGCTTGCTAAGGGATACGTTTTGCGCGGGCAAGATCAGTAGGATCGTCATGTGAGGACGTGCTATCCATCGCTGCACATCTCGACCGGCGAGAAGTGGATAAAGCATCTCCTCATCTACTTTTCCAGTCTCCTGTACTACCCGCTTGCGTCCCATCGAGGGCAGGTTTCGGATGATCGCAAATTTGGAGCCTACCGTCTCGTTGCTGTCGAGGCGCTCAACGTAAAATATCCCATTTGCGCCTCTAGTATTAACTCCCTCTCTCACCATTTCCCTGTAGTCGGAGGGACGAACCAGATTTCGCGCAATAGCCACAGGTTCAGGCCTGCCAACAATCCACGAGGAAAGTGGATCCCCTTTCTCGATATGGTATCCAACCCAGTCCAGTACTTTCGTGTTGGCTTTCACGACTTGCAGACTGTCGTTCACATCAACTGGCCCTGTCTTCTCCCATACCCTGTACTTCATCGGCCACTTGAGCGGGTGTCCCTTCTCCACCAACAAAAAGCTTGTGCGGTTGGACGCCTCTTTTCCGAACGGCTGCAATCCCACCATGTCATCAACTGCCACAAGCCCAAGCGCGTCGCCCGCAGGCAACTTGAAGCGCCGGAATGCGCGCCCTCCCAGCTCGCTCTGGAAGCCGGTTTGCGTTATAACGAACCCCAGTTTCCCTTTCGCCTTCAGATAAACGTCAGTTGCAACGTAGGTCATTAGGAAGGCGACGTCCGTCTTCGCTTTCACACTTGCCTGCCTATTGCCCTTGGAAGCAGATCCGCTCAGCCCATAATGAGTCCAGACTGGTTCGGTGTCTCTTCGATAGTTCTCTGGAAGACTCTCCCAGTTGACCCATGGCGGATTCCCTACGATGTAGTCTACGGGGCTAGTGAATAGGGGAGCGAAGGAGTTTTTAATGATCAGCGCCCAGATGCCATTCTCGCCCGCTTTGTCGAGTTGTGCCAGTTTTTCAAATAGCTTCGTGTGCGCCGTTTCCTCCGTAATCGTCAACCCCTCATCGCGGCAATATTGGAGAAAAGTCCCGGCGCTTTTGCCGTGCACGCAATCACCCAGCACTGCGGCATACTTCGCGACGGATGCCCGATCTTGACAAATCTCTTGAGGAATCAGAAAATCCCCAACGGAAGTAGGGAGGCGTTTGAACTTCCCGTGCTCTGCGTTGGTGAAAAGATCACCATAGGATGTCGGAACGAGCACCGAGTCGCACAGGTATACGGGGACTTCGGCAGCCCCGACATGTTTCAGTAAATCACGGAATGCGAGAAGAAAATTCGTCCTTGCCGCCATCACAGCAAGCGGGTTTAGATCAAAACCAAGCACGTTGCTCAATATTTTCTTAGCAAGCTCGCCTTCATCGAAGCCGCAGGTCTCTCGGTGCGCGTTGAACCACTGCTTGATTCGGTTAATCGCCAGCACTAAGAACGTACCTGAACCGCACGCAGGGTCCAGGACCCGCGAGTCTGGGTTCCCGTCATAGCCGATCGAATCCAGAACATGCTCGGCCAGCCAGTCGGGGGTGTAGTATTCGCCTAGTCCGTGGCGTACTGCTCTTGGAAACAGGTGCTGATAAAGGAGCTTCAGCAAGTCGCGACTGTCATCGACATCTACGCTCAGGGTTCGCGGATCATATTCATCCAATTTGCTGACGATGCTTTTGACTGCGGATGAGATGTCCTCGTTCCAAGCTGTCAGATACCACGCAAACAAATCACCTTCTAAGAAGTTCGTAATACCGATGTCGGCCCAAATACCGCCCCTCTCCAACTCTTCCATTTCCCGGCAGAGCTTCGAGGAACTCGGCGCGGCAACGCATTTCTTTAACACCGAGAGACCGAAAGCGGCAAAGGCTCCTACTATCTGAGCGGCCAGAAACTTCATGAAGATGGCGTAGAAGGTGTGAATGCAAAAGAGAAGTTCCGCCGGTTTCGCTGTTTCAAACCCGTAGTGCTTCGCTAGCGTTTTGAAGTTGTCATTGTTCTTGTCCAGATCTACACCGCAGACCTCGCCAAAAAGGATTTTCCATTGTGCGAAGAAAACCTTGCTCTTCTTATCTTGCGTAGTCGTCAAGGTAGCGTAAAGCTGGTGGACAGACTGCTGGGCGATGTGGCTTCCGCTGCCGAAGTGAGAAGCAAGTTGAGTCGGAGAAAAGGAATAACCCTGTGCGCCCAGACTGACGAGGGCCCTCAGCAAGCGTTCAACCGTAAATGGAGTTATCGGCGCAGGCGCATCGACCGACCAATTGTCGCCCAACCTCCGAACGAAAATGATTCTTATACCATCAATCGCAACCCCAAGCAGAGTTTCGAAAGGACGGTGTTCCTTCTCGTTGAACGCTATGAACCGAGATTTGACCTGATCCACGACCTTGACGGCACCGGGGCTGTTCAAACTTGCTCCGATTCGAGAAGGTCCGTGAGGATACTTATATTCGAGCAGTACACGGCTGTACTTGGAATCGAGAAATCCCCCCCCGATTTCGTACTCGTGCCTGCCGGAGATGTTTAACTGCGCCTTGTCGATGAACTGGTCAATACAAGTGTTACAAAGATGACGAATATCCTCCTCGGAACCGGATGAGGGCACTTTGGCGGCGATGGTTTCGGAAATTGCAACGGACTCTGAGAGAATCAGGCTTTCAATATCCGGGGGCACTCCTCTGCCAGGGTTTATGGTCATTGTTCCCTCTCCATTTACTCAACAATTGGGATCAATCATCGCACAGAGAAAAGGCTCTAGCCAGTTCAAATGGGGGCTGGCCCACCCTAAGCCTTTTTTCTGCGAACGAGCCACCACTGTGGGTGCCTCATCCAGGCTCTGCTTGGGTGGGAACCACTACCCTCAACCCGGCGACTAGCCCCGGTCCTTTCGTCTCATCCAAACCACAAAACTGGGTGCCCCCGGTCTCTCGTCCGCCGGGCCTGCCCGCCGTGGCGGGGCGGAGAGACCGGGGAAACCACAGACCTCATCGAACAGTCCGGGAACCGGACAACCGTCCCCCAGATTGCTCCCCTTCGCCGCCCCAGCCTCCGGGAACTTCGCCGCGCCCGACCCCTCGCCCGGCAAAACGGCAAAAAATCTCCCCCAGCCTTGCCGGTTATTTCGCGAAAACGCGCACAATGGATTCAGAGTTACATCCACGCCGGACTGCCCGAGGTGCAAACAACCCTCCACTCCTCCGGCTTCACAGGCTTCGAATAAACTCTGATCGTGCAGCTGCCTTGAAAGGGCACGGATTTATCCGTGCCGTTCCAGCGCCAATGAGGTCGAGGGCTTTAGCCCCTGAGGGACGCCTTTCGGGACTTTCTCCTCGAATTCGCCCATTTTCACCCCGGACAAGCCTCAAAATTGTCCATAAGTCCTTTAGAATCTGATACAGCGACGCAAGTCGCTGATTCTGGGATAGATAGCCAAAATTCAAATATGTAACCCATTGATTCCAAACGTCCCCGACCCGAGGTATGGGTGGGGGGGATATCGGGGGGTAGCTTCCGCTCACGAAACACACCAGCCCCCCACCCCACCGATTGACTCCCCCAGCAACCCGCCTGTTAAGATTGCTCCGATTCCGGAGACCCCATGAAAATTCGTGCCATCGTCCTAGCCCTCCTCGCCACCGCCGCCATCCTGCCCGCCCAGCAGGCCGGCGTCCTCTCCAACCTCGAAATCGGCTCCTACAAAACCCCCATCGAGTACCTCCGCTTCCCCCTCGATCAGCCGCTCTCCTCCTCGGTGTTCAACTACACCGCCACGGTCAGCGACCAGTACACGGCCAAGTTCCAGATCACCGCCACCGTCCCCCCCGGCACCGATTCTGAAATGAACATCGACGGCAAGCCCGTCAAATCCGGCGAAGCCTACATCGTCGATCTCAAGCCCGGCAAAACCACCTTCGTCATCCACGTCCATTCCAAAGACGCTCCTTGGTCCATCTACAACCTCACCATCGACCGCAAGGACCTCTCGAAGGAATACACATCCGAGAAGCTCGCTCCCGGCGTCTGGCGCGTCTACGACTTCGGCGGAACCCGCGGCGATGAGAGCTTCTACCTCGTCGAAGGCAAAGACCGCGCGCTCGTTCTAGACGTTGGCATGGGCAAAGGCGATCTGCCAGCTTATCTGCACACGCTCACCAAGCTGCCCATCGACGTAGCCATCACGCACGGTCACGGCGACCACTTCGGCCAGGTCAATGAGTTCAAGGACTCCAACGTCTACATCGCCGCCGAAGACGTAACGCGTCTTCCCCACGACTTCATCACGCCCAAGTTCCACTACGTCAAGGACGGCGACACCATCGACCTCGGCGGCGGACATATCTTTGAGGCCATCAACGTTCCCGGACACACCATCGGTTCCACCATCTACCTCGACAAGGCTGACAACATCGCCGTCACCGGCGACTCCATCAGCTCGGGCAGCATGGTCTACATGTTCGGCTCCAACTGCACCGCGCTCGACCAGTACATCGAGAGCCTCAAACACCTGCAGTCCAAGATCGCCGGCCTCACCAACCTTCGGCTGCTCGTCGGCCACTCTTACCAGGAGCGCACTCCGCTCGTAGGCAAAGACGCAACGCGCCTGGTCAACGACATGCTCACCGCAGCTCAGCAGGTCCTCGACGGCAAGCTCACCGGCATCTCAACTTCCACCACCATGGGACCAGCAACCATCGAGCTCCGCGAAGCCAACGTCGGACTCGCAGGCCTCTGGTACAACCCCAAAAACCTCCGCACCGCACCGGCCGCGCTCGGCAACCTCGAACTGCGCACCGACAAGGGCGTCTTCCTCGCATGGAAGTCGGTCTTTGCCTCCATGCTCACCGACTACACCGTCACCGTGCCCGACTCGAGCACTACCGTCGAAGTCATGCCCACCGCTTACTGGCCCAACGCCAAGTCCATCGCGGTCAACGGCGTCGCGGTCAAGTCCGGCGCATCGCAGGCGGTCAAGCTCACACCCGGCGAGAACACCATCGCCATCGCGGTCACCGGCAGCGACAGCTCAACGGAAACTTACACCGTGAAGATTCAGCGCTAGCATTAACAAAGAAAACGGGCGGCGTGCACAGCACGCCGCCCGCAACATTTCAGATTGACTTAGCCTAAGCCGCTTCCCTCTCAAACACTGGCTTCACATGGAATGCGTTATCGCTCGCCGGCGTCAGCATCACGGCCAGCGCGCCTGCGCCGCCCTCTCGCTGCCTCTTCAGTTCCAGCCAGTTGCACAGCCGCCGGTCGCGAATCAATCCTTCGCCGTTCCAAAACCCGGCAGGCAATCCGCACGCGATGCGCAGATGGTCCAGTTCCAGCTCAATCACTCCGGGTCTGGTGCCGAACAGAGCGCCTTCGCTCTCACGGCCTAACCGCAGCCCGGTCACAACGTTTCCCTTGCAATCGGCTTCGAAGATCATGGCTCACTCCCGATATCAGCTATCCGCCACAATGTGGCGGGTTGAGGAGACACCGCCCCTTCTCCGCGAAAGGTACGGATCTCTGTATTTAGACACTTGTACTTTTGACGGCGAACCGCAGGAATGGGAACAAGGAATACTCTGGTGATCGGCCCAGTGCAGCGGACGCCGCCGAACCTTATGTACCTATTATTCCAAAGGTATTACCACAAAATATGACCATAGTTTTAAAAGAAACGCACTTTAGTATAAATACCCCTGCGAAGGTCGGCACGACTCTGCCCGCTCCGCCTCTTCCAAGCCCCTGATCTCCCATTCCCCGATCGATTTCCTATAAATTCGAAAGCCCACTCGATGGGAGCGGGCTTTCAACTTGCAGCGAAAGGAGAAGCTTGTGGCTTGATTGTAACCCGATTCCATCCACAATGAACTGATCCCTAAAGAATATTTCGAATAATTCCCTCTTGGCGACGTCTGGGAACCGCCTTCCCAAGGGGGCAAGCACCCCTGTGCCCTCTTTCCTTGACTCGTCCAACCGCCGGTGTTATCCCTCAATTTCAACCACTTGCACCCGCTTGATCCCGGCAGGAGTCACCTTGCTCGAAGGAAAAGTCGCAATCGTCACCGGCGGAGCCAGCGGTATCGGCCGCGCCATCGCCCAGGCGCTCTCTCATTCCGGCGCGCACCTGGTCATCGCAGATCTTGACCCCAAGGCCGCCCAGAGCACCGCCGCCGAACTCAGTAGCTCCGGCCCACGCTCCATCGCCGCTGCCGTAAACGTGATGCACTCAGAAGACGTCCGCCGCATGGTCGATGCAACCATCGAGGCCTTCAGCCGTCTCGACATCCTCGTCAACAACGCCGGACTCCAGCACGTCTCCCCCATCATCGACTTCAGCGAAGAGCGCTGGAACACCATGATCGGCGTCATGCTCACCGGCACGTTTCTTTGCACCAAATATGCGCTGCCCCACATGATCGCGAATCGCTGGGGCCGCATCATCAACATGGGCTCAACCCAGGCCAAGGTCGGCACCCCTTACAAGGTCGGCTACGTAGCCGCAAAGCACGGCATCCTCGGACTCACCAAGACCGCCGCCCTCGAGATGGCCGAGCACAACATCACCGTCAACGCCCTCTGCCCAGCCTTCGCCCGCACCCCGCTGGTTGAAAAGCAGATCGCCGCCGTCGCCCTCCAGCACAACATCTCTGAGGCAGAAGTCGTAGAAAAGCTCATGACCGGCCCCGCCGCTATCCACCGCCTCCTCGAACCCACTGAGATCGCCTCGTTCGCCGTCTATCTGTGCAGCGACGCGGCCTCCGGCATCACCGGAGCGGCCCTCGACATCGATTGCGGCTGGACCGCGCGCTGAGAGCCAGGCCCAACTCACACCGGTTAAAATTCCCTTGTTGTTCCCCGGAGGTTCCCCATGCGCAAGTTCCTGTTTCTTGCCGCCCTGTTTCTTGCCGCCCTGTTTCTCGTCGCCCTGCTCGTCACAGCCAGCCCAGCCCCAGCCCAAAACCCGCCCAAAGGTTTCTCCGGCAGCTTCGTCAGCCTCAACGGCGACACCGTCACCCTTCAGGACAAAGACGGCAAGACCTTCACCGTTGAGATGACTCCCGGCTGGACCGTGTCCGCCAACCGCGCCGGCTCACCCGCCGACATCAAACCCGGCGACTTTGTCGCCACCACCAACGTGCCCCTCGACGAGACCACCGGCAAATCGACCGAGTTGCGCATCCTCGAACCCGGCTACCGCCCCGAGCAGGGCACCCACGCCGTATCGCCCACAAACCCTAACAGGATGACCCACGGCACCGTAAAGTCCATTGCCAAAGTCACCGACGGTGTAGAACTCGAAATCGCCTACCCGGCCGGCTCGCGCATAATCCTCGTAGCCGCCGCCGTCCCAGTCACCATCTCCGACCCGCTCGACAAAACCATCCTCAAGCCCGGCCAGATCGTCGGCGGCGTAACCCGCCCCGGCCCCGACGGCATCCAGCGTGCCAGTCGCTTGCAGTTGCAGAACAAGTAAGGTGGTTGCCGAAAAGCATGAGATATGGCATGATATATCTCATGCGGAGGCACCATGGCGCCGGTTGAAAAAGCACGCGTTTTCATGAGCGGAAGAAGCCAGGCTGTGCGCATCCCCGCCGAGTTTCGCTTTGCCTCAAAAGAAGTCTTTATCCGCCGCGACCCGCAGAGCGGCGACCTGATCCTCTCCCAATCGCCGGGTAGCTGGAGTGAGGTTTTTGCCGCTCTGGATAACGCCGGGTTCCCGGACGACTTTATGGCCGAGCGCAACCAGGGCCCGTCCCAGGAACGCGACGAGCTATGAGCCGGCTCTACATGCTCGACACCAATACCGTCAGCTACATTCTCAAAGGCAAATCCCCCGCCGCCCGAGCCCGGCTCGCAGGTCTCGCACCCGATGAGGTTGCCTGCATCTCTATCGTCACGGAGTTCGAGCTGGAGTTCGGCCTTGCGAAGAACCCCAACGCCGATAGCCTTCGCCGCGGCCTGCGCGGATTTCTGGACCGTATCCGGATTCTGAGTCTGGGCTCGGCTGAGGCTCGCGCTTACGGGCAACTCCGCGCGCAGCAGGAAGCGGCGGGGAGGCCCCTCGAAAGCATGGACATGCTGATCGCCGCACACGCCATTGCTACTGGAGCGATCCTCGTCACCAGAGATAAGGTCTTTGACCATGTCTCCGGCCTGGCGGGAAAAGAAAACTGGGCGACGGATCTGGCGAAATGAGGGCGTAAACCCCACGCCCCGACACAGTGCTGCTGACGGGGTGATTATTCTGGTTGGGGTTCGTACTATCCCAGGTTCCTATGGGGCTCTGGGGCACCACTTTCCGTGGTAACGCAGGCTGTTTCCGAGACCTGAACCCCGCAACCGAAAAGCTACCGAACTTCGCTGCAGCAAGTCCGCACTGCTATACAGTTTGCTGGTGGGTCATAAAACCCAGCGTAATTGTCTATAGTCTTGAGTTCTGCCAAATAGTCTCTGCGCGGCTCCTGCGAACACCGATGGACCGCGTTATGTCGGCAGGCATCGGCGTCATTCGCAAAATAAAGATGCTCGATCTTGAGTTCGATTCCGAGCTCGCTCCCGAGGAATTTCAACCCGGCCTCGGCCTCCCGAAGTCGATCGACAGCGCAGTACGCAATGTCAGCAATTATGCAATCTTTGCCATTCTGCAATGCGTCTTTCAGCGCGCTAAAGCATCGACTAGCAGTGAACTCTGACTTGTCATGGAAAGCACCTGCGTGAAAATCATCGAATGGCACTTCGGTGCGCTGCTTCAGGAGCGTGGACTTTCCTGAACCGGGAAGGCCAATGACGATCGTGACAGTCTGCGACATAGTGACCTAGTAGGCACAATCAAATCTGGGCCAAATCAAAAGCCTCCAGCTAGAAGCTAGCAGCTAGTAGCTGGAGGCTGCTTTTCTTTTACCGCGTCTTAGAAATCTCTTCCACCGTAACCGGATCCAAGAACGGCATCTGCGCGCGCAGTGCCTTACCCACAATCTCGATCGGCTGCTTGGCTTCCGTCTCGCGGAAGGCCGTGAACTCCTTCTTGCCGGAGTTCAAATCGCCCAGGAATCGCTTGGCGAACGTCCCGTCCTGAATTTCGGTCAGAATCGCCTTCATCGCCTTGCGGCTCTCGTCGTTGATCACGCGCGGGCCACTGACGTAGTCGCCGAACTCAGCGGTGTCGGAGATCGAGTAGCGCATGTAGGCCAGGCCGCCGCGATACATCAGATCGACGATCAGCTTGAGCTCGTGCAGGCACTCGAAGTACGCGCTCTCCGGCTGATAGCCAGCCTCGACCAGCGTGTCAAAGCCCGCCTTTACCAGCGCGCTCACACCGCCGCACAACACCGCCTGCTCGCCGAAAAGATCGGTTTCGGTCTCTTCCTTGAAAGTTGTCTCAAGCACTCCGGCGCGGGTGCAGCCGATGCCTTTCAAATAGCTCAGCGCCAGATCGTGGGCCTTGCCGGTCGCGTCCTGGAAGACTGCAATCAGTCCCGGAACGCCGCCGCCCTCAGTGAAGACCTCGCGAACGCGGTGGCCGGGCGACTTCGGAGCCGCCATCGAAACATCGATGCCCGCCGCCGGAACAATCGTCTTGAAGTGAATGTTGAACCCGTGCGCGAACATCAGCATCGATCCGGGCTTCAAATTCGGCCCGATCTCTTCGGCATAGAGCTTCGCCTGCGTCTGGTCCGGCACCAGGATCATCACCACGTCTGCCCACTTCGCCGCCTCGGCCGGAGTCAGCACTTCAAGCCCCGCCTTCTGCGCCTTCGCAATAGACTTCGAGCCCGCCGCCAGGCCAACCTTCACCTGCACTCCCGAGTCCTTCAGGTTGAGCGCGTGGGCGTGGCCCTGCGAACCGTAGCCGATGATCGCGACCTTCTTCGCCTGGATCAGCGTAAGGTCGGCATTGTTGTCGTAATAAGTCTTAGCCATGTCTCGTTACTCTTCCTCTTCTTTCAGAATGTCGTAATTCGCTTTCTGCGCTCTTTGAACCACAATAATTCGGAACCCTTTGAGTATCTCCGTCCGCAATCCTGCTGACTTGCCGACTCGCTGACTTACCTACAACGGCAGCGTCTCTTCCGGCAAATCCTCATCGTTCGGGGCTGGAGCAGGCTCACCCGTGGCCACGCCCAGCGCTCTGACAACGCTGCTCACGTGATGCCCGCGACGCATGGTCATCTTGCCGCTGCGGCTAATCTCAAGGATACGCCCCTCGTCCTCGCGCAAGATCTCGATCAGCCCTTCGATCTTGCTCTCCACGCCGGTCATCTCGATGGTCAGCGACTCGGAGGTGAGGTCGACGATACGGGCCCGGAAAACCTCGACCAGGTCGAAGATCTGCGCACGGTTCTGCGGCGTAACCGCCACCTTCACCAGCGCCAGTTCCCGCGTCACCGTGGGCACCTGCTGAATGTCGTCCACATCGACCACATTCTCGAGTTTGAACAGGCTGGCCTTGATGCGGTGGGTCGCCTCTGCCGACGCATCGCACACCAGCGTAAGGCGCGACAGCCCGGCCCGCTCGCTGCGGCCAACGGTCAGCGAACTGATATTGATATTCAGCCGCCGGAACAGCGAGGCCACGCGCGTAAGCACGCCCGGCAGATCCTCAACGTAAGCAACAAATGTGTGCAGCATAAAATCAGCTCCTAGCTCCTAGCCTCTAGCCTCTAGCTTTTTCGGTGGTACTCCTGCCTTGAATTCTTGGTGCGCGGTCTGGGATACCCGTCCATGAACAATGCAATTGGAAACCACCGCGGTTGATAGCTCCACAGATGCAGCTAGGAGCTAGAAGCTAGCAGCTAGAAGCTGCATTTCCGTTATTCGTGTGCCGACTCTTCCAGCGGATCCTTGCCCGGCCGACGAATCATCTCGTGCAGCGCATTGCCGGCCGGAATCATCGGATACACCGCGTCTTCCTTCTCCACCATAAAGTTGAGCAGGAACGCGCCCTTGGCGCTGCGCGCCTGAGCGACAGCGCTCTCAACCTCCGACCGCTTCCTTACCGTCAAGCCGCCGATCCCGTGTGCATCGGCCAGCTTCACAAAGTCCGGGCTCACCATCGGCGTCGATTCGTAGTTCTTCTCATAGAAGAACTCCTGCCACTGCCGCACCATGCCGAGATACCCGTTGTTAATCACGGCGATGTTGATCTTGATACCTTCTTGCGCAATCGTCGCCAGCTCGGCTGCCGTCATCTGGAATCCGCCGTCTCCGGCGATCACCCACACTTCCTTCTCAGGACAAGCGGTCTTGGCTCCGATGGCCGCCGGAAGCGCAAAGCCCATCGTGCCCAACCCGCCCGACGTAATCAGCGAACGCGACTTGTCATGCTTGAAGTACTGCGCCTCCCACATCTGATGTTGGCCCACGTCGGTCACCACAATCGCGTCGCCGCCGGTGATCCGCCACAGATCGTGCATCACGTGCGCCGCGTAGAGATGCCCGGAGTCGGGCAGGTTCTTGATGTCCCTGACCGCCACCGCGCCCTTGCTCGCCTCCACGGTCTTGAGCCACGCCGAGCCGTCGCGTGTGCCCACCCTCGGCAGCAGTTCTTCGAGCACCTCACGCAGGTCACCCACCAGCGCCACGTCTACCTTGATGTTCTTGTTGATCTCCGACGGATCGATCTCGACATGAATCTTCTTGGCCTTCGTAGCATAAGTGTTCGTCGATCCCGTCACGCGATCGTCAAAGCGCATGCCCAGCGCAATCAGCAGATCCGACTCCTGAATCGCGTGATTCACCCACGACTCGCCGTGCATGCCCATCATGCCCAGGCTCAGCGGGTGCGAGGCTGGAAAGCCTCCGAGGCCCATCAGCGTGAGCGCCACGGGAATCTGTGCGCGCTCGGCCAGCGTGCGAACCTGCTCTTCTGCCCCGGACTCAATCACTCCGTGTCCGGCCAGGATCACCGGCTTCTTGGCGTTGCGAATCAGCTCCGCCGCGTCGGCAATGTCGCCCTTCACCACGCGCAGCATGGGGTGCGGACGATAGGGACGCGGACGCGCAGCATCGAAATCAAACACCGTGCTGTTGATCTCGGCGTCCTTGGTAATGTCCACCAGCACCGGCCCGGGCCGGCCGCTGCGTGCAATCTGGAAGGCGTGCCGCACCGTCGACGCAATATCTTCGACCTTCGTCACCAGAAAGTTGTGTTTCGTAACAGGGAGCGTGATGCCGGTAATGTCCACTTCCTGGAAAGCGTCGGTGCCCAGCAGCTTGGACGAGACATTGGCGACGATGCAGACCATGGGAATCGAGTCCAGCATCGCCGTAGCGATACCAGTAACCAGGTTCGTCGAGCCCGGTCCGCTGGTGGCAATGGCCACCCCCACCTTGCCCGATGCGCGCGCGTAGCCATCGGCCATGTGTGCCGCGCCCTGCTCGTGACGCACCAGAATGTGACGGATGGGAAACTTTCTCAGCGCGTCGTAAGCCGGCAGAATTGTCCCGCCCGGATAGCCGAAGACCGTATCCACGCCCTCGCCCACCAGCGTGGCCCAGATGATCTCCGCGCCCGTCAGCTTTGCCGGCGCAGTCTGATGCGCCTGCTTTGCCTGTCCGCTCTCTTTAGTCATCGCCGCTCCTCATACGTTAGCTTCTAGCTTCTAGCTGCTAGCTTCTAATCCATTCCTCGTTAATCTATCCCTGGGACAAAGCCGAACTTAAGCAGTCCCGCGTCTGCAATCAGTTTCTGCTCCCCTGGAAGGAGCTAGTGGCTAGAAGCCAGCAGCAAAAGCTGCTTTACTTAACTCGCAGCCAGCCCGCCTGATCGTGCTGCTTCTCGAATGCATCGAGCGCCACCGCGTGCCGCAGCGTCAACCCGATGTCGTCCAGACCCTCCATCAGGCAATACTTTCGAAACGCGTCGAACTCGAACTTCGCCTCAAAGCCCCGCCCATCGGTCACCGTCTGCGCTTCAAGCGAAACCGTCAGTTGATATCCGGGAATCGTCTGCGCGTTCTTGAGCAGTTGATCCACCTGCTCCTCGCTCAGCTTCACCAGCACGATGCCGTTCTTGCCCGCGTTCGAGTAGAAGATGTCGGCAAAGGTCGGCGCAATCACCACGCGGAAGCCGTAGTCGGAAAGCGCCCACACCGCATGCTCGCGACTCGATCCGCAGGCAAAGTTCTTGCCCGCGATAAGAATCTTCGATCCCTTGAAGCGCGCATCGTTCAGAGGGAAGTCCGCAATCGGCTTGCCGTCCGGCGTCTGCCGCCAGTCAAAGAACAGATAGTCCTCGTATCCGGTACGCTCGATCTTCTTCAAAAACTGCTTGGGAATAATCTGGTCGGTATCGACGTTCGTCCTGTCGAGCGGCGTCGGAACTGAAGTGAGTGTCTTGAATTTTTCCATAACAACCTCTTAATAGAACTCGCTGTTTTGAAAGGTACGGGCTTTAGCCCGTACATGAAAATGAACCCAATGCGTGCGGGCTTTAGCCCCTGAGGGAATGCAGAACTAGCTTTTGACTTCCCATCCCCGAATGTCCACAAAATGCCCTGCAATCGCCGCCGCCGCCGCCATCTCCGGCGAAACCAGGTGCGTGCGCCCGGCACGTCCCTGTCGGCCCTCGAAGTTGCGATTGCTCGTTGAAGCCGAGCGCTCGCCAGGTTGCAGCATGTCGGCGTTCATGGCCAGGCACATCGAGCAGCCCGGCTCGCGCCACTCAAAACCCGCCTCGCGGAAGATCTTGTCCAGACCCTCCTTCTCCGCATCGGCCTTGACCGCCTGCGAACCCGGCACCACGATCGCCTTCACCGTCGAAGCCACCTTGTAGCCCTTCGCGATTCGCGCCGCCGCCCGCATGTCCTCAATCCGCCCGTTGGTGCAGGAGCCGATGAAGACCACATCCACGGCAACCTTCTGCATATCGGTGCCCGCCGTCAGGCCCATATATTCGAGCGCCTTCTCAAGGTTCTTGCGGTCGATCTCGGTCTTCTGCAATGCAGGATCCGGCACCGGCGAGGTCACCGGAGCCACCATGCCCGGGCTCGTTCCCCAGCTCACATACGGCGCAAGCTTCGTCGCGTCTATCACCAGCTCGCGGTCGTACTTCGCGCCCGCGTCGGAGGGCAGCTTCTTCCACTCCGCAACTGCCTTCTCCCACTCCGCGCCCTTGGGCGCGTACGGCCGCCCTTTGAGATACGCAAACGTCTTCTCGTCCGGAGCGATCATGCCCGCGCGCGCGCCGGCCTCGATGCTCATGTTGCACACCGTCATGCGGCCTTCCATCGAGAGCGAACGAATCGCCGAGCCCGCGTACTCCACCGCGTAGCCCGTAGCGCCGTCGGTGCCAATCTCGCCGATGATGGCAAGAATAATGTCCTTTGCCGTAACGCCAGTCGGCAGCTCGCCCTCGACAGAAATTCTGAAAGTCTTGGGCTTCGACTGCGGCAGCGTCTGCGTCGCCAAAACGTGCTCCGCTTCGCTCGTTCCCACGCCGAAGGCCAGCGCGCCGAATGCGCCGTGGGTCGAAGTGTGCGAGTCGCCGCACACAATGGTCATGCCCGGCTTGGTAAACCCCTGCTCCGGCCCGATCACGTGCACGATGCCCTGGTTCGGCGAGTCGATGTCGTAGAGCTCGACGCCCGTGTCCTTGCAGTTCTGGCGCAGCGTCGCGATCTGCGTGGCCGCGATCGGATCGGTAATATTCAGCCGTCCCTCGATCGTCGTCGGCACGTTATGATCCACCGTCGCGATGGTGCGATCCGGCCTCCGCACCTTGCGCCCGGCCAGCCGCAGCCCTTCAAACGCCTGCGCCGAGGTCACCTCATGCACAAGTTGCAAGTCAATATAGAGCAGCACCGGCTCGCCCTTGGGCTCGACGACTACATGCTGCTCCCAGATCTTTTCGAATAGTGTCTTCGGTGTATTGCTCATCAAATACAGCTCCTGGTTTCTAGCCTCTAGCTGCTAGCTGGATTGTTGCCCCCCAAAGAGGCGTGGACTAGCCGGGTCTTGAAAGGGCACGGCTTCAGCCGTGCCGTACATGCCACAAAACACATTGGGCTTTAGCCCCTGAGGGTAGTTTTATTCAGACTACTCAACCAGCCCCAGCGAATCAAAGCCGCACGCAACTGCACGAACAAGCTAGTAGCTAGAAGCTAGCAGCTAGAAGCTCTCTAACCTTTGCGCCCATCTCCGTGGTCGAAAGAACCGTCAGCCCGTCCATGTTGCCCCGCGCCAGATCCTTCGTCCGGAATCCATCCTCAAGCACCTTCTTAACCGCCGTCTCCACCAGCACCGCTTCCTTCTCAAGCCCGGCCGAGTGGCGCAGAATCAGCGCGCCGGTCAAAATCGCGCCCAGCGGATTCGCAATTCCCTTGCCCGCAATATCCGGAGCCGAGCCGTGCACCGGCTCATACAAATTCACCTTGCCGCCGATCGTCGCCGAGGGCAGCATCCCGAGCGAGCCCGTAATCACGCCAGACTCATCGGTAAGAATGTCGCCGAAGAGATTCTCCGTCACCACCACATCGAAGTCGCGCGGGCGGTTCATGATGTGCATCGCCATCGCGTCCACATACTGATGCTCAAGCGCCACATCGGGGAAGTCCTTCGCCACTTCCGTCACTGCCGCGCGCCAAAGCTGCGAAACCTCAAGCACGTTGGCCTTGTCCACGCTGCACAGCTTCTTGCGCCGCTTCTGCGCCAACTGGAACGCGATGCGCGCCACGCGCGCCACTTCATCCTTCGTATAGACCATCGTGTTGTAGCCCACGCCGGTCTCCTTGTTCCACTCCCGCGGCTTGCCGAAGTATGCGCCGCCCAGCAGCTCGCGGACGAACATAATGTCGGTGCCTTCGATAATCTCCGGCCGCAGCGGGCTGTTCACCGTCAATTCCTTGAATGAGAAGCACGGCCGCAGGTTGGCAAATCCGCCCAGCGCCGCGCGAATCTGCAGCAGCCCGCCCTCGGGCCGCTTGTCCGGAGCCAGCGCATTGAACTCGTTGCCGCCCACCGCGCCAAGCAGCACAGCGTCAGAGGCCAGCGCCGCATCGAGCGTGTCCTTGGGCAGCGGCGTTCCGTCGTTCACAATCGCAATGCCGCCAATGCGCTTTGCAGTAAACGAAAAATCGTGCCCGCCCGCCTGCGCGATCTGCTTCAACACCGCAACCGCTTCCGCAGTCACCTCGGGACCGATTCCGTCCCCCGCCGTTACCAGTACATTCAGCTTCATGCGTCGTTTTCTTTCTCAGTAAAGATAAGATCCAGTTTCAAAAAACCGTCTGCCGCGTGCATACCGCGATCACGGCAAAAACGCCTCAGTCCTGCATTGGCGCCTCGGCCGCCTTGCGCCGCTCCCGGATCCCGTCCGGCAGCAATCCGATCAGGTCCTGGTCGTAGATGTTCTTCTTGCGATCCGCCAGCGCCACAAACCGGTAGTACACATGCTGCAACTCTTCGCGGTTCACGTTAAACCCCAACTGCTCCAGCCGGTGCCGCAGCGCCGCGCGCCCCGAGTGCTTGCCCAGCACCAGGCTGGTGCGCGAAACACCCACCAGCTGCGGCGTCATGATCTCGTAGCACAGCGGATTGGCAAGCATTCCATGCTGGTGAATCCCCGACTCATGCGCAAACGCATTCGCGCCCACCACCGCCTTGTTCGGCGAGGGCTTGAAAGTGATCAGTTGGCCCAGCACCTCGCTGGTCGGATACAAATTCCCCATCACAATATTGTTCTTCACGCCGTAGCTGTCGCCGCGCACATAGAGAGCCGCGGCAATCTCTTCCAGCGCCGCATTGCCGGCCCGCTCGCCGATGCCGTTCACCGTGCACTCCACCTGGCGCGCGCCGTTCTGAATCGCCGCCAGCGAATTCGCAACCGCCAGCCCCAGATCGTCGTGGCAGTGCGACGAAAGAATCACGCCCTTTTCGTCGATCGCCGGAATCCGCTCCCGCACCTCGCGGAACATCGCGCCGTACTCTTCCGGAGTGGAGTAACCCACCGTGTCCGGCATGTTGATCGTCGTCGCTCCGGCCTCGACCGCCACCCGAACCATCTCCACCAGAAAGTCCCGGTCCGACCGAGTCGCATCCTCGGGCGAAAACTCCACATCGTCGCACAGCGACCTTGCCAGCTTTACCGACTCGCCCGTCGAATCCAGAGCCTGTGCCCGGCTCATCTTCAGCTTGTACTCAAGGTGCAGGTCGCTCGACGCCAGAAACACGTGGATCCGCGCCCGGTCGGCAAACTGCAGCGCCCGTGCCGCTATCTCAATGTCTTCCTTTGACGCCCGCGCCAGCGATGCAATCCGCGGCCGGCGAATCGCCTGCGTAATCGTCGAGATCGCAGCAAAATCGCCTTCCGAGGCCATCGCAAAGCCCGCCTCGATGATGTCCACGCCCACCTCGTCCAGTGCGTGCGCCATCGTCAGCTTTTCCTGCGTAGTCATGCTGCAGCCCGGGGACTGCTCGCCGTCGCGCAACGTCGTATCGAAAAAGACAACCTGGTTATTCGTCATCGGTTTGCCTGTCGGTGGAAGCCAGTTCTCACTGTTAACTGTAACCAGTCTCTCCCATCAGACGCGCATAACGCAAAGTTATATTTGTTTGTGCTACCATAAATAATCTTTATGGCAGTTTCCAGCCTCTTGCTGCTAGCTACTGGCTAAATCCCGGGCAAGGCGCCGTCACGCACTCTCAGCCGACGTCTCTTCGCCAGGCCCAAAGGCATCGGACGCCACCGGAGAAGCTAGCAGCTAGAAGCTAAGAGCTAAAGGCTGCGCTCCAAAGGAGCGTCCATGGACCTAAATCAGCTTGAAACCTTCCTCGCCGTTGCCGAAGAGCGCAGCTTCTCCCGCGCCGCCGTCCGCCTGCACCGAACCCAGCCCGCTATCAGCCAGGTCATCCGCAAACTGGAGGAGTCGGTCGGGGAGATTCTCTTCGACCGTGCCGCCCGTGACGGCTCGCTCACCGCCGCCGGAGACCTGCTCCGCGACTACGCCCAGCGGCTGCTCGCCCTGCGCCGCGAGGCCGCAAGCGCCATCGAGGAGCTGCGCAGCCTGGAGCGCGGCCATCTGCACGTCGCCGCCAACGAGTACACCTCCATGGTTCTGCTCCCGGCCCTCGACGCCTACCGCCGCGACTTTCCCCACATCAGCGTCACCGTCCACCGCGCATTTGCCTCGCGGGTCCCCGAGGAGCTCACTCGGCGCACCTTCGAGCTGGGCGTCGTCAGCTTCCAGCCCGACCCCGAGCAGTTCCGCACCATCGCCATCTATAACGACAGCATTGCCTTTATCGTTGCCCCGAACCATCCCCTCGCCCATGCCCGCCGCCTCTCCATCAAGGACCTCGACAAGGAAATTTTCATCGCCCACAACGTCGCCTCGCCGCTGCGCTCCCGGGTTATCGAGGCCTTCGAGCGTTACCGTACCCCCCTGCGCATGGAGATCGAGCTGCCTACCATCGAAGCCATCAAGCTCTTCGTCGCCATGGGCAACGGCGTGGCCCTTCTGCCCCACATTACCGTCGCCCGCGAGCTTGAAACCGGCGCGCTGGTCCGCATCCCCGTCGACGAGCTAGAGGTAAACCGCGTCCTGCGTGTTGTCCACCGCCGCCAGGCTACCCTCTCCTACGCCGCCCGCGCTTTCCTGCTCACCCTCAGAAAACTTGCCCGCGGCCAGGGATCACCCTTCGCCTTTCACATCGAACGCCAATCTTGACCCCGTCTCCCCACCCCAAGGCTTTACAATTCTGAGAGCGGGGTTTGGCCCATGCCGAGCCTGCGCAATCGACTTGCTCGATGCCAACCCCACCGGGTTCGGCCGTCGTGAGGATCTGGACCGAATGAAGAAGATCGTTGCTCTCGTATTTCTGCTGGCCGCCTTTACGGCCGCTGGCCGCGCCCAGGAAAGCCGCCAGGACATCAGCATCAGCGGAAACGCTCTCATCGAGCCGTTTATCGCTTCCTCGACAGACGTCCAGGTGCACTCCACGACGGCCTACGGCGTGCTGGTCAGCTACCGCTTTATGTTGACGCCCACCGCCGCCCTTGAGGCCAACTACGGCATCACCTACAAGAACAACATCCATTACTGGGTCAACCCCAACAACTACAACATCCCCGTGCGCACCGAGGAAGTCTCCGGCGCATTCGTCAAGTCCTTTGTCTTCAAGAACTGGAATCCCTTCCTCGAAGGCGGACCGGCAGGACTTATCTTCCTGCCCATCGTCAACTCCGGCCTCCAGACCCTGGACTCCAAGCAGCAGACCGAGATCGGCGCAATGTACGGAGCCGGCCTCGCCTACGAGATCAGCCCCAGCCTCGACATCCGCGCCGAGTATCGCGGCCTGGTCACCAAGGTGCCCACCTTCAACGACAGCCAGTTCAAGACCAACAAGTGGTACAACATCTACGAGCCCACCCTCGGCGTCGCTTACCACTTCTAAAAAGCAGGGACTAGGGACATAGGGACTAGGGACTAAGAACGAGCCCCATCTTCACCAGTTGAAGATGGGGCTTATTGTTTTCCCGCTAACCTAACCGTCTCCCAACAGTCCGTCCCTTGGTCCCTTGGTCCCTTGGTCCCTTGGTCCCTTGGTCCCTTGGTCCCTTGGTCCCTTGGTCCCTTGGTCCCTTGGTCCCTTGGTCCCTTGGTCCCTTGGTCCCTGCCTCTCAGTCCCTGTTCTCCCGATACCGTCCCAGCTCTTTCACCATCCCGCAGTGCTTGCCCAGCGCTTCCACCACCGCTCCGGCCTCCGAGTTCGAGCGCAACTGGCAATCCACATAAAAGATGTACTGCCACGGCTTGCCCTGCACCGGCCGCGACTCAATCTTGGTCAAGTTCGTACCCAGTCCGGCAAGCTCGTTCAGAGCCGCCACCAGCGAACCCGGCCGGTTCTCCACGCTGAAGGCCAGGCTCACCTTGTTGGCGTCGGGATCGCTCACCGCCTCCGCGGCCCTCTTCACCAGAAAGAACCGCGTAAAGTTCGCCGGGTTGTCCTCGATCCCCGCCTGCAGCACCTCGGCCCCGTAGTATCGCGCCGCCGCGTCGCTGGCAATCGCGCCCACCTTCCGGTCGCCGGCCTCCATCACGTGCTTCACGCTGCCCGCCGTATCGTAAAAGCCGCTAGCCTTCACCCCCGCGTGCGCGGCAAAGAACTTGCGGCACTGCGCCAGCGCCACCGGATGCGACAGCACCCGCTCCAGATCCTCCACCTTCACGCCCGGCATAGCGATCAGATTATGCCGAATCCGCAGCGGCATCTCCGCCAGAACCTTCACATCGTTGTCCAGCAGCAGATCGAAGTGCTCCAGCACCGACCCCGCCAAACTGTTCTCAATCGGAATCACGGCCGCATCCACCGCCCCGCCCGTCAGCGCCGCAAACACCTCGGCAGACAGCGCGCAAGGCACAATCTCCGCCCCCGCTACCATCCGCATCGCCGCCTCATGGCTGAACGCCCCCGGCTCGCCTTGTATCGCTACTTTCATTTCGCTACCTCAAATCTAGCACCATCGCTGGAAGCTAAGAGCTAAAAGCTAATAGCTAACAGCTCGTGAACTCCTGCTAAAATCCAATCGCCACCCAAAATCAAGCGAGGCCCCTCATGCAATACCGCAACTTCGGCAAGCTAGACTGGAAACCCTCCGCGCTCGGCTTCGGATGCATGCGCCTGCCCGTCGCAGACGGCCTGCGCGGCAGCGCCAACATCGACCAGCCCGAAGCCATCCGCATGATCCGCCACGCCATCGACAACGGCCTCAACTACCTCGACACCGCGTACCCTTACCACAGCGGCAACAGCGAGCGCCTGCTCGGTCACGCCCTGCTCGATGGCTATCGCGACCGCGTCCGCATCGCCACCAAGCTCCCCACCTGGATGGTAAAGTCGCCCGACGACTTCGACCGCCTGCTCAACGAGCAGCTCGAAAAGCTCCAGACCGGCCAAATCGACTTCTATCTCTTCCACGCCCTCAGCCGCGCCTGGTGGCGCAACGGCATCCTCGCCCACAACATCCTCGACCGCGCCGAACGCGCTCTCGCCGACGGACGCATCCGCAACCTCGGTTTCAGCTTCCACGACGAATACTCTGCCTTCGAAGAAATCCTCAACGGCACAGACCTCTTCACCTTCTGCCAGATCCAGCTCAACTACATGGACACCGAGCACCAGGCCGGCCTCCGCGGCCTCCGCGCCGCCGCCGACAAGGGTCTTGCCGTCGTCGTCATGGAGCCGCTCATGGGCGGCCGCCTCGCCGATCCGCCTCCGGCCGTCGCCCAAATCCTCGCCGGCCGCAACCCCGTTCAGCTCGCCTTCGACTGGGTCTGGAGCCTGCCCGAGGTCTCGGTCGTCCTCAGCGGCATGAACAACTTTGCCCAAATCGAGGAGAACCTCCGCCTCGCCGACGCCTCCCGTCCCGGCAAGCTCGGCCCCGCCGACCACGCCCTCATCGACCGCATCCGCAAGGAGTATCGCGCCCGCGTCCAGATCCCCTGCTCCAAGTGCGGCTACTGTATGCCCTGCCCCAACGGCGTAGACATCCCGGCCAACTTCGAGATGTACAACTACGCGTACACCTACGACGACCCCGGCACCGCCCGCTTCCGCTACAAGTTCATGGCCGATCAGGGAAAAGCCTCCGCACGCGCCGCCTCCTGCATCGACTGCGGCATCTGCGAGGACCTCTGCCCCCAGGCCATCCCCATCCCCGAGTGGATGAAGAAGGTCCACGCCGAGCTAGGCTAAGCAAAGCTGAGCCCCACCGGCCGCCAATCCCGCGAACTAGCCGACTCGCCATCTCCGCGAAGCGGAAGCCAACTCGCCAAATCGCAAACAAATCCGCACCCGGAACCAATGCGCCAGTTCCTCAGCCAAAACTTCCCCATTGGCAACCAACCGTCCACGATCCAGACTCCGCACAGGATCGAAGAGCCGAACCATCGGCCCCGTAGGGGCCTGCGAATTTAGCCCAGGACAAGTTCGCAACAGCGAACGCAGTCCTGGGTTAGCTGCATAAAGATGACGGCAGCCCCGTAGATGACGGCAGCCCCGTAGGGGCGGCGCGAAACACTCAGCAGGCCGATACTTCCGAATCGGCGACGATACAACCACAACTTCGGCCAGCCCGCTGCTTTGTACCCATCCCCCGGAGCTGTCATCCTGAGGAGCGCAGCGACGAAGGATCTGCATTTGCTTCTAAAATTCCGAATCGGCGACAAACCGCCCACGATCCAGACTCCGCACAGAATCGAAGAGCCGCATCACCGGCCCCGGAGGGGCCAACGAAATTAGCCCAGGACAAGTTCGCAACAGCGAACGCAGTCCTGGGTTAGCTG
>Ga0326728_10010044_pt1 | contig 22358 bp, 21 predicted proteins | sample MB3enrmetagenome_FD_207602 | JGI IMG/M metagenome (GOLD analysis project Ga0326728, IMG submission 207602) | Lab enriched peat soil microbial communities from McLean, Ithaca, NY, United States - MB31MN | ecosystem: Environmental > Terrestrial > Soil > Wetlands > Peat | place: USA: New York... | reverse complement strand
CTCCAAAGCTTGGATGTCATCACCATCGAACGAAAAATCCTTCAAGTCAGAAAGCTGTGGAGGACTGCTGAACACGCCGAGGCCCAGATAAGTGGGAAGCTTGCGAAGTCGTTCGAAATCGTGGGCAAACAAAACGTAGGCTTCAGGGGTAGCATGGATATAGACCGCGCCAAACAAGAATATTTCGGCCGGCGTGCGGCACGATCTCGTATCCACTAAATGCGAGGAATTCATTCAAGTAGCTCAGGGCCTGCTGAACGTTCGCTGGCCTGTTCTGTTGTGTCTCCTTGTCGTAGACGGTCGCGCCTATGTAATCGCGCGGATCGACTGCGGAGCGAATGATCTCGACCATAGTGGGAGTGCCGTTAAACTGCCGGATGCAGTCCTCGGCAAACGACCATCGCGACGGGAAGCCCTGCCCGTAAGTATGGTTCATGCCCAATTCCTTGAAGAACGCAACGAGCTTTGGTCCCGACCGATACGGTGACAGCGCCTTGTCGCCCGTGATGATTTCTCCCAAGCGCTTAACTGTTCTTTCGGAAATCTTCATCTGACCACCGCTTTCTAACGCAGCGCCACGCGCACCCTTTCCGCCGCGGCGTGCACCCGCTGATACTGATCGCGGGCCAGCAATCGTTCGTCGTCTGTAAGCTCCGCCAGAAATCCGAACCCGTGGACACAATCCTCGCAAATTCTCTCTGTGTCGATAACCACCGCACGGTTAAGAAGCTGGCGCAGATCATCCCAATCGAAATCCTGCCCGTCCGTGAATTTCTGCATCAGCCGCGCCGGATCGAACGTGTCGCCTGCTTGCCAGAGCTTGAGGACGACAAGCCGCCGGATTAAGGGCTGGTCGAGTGGACGCCGGGCGAATGTACCGAGGTCGTGTATATCGTGCGCCTTGCTGCGCTGATAACACGCCCGGATCTTCTCCGCGAGAATTTCCGGCAACGCGAGGCAGGTGATTTCCGAAGGCACGAAAGGAAGGACCTTGAAATAACTCTGCTCGATCTGCGCGAGCCGCTCGGTCGGCAATGTCGGCGTTTCGCGACGGCTGACCTGAACCCTCACCTCACTAGCACCGCTCGAGTTCCACTCATGGGCATAAGTCGGATTGACACCCCAGGACAAGCCATCCTGCGTTTCGTAGTATGCGTTGTCCGGTATGGCGAACTGTATTCCGTGAAAGGGCTGCTCAAAAGCCGCCATCATGTCGAGAATCACGTCCTCGTGGTCGTGTTCGCCTATTCCCGTGAAATCCAGATCGGTCGAGATTGTGGCCGACGGCATGACGAACAAAGAAATCGCGGCGGCTATGAATTTGTCTCCGTTTACGGTGAAGAACCATCTACGGCGGGTGAGGCGGCAAGTCGAAGCAACTAGTCGTCACAACGCCATTGATCTGATTCGTGCAACCGGCCAACTCACTACGCACTAGGCCGCAGCCTTTCGACGATTCGATCCCCCAGAGCTGAGGCGCTTGGGTACCTCGTTGAAACGGGGCGCGAAGAGTTAGAGCAACCTCGGATGACTTAATGCAAGATGGAATCGAAAGCTGGGACAAGGCCGTCAAAAAGATTTTGCCGCACGCACCCTCGCATGCGTTCTCATCTCGCGTATCATATTGGAATCCCTGCTCGCGTCGCATCCATTTTTGATAATGCCGAACGCAGTGAGCAGCCCACAGATCGAATTCTTTTCCCCTTATGCAGGTGACAATCCCTCCGCCGATTTTGGTCTCCGGAACCGACGTCAACGATGGAGTTTCTTGAGAACAATAAGAACGGGGAGAGGGTTTCTCCAAAGCTATCTGGGGACGGAGACTCAAACGCCGTCCTCTTCCCCAGACCCCTTCCCCTGCTAGGAGATACATGAGGGCCTTTACGAAAGCGGAAGCTGTGCGCAAAAATTTTGTGCCAGCTTAAGGGTTCACCCCAAGGATCTCGGAACAATTTCGGAACAATAAGCGCCGAACACCAGCGAAAACCGGCTACCACGATCCAGCTAAAGACAAAGCGAACCATTCCGCGGCGGAAGGATAGGCCAAATGTGGATTACCAATCAGGTTGGCTCGATCCGCGTTGTTGTCGTCAAGATTGGCGTCTATGCCATTCAAAATGGTCAGGGACAGTCCGCTGCGCAGTGTGAAGATCGGCGAAATCTGCCAGCCGTTCAGCGCCTGTTTGGCAATTCTGCTGTTTCCCGCGTAGGGGTTGAGCTGCCAGACCATCACTAGGTTGAACATGTGCCGCATGTTGGTGTCCGCGCGGCCCTTTTCAGCCTTCAGGTTGTCGTAGTCTTGCGCCGAAATCGTACTGTTCTGGATACCCTCGCTGGTGAGCGTCTTGCTGTATACGCAGTTGGTGGTCAGGCTGAGCCCGTGCGTCAGGCGCTGCGTCGCGGAAAGCTGCAGCGAGTTGAACCACGATTTCGCGATCGATTCCATGTCTTGCTCCTGCCCCAGCGTCGGAATCGGACGCCGCGCCAGCACGTTCGCAGCGCTGTCTGTGGCCGTGGCGCTCGGTACCGGATAATTCCGGTCCACCAAGAAGGGGAGGTTATGACACGAGGTTAATTCCCAGAGACTAAAAGCCCAAGGCAGGTGCACGACTTACGACATATATAAACTCATGACATGAGACTCCTCGCGTCCACCACAAACTGTATCGGCTGAGTTATGATACAGGCGTCTATGGGCAAAGGGCACATGCAAAGAGGAGCCGCTATCGCGCTAGGCATATTGCTGGCGTGCTGCCCTTGCGCTTTCGCGTTGGGCCCAGCGCTGGACATCAGCCAATACGCGCACACCGCATGGACCGTCCGGGACGGGTTCTCCGTCGGCGCCATCTTTGCGATGGCCCAAACGCCCGATGGGTATCTCTGGCTAGGCAGCGAATTCGGCCTATTTCGCTTCGATGGCGTTCACGCTGTCCCCTGGCAACCCCCTGCGGGTCAGCACCTCCCTGCCAATCCTTACAGTCTTCTCGTGACGCGCGACGGCACTCTCTGGATTGGCACGTACGCCGGCCTTGTAACCTGGAATGGCGGTAAGCTGACCCGTTACCCGGAGCTTGATGGGCGGTTCGTAACATCGATGCTTGAGGATCGGGAGGGAACAGTCTGGGCTGGCATACTGGGCAGCACAGCGGGTACTCCGACAGGCCGGCTGTGCGCAATCCGAAGCGGGCGCGCGCAATGCTACGGCGAGGATGGCGCCTTCGGCTCATTCGTTTGGAGTTTGGGTGAGGACAGCTCAGGTGCTCTTTGGGCTGGTGCTGAATCTGGGCTTTGGCGATGGAAGCCCGGTCCTCCAAAGCGCTATGCGATGCCGGGAATGCGGATTGGTGACCTGAGTACTGCCGACGACGGACGACTGTTAGTTGGCGTGAGCGGCGGAGGACTCAAGCAGCTCGCCGGGGACAAACTCGAATCATATCCGATTCAAGACGCAACCAATCGGAATAGACTATTTCCGGACCGTGATGTCGATTCCAATAAACTGCTCCGGGATCGCGATGGAGGTCTCTGGATCGGAACCCACGAGCGGGGACTGATCCATATACACAACGGCAGGGCAGACGTATTTACGAAATCAGACGGGCTCTCAGGCAACATCATCTGCAGTCTCTTCGAGGATCGTGAAGGCAATCTTTGGGTCGCCACCACGGGAGGACTAGACCGTTTTCGAGAGCTCGCCGTCACTACGATTTCTGCCCAACAAGGTTTGTCCAGCGATCATACTAATTCCGTGATAGCAGCCACAGATGGGAGCATTTGGGTGGCCGCTCACGACGGGTTGACTAGGTGGAAAAATGGACGAACTACCATTTTCCGCAAAGCAAATGGACTGCCGGATGATGCGACGCAGTCTCTGTTTCAGGATGATCGTGGGCGAATCTGGGTGTCCACAGGTCACGGACTTGCTTATTTCAAGGACGGCAGGTTTGTTGCCGTAAATGGCGTACCCAGCGAAGAAGTGTATTCCATCACGGGGGACAAGGCGGACAACCTCTGGCTTTCAGGGAATCGGGGTCTCTCGCACATGCGGGATGGGCGTTTGGTCGAAAATTTCCCCTGGTCAGCACTGGGGCGTCATCAACAAGCTAAGGTTATACTTTCTGACCAAGGCGGAGTTTGGCTTTCATTCTGGGTCGACGGGGGCGTGCTGTATTTCAAGGATGGTCAGGTCCGCGCGTTGTACACCGCCGCGGATGGGCTGGGTAAAGGCCATGTCCCCGGTCTTCGACTCGATCGCGATGGGGCGCTGTGGGTCGGAACCGAGGAGGGCGGCCTTAGCCGCATTAGAGACGGCCACATCGCCACGCTCACCAGCAGGAATGGCTTGCCGTGCGACACGATTCACTGGACCATAGAGGACGATGATCGTTCGTTTTGGTTGAACACGGCCTGCGGCCTGGTGCGCATCCTGCGGAGCGAACTGGACGCGTGGATCGCCGACCCGAAACGTAGAATTGAAGCTACGGTTTGGAATGAGGCCGACGGCGTCAGGCTCCGCCCGATTTCGCCTGCCTATTTCGGTCCCCCCGTCGCGAAGTCCACAGATGGCAAACTGTGGTTCCTGACCGGAGAAGGCGTGCAAATCGTCGATCCACGCCACCTTCCCGTCAACAAACTTCCGCCGCCGGTGCACATCGAACAGATTACGGCCGACCACAGAGTCTACGAAGTGTCTTCCCATGCGCCTTCCAATGAATTGGGGCGTTTGCGTTTGCCCGCGCTAGTCCGCGATGTCTCGATCGATTACACGGCGCTCAGCTTGGTCGCACCGGAAAAGGTTCGCTTTCGCTATAAGCTGGAGGGTCAGGACCCGGACTGGAGGGAAGTCGTAAATGACCGCGAGGCGCAGTACTCGAACCTTGCTCCGGGTAACTACCGCTTCCGCGTTACTGCCTGCAATAACAGCGGCGTGTGGAACGAGGCTGGCACGTATCTGGATATTTCCATCGCCCCGGCATACTACCAAACCACTTGGTTCCGCTTGTTGTGCGTGGCTGCGTTTTTAGCATTGCTCTGGGTGCTTCACCGACTGCGGGTGCGTCAACTGGCGGGGCAGTTCAACATGCGCCTGGAAGAGCGCGTGGGCGAGCGGACGCGCATCGCGCGGGACCTGCACGATACGCTGCTGCAAAGTTTTCACGGACTCCTGCTGCGCTTTCAAACCGTATCCAACCTGCTCCCGGCGGGAGAACCCAAACAAAAGCTCGATAGCGCTATCGACCAGGCCGCTCAAGCGATCACCGAAGGCCGGGATGCTGTACAGGGGTTGCGCTCTTCCACGGTCGAGACGAATGATCTTGCATTGGCGTTGAACACTCTGGGCAAAGAACTCGCGGCCGGTGAAACCAACCCGAATGCTGCTCACTTTCATGTAGCGGTGGAAGGCACGCCGCAGAATCTCCATCCGATCCTCCGGGACGAAGTCTATCGGATCGGCGGCGAGGCATTGCGTAATGCGTTCAAGCACGCACAGGCGCAGGGGATCGAAGTGGAAATCCGGTATGACGAACGGCAGTTCCGGTTGCGGGTCCGGGATGATGGAAAGGGCATTGACGCGAAGCTTCTGAATGAAGACGAGCGTCCCGGACGCTACGGCTTGCGTGGCATGCGCGAGCGCGCCGAACTTTTGGGCGGGAAGCTGACCGTGTGGAGTAAGATCGATTCTGGCACGGAAGTGGAGCTGAGCATACCTGCCACGAATGCTTACGCGAAGGCTACTGCGCGAAGACGTTCGTGGTTGGGGGAGAGGCTTGCCGGGAAGTTGGCGGAGAAAGACACGGAGACGAAATCATGAGTGCGGAACCCGGCCGGATACGGATTCTAGCGGTCGACGACCATCCTGTGCTGCGCGGAGGGGTTGCCGCGCTAGTGGCTGGGCAGGCGGACATGACTTTAATCGCTGAAGCCTTGAATGGGCGCGAAGCGATCCAACAATTCCGTGCGCATCGCCCGGACGTCACGCTGATGGACTTGCAGATGCCGGAAATGAACGGTCTCGATGCGATGATCGCGATTCTTGGCGAATTTCCCGAGGCGCGAATTATCGTATTGACTACTTACTCCGGCGACGTCCAGGTGCTGCGCGCGCTGAAAGCTGGCGCGCGGGCTTACTTGCTGAAAAATAGCTTGCATAAGGAATTGCTAGAAACGATCCGCGCCGTCCATGCCGGGAAGAAGACTGTTTCCCCTGAGGTTTCCATTCAACTTGCCGAGCATGCTACCGATGACGCACTGACCCCGGCGGAAGTCCGTGTCCTGCGTCTGATTGCCGATGGGAATGCCAACAAAGAAATTGCGGCGCAGCTCTCCATCAGCGAAGAAACGGTCAAGGGCCAAGTCAGGAACATCCTCTCCAAATTGGGCGCGAAAGACCGAACCCAAGCCGCGATGATCGGTCTAAGGCGCGGAATCATCGAGTTTTAGTTCACTCAAAAGAGTGTTTAGCGCCAGCCTTTTGGGGCTTCCCGTTCGCATCAGCAATCTCGTAATCTCGACCTTGTTGTGCGACGACTATTCTCCACATTCGCTCACGGCTGGCCCGGAGCCGGCCTTTTGCTCATGCGCTTGGTCGTTGGGATTACATTGATTGATCGTAGCGTGATGAGACTGTGGAGCGACCCCCCGATCCAGCTAACTATATTGTCCGTGCTCCTGATCGGTGCAGGACTACTTCTACTCGCCGGTTTATGGACGCCCATCGCGGGAACGCTGGTGGCGGTTATGGAACTGTGGAGCGCCTTCTCGCAAGCTGCTGATCCGTTGACTCACATCCTGTTGGGAACCATGGGTGCCGCCCTGGCACTGCTCGGACCTGGCGCTTGGTCGGTTGATGCCCGACTCTTTGGATGGAAGCGCCTAGACATCAGATATCGAAAGAGTTAGCTCTTACCCGCCATAAGAGGGTACTCCCCGACTCAAGCGAGCCGCTAAAGGCCCCGATATAGCGGACACAGCGACCCCATCTAGGGTTGTCCGCAGACGGAACTAGTTCCACAATCCGCATGGACAACGAAGGGTTCTAACCAAGCCGACACAGCCCTAAGAAAGGGGACAACCAATGGCAAGCGTCGCAATGGTCATCGCGGATCACAAGCAAGCTGCAGAGAGAATTCAATACGAGAACCTTGCCCTGAGCGAGGAAATAGGTCAGCCGTCGATGCGCTCGAAGATCGTCGGAACTTCTGTAGCCCTGCAAAAAGTAATCTCTCTTGTCGCCAAGGTTGCTCCCACGGACGCCACGGTTCTGATTACTGGCGAAACCGGGACGGGCAAGGAACTCGTTGCCCGTGCCATCCACAGGGAGTCCCGGCGTTCCTCACGCGCTTTTGTAAGTGTCAACTGCGCTGCGATCCCGCGCGACTTGATTGCCTCGGAATTGTTTGGTCATGAGAAGGGCTCCTTTACGGGCGCAATTCAGCGCCGTGTGGGCCGCTTTGAATTGGCCGAAGGAGGCACGATCTTTCTCGATGAAGTCGGTGACCTTCCCCCGGAGACTCAGATCGCCCTATTGCGTGTCTTGCAGGAACGCGAGTTTGAGCGTGTCGGCGGATCTCGATCCATTCACACAAACGTTCGGGTGGTGGCCGCCACGAACCGCGATTTGCAGGCGGCCGTCGCCGCGGGTTCGTTTCGCAGCGATCTGTTTTATCGGCTCAACATATTTCCTCTGGAGATCCCTCCGCTGCGGGAACGAAGAGAAGACATCGGTCTGCTGGTCGAATACTTCGTCGATCGGTACGCGAGGAAAATGGGGAAGAACATACGGGGGATAAGTGAAACGACCCTGGACTTGCTTCAGTCGTATTCGTGGCCTGGTAACATTCGCGAACTGCAGAACGTCATCGAGAGGTCTGTCATCATGTGCGAAACAGAGGATTTCTGGGTGGACGAGGCCTGGCTTCCTCGACAGCCTCTCGCACCTGAGCCCAAAGGCCAGTCGGATCTCTCTCAACAGCTTGCGGCCCAAGAGAAGGAGATGATCGAGGCAGCCCTGCGCGAAAGCGGAGGACGCGTGTTCGGACCGTCCGGTGCGGCAGCCAAGCTCGGTATGCCACGATCTACCGTGGAGTCGAAGATTCGGACACTCAATATCTGCAAGAACCGCTTCAAAACTGCACTGGCGTAGAATCATGAATTCCGGCATCTGTGCAACCAATTCAAGTTCGCCCTCAGATCTCTTGGGTGCAAGACGACGCGGCGACCTATTGCTTCCGATTCAAACAATTCTTTCAACTCGGTAACAATTTCTCCGTCCATTCGGCCGCACGACGTACATACCGCTCCCCCGTTCGAGAACCGCTGCCACATCTATGAGCCAAAATGGTGCCGAAAGCGGCTGTTTCCGTTGCAGAAGTTCGCGTGGAATAAGAAGTCAAACTTAGGGACTTTTCCACGTCGCTGAGAGAAAGCGCGGATCCCCGCGCGAGGTGAGCGACCTCACAGGCTTCGGTCTATACTCGGCATGCCAGTCACGCGTTACACAGAATCATTTTGACGTGAACCCAGGATACTTCACCGATGCCGTCGCGATCCATCTCCTCGAATCCCGTCGCCGATGGCTGACCGTACGATGCGTTCCGTTTCGGTCGGATCAGGCGGGCATACGATGTAATCAAAGGCCCCATTGTGGAGAGCGGCGAGGAAGTTGTCCCATTCGGCGAAACGCGATAGTACGACAACGGGGGTGGGCTTCACTGCCGCAACCACATCCCGGAAATCACCATCCGGCAGTGTGTCATGGCAGAGCACCACGCTGAACTTCTGTCTGGCTAGGAAATTTCGTGCTTCGTCGAATCTCTTGCAGCCGAATGAGATTAGACCACATCCATACAGCGCTGCGTGAATCTTTTCATGATGTTCTGTCTCGGGAGAGATCACCAACACTTGCTCGACGCTGTTCATGTTCTTTGCCCCTGCTTTTCCTGAGGACGCTTCAAAAGGAACGGCCTCCTTCAGCACCGTGCTGGCCCATCAAACTGCCACCTCTGCATCACTCCGTTCAGAGCCGTTCGCGGGAAGAAGAATCATCTGTGCCGGCCTGACCAGAGGCACCACCTGCGAATAATTCGCTTTCTCTGCCAGATACTGGCGAGCGCGAAACACCCTCGCTTTGAATGTTGCTGTCTTTATCCCCAGCTTCGTCGCCCCCTCCTTGTTCGACAGTTCCTCGAAGTGACTCAGTCGGAATGCTTCGCTCAGCAATGGGCTTGCACGGTTAAGCAGCTCCTCGATCATTTGCGACGTCTGCTCCTCCGCGCAGAGCATCTCGGGGTCGGGTCCGATTTCCGGAATTTGCTCTAGCCATGAATGCTTGTCCGGTTCTGAAGACTCCGACATAAAGCGAAGGTGTGCCGACTTTCGCTTCCTCAGCAGCATCAGAGACGAATTTATAACGATCCGCGTGAACCAAGTGGCAAGACCCGATCGGCCCTCGAAGTTCCGCAAGTTCAAGTACCCCGAGACCAAAGCATCCTGCACGGCATCTTCTGCATCTTCGTTGTTCCCGAGGATCGAGTAAGCGACTGCCTTAAACCTGTGCCGCAACTCGGAATACATTTTTTCGAAGGACTCCGAATTACACGACTCCCCACCGGGTTCCAACAGTTTATCGGAGGCATTTGGCGTGTGTGAGAAATCTTCCGCAGCGCGGCTTTTCGTTCGCCGTAGCTTTGCAGGCGACGTGCCGCGCAAGGCCGAACCCCAGCCGGAACCTTGCCATGTAAAGTTTGAGGCTCTCGTCTCTTTGTTAAGCCACATCTTTGGCATCCTCTCGGTTCTTGGTTATCCGTTGCGCCACCGCAAAGACTCTCTGTATGTGACGTAAGACAAATTCCTCGAAAGCGGGCACATCTCCACACTTTGTGGCAGCTATTGGTGCGGCGTCGGATTCTTGGTCGATGTGCTTACCCGCGATTGAAAATCTCTTGAGACCAAATCCAGACTTCTGCAATTCGATGACGGCCGCTTCGGCAACCGCATCGTTCGGATACACCGCTACAGCAGCCTTCATTCCAGACACTTGCATATCCTCTTTTGTTAGCTTTCAGCAGTTGGCACCCTCATACCGACGCGCATACATCGAACTTGTTTCGCGGATCGATGCCCATCTTTTTCATCCGCGTGAGCAACGTAGTCCGCTTAAGACCCAAGCGGACCGCGGCGCCGTTCGGACCGCCGACGCGCCCCTTGGTCTCTTTCAGGATTCGCACAATCCTATCTTGCTCATCGAGGTTGCTGGCTCTTGCCGGAGCCAGGTTCGGGCCACGGTTTGCCAATTCAGGTACCGCGATCGCCAGCGTGCTGCTGCGCGTCAGGATCACGGCACGTTCCACAAGATTCTGAAGCTCGCGAACGTTTCCAGGCCAATGCCAACGCGCGAGCTTCCGCATGGCCGCGGCAGGAATGCTTTCGATTCGTTTTCCCATACGGCGCGCGTACTTCTGGCTGAAACATTGCACCAGCAGCGGAATGTCTTCCGGTCGCTCGCGCAGGGGAGGAATGGAAATCGGGAAAACATTCAGCCGGTAGTAGAGGTCGCTGCGAAACTGTCTCTCCAGGATCATCTCTCCCAAGTTGCGATGGGTCGCGGCCACAATTCGAACGTCAACTTTCTTCGTCCGGGTACTGCCCAAACGCTCGAACTCTTGGTCCTGCAGGACGCGAAGCAGTTTCGGTTGTAGCTCCAGCGGGATATCACCGACTTCGTCCAGAAACAACGTGCCATGGTCGGCCAGTTCGAGCCGGCCAATCTTCTGTGTGATGGCGCCAGTGAAGGCGCCGCGTTCGTGGCCAAACAGTTCGCTTTCGAGCAGACCACTGGGAATAGCCGCGCAGTTGAGTACTACAAACGCCCGATCCTTCCGGCGGCTGCAATCATGAACAGCTCGAGCGATCAGCTCCTTTCCAGTACCGGTCTCTCCCAGTAGGAGCACGGTCGAATCACTCGTGGCCACCATTTCGACGAGTTGCAGGACCTCCCGGAGGGCTGCACTCTGCCCCACGATTCCCGCGAAGCATGCCTCGGGACGGACTTCTTCGTCCGAATAGGGTTCGTTGTTCATGCTGTTCCAGGAATCCCTCGCGAACGACAAATCTCCGTTGCTTGTATCGAATTCAGAGACAACCGTTGCATTCATGGCGATCCTCCAGAGTGTAAGTTGTGGTCGCCGAAAGACGCTTCGCGCTAACGCACGTCAATCTGCATTTCTCTCTCTTGTGATCCACTCGCGTATGTATGCTGGGCAATTCTTGAGAGTGATATTGTCCGCTTCACAGCGCTTGAGAAACTTGACAGCTTCTAGATCCACGAGTGTTAGGTCCCGTAAGTCTAGGACTATGCGGTGCCCTTCCGACTCTGAACTAAACAGAGTTTCCAATTCGGCTATATTCTCTGTATGCATGCGACCGCTCAGCCTAAAGACCACTTCCCCGTTCCCTAGCTTCTGAATCTTTAGCATCAACCCTCGCTTGGGGGATCGTTTCCGTAAGGGAGCAATCCTGGCTCCAACGGTAACATACTGAAAATAAAGTAATTAGCAGACAGATATGTGTCGACATTCCGCCAATTGGCGAACTACTGTACAATTGACTTTTCAGGCGTTAATTGGGAATAGGAAGCAAGGCAGTTAATGATCTCTGGCGGGATCTGTTGTCTTGAAGCGATTCTTATTGATTCTCAGAGACCGAATCTTAGACTCCAGGGTGGAGCGTGGCAACCCCAACTTGGCAGCCGCGCCTGACGGCCCGAATACCCGTCCTTTGCATTCGCGCAAAGCAGCCTCAATCATTTCCTTCTCTTGAGCAGCTAGCTTTTCTGAGAGGTCAAGGGAGCTCCCTGACTCGGTTGCAAGGGGCTGCTGCAAAACCCAACTCTCATCAACTGAGAGGTTTTCTGTATCACACAATATGACTGATCGCTCAATCACGTTCTGCAACTCGCGAATGTTGCCTGGCCAAAGGTATGACAGAAGAAGGTCCAGGGTCTTTTTGTTTACCCCACGTATGTCCTTTCCCGCTTTCCTTGCGTAACGATCGATGAAGTATTCCACCAGCAGGGGAATGTCTTCTTTGCGTTCCCGCAGAGGAGGCACATCAATCGGGAAAACATTCAACCGGTAAAAAAGGTCGTGACGAAAAGTGCCTGCAGCGGTGGCTGCCATTAAGTCACGGTTCGTGGCCGCGATCACCCGAACATCTGTTTGGATGGATCGCGTTCCCCCGACACGCTCAAACTCGTGTTCCTGCAGAACACGCAAAAGAGCGATCTGGGTCTCGATAGGAAGCTCTCCAACTTCATCGAGGAAGATCGTGCCTCCCACGGCCAATTCAAAGCGGCCCAAGCGTTGTTGAGCTGCCCCCGTAAAGGCGCCCTTCTCATGGCCAAACAATTCTGAGGCGATCAAATCGCGCGGGATGGCGGCGCAGTTCACGCTCACAAATGCGTGGGTCGAACGAGGAGACCGCCTGTGGATTGCGCGGGCTACAAGTTCCTTCCCTGTCCCGGTTTCGCCGATAATCAAAACAGTGGAGTCAGTAGGTGCGACCTTGGATACGCGAGAAAGTACCGCTCGCAAGGCAGGAGAAGTGCCGACGATCTCCTCAAACATGGAAGCTTTGTCAATTTCTTCGCGCAGAGCAACGTTCTCATGTTGGAGTCTCTCTTCTGCCTGCTTGCGATCCTCGATATCGGTCGCCGCGGAATACCAACGCATGAGGTGTCCTTGTTCATCTCGCAACGGGTTGCGCCGGATAAGAAACCAGCGATACTTCCCGTCTTTTCCCCGTAGACGCGCTTCGGTTTCGTGCGGGGACCCGCTCAAGTATTTACTTTGAACTTCGCTCGTCATGCGCTGCCAATCATCTGGATGATAGAACCTGGAAGGATCGCTGTTCTGCCACTCCTCAAGAGTGACGCCGAAGTAATCGAGCCAGGCCTGGTTGATGTATAGACGACTTCCTTCGGGCCCTTGTACGGCGAGGTTTTGCGGCGCGGCATCCAGGATCTGTCGGAGTTCCATTTCGTCTTGCCGGAGTTTTTCCTCGGCGCGTTTGCGTTCCGTGATGTCAACGTGGGTACCCACTACCTGAACGAGCTCTCCGCTCCGGCCTAGGACGGGATGCCCTGACGAGAGAATGTGTCTTACGGTTCCGTCGGGCAGCAGGATTCTGCCCTCGACAGCGTAGTCTCTTCCTTCGCTGACTGCCTTGCGGCTGTATTCGACGACCCCGTCGCGATCTTCTGGATGTATCCGCTGAGCAATAATGTCAAAGTTCGGAAGGCCTTGCTGCGGATCAAATGCCCAGATTCGAAAATTTTCCTCGGACCAGTAAAGCGTTTTCCCACTCCCAGGGTTGTAGGCGAAACTGCCGGTGTGGCTCAGCCTCTGTGCCTCTGCCAGATAAGCCTCGCTTTGCTTTAACGCTTGCTCAGCCCGCTTACGATCTTCAATGTCGGTCAAGACTCCATACCATTTGAGAATCCTTCCGATTTCATCGCGCAGCGGCACAGCGCGGAACAAAAACCAGCGATATTCCCCGTCCGCCGCGCGGCGGAAACGGGCCTCGTCCTCGCACGGCTCGCCCCTCGCCGAGCACATTCGCCACTTCTCCATGTGGCGTTCCACATCTTCCGGGTGAATTACGGTTCGCCAGCCAAATCCTTCCGTGTCCTCCACGGGCAAGCCTGTGTATTCGCGCCAACGCCGGTTCCGAAAAGCGGTGAGACCATCAGGCCAGGCGGTAAATGCCATCACGGGAATCGTTTCGATTACGTTGCGAAGTTCCTTTTCGTTCTGCCGAATCTTCTCTTCCACCTGTTTTGCTGCGGTGACGTCCATCACGGCCCCAACGAACTCGATGGCGCCTGATGAATCCCGCAGCGCGCGGGCCACGACGTGCAGGTACTTGACTCTCCCATCCGGCATCTGCAATCGGTGTTCATAGTCAAAATCTGTGCCGTCGTTGGAGGCGCGGTCGAGAGTCTGCTGCACGAGAGCTCGATCATCGGGGTGAGTTCGCTGCAGCACCAGTTCCAAACCGGCCTTAGCTGCAGGATCGCATTCAAAGATTTTGAACGTTTCCTCTGACCAAGTGTTTTCTCCGCTTTGAACGGTCCAGCCGAAACTCCCTGTGTGACTGAGCCTCTGAGCTTCCGCCAGGTACGCTTCGCGGCGTCGCAGTTCCTGAGTCAGGTGCTCCTGTTCGGTCACATCCATGGCCGTGCCGACGATGTGTGTCAAGATTCCGCCTTCGACGACGGGAACAGCGACGAAACGAATGTACCGAAGCTCGCAGTCGGGCCGCACGATGCGCTTTTTCACGTCGCAACCAGAGGCTTCCGCCAGCATTCTGTCTATCGTTCGCGTCATGAACTCGCGGTCTTGCGGGTGAACGAGTCTCAGATTTTCCTCAAGTGTGGGGGCTCCCTTGGCAGGATCGAGACCATAAATCTGAAACAGTTCCGGAGACCAGTGCTCAAAGAAACCTGAGAGGTTAAGGGCCCAGCTTCCCACGTGAGTCAGGCGTTGGGCTTGGTCCAAAAAGGCCTCACTACGCCGGAGGGCATCCTCAGCCCGCTTACGCTCGGTGATGTCGCGCGCGGCGAGAATAGCGACGTTGCTGTTCCTAAACTGCAAGTATTGCACCGCAATTTCAACGGGCAGCTTGCGCTGCGAGTCGGCATTCGTAAGCTCAGTCGTCATCATGCCGTGCCGCCCGAGACCAAGACGCAACTTCTCAACTATCGCCAAGATTGCCTCCCAGGCAGCGGGAGACACCAAATCGGAGAAGGGACGCGATAGCAAAGAACTCCTGTCGGTGCCGAGACGCTCACATGAGGCCGCACTCACGTCGAGAATTTGCCCCGAGGGGAGGGCGACCACAAACAGCAAATCACTGCTTATGTCTATGAGCGAGCGGAACCGCTCGAGTTCCGCCAGACGCTGCCGGAGACTCGGGTAATGAGTCTTGTGGACGGAACTCTCGCCCAACCCTAAGACTTTTCGGCGCAGCTCTTCCGAGTTGTCAGAGGGATTCTTCGTAAATGACCTCAATGTCCCGCTGATTTGCCTGTCGTGGATTGGTGACAACACAGGGGTCCTCCAGCGCGGCCTCGGCGAGCTCATGCACTTCGGTGCGATGGACCCCACTCCGCGACAAGGTGTCGCTAAAACCTACGGCTTCCCGTAGCCGCCGAAGCTCGGTGCGAAGCCGCGTGCGAATTTCACTTGAGGGAAGGCCACCTGCTTCGATGCCCATAGCAGCCGCGGCATCGCGATAACGCTGCTCGGCGTGGCCATAGTTAAAATCAAGCACACCATCTAAGAGCATGGCGTTGCATTGGCCGTGCGGCAGATCCAGCAGGCCGCCAAGGCTATGCGACATCGCGTGAACCGCGCCCAGGCTTGCGTTCGAGAAAGCCAAACCGGCTTCCAGGCTCCCGAGCATCATGTTAGTGCGGGAATCAAGATTGTTCGGTTCGGCAATCGATTTCTGGAGATTGGAGCTAATCAGCCGCATGGCTTGCAGCGCATGAATATCCGTTAGCGGCGAGTGCCCGAGCGACACATACGCTTCCAGCGCGTGTATCAGCGCGTCCATTCCCGTGCAAGCGGTAAGGAACGCGTCCATAGTGGTTAACGTCGCGGGGTCGATCAGGGAGATGTCGGGGACCACTGCCTTGCTGATGATCAGCAGTTTGCGCTTGATCTCGCGGTCTGCGATCACCGCAAATTGCGAGACATCGGCAGACGTCCCTGCCGTTGTGGGAATGCAAATGGTCGGCGGCATCGGAGCGCCCACATTGTCAACACCCACAAGGGCCCGAAGGCCGCCTGGATTTGCCGAAAGCAGGCCAATGCACTTTCCACAATCGATGGCACTTCCGCCACCAACCGCAATGATGACGTCACAACCTTGTTCGGCATACACCGTTGCCCCGGCGGTCACTTCGTCGATACGCGGATTGGGGGTGACCTGCGTGAATAGCGTAGATTCCAGACCAGCAGCCTCGACGCTCGCAAGGACTTGCTGCGCCCAGCCGGCAGCGACAACACCGGGATCGGAAACGACCAGCGCTTTGCTGCCGCCGAGGTTGCGTCCATATTGTCCGGCCAAGTGTAAACTGCCTACGCCAAAGATGACTTCCGGCGCCACGAACTTCCGCAACTCATGTCCGCTCGAATGCATCATGCCCCACAGAGAGAACAGGTTAGTGTGCTTGAACCTTCAGCCGGATTATCACACCAAGATGTTAGTTGTGGAAGAGGTTGGCCCATTCTGGCAGGTATCGCTGATGCTTCTCCGCCGGTTCACCGTGCGCGTGCTGCCGCCTGCGAGGCGAGATGGCAGCGGCCCACTGCGGAGTCATTCTGCGTCCGCGTATTTGCCTTACTTGCGGCAAGCTCTTCTGGATCTGTCGCCACTGCGACCGCGGGCACCGTTACTGCAGTACGCCCTGTCGACCCCAAGCCTATAGCCAAAAGCGGCGCACGGCCAACCGGCGTCATCAGCAAAGTCCCGAGGGACGACTCGATCATCGCAACCGCCAGCACGACTGCCTGCAACGGCTGGACTCGGACCTTCGGCCGCCGAAAATGGCAACCACGGTCGATGGCATGCTAACATCCAAACCGCAAAGCCAAGGGACCGCGCCGTCATGAGACTCGCCTCAATTGCAACTGCCGCAGTATTCGTGCTCTTCGTCCGCCAGGTCAGTGCCGCAGGGTTCGAGCGCGCTACAGTTCCGGACCCGATGGACAAGCCACTCGAGGTCTCCATTTGGTATCCCAGCGCCGCGCCAATCTCGCAGCAACGGGACAACCCGGCAGGACAGTCGCTGGCGCTCGACGGCCCGGTTAACGGCGAACATCTACCGCTCATCGTGGTCTCGCATGGTAACGGCGGATCCTCGGATAGTCATGCCGATACTGCGCTCGCGCTCGCGGATGCCGGATTTGTCGTGGCCGCTGTTACCCACACCGGCGATAATTATCGTGATGAAAGCTATCCGGCTTCACGATGGATGGTGGATCGGCCTCGGCATATCCGGCTCGTGCTCGACTACCTGCTTAAAACCTGGCGTGGACACAATCGCATTGACTCACTTCGCGTCGGTATGTTCGGCTTTTCCGCCGGCGGATACACTGCACTGGTAATGCTCGGCGGCATCCCCGACGTGAAACGTTCGATCGCTCATTGTGCCGAGGTTCCGCAGGAACCGGCCTGCAAACTTGGCTTCACGCAAGATTTTGCCAATCCAATGGTTGCGGCCCAACTATCGAAGGGCTGGGTCAAAGATCCCCGCATCAAGGCGGCGGTGATTGCCGCACCTGGCCTTGGCTTCGAGTTCGATCCCGCGAGCATTTCGCACATAACGGCTGCCGTTGACCTGTGGGCGGCCGCGGAAGATAAGAACGTTCCTTACGCGACGAATACGGAAATCATTCGGAATGCCCTGCGCCGTCCGCCACCATTCCACTTTGTCGAGAAGGCCGGTCATTATGCTTTTCTGAAACCGTGTGATCCGCAGATGGCCACCGCGCTTCCCAAACTTTGGGAGAGACTCTGCGTCGATGTACCCGGCTTCGACCGAACTGCCTTTCATGCCCAATTCAACGCCGAAGTCGTGTCCTTCTTCAACTCACGGTTAGCTTCAGACCGGTAGCGCGGCGGGCAATATTCAAACTAAAATATGCGAGGGAGGAACCGGCCAGTGGGTCGCGACGTGCAACCTGTAGCGCGCGAACTTGTCATGAATTCTATGTGGCGACCTCGGGGATCATAAATAATACGGTATGAGATGTCGCGGCGCGCTGGCGTAGGTTCGATTGCAGTCTTGGGGCCGTTTCCCACGGCCAGCCGTCTCCGCGCAGCGCGACCGGAAGTAATCCTTCGGTCCATCCGCAGCCTGCCGCGATGCTTGCACGCTATTCCCTGAATCTCGCTCTTCAATCTGCTGGTAGGGTACGCTTAGGCTGGTGAATTTGAAAGTCGGGAGCTCTTGGTTCGTAACTGACTTTCCGCAAAGAATCAACAACGTCTTGTTTGTTCAGTGAACTTCGGCGAGCACGAGTGACATGTCGTCGACCGGCGGGCCGTCGCGCCACCCAGCGACAAGATTGAGAATGCCCTGCTTCATTTCGCTGAACGGCAGGAGCGCCGTTTCGCGAACGAAGTTCTGTATACCTTCTACTTCGAGCATTTCGCCACGCGAGTCGAACACGTCGGTGATTCCGTCTGTGTACAGCACGATGCGGTCACCGGGTTCAAGTTCTGCGTGAAGCGTGGCGTCGGCGTTCACGGCATCGGGCATGGTGCCGAGAATCATGCTACGGGACGGGAGTAATCGAGGCTCGGCTCCCGGCTGGACAATCATCGCCGGCGGATGTCCAGCTCCGGCGAACTCCATTCTCTTTCCGCTGCGATCAACTCGGGCCGCCGCTAGCGTGAAGAAGACCCCCGGCACCCCAACATTCCGAACAACAAGAGAGTTCAACTGACGGAGCATGTTCGCTAGAGGCGCACGATTACCCAGCATCGTACGCACCTCCGAGTATATTCGGTTGGCGACGAGCGCCGAACTGATGCCGTGACCTGAGACGTCGCAAACCAGCAGATTCAGGTGTTCTTCCTCGAATGGCGTTACTAAAGCGAAGTCGCCTCCAATCGAGTGCGCGGGATGATAATAGGCGTCGACGGTGATTGCACCGCAGACAAGGGAATTCGGTGTGAGGCTGCGCTGGATGCTCGCGGCTAGTCGCAGATCTTCCTCGATTTCCATCTGGCGCTCCCGGAGCTTCTCGTTGGCGGAACGGAGTTCTTCTTCGCTTTGAACCTGTTCCGAGATGTCCGTGAATGTCACGATCCTAAACAGGCCGCAGGAATCCTGGATTGTCTGGGAACTGCTGATGACAGGCAAACGACCGCCGTTTTTTAGAGGCAGAACAAAGGTGTAGCGGTTGTGTCCGTCTCTGAACGCGGCTTCCATCTGCTGCCTCAGAAAATCCCATTCCTCTGGTGAATAGAAGCGAGAAAGGTCAGATCCGATCAGGTCTTGCCGGGGAAAGCCAGTCATTTCTACGAACCGGGAATTCGCAAAGAGAAGCCGATGACGGTCGTCGGCTATAACGACTCCTTCGTTGAGCACCTCCAACACTGTCTCCCAGGGAAGTAGAAGGGTCGGCACTGTCATGAGCACGCCATTTCAAGAGACGGGATCTCAGCAGACCTTGTGGCGAGAGCTTGAAAGTCCTTTTGGGCGGAAAGGGACGGGAGATACATCGCCCTATGGATAGGGGCCACAACGGAACGCTCCGCTTGATTCATAAGATAATTTCTGGCCCGACAGAGTCGTGCCTTGAAAACTCCCATCGTGACGCCCAGTGAGGCGCATGCCTCTTCTTTCGGCATTCCGTCGGAGTAAGTCATCGCAAATGCCTGCCGTAGGAGGAGGTCCGTTTCCCCGTCCAGACGATCGATCAACTGGATCGTCTCACTCCGCATAAGTCATTTCCGGAGCACGTTGCAAGGTCCGCATGCATTTCATGCAATGCTGGATGCGAAAGTCACGGGCGATCTCGGTTTCGCCTTTACTTCATGAAGCACGTGGATATCCAATGAAACACCTTTGTAGGAGAATCAGTCATCCATCCTGTTTTCAATAGCCTCGAGACACACTGGCCGGGAATGGAAACTGACGACCGCATTTCTTCATCATTCATGGACTGAGGATTGACGAGAATGTCGAGATCGCGACGCAGAAACGAGTAATAAAATTGCATACGCCTCGCACTTCCTTCACGTGGCGTTGCGTTCAACGAATTGCCTTGGCCACCGACACATGCCAAACGGGCAGGGCGTCGCAAGATAAGCCGGCGAATTTGCCTTGAGGGTTGTTCGTGCCTGGAGGGTTTGGGTCGGACCAAACCGGATTTGCGTGTGCAGGGGCTCCCGGACCGAGTGGAACCGGCTGCGGCAGAGGTACTCGCACGTGTCGGCGGATGGGCAGGACCGTCAGAAACTCGTCGTTCATCGCCGTAGGACAACGACAGAGCTTCCCATAATGCCCTTTGCTTTCAGCTACTTATGGTCCGCCCCTTTTGGCCTTTCCCGTGCTTTCAATGTAGTGAGGGTAAATGAGAGCTTATGAAAAAGTGTCGAGCACAGATTCAAGCGCTCACCAATTCGGTCGTTGAAAAAGCGAAGGCCCGTAAAGGGAAGATGGCTGTCCGCGCCGTGGCTGTCCTCGGGGCGTTCTTCGTTCTGCAGTTCTATTTCGTGCGCGAGTTGCTCGCGGCGGAACTGCTTTTCGGCATTGCCTTTGCGGTTCTGCTCGTGCTCGGCGGCTTGGCGTACCTCGTTGGCTCGGTCGGCGAGCGCGGCTTGGATTATGCCGAGGCAGGCATTCGAATGATGGGGGACATGGCGCGCCGTGGTTTCACCAGCGCCGAAGGAATCAGCAGAAAGCCATCCAGTCTTCAGGGGAAGAGTGGATTTCTTGATGAGAGTAGATTTGCACCAAGAACTTCATGGCGCGTTCCATGAAGACGCGAGACCGCCGGATGCACGGAAGCCTTGCCTGCCGCCGGCGGAGATTCTATCGCAGAGAAAGCGGAGCGGCTCACTTGCCAAGTCCATCTAAACAGTGTTACGTGCAAGCAGTGCGGCGCTTATATCTGGCTGTCATCAATCAGGCCCTCACCGATGTATTGGAAAATGAGGAAGAGGCAGAGGCAGCGAAGCAATGGTTGTCGAGCAGAGATTTTGACTCCTTCGTAGAACCGCTCGGCTGTGGTCCTGATGTATTTCGTCAGCAGTTGACGCGCACCCTCTCCAACACTTTGGCTCCAGAAACTGAACCAACCGTAGCTTTTCCCGTTTCTATTATGCCACCGGCGAGTCGTTGAGAATCTCAATTGACCGCATAGGAATACATTGAAGTAATCGCATCGTTCCAAGAAGCAGACGTCAATCCTGCTGCTTGTCCCAATCGTACTTCAGTGCGATCGCTGCGTCGTCTCGGCCAGACGCGCACACGTAAAGCTCACTCTTGCGAATGGCCCGTTGGTCTCGTGATACCAAGCCGCTTCATTTTGTAAAACAGCGTGGTACGTTTCAAGCCGAGTCTCGCCGCGGCTCCCCGCGGACCGCCCAGCTTCCAATTGGCGCGCTGGCAAGCCGCCAGAATCTCCTGACGGACTTTGTCCTCCAGCGTCGGATTTGAAGTTTCGACCGGTACTGGTTCGCATTTCTCAGGCGGCGGCGCTTCAAAGACCCCGTCAGTGGAAAGGATCACTCCGCGCGCAACGTAGCTCTGGAGCTCCCGAACGTTCCCGGGCCACGAATGACGAACCAGGGATCGCATGGTTTCCTCGGGAATGGTCTCGATACTCTTGTTCATGGAGGCTGCGAACTGCTGGACAAAGTACCTCACGAATTCCGGAATATCTGCTTTCCTTTCACGGAGCGGCGGAAGATGAATCGGGAAAACATTCAGCCGATAATACAAATCTTCGCGAAATTCATGGTCCCGGACCATTTGCTGCAAGTCCCGGTTGGTCGCGACCACGACCCGAACATCGACCCGGGTGGTACGTGTGCTGCCGACCGGCTCGAACTCACGCTCCTGGAGCACACGGAGCAGCTTGGGCTGAAGTTCCAATGGTATGTCGCCAATTTCGTCGAGAAACAATGTTCCATGATGTGCCAGCGCAAAACGGCCGACGTGAGAGGTGCAGGCCCCCGTGAAAGCTCCCCGTTCATGTCCGAACAGCTCGCTTTCGAGAAGACCGGCGGGCAGCGCCGCGCAGCTCACCTTGACGAGATTGCGGCTATGGCGCGGGCTGAGCTCGTGAATTGCGCGTGCGATGACTTCCTTACCTGTCCCGGTCTCGCCGGTGATCAAGATGGAGGTATTCGTGGGTGCCACTGCCTCGATTTGGGAGAAAACTGAGCGGAGGCCGCCGCGGCGTCCCACTATCGTCTGCAGGAAAAGGGGATGCCAGCTTGCCGGTCTGCGAACAATTGGTTCATCAGGGCGATAAAAAACGTTGGTGGTTATGGCCCTGTGTTCCAGGCATCCATCAACCTCTGTTACCGAGTTTAATGCTGAACTCATGTTTTCACCTCTCGAGATGTCGTCACGAATGAAGCTGCGGAAAACACCGTATTCGGCCAGGCCGGGTTGATTGCACGGGTGCTGTTGGTTTCGAAGGTAGTTTTCATGGGGTGGCTAATCCCGGAACCCGGCCAACGGTACGTTCCAGTTCTGCATACGCCAGCAGATATCCAAGGGTCGCCTGCAAGAGGTCTGCTTTGGCCTTGTAGTTCGCGGCCGTAGCGTG
>Ga0326728_10010043_pt1 | contig 22367 bp, 21 predicted proteins | sample MB3enrmetagenome_FD_207602 | JGI IMG/M metagenome (GOLD analysis project Ga0326728, IMG submission 207602) | Lab enriched peat soil microbial communities from McLean, Ithaca, NY, United States - MB31MN | ecosystem: Environmental > Terrestrial > Soil > Wetlands > Peat | place: USA: New York... | reverse complement strand
GATCGATCGATTCTCATATCCCGTACCTGTTCGTTGATGCTTCGTATTTTAAGGTGAGAGATGGGATCCAGTATGTCACGAAAGCTCTTCTCGTGGTTGCCGGGGTACGGGAAGATGGATACCGAGAGATCCTCGGAGCTCGTGTGGCTGACGCTGAACATGAACTTACCTGGGAAGGGATCTTCTCCGACCTCAAGGAACGAGGCCTCAATTCGGTGGATCTCATTATCTCAGACGGTCACACCGGGATCCAATCGGCTGCCGGGAGGATGTTCCCCGGCTCATCATGGCAGATGTGCCATGTCCATTTCATCCGGGCAGTACTTCGAAAAGTCTCCCGGAAATATCACAAACTGATCGCTGAACGGCTGAAAGAATGTCTCAGTGACCCGGCTCTCTTACTTGCGTATGCAAAGGAACTGGAGGATTCCGGATTCTCCCGGGTTGCGGATACGGTCTCCCGGTTCGAGCACGGCCTGATGAATTACCGGGCGTATCCACCGGAACACTGGAAAAAGATCCGTACTACAAACCTCCTGGAACGGGTTCACAAGGAGATTAAACGCCGGACTAAGAAAGTGGGAGCATTCACGAATGACACCTCACTGTTGAGGCTGGCTGTGTCGTCGATATCAATGAGAATTGGTTTACGGGTAACCGGTATTTATCTGTGAAGAGTGAAATGATCTCTCTGGATACTGTGGCTGATTTTACAGCATTATAGAGACACTACCGATTTGCGGTCATGAAAATATTGCAGAATGATACTATTTGTTTCTCAAAAATATTTGTTTTGGGTAAACTACCCGTTTAGCACCTAATTTTCTCTAACAGTTGGATGATTCCCTTCCATTCATGTCGTGAAAATGTCAATGGCAATTTATGAGGAATGAATTCATACCTGCATCGCGCACAATGTCTCTTCCCACTTTGCAGGTTGTATAACTTTTTTGAATTGCATTTTGGACATGCAATTTTTGCCATTTTTAACTCAGTAAATCCTTCTTCGATTTAGGTGTTAAAATAGCATATTACCCTTGTTTTTAAACTGTTTTTTTCGGCCTAAATATTGTGTTACCCAAGAAATTCAGCAGAATATCCTAATCCTCACGGGAGTCGGTTTCAACCGAAATAATTCTTTTCATCACTTCCGGCTTGTCACGGTAATACAGCCGTATCTGCGCGCTGACTGCGTTGTAATCCCGGATCCCCTCCTTCTGCAACCAGAGAAGAAATGCGGTCCGGTCCTTCATCTCCTGATTGAGGAAATCCTTGGCAACTCCCTGCGCATCCCGGATCTTGTCGAAGAGGAAACTTCGGCCCTGATACCGGAATTCATCCACATCCGGCAGCCATTTGAACGCAGTATTGGTGATAAGGTCACCTGAATCGCGGTCGAGCTCCAGCATCTCAATGATACTGGAGAGGCGGCGGACGCTCCGCTCCCCTTTTTTAATGTGCATGGGAAAGAGCACCACATCGATATTGGAAAAGAGGCTCCGTGGGACGTTCATTGGGTTTGACTCGACGCGGGCGAGGAGCTCGTCCATCGAACCGGCATGGATAGTGCCTAGTGCTGCGTGCCCGACCGCTATTGCCTGAAAGAGCGTGAAAGCCTCCCCGCCGCGTACTTCGCCAACAATGATGAACTCGGGCCGTTGCCGCAGTGCGGCAACAAGCAGATCGTAGAGCGAGATATCTCCTGGTGATTTCGCTGACACACCGCTTACACCGGACACGGATGTGGAGTCCTGTGTGCCGAACCCGGCCCTAGTAATGGACTGCACCCAGTTGGGATGCATGAGGTTCAGCTCGGCGGTATCTTCAATGGAGACGATCTTGTATTCCGACGGGATAAAACTGCACAGAACGTTCAAAAACGTAGTCTTGCCAGTCGCCGTCCCGCCAGACACGAGAATCGAACGTTTGTACTCCATCAGGATCCAGAGAAAGGCCAGCTCCTGTGCATCCACGGAATGGTAGTCCATCATCTCGACAGGTGATATCGGGTTGGCACGGAACTTCCGGATGGTAAAAGTCGACCCTTTTCTTGTCACTTCTCCTCCCAGCGTGAGATTCCCGCGGCTCCCGTCTGGGAGCGTGACATCACGGATGGGCTGGAGAAGGGAGATGTGTCTGCCGCCGATCTGGGCAAGTTTGAGGACGAAATTGTTGAGCTCGACTTCCCCGAACTTCACATCTGTTCGGATAGAGCCGTAGATACGGTGCTGGACATACAAGTTGATATCGGACCCGTTACAGCTGATATCCTCGATATACTTGTCCTTCATCAGGCTATCGATGCGGCTGTACCCGAGGTACTGTTTTTTGAGCGTAAAGAACATCCGCTCCTTCTGCTGCTCGGTGAGCTTGAGTCCGAAAATATGGACGAGCGAGTAAAACCGCTCCTTCAGGTACTCAGCCCGGCGTTCTCCTTCGATGATTTCGATGTTGGTGCTCACCAGTTTTTCAAATGCACGCTCGACGATTTCCAGAGCGACCCTCTCATCCTCAGAGAGCTGCGGTTCCACAACTTGGTACTGGAGGGCGCCATCTTTTTTGTTGTACTCGATATGGACATACTGGTAGGGAGGGTCGACCGGGTATGTGATGTTGACGTCCCGGAGCGCACCTTCGAGGGAAGGCCAATCAAGGCGGCCCGGATCGAACACCAGCATCTGGATATTCTTATGTTCCGGGGAAGAGAAGATAGAACGGATCTTCTGAATGAACGCGGGAGAGGAACTCTTTTGTTTCCCATGTATTTGGTTTGCCTCAACCGACCGGATCTCATCGTGCGCCGGATGGTGATCAGGAATGCTATGTACACGAAGTGGGTTATCCTCCGGCGTTTCAGGTTCGGGTTCAACGAAATAGGACGTGAATTTATGAACAAGGGGGTGAACTGCAGAAGTGCCTGAATAACGGGTTTTTTCATCGTATTCTGATTCGACCCCGGTTTGGGAGGGAGCCATGGTCGAATGTACGTTTAAAAGGGGCTGGTTAACTGATTGTTCATCAGCCCCTATACTAGCAACACCGTTTTCCGAGAACGGGGGCCTCATAGCTCTGGCGCCGGCGACCGGATCTGTATCCTTGTTGTCTGTATCGCGATCTGCAGCCGCATCACTATCAGGGAATTGATTTCTTTCTTGTATGGTGACAGGGTCTTTATCAAGATGCAATTTGTCCCCTTCGGGTTCGATAAAAAATGACGAGATCCTACCAGCTAATGACATGATAATCCCGCTATGTTGATAGTACAGGTCATATTTGACCAGCTTGTTCCCTGCGAGTTCGTAGCAGAATGAGCCACAATATAGGATCCGTTACCGGCGTACATATGTGACGGGTTCTGGTACGAGCTGTTGAAGCCATCGCCAAAGTCCCAGTACCAAGAGTTTGGGCCGGGGAAGCCGGTGCTTTTATCATTGTATGATACTGCAGGTTGAGGAGTTGCACCTGTAAGCGTGGCACTAAAGGATACGGTTGGGAGAGAATAAACTTTGATATCATCTGTCTGGATACTCCCTGATGTTCCGTAATCAATCACCGGAGAGATCCCGTTACTCGACGTTTTTGTCACGTTCAGAGTGACACTATAATAACCGGGACTAGTATAGATATAGTTCGGGTTTTGCTGGGTAGATGTGTTACCATCACCGAACGACCAAATCCACAAATTGGGTGCATCGGTTGATGTATCGGTGAACTGGACGGTAAGGGGGACAAGGCCGTTTGTTGGATTTGCGGTGAATGAGGCCACTGGAGGGGCGACAGAGATAGTGTTTGAATTATAGCATGACCCCTGCTGGTTTGAGGTAGTTAGAACAACATTATAACTACCTGGACTATTGAACGTGTGGATCGGATTTTGCGTATCTGACGAGCTGCCATCACCGAAATTCCAGAGCCATGTCGTGGGTTGACCAGTAGAGGTGTCGGTGAACTGGACGGTAAGGGGAACAAGACCATTCGTCGGGTTCATCGTGAATGATGTGACAAAAGGACAAACATAGATCGCACTCGCACTGTTTGACGTCCCGTAACTGTTTGTCACAGAGAGTTCGACTGGAAAAACCCCGGATCTGGTATAGTTGTAAACCGGGTTTTCTTGGGTGGAAACATTACCATCACCAAAATGCCAGAGCCATGTCGTGGGTTGATTTGCCGAAGTATCGGTGAACTGGACGGTAAGGGGAACAAGGCCGGACATCGGATTCGCACTAAAACTGCTCACAGGTGCCTCGGGTCCGCCGGATGTTGAGTTCTCATAAGTGCACGAAAGCCCTGTGCAGGAAATGGTCACTTCCGTAAGCGTTGATTTGACCTGTGATTGCAAATTTATTGATGATATGTTTGCCGGTGTCTGAGAAGATGTAACCTGAGAACTGCCCGCAGGATTGTTCGCCTCTCCCGCAATGTACTGTTCCGGCAGTGAAGGTGTGGTCATCGGAGGGGTCTCTTTCTGTGCGCTCTGCTGCACACAGCCGCATGCCCACACCAGCAAGACGACAAACAATCCGGCGACCGGCCCCCATTTATACATATTTTTATTTCAATCACTATAGTCTTAAACCATTCTATTATTACGCCAGATCGAATCGTAAAGAGCTCTCTGGACTGCGGCAGAAAAGAGTGGGTGCACAAATCTTTTCTGAAGGAGAAGTGGAGAAAGATTGATGAAAATACGAACCCTATAGTTACTGATGATGCATCGATCCCATGCAACCGTCCCCATCCTGTTCCTCATCGGACTCTCCCTCTTCTTTGCCGGCTGTACCATCCCGCGGACCGGCGACACCCATGACACGACCATCGCCCTCCAGAGTTATAACGCATGGAGCGACCAGCAGAAGAAATTCGACCAGCAGTCACGGTTTACTATCAAGCAACTTGGGGATCATCTTGGTGCGTATAACTCTGGGATCGCACAGGATTACCCGGACCTCAGCGCCCTGCGAGGAAACGTGGTAGCCGACCGGCAGCTCCTCGACCAGTGGGGAACACAGGTCGCCGCACTCAATACCGCGACTGACCAGTTTTCGGCCACCACCTCCGAACTTACTTATGTGAATTCTCCAACGACAAAAGAGACGGTTGACCTGCTGGCCCAGTATATAAAAATCTATACGATTGATATGGGTAACGCCCAGCAGCACCTGATCGATTATACCACAGATGCCGGCATTTATATCAGTCCTGACGACCCCGCATACTGGAACGATGTATACCTGAACCAGGCGATGGATGCAAAAACACAGGCAACGGAATCAATCTCGGATGCCGACAAGGCCCTTTCAGAGATCAACACGTATGCACGGCAGCTCCAGCAGCTCCAGTAATACGCTGTCTGTTACTGGATGATCCAGTCCTGGACCGTCATGGTCTGGTTTGCCGCACCATCAATATAGGTGGAATTATCCGTCGATATGAGGCGCAGGTTGCCTTGGGCATTCATACCGAGGGCACTGACCTGTATCCATGAATTATCCAGATCGTTGAGGACGGTGTATCCATTGACCGAAACCAGCGTCCAGGCAGAATTCGGTTCGAGGTAATATGTGAGCGCTGTCTGGAAATCGTCCATGTACGGCACATAGATACTCTCGACAGGTCCGGCTGCTGTCAGGTTGCCATCGATATACAGGGACATGTCCGGGAAGCTGAATTTCAGCAATTGCCCATTATTAATATAAATCTCACCGGTCTGGTTGCTGTTTGCTTCGATACTTACGAGCGAACCTTTGGGAAGGTCATAATAACTACCGTTCACAGCGATCGTTGCCGGTGTATTTCTGATAGTGAACTGGATACAGGAACCCTGTACAACATACCCCTGTTTGCCGGTCCTGAGAATGATGATCGCATCCGGGTACAGGAACGGGTTGGTGACGGTGACATAGTGCGGCCTGACCAGATCACTGCTGCCGTAGACATTTGCCGCTGACAGCCATACCGTATACGTTCCCGTGTTATTATAAATGTACACCGGGTTTTGCTCGCTTGAGGTGTTCCCGTCCCCAAAGCTCCAGTTCCATATCTGAGGGGATCCCGTCGAGCGGTCCGTGAACCGGACCTCAAGAGGAAGATGACCCTCCAGAGGAGAGGCAGTGAAATTTGCCACCACCCGCAGGGGCGTTACCACGATGAGATTCTGCCGGGCGACCATGTCGGTCTGGCCCCCACGGCTCACCGTCAGCGTGACCGAATACGAGCCCGGCGATGCATAAAGGTGGGTGGGATTTTCTTCTGATGAATGGGTGCCGTCACCAAAATCCCACGACCACGTATCCGGTGAACCGGCGGAGAGATCATGGAAGCTGACATTGAACGGTGCGTCACCCTCGTCAAGCGAGGCAGGGGCGAAATCCGCGATCACATCTGGTGTAAAGTCGATCGCCGTTACCAACCCCTCATAATATGCCGGATACGTGACCAGCGTGAGGTCGCCGTTATTGTTCGGGGCGTCGTGGATGACCAGTATCCTTGAATTTTGCTCCCCGGCCATGACGTTTGCGCTATCGATGAGGAGCTGCCGGATTTCCCCTTTTATAGGCATGACCGAGAGAGTGAGGTTTGCATGGAAATACCGGTCGCCCGGCAGGTTGCAGTCCCCCGACTCACCCTGTGCTACCTGAGTACCATTGACATATACGGTGACATCCGGGAAGGCAAACCGTAGCAGCCTCCCCTCACGGATGGTCATGTTACCGGACGAGTCTGCGTTTGTCCGGATTTTAACGACAGAACCGTTGGGTAATACCTGGCTGGCGCCGTTTATCATGATTGAGGAATCATCGCTGCCGGCCTGGAAGGTCACGGTCGCGCCTTTTTTCAGGATGGCCTGACGAAGGGTATCCAGCAGCACCTGCTGAGCCGGAGGCCTTCTGGCAGAAAGAACATCATCACGCGTGATACTGCGCAGGGACCCGTCCGTGCGGGTGACGGTGAGGGTGACGTTGTACAGTCCTGTCTGGGTATACTGGTGTGACGGGTACTGAAGGGTGGAGGTCGAATTATCGCCAAAGTTCCAGTTCCAGCTGGTCGGTTCGCCCTGGCTCTGATCAAGGAACCGGATGGACAGCGGCGTGAAGTCTTCTTCCGGCCCGTACGAGAAGTCCGCAACGAGCGGCCGGTTCATGGTAACCGCAAGCGGGTCTGCGGCATCTGCGAGTGGGCTGATCGTTTCCGCTGTTGTTCTGGGCTCGAAGAGATGGCCCAGACTTGCCGGGCTAGGTAGGAGGTGGAACATAACGGCAACGGCAATAATAATAAGTATGCCGACAGCCATGCCGGCGTATATCACCCGTTTTTTGAACCGGGGGAACCGTACCTTTAAACGTGCCATAAAACATCCTCACCGATACAGCACCCGGGGCATTGACACCAAAACCACGATCACCAGAAAACCAATGAGATGACTGCCCGGAAGACGGGTTACGGAGATGTGCCGGATGAGGATCCCTGCCTGTTCGTTATGTTGGGTTCGGATAAAAATATATTTTTTGAATAGAGAATATAGAGATATAAGAAAATATTGCATGAACAAGAATCCTGCTTTTGTCAGGATATAAGTGCGGATATCATGTTTGGGGAGCGTTCCCAAGGCGCCACCGTGTCCCGCTCATTGCATTGAACGAGGCCTGGACATATGTATCGTTGAGATCCGCAGCGACTGTTTCCGGCACCTCATACACAAGGTATCCGTCGATTGCATTACTGCTGCCGGGATTGATGAACCATCCCTGGCCATTCGTATCCATGGATCCCGGACTGACCAGAGTTGATGTGGATAGTTCGGAAGATGTATTCTGCCCGAATGGATTGTAACCGGTCAGGTACGCATAGTCCCGCTTCTGCTGGCCGATCTCCCGGATCCACTGGTACGGCAGCTGATCGAGAGATTCAGCGGAGTACGTAATGTACTCCGTCGAGCTTAGGAGGGAGATATTGAAATAGGGCTCATTGGTATAGGTCGTATTCCCGTTCGTGACAACAAACTGTGCCGCTGACGGTACAATGGCGGCTTGCTTCCCGTCATCCTCGATTCTCAGGAATACCACGAGATATGAGTCCGTGACGTTTGCCGGTGTCTGCAGCACGAACCGGTTCCAATCCATCCACCACCAGAAGTAGAACGGAAGCACCTTGTAATCGTACACCGTTGCCCGGCAGGGATGGTCTATATCGCCAAACCAGTACTCTTCATCCAAAGAGAGCGCGTCTTTCATCGGGACGTTTGGCGTCGCTGCCGAGGCTAGCACCTTCATGGGAACAGCGGATGGAGTCGTTGTTGGCGATGTGTTAGTCCGGGCTGAAACCGCGGATCCCTGTTCACCACCGCCAAGTTCACCGGCAGCAAGCATGGTCGCGAGTTTTGCACTACGGTCACCGCCGGTCTGCGCTGCCGGTTCATTCCCGGTTTTGAAAAAACCGGCTGCTGACGCTGAGCAGATGATGCCGGCAATACAGAGAATGCAGAATCCTGTGACAACGGCCGCGTACCCGGTGCGCCGGGTTTTTGTCCTGAACGCACCGCCACGTTTTGCAAACAGGAGCGCGAAGATTAACCCTGCGACCGTAACGATACCGGCAAAGCCTGATGCGAAGAGCCCGGCGAGAGGAGGGCTTACGGGACCGAGGGCATAGTGAAGGGGCGGGATGCCCGCGAGGAACGCGATGATGAGGAGGAGAACGGTAGGGATTGCGAAGGGAAGAAGGATGCGAAAGAAGGTGCGGATATTTGCTTTCAGTATCCGGTTCTTCTCATCATCACCAAGAGGCAGGAACTGCGTCGGCTTTCTTTTTTTCCCAGAAAGTATAACGAGCGCGCTGATCTTTTTTACCAGCGGGAGATTGCCACCGGTGCCGGCGAGTGAGGGGTTGGGTTGATCGGTAGGTCCCGGCATGGTGAGGTTCAGCCCAGATATTAGTTCTGTCCGATTATCAATTACCTGTGGAGAGATTTTTTTACCGGATGACAATTTCTTCCGTATCATGTCGATGAGTGAGTCATCATCCTGCCCGGTGCTCATGGTCCGCGCGAGCAGCGCTTTGCCGGAAATATTAATTGTAAATACAATCACGACCAGAACGAACGCGGCGGCAAATCCCGCTGATGGTTTTACCAAGCCTGCGTTATCGAATGCGTGATAAACAGTGTAAGGAAGGGTTCCAACCTGATCTTGAAACGGCAATAGCTTCACGCCGCCATTTGCACCTCTCACCGATTGGATGCCGAATTCCGGCATATACTGGGTATAGCCTGCAGTAAGAAGCACAATAGCAGATTCCTCTGCCGCACGCCCAAAACCGAGCGTGAATCCGGTCATAATACCCGCAACCGCTGCTGGGATCGTGATCCCATGAATGGTCTGCCACTTGTCAGCGCCAAGTGCGTAACTTCCCTCTTCAAGTTCCGGGGAGACACGGTCAATGGCATCTTCAATGGCACGTTCGATAACCGGCATGATCAGGATCGCCAGTGCAATTGAGCCGGCGATCAAGGAATATCCTCCTGTAATCGATTTCAGATATATAACTAATATAAGAAAACCAAAGATACCGACCACGATGGACGGTGTACCCGACAGAACTTCCAGTAGGAACCGGAAGGATCGGGTGATACCGTTATCCTGAGCATACCGCTTCATATAAATGGCAGTACCAAACCCGAACGGTGCAGCAATGATGGTCGCGCAGAAGGAGATTAGGATCGTGCCGACGATTGCATTGGCGATGCCCTGTCCCAGCCCGGGTGCAGCATTCTCAGGCATCGTGATAAAGTTCCATGAGAGGGAAGGCAGACCGTTGATGAATATCTGCCCGATGATCAGGAAGAGCATCCCAACAACAGCCAGTGCTGCAAGGAGACACAGCAACGTTACGATCTTCTCGGTTGCATGCCGGCGCGCTGTCGTCATGACCGGGACCTCTTCTGGGCCCAGGAGCTTATGAGCCGCACACCGGCGACAGCAAGAATTTCCAAGAGGAAGATGACAACAGCAATCCCGAAGAGTGCGGCCCGTGGTTCCGGGAAAGAGACGTAATAATAAATATCGTTCAGGATCTTGGCAGTCATGGTATACCCTTCATCGAAGAATGATGATGGTATCTGGGCTGTATTTCCTAAAAGCATCACAACGGCCATGGTCTCCCCCATCGCCCGCATCATGGCAAGCACAACGGAAGTGACTATTCCCGGGAATGCAGCGGGGATCACCACATTCCGCACGGTCTCCCAACGGGTCGCACCCAGCGCGAAAGAGGCTTCCCGGTATTCATCCGGAACATCACGCATTGCATCCTGGGAAAGCGCAACGATGGTGGGGATGACCATCACCGCGAGGATGGTGGAGGTGAGAAGCAACCCCACATGTAAACTAGGGTGTATATTCCGGAAGATCGGAATGAATCCCAAGGTTTGATCCATGAAAGGATCGAGGTAATTCATAAAGAAATTGGAAAGAATCAACAAGCCGAACAGACCGTAGACTACCGAAGGAATACCAACGAGAAGTTCCACGAGGGGACGCAGGATCTTCTCCATCCATGCCGGGGCCCATTCTGCCAGGTACATCGCAGTGAGGAGACCGGACGGTACGGCAAGTGCAAGGGTAAGCGCGGTCACGATGATCGTGTCGATAAGAAACACCAAGATACCGTACTGGTTTGTATCATAATCCCAGACTGACGAAGTGATAAAACCGATCCCCGATATTTTCAGTACGGGGGAAGCAGTATAGATGAGAAAACCGATGATCACAAATACAAGCAACGCAGTGATACCGGCAATACCAAAAAAGATCCATTTGGGCAGGTCAATGTCTCTGTTCATGATTCTCCTGTCTGGTGATATGCCTGAATGGTGCCTTCCGGATGTGGCTGTTTGCACCCGGATATTCCCTAAACTAATATATCAGGTTTTTGAAAATATATCTTTTGAGTAGAGAATATAGATTTCACTGGAGGATTTTCACGAACTCTGTCCCTCTCATCAACGTTCCGGTATCGGCAATAAGTATGTCGATCACGATGGGTATCCATGTATTTTCAGATCATGTGCCGCCACATCCGGATTTTCACAAGGGACACTGTTATTTTCAGGAAATACTTGATCTGTTATTTTACCTGAGGAGGGAAAACCCCGCGTAGAACACTAAACTATTCGCATTCCAACCTGAGTCGGAGGAACGTGACGTCTGTCGTCCCGCAAAGACCCTTTCCTACAGATCACAACATTACTCAATCACTACGACTGATGAAAAAAGAAAAAATGAGACTGGATTTACTTCATCCAGCTTATGCGATATCGGTCATACCGAAGTCGTTGTTTTCCTCGAAGACGCCCATATGAGCAACCGGGTCAATGGGGCCGGCCTGGACAAAGTTGATGTAGTTCTTAACATCTGTGCTCGGCTGGCCGTTGGTCAGATAGATGAGCGGGCGCATCAGGGTAATTGGGAATGAAATACCATTGTTGTGGCTGGCTGCATCTGAATCGATCTGTGTCTGAGTATCTAAGTTGGGCTGGTTCTTTTCAACGGCGAAGCCGTACATATCCTTTGCAACGTACCGGAGGCTGTTCCAGTTTGCAGTTACGTTTGCAGGTGTGTCAAAGAATCCGATAACACCATTCTCTGCTGCAAATGGATAAGAAGTTCCGGTTGAGCTTGGCATTTCAAGGATGCTGACAAGGTTTCCGCCCTGTGACAATGAACCTGTTGCTGCTGCAACTGCGTCACCGTAGTCGGCGAATCCAATTGCGTAGTTGGTATTTCCGACTGTCTGGACGAGAGCCGGGTTTCCGTTCACTGCAGTTGTGTTGGGGTTTTCAGCGGTAAACTGCTGGGGAGTTGAGCTACCATACCCGAGGTACGAGTAGAAGGTGTTTGCTGTTCCTGAGCTGTCTGCACGAATGACTGTGGTTACACCATTGCCATTGTTGTGGAAGTCGCCGTAACTACTTGCAGAGGTACCGAAATTATCTCCGGGTACTCCGGCTGTGGTGCCAAATGCAGCCTGAAGATCTGTGTACGTAATCGGGGTGGATGCGTTATACGCGGGGTGGCCGGCGTTTTCGATAACTACTACGGCACCCTCACCGATCTGGTACTGCTGGAGGTTCGGGAACTGTTGCATCCACGCGTCCTTTACGGGCTCGGAGATTGCACCGATGTCAGCGACACCGTTACCGACTGCCTGGACACCTGCACCGGAGGCAATTGCCTGGGAGGTAATCTTGATGCCCGGGTTCGCTGCGGTATAGAGGGCACCTGCGGAGAGAGTAACCGGGTTGACGGTGGTTGAACCGGCAACAAGGATCTCGGTCTGGGATGCAGAGCCTGCCTGATTTGCGTTCGCCTGCTTCGATACATCTGTTGAGAAGGTACCCATGATGGTACCTACGGCAACCGCACCGATGACGGCGACGACGATAAGGACGAGCGTCGCGACAATCGGAGAGACTGCCATCTCATTGTTCATGCGTTTCAGATTCGTTTTCATGCCTTATTTCACCTGAAAGTTGTAGGAGTTCGTAGGAGTTCGTTTGTAGGAGTTGATCGGAGTTCCTGGTTTTGCGTTGTTGGGATTGGAAGATTTGCAACGGTTTGGTGAAGTTCATTCATCCCCCACAGATGTCATTTCACCGAGTAAGGATATTGACTTAGGACTATATATTTCTAGCGTTTTTAATATAGATTTAAGGCTTTGCAATATAGTAGTCTCAATAGGGAATAGAGATGCTCATCTTCCGACGCTTGCATATCGGCATCATGTTCCTGCGGAGATTTTGTGACGGGAGCATCTGATGTTGCCGGTATAGGACTGATAATTTTTGTGTCGTAAACAAGAGAGATATCTTGATAGGACTTCTTGGTTGTTGTTGTCACTGTACCCCGGACCGCTTGCAAGATATGCGTATTGCCTTAAGAGATTATTGTACGATGGGGGGATGCCTCACGGGTGCCTAATTACCGAAATCCCCCAAGAGCGTTGCGGGATTTCCTGATGTGTTCAATAGAGCCGGAAACCTTACGAAATTTTTCCAAAATGCCGGATAATCTTGCCGGCGTTTTATCACAAGTTGCCCGGATTCATCCACTGCACCAAACCTCCGTCATATTATTCAAAAATCCTGTGGTAGTATTCGGGTATTGCTTTGATCGCGCTGCGATCTTTGGATTTCAGTACTATTCTTTCCCGTTTCCGGCCATCTAACCGGACGAGACCTTTGGGATCAGCGGGGGCATCCCCCTCTCCGGCAGGTCCAGTTCCAGCATGACCGGGCAATGGTCCGATCCGGGATATTCGGTCAGGATTGCAGCATCCAGAACGTACGACCGGGCCCGTTCGTTCACGAAGAAGTAATCCAGCCGCCAGCCGAAATTCCGCTTCCGGGAGTTGTTCTGGAACGGCCACCGGGTATAATGGCCGGATTCGGCGTGAAACATCCGGAACGTATCGGTAAACCCGAGACTGATAAGCTTGTCGATCTTTTTGCGCTCTTCCGGGGAGATGCCGACCTGCCGGACCGGTTTTTTCGGGGGGTTATAGAGATCCTTGTCGGTGTGCGCCACATTGAAATCGCCGCAGATTACCACGGCTCGGTCCTGTTCGCATAACGAGCGGACGTACTGGAGGAACGCGTCATAGAATTTCAGCTTGTTGTCGAGGTTTCCCATCGGTTTGAGCCCGAGCGGGAAATAGATATTGAGCAGAAGAAAACTCCCATAGTCCGCGACAAGGACCCTCCCCTTGTTATCGGATTCCGACTCCCTGAAACCGAATGCCACGGACAGCGGTTGTAGCCGGGTAAAAAGCCCGACACCGGCGGTGCTCCCGGGTGAAACCGTAGAGAAGTACGTGTGGTAGCCGTGCAGGTTCCGCACCTTCTCCGGGAGTTTATCTGCCGGGGCTTTGGTTTCCTGTACGCAGACGATCTCAGGGTTATGCCGGAAGACCGGAAGGAAATATTCCCGGTCGTACATCGCCCGAAGGCCGTTCACGTTCCACGAGAGAAGAGTAAGAGTCATGATCTCCCTTGCTTTTTTATCGTGATTGGAGCAGGAGTCCCAGCGGCCGCAAGGGAAAGGCACCGGCCGTGTCCTGCGGTTTTCGCTTGTGTAACGACTCCCGTTTTGCCGTTATCGCGATAGTATACCGGTGATATGAATACTGCGCCTGCATGCCGAGGCTCCGCTCCTATTTTTTTTCTTCCTTCAATTCCCGGAGGAGGCCCTTTATCTCGGTCGCATCTTTAATGTACATCCGCTGCAGGATCTGCACCTGGCGATCCTGCCAGAGACTGAACCCGAAAACGAGGACAAAGAACCCGATCGCGATCGAAAGGGCCCCCCACTTCACTGTATACGGCCATGTGAGGAGGTAAAAACCGTAATACATGAAGAGCGGGCCGGCGATCATCAGGATCACCGATGAGATCACGTTTACGAGGTTCTGTTTCCGGAACTCTTCATCGCTTATTACACTGTCGTCAACGAGCATTCTTCTTGGGTCGGGCAATTTCATACACGTATCACCTAGTTATCTGTTCTTTGATTTTCTGTTCGGTTTTGCATTTTACTCTCATAAGGATTCATCTCCCATGCGCGGCAGGATCAGGTAAAATCATTGCTCAGCACCTGTAGTTCGGGGTAGATGCGTCTCATGTCGTTCACCGAGTTTGCCGTGGCCTTTAAGTTGGCCGAGAATCCTTCCGGGTCATGATTGTGGTCGGCAAGAACCGCCTTCATGCAGGATTGGTCCGCATCATCCGAACTCTGGATGATCTCATTGACCCGTTCCAGCACCATTGCAATCGTAAAACCCGAGGATACAGCAGGGGACGTACTCGCCTTTGCGGCGAGGAAATCGTTCTTTGACTGGCTCATCTCGTCCTCGCCGGTCCTGAACTCTTCGCACACGGCAACTTTTTCCGCGCTGGTCTGCATCCCCGGCACGCCAGCAAGGTCCATGAGCGCGGCGGTACACCGGTTGTAACCGGATTCGAATTCTGCCACACCCACCTGCCATGCCGTGGCATAGGCCTGATTCTCGGTATCGTTCGGGACAAGGTTCTGTGAATACCCCGCCACGCTACTCTGCATGTACTCATTCCCGGGCTTTGCCACCTCCTTGTAAAATACCTGCGAGCCGAACGCAAAGATTGACTGCACGTCAAGTGCACTGCTGTTCCGGGTATCCGACGGCGCGGAGAGCGGGTTGAAATCACTGGAGACAAATGCCGTGGTAGTCAGGAGCGCGCCGATAAGGATACCGTATTTCAGAACAAACAAGTTCATCTCATCAGGACCGGTGACATAGGATATGGAGGAATATCCTATCCTTGCAGATATCTATAATTAAGATAATATCTCTATATTTGATTTGATAATGAATAAAGATATATCGTTTTCTCTGTTCGCATGAAAATATCTATTTATCCTACCACAGGAGATCTAACCATACAGTGAAGAGTTCAGGAGTATCCTGATCGATGCGCTTTAAGGAGCAGTTCCCCCATATTCATTCAATATTCAAAACGATATTCCCGGATGATGTTGAGGTAGAGGGCCCGTGGATGCTCTATCTGACATTCCTTGTCCTCTTTGACGTCCTCTCGACCACCCTGCTCCTATGGGGAGGTGCCGGGGCAGGACCGGCGTCCGAATCGAACCCTTTCATGGCATACATAGTGCGCCAGCCTTTCCTCCATTTGGGAGTCAAACTGATGTTTGCACTCTTCACCATCGTTGTCGCAAATATTATGGAACGCAATTACCGGGGACTTGGGACACGGATCGTCCAGGTCGCCTGCATCCCCTACATGCTTGCGTTTACGGTCAACCTCTTCTGGCTTATGTACTCTATCAAACTGCTTTTCTTTGCGCGTTGAAAGCGTGATCAATCGCACCTTTATATTCCAAGTTTAATTGGAGAAGATTTTTGTACTGTATTACCGGATCCCGAGAAATGTGTTACCGTTTACGGGTACAGGTCGACACTGTAAGCTGGCAAAAACGGAAACCTGCGGACAATTCCTGAGGAAATATTGTTTCACAGTGACTGCCTTTTAAGGAAAAACGTCACGCTTACCAGAATGAGGATGCAAAGAAAACCGATGGATATGGCAAACAGGACTGGATCGGGATTCCCGTACACCGATACGCTTCCGGCAGTGACCAGTGCAAGAAAGGCGGCAGGGACGATACCGATCATGAATTTTTGTTCATGGGAAAGCACAACGCCCATGGGAGATCACCCTGTTTATAGAGGGATTTAGTTATTATCAGGCAACCCTATCCCTGTGCATACTCTTTTCTTTGTTGGGTATATACTTTATCAAATGAAAATATATATGACTCTTTTCTCTCTATAATAAATGAGGACGCAGCGGTTTCGCGGACTGGCTGCATGCCGGGTTCATGTGGGCGCATTGCGATGGGTGATAAGTGTGTACCCGAAGAGGATTATGGCGATGAGGATTGATGTGAATGAGAGCACCACGATGGCGTTTGAATACCACGCCGTCCTGAACTGCCACGAAAGGCCGCCGAGCACGTGCGTGATGCTCACGAGAAGGATCAGTGCGAACCCGAACCGGTAATAGGGAGTGGACTCAAGAACGTGTAGCACGCCGTACGCGGCAAGATAATAGAAAAGGATGATTGCCGTCAGGTACAGGAGCATTGCGTTATTCGCCACGGCAAACCGGACGAACGGGCTTGCCTCCCAACGGAGGATCATGCTGGTACCTGACGCCAGAGAGAAGGTGAGGGCATAATCGATCGACACAGCCGCTGCAGGGACGAGCCCGGCAAGGGCCGGGGTATGGTACACTGTTTTTATCAGGGAGGTAAAGGTCTGCGTAGTGATCGCCTTTTCCTGCGAACAATCGGCATGCATATGATATATGATATAAATCTGCATACGTGTTGATTAGTATATAAAAACTTCTCCCATATTGCTGCAAATAAAACCGGTTCGGATAAATTCCGGGTAATTAATTCAATGGTTTTCTGAAAAAGCCTGATTTTTATTGATATTCCCGGAGTACCGTTTATAATATTGCTCTCAATATATCTCTTTATTTGTATTGTATCCCGGAGTCATTATGTGTGTCGCACATCCAATAATGAATAATGGCAACGGCAAGCGGGGTGCAGGAGTATCCCGATAACAGTGTGATCCTGATTGAGGAAGAAACAGGTCTTATCAAATCGATCTACGCGCAGTATATCGCTGCCAGCGCCAAAAAACCGGTATGTTATATTACCACCCGGACGCGCGATGATATCCTCCGGCAGATGGCCCTGCTACGGCTCCCGCATGTTGACCAGATAGAGATCCGGGAGATGCACGAGACAGAACCCGGCCCGATGTGCGACCTGCTCACTACGCTGACCCCGGCAGGTCTTGTCGTGGTGGACCCCTTCTCCACCTATTTCATGGAATCGCCGCTCCACGAATTCCTGCAGATTGTCAACCGGCTGGTCGCCGCGAGCAGGAACGGACACACTTTTTTCCTCCTTGACGATATCGGCGTGCTGCCGGACCGGCACGAGCAGCTCCTGCGGGCGATGGCGGATGGTGTGATCCGGGTCACGGCTATGAACGAAGGCGACAAGATCCGGCGGTATCTCAACATCCTGAAGATGCAGGGCACCCAGCCGCTGGACAAGATGCTGCCGTTCACGATTACGGACGAAGGCTTCCTGATAGATACGCGGGAGCGGCATGGGTAATGCAGCGCAATTCATGCTGAAAAAAGCAGTTTCAAAACGGATGTCCTGATTTAGATAATGAATTTTACAGGTTCTCATGGACCCTCTTAAAAGATCACGGTTTTGATCAAACGGGATCTGTTTGAGGAGATCCTAAAATTGAAAAACCGGAGGGTTCATGTGATAGATCCCCCCAAATAGTTCTGCAGATTAAGGTCTTTTTTTATTTCTCTTACACCAATGGGTTACAGTCCCCCATTCTTCAAGGATTTTTAAAGGAAATTTTACGGGCGAGTGGTCCAGACCCGCCATTCACCATTCTCGTAAAATTCGAGGAATTTTATGTAGACCGGTATTTCAGTAGGTGATGAGGTATTTCCTGATACAGGACTATCTATAATTAGCGCTCCGGTGACCGTTACCGTGGTCTCGTTTATTATTGTCCTGTTAATGACCTGGAACCCCGCAATGCTGCTCCCCGGTTGAAGAAAAGAATTGTTTTGCTGGATGCTGGTAAAATTCTGAAGAGAAATTTGTCTTTTTATAGATTCCGGGGCGAGATTATATAACTTTGCATAATCCCGGGCATTAACTGCATCTCCCCATGTCTGGATGGCCTGTTCCGGATCCGATGCCTCAAAATGCGGTGTTGTGTCAATGCACCCCGAAAGGGTAACCGCTATCGATATCAGGAAAAATACCGATATTACCCATTGTAGTACTTTCTTCATTGTTTTCATCTCCAAAATACTTCATTCATACAATCATCCTGCGTTGACAACTATCGGCACCCGGATTGAAACACCGTTTGCAGTGGCGACGAGGATGTAATTGCCGGCGTCAGCACCGGCAGTCACCCGGACTTGAACAATCCCAGTATTATCTGAGGTATCTGATGCCGGATTGACCGATCCATCCGGCAGGATGCTGAATCGCACCACCGTGCCATTCACCGGATTCCCGGAATTGTCCGTAACTTTGAGAACAATATTATCTTTCAGCGGGAGTAACGGGAATCCGACCTGATTGCCACCCGATACCACGGTCATATTGATATTCTGGGCCGCAGGTGTCGCCGGAGGTGGCAGGATGAAAAGGGCCGCGGCAATATAGCAGGCAACCATCAGGACCACCACATGTTTGAGGCCGTACCGCGCTTCACCCTCACTGATCTTGCCAATGATAAGCCCTCCGAAAAAAGCGTTCAGCATAATCATATGGAAAAAACCTCTGTTGAAATCGATGTCGGCGAGCTGATTCTTCCCGAAAATAGTAGTCGAGCCTAGCTGCTGGACGAACGGGAGCAGGCTCGTGCTCAGGATATAGACGATGAACACTATGATTCCCTGTGCAAAATAGAAAATCATCACGTACTGATGGAGGTTCCCTTCCTTCTCCCGCTCGATCGAGATGATGCTGCGCATATCCTCCGAGGCCTTGAGGATGAGGTCTGCCACCGATCCGCCGGAATATGATGCCTGGACGACCAGCATCGTGTACCGGGTGATCAGCTCGGAATGGAGCGACCGCGCCATCGCCCTCATCGCCTCTTCGAACGATTTCCCGAAGATCATGGACGTTGACGCGATGCGGATATGTGGTGTCAGGATGCCTAGATCGGTCTTGGACAGCTCTTTTACTGCCTTGATCGGGTCGAGACCCCCGCGCATCAGCTCAGAGAGCTTGAAAAGGAACTCGGTGTAGAGCTCCTCCTTCTTCCGCGTCGACCGTTTCTGCAGGGTGATATCGATCGCGTACGGAGTAATCGCGATGATGGTGGCAAAGACCAGAATCTCGTCAAGCCCCATCGCCGGCGTATTATTCGAGGCAGCTGCCGTGGCGGTGCCGGTCAGATTACTGGTCTCATTCATCTGAGCCAAGAATTCCTGGAGTGCCTGTTCCTTTGCGTTCTGTGTGTTCTGCTGGGATGGCGCATTACCCGTCAGGGTCATACCAGTCAGCGCGGCACCAAGAACGATCAGCAGCGCAACCGCAACCGGAATCGCGATGGTGAACAATTCGCGGGGCGGATTGTAGATGATCCGGATCCGCTCTGCTACCTCATGCACATGTTCCAGTTTTTTCCGGAGTATCGAGCCAAGGGAAGCAGCCATGTGAGATCACGGGGTGGTGGAGTATTTCACGGCAAGCATCTGCAGGAAGACGACGTTGACGAGCGGGATGACGAGATAAATCAAGAAATTGAAAACGTCCTTTGGCGCAAACGGGCCCAGCTGGATGCCCAATGCACCGGAGATCACGATCCCGAGCACGGCAAGCGTGATGGTCATGACCACACCGCCGAGGTAACCTTCACCGAAGACTGCGAGCGATTCGACAAACTCCTTGTAGGTCTGGCGACGGATCGCCATCAACTCCTTGGATTTTGTCTCGAGATACGATTTCAGGCCGCCGCCGCCATAGATGATGTTGGTCATGTCGATGCAGATATCCCGGAACAGGTCAGAAGGCGTGTTCTGCACAAGGCCGTTCATTGCCGATACCACGTCTTCGCCAAGGATATCCACCCGGAAGAGCACCTTCCGGAACTCGTTGGATATCTGTCCGTAGTCCTCCCGGGCGATACGCCGGATGATATCAAGCGGTGTCGCACCGGAACTCGCCAGGATGGACATGAAGGCAAGGGCATACGGGATCTGGGTATCGATATCCCGTTTCTTGTTCTCTATCTGGTTCTGGAGGTAGAACGGAAAACCGATTGCAACGGCAGCTGCACCGATCAGGGCAAAGAGGAGGATATATACCGCGGGATTCGGCAGGTTGAAGGGGCTCTGCGGGAGCATGAAGACGAATGCAGCGATAATAACCATCAGAAGGCCGGCAAGGATAGTTGTAACGACCCAGAGTGATGTAAACATCCCCGGCGTTATCTCCAGATCGGCCTGGTAGATCAGCTTGATGATATCCCGGTTTGGCGCCCGGTCGAAAGAACGACCGAAGATATAACAGAAGCGTTTGTACGCCTCCAGCAAATGATCGGTACTGACTGCGCTATCTGGCATTCTCATCAAAATCTATATATATCGATAACGTGCAATGGTATTTCTATCAAGAAGATAATCTTCTTGAAGCGTTTCAGTGATTTGCTACGGCAAATCCCCCACAGATGTCTTTTTGTGAGATATTATAGATTTTTAACTATATCTCTATATATTCTGAAATCCTCGCTTAACCACAATGCCACGGCAGGCTGGGGAATCCAGCGGTAACCGGCTCAGTCTGCTGTTCGTGAATCCGTTTTGCTTCCACCCATTCGCGCAGCGCCCGGATATCTTCCGGATCATGGAGGTGTAAGCTGGTTTCGCGTGCGTGAGAACTCAGGGAATCTGTACCATTTTTGGATTGTTTGCCCGCCGGTTTTTCCCGGATCGAATCCCCAAGTATAGGTGAGCACAGTTCTATAGCCTGCCGTACATCATCTCTAAGGCTGATGTCCCCGCTCACCTGATTAATCTGAAGGGCTGTTATTAGGGCATGTGTTTTATGAAAAAACTGCATGGATCATCCTCCGTTTATTTCACACTAAACCGTTCGAGGTCACAGTCCCTGACCGCGATATACGTGAGCCCTCGGTTATCTGTCAGGAGATCCTGCTCCTGCGGCTCCTGACGACATTCAATGCATTCAATTTTATCCACAATGGCGTACATAGATTTCATTGAGATGAGGAGTCTCGGCAGGTTGCTGGGGATATGCTCGTTCCGTTCGCGTTCCTCCCCACGGGCATCAATTTTTTTACCAGCAGAAGGATAATATTTTTGCATTCGTGGGAGTGGCTCTCCTCGTTCCGCCATTTTTTTCATGACGGGGGAAGGTCCCTCCGGTCCGGAAGATGCCTGAATGATGACGGCCGGGACTTCGTTCCCATCCTCATCATCGCATACCACGCGTTGCAGTGGTGGTTGTTCCTGTTTATACATATCCTCTACTTGATGTATATATTTAAAGAATTTTCTATATATCCCCCCGCTAATGTGCGGGTGCCACATTCGCCCCCCCGCTTCCAGAGTATCAAAAGCGAGAAACGACTGTAAATCGATCCGTTACAAAAATATCGTTAGTACGAACAAGATTCCCCTTCATCACGGGATCAATAGAGACATCCAGCGATGATCCCGTGCCATTGAGCGTATAGAAACAATTTCTGGTATTTTGTGGTCCGGCTGTTCCTGCCATATACGCACAAGGTTCCGGTGGACGTCTTTACGATTACAATTTGTCATCAGCGGGAATTCAGACCTGAAGTTTTTGAGACGTAAAAGATGTAAGAACCAAATCCTGATAGGATCCCCCCCATAACTGCAAAGAGGATCAATACCCCAACGATAAGAAGGGTATTCCCATATCCCAAAAAGAAATCCGAACGATGCCCCCATTCACGAGCCACCAGGCTGAGGATATTTGCGATCCACATGATTTCAAGAATAATGCCGATCATGATACCGGCAATAAATCCCGTCATGAATGCATCGTTCCGGGCGGATAATCCCGTATGTGCAAGCCAAGCGGCAAATACCCCCCATATTTCAAATATCGCGATGACAAGCAGCGGATAGGCCATGATCCAAGTGGCAACCATAGGATCGTTCTGCAGGAGGTGCCGGGCCGCAAAATTTT